>Ga0209257_1000066_pt1 | contig 344166 bp, 335 predicted proteins | sample AraplaCvi_mCL_r2_FD_184277 | JGI IMG/M metagenome (GOLD analysis project Ga0209257, IMG submission 184277) | Arabidopsis root microbial communities from North Carolina, USA - plate scrape MF_Cvi_mCL_r2 (SPAdes) (version 2) | ecosystem: Host-associated > Plants > Roots > Endosphere | place...
GACGCCGACGGCGGGCGGGCTTCCCAACGATGGAAGGCCCCGGACACGCTGGAGTAACCCCCTCCAGCCCAGTCCCGCTCGATCGCCCCCCGCCGCCGCATCGGTCGCTGGCCATGCGCCCTTTCCATGCGACGAGGTGAGTAAAGGATAAGGGCGTCTGGAAGGGTGAGGACAGGATTGGGTCGAGAAAGTTCAACCCACTGAAATCGCGGGAGTTTGTACGCTATCCGCCGAGCATAAGCGGCCGGGGACATGCTCTCACGGCAGGACGTCGCGGATTGACCCGCGGCCACGGGGTGAGTGCGTGTCCCCAACGTCGTCCACGATATCATGGGACTTCAAACGCTGGACTCGGCGGGTCGGTTGGGTACACGCACTCACGGCCGGCGTCCTGCAAACCGGCCAGCCGATCGCCGTGAGAGCATGTCCCCGGCGCGCGCCCTAGCCTTCGGCCGCGTTGAAGCGGATCGGGATGCGGACGCTGGCGCCGTCGACGGCCTGGCTGTTCTCCATCTGCGGGCTCATCCGGAAGAACCGCGACAGCTTGATGGCGGCCTTGCCGAAGCCTTCCTCGGCCGGGGTCTCGTCCAGCACGCTGCAGGCCTGGATCGAGCCGTTGGCCGCCACCGTGCAGTTCAGGGTGGCCATGCCGCCGACGCCCCGGCGCATGGCGCTTTCCGGATAGAACCGGCTGAACTCCGAGGCCCCGGGCTTCTTCAGCCAGTTGGGCCGGGTGACCACCTTGGGCGCGGGCGGCGCGGGCGGGTCGCCGACGAAAGGCGGCGCGACGGGGAAGGTGACCGGCCCAGAACCTTGAACGTCGGTCGGCTCGAGCTTGGCTGTCACCAGAGGCGGCGGCGCATCGGGCGTGACGATGGTGGGAATGTGCGGCTTCATTGGATTGGACTGTTCGGGACGCGGCGGGGGCGGGTCGTTCTTCGGCGGGGGCGGCGGCGGATCTGGCTTCCACGGATCGATCTTGAAGGCCGGCGGCTCCGGGGGATCGGCCGTGATCGGCATGATGAACTTCTGATAGGCCAGGTAGGCGAACAGGCCCGCATGGGCGGCCGAGACCACGACCAGCGCCGCGAACAGCGCCTTGGACGGCTTGCCGCGTTTGGAGTCCAGTCCGGGGATGTAGGAACCGACCGCGCCTTCGTAAGCGACCATGACAACCTCCTTCTGTATCGACCGCCTGAAGAAGCCGGGGGCCGATGAAGCAAGCCTGTCATGGGGAATTACGTTTGTAAATATTACGAGCGTAGAAATATTACATCCGTAGCTGCGGCGACCCGCCACAGGCAATTTCTGCCGGGTCGCCGGACAGGGTTAAGGCGCGATTAACCATGCTGGCGCACATCTTCGGGCATGGCGAATGTCACCTCCATCCGCAGCGTCGTCGAGTCGGCGATCCAGCGCGCGTCCAGTGCGACGGGCGTGGATTTCTCGTTCCTGATGGGCGCGGCCAAGCGGGAGAGCGGCTACAATCCCGCCGCCAAGGCGCGCACATCGTCGGCCTCGGGCCTGTTCCAGTTCGTCGACCAGACCTGGCTGTCGACGCTGAAGAAGCACGGCGCCAAGTACGGCTACGCCCGCTACGCCGACCTGATCCAGCAGGGGTCGGACGGCCGGTATCGGGTCGCCGGCGACGAGGCCCGCAAGACCGTGCTGGGCCTGAAGCTGGACCCGCACGCCGCCTCGCTGATGGCCGGCGAGCTGGCCAGCGACCACGCCTCCTATCTGCGCGGCCGGATGGGCCGCTCGCCCACGGCCGGCGAACTCTACGCCGCCCATTTCCTGGGACCGCAGGGGTCCGCCCGGCTGATCGAGGCCGTCGGTAATTCGCCCGGAGCCAGCGCCGCGGCCCTGTTCCCCGACGCGGCGGCCGCCAATCGATCAATCTTCTATCGCGAGGGCCGGCCGGCCACGGTCAGCGAGGTCTACGCCAACCTGACCCGGACCGCGGGCGAGGGCGCGGTGTCCGACCCGGCGCCAGCCCCGACCGCACCCGAGACCGACCAGGGTTTCGTCCAGTACGCCACCGGTCGCCGGCTGGAGCGCATCCAGCAGCAGCAGGAGCTGGTCAGCCTGATCCTGCGCGGCCCGCAGGACGCTGACGACGGCTTCAGCTTCGCTTCGGGCGGCGGCTCGTCGGCCCAGCGCATGACCAGCTCGATGTTCTCGTCGGAAATGCTGCGGGTGCTGTCCGACGCCAGCGACGGCGGCAAGCGCCAGCGGTAGGGGCCATTTCCCCCCCTGTGGGTTGGGCTAATCATAGGACCGAAAGCGGTTGTCATCCCGGACGAGCGCGCAGCGCGAAGATCCGGGACCGGGCCGTGAACTCAGCGTTTGCGGCGGTCCCGGATCGGCGCTCGGCTCCGCCGAGCTTGTCCGGGATGACAGCTTCTTCTCGGCGCGAACCCTTCTGCGATAACCCCCTCCTCACGAAGGGGAGGAAGGGCGACTAGCGCCGCGTCACCCCTGCGATCTGATCCTCCGACCACCCGATCTCCGCCAGCACCGCCGCGGTGTGCTCGCCCAAGGCTGGCGCGGGGCCGCGCGGTCCGTCCTTCGCGCCGGGGAACCGCGCTGGGCCGGCCGGGGCGGGGAAGGTCGCGCCCTGGCCGTCGGGAGTCTCCACGAAGCAGCCGGCCGCCGCGGCCTGCGGGTCGTCGACGAGGTCGCGCGGCGTCTGCCACGGCGCCCAGGTGATGTCGCCGGCGTCGAGGGCCGCCGCGGCTTGCGCGTAGTCCATGGCCCCGAACGCCTCGTCCAGGATGTCGACCAGGGCCGCGCCATGCTCGCGGCGCAGGCGGGCGCTGGAAAAGCGCGGGTCTTCGGTCAGGTCCGACCGGCCGGCGGCGGCGGCGATCCGCGCCCAGTCCGCCGAGCCTTGGCGGACCAGCAGGCAGATCCAGCGGCCGTCTCGGGTCTGGAAGAAGTTGGCCAGGGGCTGCACCGCCTCGCGCCGCCCCCGCGTCGAGGCCAGTTTCCCGAACCGCAGCTGGATGGCCATGTCCGAGCCGATCGCATAGACGCCGGCGCGCAGCAGCGAGGTCTCGACCAGCCGGCCGACGCCGGTGCGCTGGCGCTCGTGCACGGCGGCGAGGATCGCCGCCGCCGTCGCCAGGGAGGTCACGTGGTCGCCCATGCCGGTGCGGATGGGGAAGGGTTCGGCGCCCTTGGGGGCGGTGATCGCGCCCACCCCGGCCCGCGACCAGAACGCCGCCACGTCCATGCCCGGCCGGTCGGCGTCGGGACCCTCCAGGCCGTAGCCGGTCAGGCTGCAATAGATCAGGCGCGGATTGACCGCCTTCAGGGTCTCGTAGTCGAGCCCGGCCCGCGCCAGGCCGGCGGGGCGGACATTGGTCAGGAAGATGTCGGCGGTCCTGGCCAGGGCCTTGGCGGCGTCACGGCCCGTCTCGGTGCGGATGTCCAGCACGACCGAGCGCTTGCCGCGGTTGTCGAGCTCGAAGACCGGGTTGGCGGCTTGGTCCGAGCCGATGGTGTCGAAGAAGCCGCGCATCGGATCGCCGTCGGGCGACTCGATCTTGATCACGTCGGCGCCCCAGTCGGCCATGATCCCGGCCGCGCCCGGGGCGGCGATATAGGTGGCCATTTCGATGACCCGCAGATCGCGCAGCATCCCGTTCTCCCGCGTCTTGTCGTTGCGGGAACTGTGGACGATCCAAACGGTCGTTGGGAAGCGCTTTAGGCGACGGCGCTCTGGCCGGGGGACAGGAGCTTGCGGTCCAGCGCCGCCGCGTCGGCCACGGCCCGGGCCACGGCCGCGACGCTGACCGGCTTGCGCAGCACGGTGTCGGCCCCGGCCTCGAGGCACTCGCGGGCCTCGTCGGCGTCGCCGCCGATCACGGCAACGATCGCCACGTCGCTGTTGCCGCCGTCCAGGGCGCGCAGGGCGGCGGCGGTCTGCGGGCCGTCCATCACCGGCATCCGGCCATCCAGCATCACCAGGTCGAAGTCGCAGATCCGCGCCAGGTCCAGGGCGCGGCGGCCGTTCTGGGCGTGGACCACCTGGTGGCCCAGCTGTTCGAGGATGGCGCGCAGCATGGCCGCGTTCAGCGCGTCGTCCTCGGCGATCAGGATCCGCAGATTGCGCGGCGGGCCCCCCACGGCCTCGACCGGCTGCGGCGTCTCGCCGTCGACGGGCTCGACGACGCACAGGGCGTTCTCGTCGAACGGCAGGAGCAGGGTGAAGCAGCTGCCGACCCCGACGGCGCTGGACGCCTCCAGGGCCCCGCCCATCAGCCGCGCCAGCTGGCGCGACAGAGACAGGCCCAGGCCCGCGCCGTTGACGCCCGCCCCGGTGCGCTCGACGCGCTGGAACGCCTGGAAGGCCTGGTCCATCTCGCCGGGCGACAGGCCGGGGCCGGTGTCGGCCACCGCGATGGCGATCTGGTTCTCCCGCCGTTCGACCCGCACCTCGATCCGCCCGCGCACGGTGTACTTGACGGCGTTGCCGACGATGTTGGCGATGATCTGGCGGGTGCGCAGGGGATCCCCGATCGCCGCGCCCAGCGAGCGTCGCTCCAGCTCGGGCTCGACGTGCACGGCCAGCTCCAGCCCCTTGGCCACGGCGTGCGGCCGATCCAGCAGCACCAGGTCGCGGACCAGGCGGACAGGCTCGAAGGCGACGCTTTCTACGGCCAGGCGGCCCGACTCGGCGGTCTCGGAGTCCAGGGTGGCGTTCAGCACCGCGACCAGGTCCTGGGCCGCGTCGAGCGCGGCGTTCAGCTGTTCCCGGGACGGCGCGGCGCGTCCGCCCTTGCCGGCCGCGGCGGCCAGCACATGGGTCACGCCGGTCAGGCCGTTGCGGATCTCGTGGCTGAGGGTGGCGACGATGTCGGACTTGGAGCGCGCGGCGCGCTCGGCGGCCTCCAGCACGGTCAGCCGTTCCTCCAGCAGGGCCTCGTGGGCCAGGGCCAGGGCGTGCTGGCGGCGCAGCATGCGGTTGAGCACCAGCGACAGGGCCATGGCCAGAGCGATCGCCCCGAAGGCCATGACGCCCGCCGGCTCGCTCTGCGGACGCGAGAACAGCAGGTACAGCGGTCCGGCCGCCGCCACCGGCGCCGTCAGAAGCAGGGCCAGCAGGCAAGGGGCGGCGAAGAAGATGCAGGTCACCGCCGCGCCGGCCGACAGCAGCAGCAGGGGCTCGCGCACCCCGCCCGCCCCGTCGGCGAAGACAGCCATCTGACATACCGCCACCGCCCACAGCAGCCCGGACATCACCTGCACCCGCGTGCGTCGGGCCAGGTCCTGGGCCGCCTCGCCGCGCAGCCAGCCGACCACGCCGTAGAAGACGCCCCAGTTGATCGCGAACACCGCGAAGCTGATCGCCATCCAGCCGGCGTTCTGCGCGAACGACCCGGCCCACACATAGACCGGCAGGCCCACGGCGAACACGGCCAGCGCATAGGGCAGCAGGGCGGTCTGGGCGTCGAGCGCCAGGCGGGCGTCGGCGCCGCCGTCCGCGGGGGTGTTTTGTGGGCGCTCGGCGAACAAGGACTGATTCCTCGGCTGGTGAGGCCAGACCCTAGGGGGATCGCGGTTTGCGCCGCGTTACGGCTTATCGTTAACGACCACGGCTTTGAGGGCAAACAATCGTTAAGCATGTTCGGCGATGATCCGACTCTCCGCCGTTCCCTGCGCCCGAGGGGGAGAACCATGGCCACGACCCGCGCCGCCCTGACCGAACACGACATCCGCATGCTGGTGAAGGGCGCGACGCCCGACGAGCGCGCCCTGGCCGCCCACAAGCTGTGCCGGACCATCGACCGCGCCGATCTGGACGACGAGCAGCGCGCCCTGGCCGCCGAGATCCTGCGGGTGATGGCCGCCGACGCCGCCGAACTGGTCCGCCGCGCCCTGGCCGTGACCCTGCGCAACTCGCCGACCCTGCCGGCCGACGTCGCCAACCGCCTGGCCCGCGACGTCGAGAGCGTGTCGCTGCCGGTGATCAGCGCCTCGCCGGTGTTCAGCGACGCCGACCTGGCCGAGATCGTCCGCCTGGGCGGGCCGGTGCGTCAGCTGGCCGTGGCCAGGCGCCCCCGGCTGTCGGGCAAGGTCGCGGCCCTGCTGGTCGAGCACGGCGGCGAGGAGGTGGTCGCCACCGTCTGCGCCAACGACAACGCCCGGATGTCGGAGACCGCCCTGCAACGGGCCCTGGAACGGTTCGGCCGGTCCGAGAAGGTGCTGTCCGCGGTGGCCTACCGCTCGGCCCTGCCGCTGTCGGTGACCGAGCGCCTAATCGACATGGTCGGCGACCAACTGCGCGACCACATCCTGGCCACCCATCCGCTGTCGGCCGAACGGACCCTGGAGCTGATCCTCGGCGCCAAGGAGCGGGCCACGATCGACCTGGTCGACCAGGCCGGCCGCGCCGCCGACGCCAAGGCCTTCGCCGCCCACCTGGCCAGTGTCGGCCGGCTGACGCCGTCGCTGCTGCTGCGCGCCCTGGCCCATGGCCACATGACCTTCTTCGAGTGGGGCGTGGCCGAGCTGGCCGGCGTGCCGCATCACCGCACCTGGCTGATGATCCACGACGCCGGGACCCTGGGCCTGAAGGCGATCTGCGAGCGGGCCGGCTTGCCGCCCCGCCTTTTCCCGGCCCTGCGCGCCGGGGTCGACGCCTTCCACGCCCTGGAATACGACGGCCGCCCCGGAGATCGCGAGCGGTTCCAGGAGCACATGATCCAGCGCTTTTTGACCGCCTCGCCGGCGGTGTCGCGCGAGGACGCCGACTATCTGCTGGACCGGGCCGATCGCCTGCACGAGCAGGCCAAGGCCGCCGTGACGGGGTAGGGGCTTCTCGAAACCGCCCAGGTTCGACTTGCCAACAGCGTTGCCGTCCCGGAAGCGCGTAGCGCTGTCCGGGGCGACTGTTTGGGCCTTCTGGCCGGGTTAGGCTGTTCGAACGCCTGTTCGAAATCCCTGGGCGCCACGTCGCTTCTGCGCCACCCTCTTTCGATGACAGACCCCATCCGCCCCGCCGCCACCGTCCTGCTGCTGCGCGACCAACCCGCTTTCGAAGTGCTGATGGTCAAGCGCCATCACCAGATCGACTTCGCGGCCGGCGCCCTGGTCTTTCCCGGCGGCAAGACCCACGCCGGCGACCACGACCCGGCCTGGGCCGACCACGCCCTCGGCTGGGAGAGCGTCGGCGAGGACGGCGCGCCCCTGCGCATCGCCGCCATCCGCGAGGCCTACGAGGAGGCCGGCGTGCTGCTGGCCCGCGACGCCGACGGCCGGATCTACGCCGGCGAGGCGGCGATCGACGTGCGGGCGGCGGTGGCCGAAGACCGCACGGCCTTCCTCGACGTGGTTCGCGACCTGGGCCTGAAGCTGGACCTGGCGGCCCTGACGATCTTCGCCCGCTGGATCACCCCGCCGCTGACGGCCAAGCGCTTCGACACCTGGTTCTACGTGGCCCACGCGCCCCTGGCCCAGCTGGCCGTCTGCGACGGCCGCGAGGCGGTCGACGCCGAATGGATCGCGCCCGGCCAGGCCCTGGACCTGGCCGCCTCGGGCCAGCGCAAGGTGATCTTCCCCACCCGCATGAACCTGCAGTTGCTGGCGGAAAGTCCCCACGCGGCGGCGGCCATCGAGACGGCGCGCGCGAGACCGCTGGTCACGGTCGAGCCGTGGGTTGACGGGGCGTCGCTGCGGATCCAGCCGGAGGCTGGATATGGCGTCGTGGCCGAGCCGCTGTCGGCGTTGTAGGGGATGTCCACCCATTCAGTCCGTGCAAGGGGATGCGACAGATCGCCACCAGCAATCCACCTGTTCAATCCAATTGTTTCCAGCTTAGCGCGCGATAACCTGGGCAATCGTGCGATTTTATTCAGTTTGATCGCGACGATTTCGAACTCGATCCAAGCAAGAAAGCCTGGTTTGAGGCGCTTTTTCTGAGGTGCGACAAATCGAACCTGAGAATTTTACCTTTCGTTGACCGTGGATCGGCTTCCCTGCGTGAAAACTTGTACGGGGAACGCGATGATCGGCCTGCGCAATCGTTCGAAGGGTCATTCGGCCAGCACCTTGGCGGCGCTGGACCGTTCGCTGGCGACCATCGAGTTCGACCTGAACGGCAAAATCCTTACGGCCAACGCCAATTTCTGCGAGGCGATGGGCTACAGCCTGGGGGAGATCGCCGGCAAGCACCACAGCCTCTTTGTCGAGCCCGAGTATGCAGCCAGCCGGGAGTACCGGGAGTTCTGGGCCAAGCTGGCGCGCGGCGAATTCGACGCGCGTGAATATCTGCGCATTGGCAAGGGCGGGCGGGAGGTCTGGATCCAGGCTTCCTACAACCCCGTGCGCAACGGCGCGGGTAAGGTCGAAAGCGTGGTGAAGGTCGCCACGGTGATCACCGAGCAGAAGCTGCGCAATGCGGATTTCGAGGCCAAGCTCGCCGCGATCGGGCGCGTCCAGGCGGTCATCGAGTTCTCGACCGACGGTCTGGTCCTCGACGCGAACCAGAATTTCCTCGACGCGCTCGGTTACAGCCTTTCGGAAATCAAGGGCCAGCCCCACCGCATGTTCGTCGAGGCGGACTACGCCAGGTCGCCCGACTATGCCGAGTTCTGGCGGCGGCTGAACGCCGGGGAATATGTCGCGGCCGAGTTCAAGCGCGTCGGCAAGGGCGGCCGGGAGATCTGGATCCAGGCCTCCTACAATCCGGTGTTCGGCCCCCAAGGCCGGATCGAGAAGATCGTCAAGTTCGCCACGGTGGTCACGGGCCGGGTCGACGCGATCGACCAGATCGCGGTCGCCCTGGAGCGCTTGGCCGCCAACGACCTGACTTGCCGGCTGGATCGGCCGATCGATCCGCAATTCCAGAAGGTGCGCGACGACTTCAATCGAGCCCTGGCCGCTCTCGACGAAGCCATGAGCGCGGTCGCCACGATCACTGGCGGCGTCGGGGCCGGCGCTGACGAGATCTCCAACGCCTCGAACGATCTTTCGCGCCGCACCGAGCAGCAGGCCGCCAGCCTCGAGGAAACCGCCGCGGCCCTCGATGAAATCACCGCCACGGTCAATCGCAGCGCCGAAGGCGCGCGCCAGGCGGCGGCGACGGCGGGCGCGGCGCGGCTCGACGCCGCGCACTCGGGCGAGATCGTCAGCGACGCCGTCGCGGCGATGGGCGAGATCGAGGCGAGTTCGGCCCAGATCGGCCAGATCATCGGGGTGATCGACGAGATCGCCTTCCAGACCAACCTTCTGGCCCTCAACGCCGGCGTCGAGGCGGCGCGCGCCGGCGACGCTGGCCGCGGCTTCGCGGTGGTCGCCCAGGAAGTCCGGGCCCTGGCCCAGCGTTCGGCCGAGGCGGCCAAGGAGATCAAGGCGCTGATTTCCAATAGCGGCGCCCAGGTGGAGCGCGGCGTGAAGCTTGTCGGCCAGACCGGCCGGGCGCTTGGCGAAATCGTCGAGAAGGTCAGCCAGATCGACAGCCTGATTTCCGAGATCGCCCAGTCGTCCCGCGAACAGGCCACCGGGCTCAGCGAGGTCAATGTCGCGGTCAACCAGATGGATCAGGTGACCCAGCAGAACGCGGCCATGGTCGAGGAGGCCACCGCCGCGTCGGCCGGCCTGAAGACCGAGGCCGCGGAGCTGCGGCGGATGGTCGGCCAGTTCAATGTCAGCGCCGGCTCCGTGGTGAGCATGGCGCGGACCTCCCGCGAACGTCCCGGCGCCGTTCAACGCCCTCATCCAGCCGCGCGCGCCCCCATCCCTCACCGAGGCTCGGCGGCGCCGGCGGTCGCCAGCTGGGAAGAGTTCTGATCCAGGCCGGCGTCTAGGGCGCTCGACGGTGGGATGGACTTGTCCGGTCCTGCCGAAGACGCCAGGCCCTAGGTCGCCGGCAGCTTCGCGCCCGCCTCGCCGACCCAGTCCACGATCTCCGACAGCGCCTGGCCGACCGCCTGGTCGTAGGCTGGGACGATGGCCGACAGGCGGTTGTCGGCGGCCTTGACCCGGGCGACGAACACCTTGTCGCCCAGCAGGGCGCGGTCGTTGCTGCGGGTCATGACGGCGCGGATCTCGACCAGCACCTCCGGCGCGGCCTTGGGGCCGTCGACATAGTCGGTCTCGAACGAGCGGACCTCCAGGCGCAGGGCCATGGCGGCCTTCAGCGCCTCGCCCCGGGTGACCAGCCGGGCCCGGCTGGCCTCGGACTCGAAGGCCCGGGCGACGGCCTCGTCGAACAGCACGATGGCCGGCGACACCCAGCGGGCGTCGGCGATGTAGGCGGCCTCGCCGTTGGTCACCGACAGCAGGCGGTCGCTCATGGCGGCGCGGGTGAAGACCGTCGGCGTCTTGTAGACCCCGAAGCTCTTGTCGCTGGCCGGCCGCGAGCTCTCGGCCGCCGCGTGGCCGAACCGGTAGAGACCGGCGGGTTCGGTCTTCGGGAACAGGCTGATGCAGCCGGTGAGGGCCACGGCGGCGGCGGCCACCGCCAGCGACCGCAGGGGGATGCGCAGGGGGCTGATCACGGCTTGACCTCCAGTTCCTTGGCGGGCGCCTTGCCGACCAGGGCGCGCGGGTTCTGTTCGACTTCGCTGACCAGCCGGTCCAGGGACTCGGCGGCCGACTGCAGGGTGACGACGGCCGACGACAGCTGCGGCAGGCCGGTGGCGGCGAAGTCGCTGGTCGGGCCTTCCAGCTTGCCGACCATGCCGCGCACGTCCTTGGCGGTGGCCTTCAGCTCGTCGGCGGCGTCGGCCAGGTTCTTCAGGGACCGCTTGGCGTCGCCATTGGCCAGGCCGTCGACCGAGTCCGACAACTGGCCGATCTTGGTCGAGGTGGCCTCGAGGCTCTGCAGGGCCTTCTGGGCGTCGGCGATGATCGCCTTGCGCTCGCGCAGCTCGGCGGTGACCGACTTGACGTCCTTGAGCGAGGCGCTGAAGGTCTTGACGTTGTCGTCCGACAGCACGCGGTTGACGCGGTCCAGGGCCTCGATGGTCCGGGTCAGCACCGTGCCGCCGCCTTCCAGCAGGTCGGACAGGGCGCTGCGCTGGCTGCGGATCACCGGCACCTCGCCGCTCCTGACCGTGCTCTTCAGCAGCGGCTTGGACGGCGCTCCGGCGGTGATCTGCACATAGTTGACGCCGGTGATGCCCTGGGGCTCCAGGGTGGCGAAGCTGTCGGTCTTGATCGGCACGTCCGAGGTGACGCGCACGCGGGCGATGACGCGGTTGGGGTCGGACTTGTCGAGGGCGATCTTGGTGACCTCGCCGACCTTGATGCCGTTGAAGTGCACTTCGCCGCCGTCCGACAGCCCGCGCACCGGGCCGACGAACAGCACGTCGTACAGGTCGTATTCCTGGTTGAAGCTCAGCTTGGCCAGCCAGACGGCGAAGACCAGCAGACCCATGAACAGGATCAGCGTGGCCGCGCCCACCAAGGCGTAGTTGGCGTTTCTTTCCATCAGCTCGTCCTCGGTGTCGACTGGGCCGGGTTTGCCTGGCCGGCGGCGGCGCGTCCGCGCGGTCCCATGAAGTACTCCTGGATCCAGGGGTGGTCGTTTTTCTCCAGTTCCTCGACGGAGCCGGTGGCGACCACCTTCTTGTCGGCGATCACCGCGATGCGGTCGGTGATCTCGTAGAGGGTGTCCAGGTCGTGGGTGATCATGAACACCGTCAGGTCCAGGCTGTCGGACAGGTCCTTGATCAGGGTGTCGAAGGCGGCGGCGCTGATCGGGTCGAGGCCCGCGGTGGGCTCGTCCAGGAACAGCAGTTCGGGGTCCATGGCCAGGGCCCGGGCCAGGCCGGCGCGCTTGCGCATGCCGCCCGACAGCTCGGCCGGCTTGAGATTGCCGGCCCGGGCGGGCAGGCCGACCAGGGCGATCTTCAGGTCGGCCAGGTGCTCGATCTCGCCCTTGGGCAGGCGGGTGTGCTCGTGCAGCGGCGCGGCGACGTTCTCGCGCACGGTCAGGTTCGAGAACAGCGCCCCCTGCTGGAACAGCACGCCCCAGCGGCGTTCGATGACGTTCCAGCGGCGGCGCGAGGCGTCGGCCATGTCCTGGCCGAACAGCTTGACCGAGCCGCCGTCGGGGATCTTCAGGCCGATGATGGTGTTGAGCAGGACCGACTTGCCCGCGCCCGAGCCGCCGACCACGCCCAGAACCTCGCCACGCTCGGCGGTCAGGTCCAGGCCGTCGTGGATGACGTTGTCGCCGAACCGCGAGACCAGGCCCGTGACCCGGATCGGCGGGGCCTCGGCGGTGGAGGGGACCTCGTCCGCGGCCGGAGGCGGGGGCGCGGCCAGATCCTTGGACTTGCCCTTGGGCGGCTGGGCGGGGCTCACAGGTTGAGCTCCATGTAGATCAGGGCGAAGACCGCATCGATGGCGATGATGGCGAAGATGGCGTGGACCACGGCGGCGGTGACGCGGCGGCCCAGGGACTCCACGTCGTTGCCGACCTCCATGCCCTGGCGGCAGCCGATGGCGGCGATGACCATGGCCATGACCGGGGCCTTCGACAGGCCGATCCAGAAATGCTGCACGCCGATCGAATCCTGCATCCGCTGCAGGAAGAAGGTCGGCGACAGGTCCAGCGCCGTCCAGGTGACCAGCATGCCGCCGGCCAGGCCCGCAAGGGTGGCCACGAAGGTCAGCAGGGGGATGGTGATCAGCAGGGCGGCGAAGCGCGGCAGGACCAGGGCCTCGTACGGATCGACCCCCATCACCTGCATGGCGTCGATCTCCTGGTTCATCTTCATCGAACCCAGCTCGGCGGCGAAGCTGGAGGCCGAGCGGCCGGCCAGCAGGATGGCGGTGATCAGGATGTTGAACTCGCGCAGCACCGAGATGCCGATCAGCTCGACGGCGAAAACCTGGGCCCCGAACTGGGTCAGCAGGTTGGCGCCCAGCAGGGCCACGACCGCGCCGATGAAGAAGGTGGTGACGGCCACGATCGGGATGGCGTCCAGGCCCGCGCGCTCGGCCAGGGCCACCACCGGCGCCCAGCGGATGCGGCTGGGCTTGGTGATGCAGCGTCCGATGGCGACCAGCAGGTGCCCCAGGAAGGCCAGGGTGCTGTAGAGGTCGTCGCCCAGGCCGTAGACGCCCCGGCCGATGCGTTCCAGCACCTCCAGGAAGCCCTTCCGCGGCGGCGCGGCCTCGGGCTCGACCTGGATGGCGTCGTCGACCAGCTGCAGCAGGCGCAGGGTGCGCGGGCCGGCCTTGATCCGCCCCGTGTCGAGCCGGCCGTCGGCGGCGCGGATGATGGCGTAGGCGCCGGCCGTGTCGCAGCGGGCGATGTCGCTGAGGTCCAGGTCGATGGCCTGGGAGCCCTCCATGGCCTGGACCAGGCGCTCGCCGGCGTCGACCATGCCGCGCGCGGTCCAGTCCCCCGAGAGCACGGCGGTCTTGTGACCGCCAGTCTCCTTCAGGGTGAAATCAGCCGGAACGCCCATGAAGTTTCGTCGGTCCCTGTCATCCGCCGTCGAACCTACCAGGACGCTCGACCAAGCCCAAACGTGCCAAGGCCAGGCTTGTTGCAACGCTTACTGCACTAGGAATAGGCGGGTGCGCGCCGTCGCGCCAGCGGCCTTCTGGGCCGGTGTGCAGGAATAGAGCGAATACGCGGAGCTTTGTCGCCAAAGGTGCGTTGTATGGCCTGCAACGGGGGCGTTGCTCTAAAAGGCCCGAATGTTCTCCAGCCTGTTCAACCGCCGCGCCGCGCTCGGCCGGCTTTCGCTGTCCGCCGTCCTGGCCATGGCGCCGCGCCTGGCCGCCGCCCAGGCCTCCGTGGTTCCGCCGCCCGCCGCCGTCGAGGACACCAGCCAGCCGTTCTCCGTCGAGGGGCTGCGCGACAAGGCCCGGGCTCTGGCCGCCGCGCCCTACGCCAAGCCGCCGGCGCCGCCGACCATCACGGGGCTGTCCTACGACGACTATTTCCGCATCCGCTTCCGATCCGAAGCCGACCTCTGGAGGGACGGTCCGACGGCCTACCGGGCCGAGTTCTTCCCGCCGGCCTGGCTGTATCCGCGCCCGCTGCCGCTCTACGAGGTGGTCGCCGGCGTGGCGCGGCCGATCGCCTTCGACCCGGCGATGTTCGAGATCCCGGGCGAGCACGCCGACGTCGCCAAGAGCTGGAACGGCTTTTCCGGCTTCCGGCTGCTGTGGCCGCTGAACGAGCCGGGCAAGCTGGACGAGGTCGCCGTGTTCCAGGGCGCCAGCTATTTCCGCAGCCTGGGCCGCGGCCAGCGCTACGGGCTGTCGGCGCGCGGCCTGGCCATCGGGGCGGGTGAGCCGAACGAGGAGTTCCCCGACTTCATCGCCTTCTGGCTGGAGCGGCCCCCGGGCGCCGGCCCGGCGGCGGACGGCGAGACGGTGGTCGTCCACGCCCTGATGGACAGCCCCAGCTGCACCGGCGTCTACAGCTTCACGATCCGGCCGGGCGAGAACGTGGTCTTCGACGTCGTCGCCAGCGTCTTTCCGCGCGCCGACATGACCAAGGCCGGCGTGGCGGCGATGAGCAGCATGTTCCTGTTCAACGTCGCCGACCCGTCGCCGGTCCCGGACTATCGCACCGCCGTGCACGACAGCGACGGCCTGGCGATCTGGACGGGAAAGGGCGAGCACGTCTGGCGGCCGTTGCAGAACCCCAAGGCCCACCGCCTCAGCCACTTTCCGGACGAGAACCCCAAGGGGTTCGGCCTGGTGCAGCGGGCGAGGGCGCTGGAGGACTTCGGCGACCTGCAGGCCCGCTACGACCTGCGGCCCAGCCTGTGGGTCGAGCCCCTGGACGCCTGGGGCGAGGGGGCGGTGCACCTGGCCGAACTGGCCACCACCAAGGAGACAGACGACAACATCGCCGTCTTCTGGCGGCCCAAGGCGCCCTGGACGCCCGGGTCGCAGATCGACCTGCACTATCGCCTGCACTGGGGCCAGGAGCGCTTCGCCAGCCCCGACGCCCGGGTGTTCCGCACCCGCACCGGGGCCGACGCCCAGGCCGGCCTGCGCCTGTTCACCGTCGACCTGCAGGGCGGGGCGCTGGCCGAGGGGCTGGACGGCGTGACCATGGACCTCCAGGCCCTGGGCGGAGAGATCGCCTGGCGGGACCTGTCGCCCTATCCGGACGAGGCGGCGGCCCGAGTGGCCTTCGGCGTGCGGCCCAAGGCGTCCGACATCGACCTGTCCCTGCGCCTGACCCGGGGCGACCGGGTGATTTCCGAGACCTGGCGGTATCTCTGGACGGCATAGGGACGCGGATCGGCGTGACCGGTGCGGAGTCGAGGAGGTGGTACGCCTTAAGCGCGTGATCTGGATTATTCTCCTATTGCGAGTGTTTCGTCTCCGTCATAACGTGGGCGTGCGTTAGGTCATGGAGGGCGGGTCATGCGGGCGTCGGTCATCGGCAAGGTGGGAGCCGCGATCGCGCTGCTCGTCGGCCTGGGCGCGGCCTGGCAGGGCGGCGCCTTCACCCAGAGCGTCACGGGCATCTTCCCCATGGGGCACGAGTGGCTGACCCGCATGGCGGCGATCGAGGTGCTCGGGGTTTCGCCGGTCACGCCGCCGGACGTGCCCGATCCCAACGACCCGCGGATCGGCTGGCGTCCGGGCAAGGGCCTGGCCTGGAACACCACCCTGACCACGCCCGGTGCGCAGGACGAGGCCAAGCGCATCAAGAGCCAGCCCTCCGGCGACACCCGATACGCGCCCCGCTACAAGCCCGTGCTGGACGCCATCATCGGCGAGCGCTGGGTCGACCTCGGCGGCTACAGCGTCGCCCAGTCGAAGAAGTGCTGGGACGCCGTGGCCCAGGAACCGGCCGACATCCAGTACGACCACTTCATGCGCCGCTATGATGACGCCGGCGCCCAAGGCGGCGTGAACGCCGCCAGGCGCTCGCAGGAGCGCTTCGTCGCCTATTTCGTCGCCGCCGCCACCGCCCCGAAGACGACGATCTCGGTCTATGACGGCGGGGTCACCGCCTCCGCCGTCTCGGTCGACAAGAATTACTTCCTGTTCGGGCGCGCCGCGCACCTGTTCGAGGACTCGTTCAGCTCCGAACACACCGTCCGCATCCCGGACGACAACTTCGTCAAGGTCCGGCAGGTCAAGAGCTATCTCTGCGCGCTGGGATCCGAGCAGCACAGCCACGCGATCTCGGCGATCCTGGACTATTCCAGCGGCGACGTGATCTGGAAGAGCACGATCGACGGCCGGCTGAACCCGAGCTGGAACGCCTACAAGGCCAGCAACATGAAGCCGGTGGCCCTGGTGGCGGCCGAGGCGACCAAGGACCTGTGGGCGGCCTTCGTCCGCACCATGGGCTTGCCGCCAGGTCAGCGCGAGGCCGCCGCCCGGGCCGAGGCCAACACCCTGGTCCAGCATTGGCTGAGCTTCGACGAGAAGGAGATGCTGGCCTGGTACGACGATCCGGCGCGCCGCGACGCGACCTATGTCCTGGCCGCGGGTCAGACCGGCAAGGGCAAGACCCAGGCCCAGTGCATGGCCGGCCTGGACGTCGGCACGACCGATCAGCAGACCCGCGTCCGCGAACTGGAGGCCACCCAGCGCCAGTGCCTCTACAACGCCATCCCCTGGTCGGGCTATTCGGACCAGTTCGATCCGCAGCTGCACATCTGGTATTCCTGGCGCTGGCGTAACGGGCCCCTGTCGCCCATGAGCAACCCGCCGGCGAACTGGAAGATTCCCAACCAGGCCGCCGACACCGGAACGCGGGTCCGCATCAAGAGCCTGGCCAACCAGAAGTACATGATCGCCCCCGACGGGATCGTCCCGGACTCCCTGATCTACAATCGCGCCGGGACGCCGCTCGACTTCGTGGTGGTCGGACCGCAGAACCGGGCGATGTTCCGCTCGACCGTCGACCCGCTGCTGTTCCTCGACTACCGAGCCGCCACCGGCGCCGTGAAGCTGTACGCGCCGGGCACGGCCGAACCGGCCAGCTACGACCTCAAGCCCGCAGGCCAGGGACGGTCGATCCGCAACACCTACTGGAACCAGTACATCTGGCTGTCCGGCGACGAGCCCTATCTGACCCGTTCGGGCAATCCCAAGAACCTGAACGCGCAGTGGAGCATCGAGGGGCTGCCTTAGAGTCCACGACTCCTAGGCGGCGGACCCGTCGGCGTGCGCAGACGCGACGTCCGAGATGGGGGAGGCGACTAGGGCCGTCGCCGCCAACCTGTTTGCTTCACTATGGAGGCGACGAGGCTCGCACCGAACCTGTGAGCCCGGTGGAAAGGCCCAGGTTTCATCGTCAGGCATCGCACCCAGGATGATGTAGACGCCCTCGGCCAGACGAAAGGCCTCGACGGGCCGCCAGACCTCGGTCCCCTCGTCGAGCAGCGGCATATGGACGGTTTCAGGCATGTCCAACTGTACAGCGGGCCTGTGAAGCTGCAATGCGGGCGCTCCTCCCGTCCGGCCGGGGTGGGACGCTGACACGGCTCCCTACCTGCAAGCGCCAATGCGACCGCGCCCCTTGACCTCGCCAAGTTGCGTGCCATATTATTGAGTAACTACTCGCTCATTATCGTTCGGCGGAAATATGGCGCGCCCCCTCAGTGAAGAAAAGCGACAGGCGCTGCTGGATGCCGCGGCCGAGTTCGTCGCCAGCCTGGGCACAGGCGCGTCCACGGCCAAGATCGCCAAGGCCGCCGGCGTTTCCGAGGGGACGCTGTTCACCTACTTTCCGACCAAGGACGACCTGCTCAATCAGCTGTTTCTCGAGATCGAGACCGACCTCACAGAGACGATGCTGGCGCCGTATCCGCCGGACGCCTCGGCCAAGGACCGGCTGTTCGCCATCTGGAACCGTCTGATCGACTGGGGACTGGCTCACGCTACGGCGCGCAAAGCCCTTCGCCAGTTGAAGGTGTCGGACCGCGTGACAACGGAAAGCCGAAATCGGTGCCACGCCATGCAGCGGGAGGCGCGGACGATGGTGGAGGCGTGTCTCGCCGGCCATGCCGCGCCGGACAGGATCGCCTTCTACATCGACACCATTCTCTTCGATCTGGCCGACATCAGCATCAACGCGGTCACGGCCAGACCTCAGGAAAGCGACACCATCCGGCAGGCCGGGTTCGACCTGTTCTGGAGGGGGTCCGCCGCCTGATTTTTAGCTAAAAAATGAGCATGTAGTCACTCATAAAAGGGTAGAAAGATGTCAAATAGCAAAGGCTTCACCGAAGCCGACGTCTCTCAACAGACGGGAAAAACCTTCATCGTCACGGGCGCGAACACCGGCGTCGGGTTCGAGATCGCGCGAGTGCTCGCCGCCAGGGGCGCGCGTGTCCTGCTTGGCTGCCGCGAGCAGACCCGGGTGCTGGACGCCATCGCGAGGATCAAGCGGATCACGCCGAACGCCGACCTCGTCTGGTTGCCGCTCGACCTCGGCGACCTGGACAGCGTTCGCGCCGCAGTGGAGATCGCCGCGAGGGAGCGACGGATCGATGCGCTCATCAACAACGCCGCGGTCATGAACCCGCCGCTGACGCGCACCAGGCAGGGATTTGAATCGCAGTTCGGCGTCAATCATCTCGGCGTGTTCGCGCTCACCACGCTGCTCCTGCCCAAGCTGGCGGAGACGCCGGGATCGCGGGTGGTCGTGACCTCGAGCGTCGCGCATCTGAAGGCCACGATCGAGTGGGACGACCTCAACGCCGACAAGAGCTACGTCAAGACCGAGCGCTACGGCGCCAGCAAGCTGGCGAACGCGCTGTTCTTCTTCGAACTGGATCGTCGCCTGCGCGCGGCGAAGTCGCCCGTCACGGCGATCGGCGTCCACCCTGGCGTCGCCAACACAAGTCTTGGCCGTCACATGGGGCTTGCCCAGGTCGCTGGCCCGATCGTCGGCCTGTTGCTCAATACCCCCGACAAGGCCGCGTGGCCCGCGCTCCTGGCCGCGACCGGCAAGGTGAAGCCCGGAGGCTATTACGGTCCCATCGGCTTTGGCGGAATCCGCGGTATAGCCGGCGAAGCAAGGCGCGCGCCGCATGCCGAAGATCCGGCGCTCGCGAAACGGCTCTGGGATGTCTCCATCGCCATGACGGGCGTCGATCCAGGCTTGCCGGGCCTGTCCGCGGCAGGCGTTCCGGCCGCTCGCGCGACGATTCCGTCAATCGACGGGCCGGCGATGAGGTCAAACCGAGCGTAGATCGGCCTTTCGAGCGACGCGGGTCAAAACCTGGAGCCGACGCTCGCCCCCGCCTGACAGTGATCTGGGGACGAACCCGTTTCGTTCAAGAATTGGCAGGCGGCGATTTATGCGCAGTCTGTAGCGTCCTCAGCGCAAGGAGAGGACGAAATGCGGGTGTTGTTGTCGACCTTTGGATCGCGTGGCGATGTCGAGCCGATGGCGGGCCTCGCCGCGGCCTTGCGGGCGCAGGGCGCCGAGGCGGTGGTGTGCGCCCCGCCGGATCCCGAATTCGTCGCCTTGGTGTCGCGAGCCGGCGCGCCCCTGGCGCCAGCCTTCACGCCGGTGCGCCAGTGGGTGGCCGACGCCCTGGCGAACCGGCCGCCGATGGACCTGTCCCAGCGCGCGGCGGGGGTGCTGAAGGCCCAGTTCGAGGCGATCTCGGCCGCGGCCGACGGCTGCGACGCGATCCTGGCGGCGGGCCTGTTCCCGTCCACCGCCGCGGCGCGATGCGTGGCCGAGCTGCGGGGCGTCCCTTACGTCTACGCGGCCTATTGTCCGGTCTTTCTGCCGTCCACCCACTACCGGCCGCTACCCTTTCCCGGTTATCCGGTTCCGGCGGAGGTGACCGACAACCGGGCGCTGTGGGCGCGGAACGCGGAGGCCATGAACGCCATCTTCGGGGCGGCGTTCGGAGCCCTGCGCGCCGAGAACGGCCTGCCGCCGGTGGACAATGTGCGCGACCACGTCTTCACGGATCAGCCGTGGCTGGCCTCGGATCCCGTCCTGAGCCCCTGGCGCCCGACGCCGCTGCGCGAGGTGGTGCAGACGGGCGCGTGGATCCTGCGGGACGACCGGCCGCTCCCGGCGACGCTGGAGGCCTTCCTGAACGCCGGCCCGCCGCCGGTCTACGTGGGGTTCGGCAGCATGCCGATGGAGGCCCTGAAGGCCGCCGCCCGGGCGACCGTCGAGGCGGCCCGGGCGCACGGCCGGCGGGTGCTGCTGGCCCATGGCTGGGCCGAGGCGTCCCTGGCCGACGATGGGGTCGACTGTTTCGCGGTGGGCGAGGTCAACCAGCAGGCGCTGTTCGGTCGTGTGGCCGTGGTCGTGCACCATGGCGGCGCGGGCACCACGACGACGGCCGCGCGGGCGGGCGCGCCCCAGCTGGTCGTCCCGCAGATCGCCGACCAGCCATATTTCGCCGGCCGGGTGGCCGAGCTCGGCGTCGGCGTCGCGCATGACGGTCCTACACCCAGCGTCGAGTCCCTGTCGGTGGCGCTCGGGACCGCCCTGGCGCCCGAGACCCGCGCGCGGGCCGCGGCTGTGGCCGCCGCCATGCGTCCCGACGGGGCCGCCGTCGCGGCCGAGCGGCTGCTCGCCCTGGTCGGCCGCGGCGGACGCGCGAGCCCTTAAGGGACCAGGATTTCAAGCTCGGTTAACCTAATCCGGTCACCTCTTTGAGCCTTGTGGATTTCGTGACTCGGGGCGGCGGCATGAGCGTCAATCAGCAACTCGACCAGCGCATGGCCTTCATGCGTTTCGACCACCGCGCGCGGGCGGCGCTGAAGGCGGCCAAGCCGTTGGTCGACGGAGAGATCCAGGCCGCGCTCGACAGTTTCTACGACCAGGTCCGCGCCTATCCCGAGATGCGCGACCTGTTCGCCGGCCGGCCGCAGATGGACGCAGCCCAGGCCCGCCAGGGCGACCACTGGCGCAAGCTGGCCAGCGCCGAGTTCGGCCCCGACTACGCCGACGGCGTGCAACGCGTCGGCCAGGCCCATGTCCGCGCCGGGCTGGAGCCGCGCTGGTACATCGGCGGCTACGCCCTCGTGGCCGAACACCTGATCCGCGCGGTGCTGGCCAAGCGCGCCAAGGGCGGCCTGTTCGGCGGCAAGGGCGAGGGCGAGGTCTCCGACCAGGTCGTGGCCCTGGTCAAGGCCACCTTCCTGGACATGGACCTGGCGATCTCCAGCTATCTCGACATCCTGCAGGAGGAGCGCGAGCAGATGGCCGCCGAGCGCCAGGTCGCCGAGCAGCGCCAGGCCGCGGCCGTGGCCGCCGTGGGCCAGGCCCTGTCGCGTCTGGCGGCCGGCGACCTGTCGGCCCGGGTCGAGGGCGCGCTGTCACCGGAGTTCTTGAGCCTGAAGGCCGACTTCGACCACGCCGCCGCGGCCCTGGCCGACACCGTCAAGGCCGTCGAGCGCGCCACCTCGGGCATCCGCTCGGGCGTCGACGGCATCGCCCACGCGGCCGACGACCTGGCCCAGCGCACCGAACACCAGGCCGCGACCCTGGAGGAGACCGCCGCCGCCGTCGAGCAGCTGACCGCCACGGTCGAGCGCACGGCCAAGAGCGCCAAGGCCGTCTCGGCCCAGGTCAGCGAGGCCGCCGCCGACGCCCAGCGCTCGGGCGCGATCGTCACCCGCGCCGCCGAGGCCATGACCCAGATCGAGACCTCCTCGGCCAAGGTCTCGCAGATCCTGGGCGTCATCGACGAGATCGCCTTCCAGACCAACCTGCTGGCCCTGAACGCCGGCGTCGAGGCGGCCCGGGCCGGCGACGCGGGACGCGGCTTCGCGGTCGTGGCCCAGGAGGTGCGGGCGTTGGCCCAGCGCTCGGCCGACGCCGCCAAGGAGATCAAGACCCTGATCGCCGACTCCAGCCGCCAGGTGGGCGAGGGTGTCGACCTGGTCGGCCAGACCAACCAGGCCCTGCGCGGCATCGTCGACAAGGTGGGCGTGATCGACACCCTGGTCGACGAGATCGCCGCCTCGGCCAACGAGCAGGCCTCGGCGCTCGGCCAGGTCAATGTCGCGGTCAACCAGCTGGATCAGGTGACCCAGCGCAACACGGCCATGGTCCAGCAGTCGACCGAGGCCACCCACGCCCTGCGCGCCGAGGCCGCGGACCTGTCCAGCCACGTGAGCGGGTTCCGCACGGGTCCGGCGTCGGGTGACAACGTGGTGCACCAGGCCCGCGAACGCGTGGCGGCTTTCGCGCGGTCCGGGCGGTAATCGCCAGGCGCGGCCGGGGACCGGCACATGCGCCTGTCCCCGTCGGCTGGAGGGCGCTATCAAGGCGGCATGGATCGTAGACGCAGAATCCTGATCGTCGGCGGCGGCGCGGCCGGGTGGCTGACGGCTGCCTACCTGGCCAAGTCGCTGCGGATCGCCGAGCAGGCGCATCTGGAGATCACCCTGCTGGAATCGCCCGAGGTGGGCATCATCGGCGTGGGCGAGGCCACGTTCCCGACCATCCGCACGACCCTGCAGTTCCTGGGCGTCGACGAGGCCCGGTTCATCCGCCAGACCTCGGCCACCTTCAAGCAGGGCATCCGCTTCAACGACTGGGCCTGGGCGCCGCGGGAAGACGGTTCGCGCCACCAGTACTTCCACCCGTTCGAGGCCCCGTTCTCGACCGACGGCGCCAGCCTGGCGCCCTACTGGCTGCTGCAGAACGAGGCGACCCGCGCGCCGTTCGCCGAGGCGATGACCATCCAGGCGCGGGTCGCCGACGCTCAGCGCGCGCCCAAGCGCCCGCACGAGGGCAACTTCTCGGGCCCGCTGAACTACGCCTACCATTTCGACGCCGCCAAGCTGGCCCAGGTGCTGGCCGAGCGGGCCCGCGAGCTGGGCGTGCGCCACCTGCAGGGGCGGCTGACCCACGTCGAACTGGACGCGGCCGGCGCCATCGACCACGTCGTCTGCGCCGAGCACGGACGGCTGGAGGCCGAGCTCTATGTCGACTGCACGGGGTTCCATGCCGAGCTGATCGGCAAGGCGCTGAAGGCTCCGTTCAAGTCGGCGCGCCCGATCCTGTTCGCCGACCGCGCCCTGGCCTGCAAGGCGCCCTACGACCGTCCCGACGCGCCGATCCAGAGCTTCACCATCGCCACCGCCCACGAGGCCGGCTGGATCTGGGACATCGGGCTGAACGACGCGCGCGGCGTCGGCTGCGTCTATTCCAGCGACCACGTCGACGACGGCCGGGCCGAGGCGATCCTGCGCGACTACGTCGGCCGGGACGTCGAGATCGCGCCCCGGGCGCTGTCGTTCGAGGCCGGCTATCGCACCAAGCAGTGGGTCAAGAACTGCGTGGCGGTGGGCCTGTCGGCGGGGTTCCTGGAGCCCCTGGAGTCCACCGGGGTGGTGCTGATCGAGGCGGCGGTGGCGATCATCGCCGAGCTGTTCCCGCACAATGGTCCGATCAGCGCCCCGGCCTTGCGCTTCAACGAGTTGATGACGGCCCGCTACGACAACATCATCACCTTCCTGAAGCTGCACTACTGCCTCAGCCGGCGGACCGAGCCGTTCTGGCGCGAGAACGCCGACCCGGCCTCGATGCCCGAGCGGCTGGTCGATCTGCTGGAGCAATGGCGCTGGCGCCCGCCCACCCGCTACGACTTCATCCTGGACCTGGAGACCTTCGCCTTCTTCAACTACCAGTACATCCTGTACGGCATGGGCTTCAAAACCGACCTGTCGCCGGGGCGCGACGAGTTTCCGGACGTGGCGGGGGCCGAGAAGCTGTTCGCCAAGATCCGCAACTTCGGCGAACGGGCCACCCACGACCTGCCCAGCCACCGCGACCTGATCGCCCAGATCAACCGCTTCGGCTTCGACCGTTCGCTCGCGCCGGCCTGAGGCCGAGCGGCGGGCACTAGGGTATTCCCCAGCTGTTTCTTCCGGGCCGAAGCGCGCAGGCTCGTCGCCTTCCGTGGAAGGAGCCTATCCATGTTGAGCGCGGACGGCGGCGGCTCGGTTACCGCCACATCCCAGACGACCCATGTCGATCACACCGCCTCGGCCCAGATCGCGAGCCAGGTCGCCACCCAGGTCACGCCGCAGAGCGACGCCCAGCGGGTCACCAGCCAGGCCGATGACCGGGCCAAGGCTCAGGCCTTCGCCACGGTCTACAACGCCGCCCCCGCCGACCAGCGCGAGGCCCTGGTGCGGGAGGTGTTCGCCAAGGATCCCGAGGCCCTGAACGGCTGGCTCAATCCCGAAAGCGTCAACACGCTGGTCAAGGACGGCTGGCTGACCGACAACGAGCGGGCGGGCCTGGCCGAGGCGGTCGCCATGGGGTTCAACCATGGCGCCATCCCGATGGAACCGGGTCAGGCCGCCTATTCGATCACCACCAGCCTGGCCTTCGACCAGATCCCGGTCCAGAACGCCGGCCTGGCGCCCCACCAGGAGGTCGACGGCCTGCCCGCGGCGTACCAGTACGCCGACAACATCAACCAGTTCCTGGAGTTCTTCGGGTCCTCGCCCAGTCCCGAGGTCACCGCGTTCCGGACCAACTACGCCAATCACCTGATCGACACCTATGTCGAGAATCCCAAGCAGCAGAACTACGACGTGCGCGACGCCGCCGCCCATTTCGCGACCCAGATCCTGGCGGACAAGGCCGCGCCCCGCGAACTGGCCTCGCAGTACCTGTTCGATCGCTATGAGGCCAAGCCGGACGACTTCCGCGCCTTCGCCCAGTACGCGGCCCAGGGCGGCCTCTACACGTCCGAGGCCTATCTGCAGAACATCACCGACATGTGGGGCGGCGACGAGCAGGCCAGCCGCTACGCCGTCGACGATCCGGTGATCGCCCTGGCCCAGGCGGCCGACGGCTATCGCGGTAACGTGCCGACCCACCTGGTGTCGCCGCTGGCCACCAAGGCCTCGGACTGGCTGGCCACGGAACTGACCGGCCTGGTCGCCGACCCGCCCGAGCTGTCCAACACCCACGAGAGCCTGGCCACCACCGAGCGCACCCAGGCGATCACCGGCGCGTTCATCAGCCATTCCGACGCGGTGCTCGATCGCTTCACCAATCCCGACGTGGTGTCCGAGAACTATCGCGGCACGAACATGAACCAGTGGCAGTACAACCTGGACAAGTTCTCGGGCTTCCTGCAGCGGACGATGTTCGCGTCCGACGTGATCGGCGGGGCCGCGGTGCGCGACAAGGTCCTGGACTATATCGGCGACCAGCGCGCGAGCGTCGAGAAGGGGGAGAATCCCGGCAACCTGGCCGAGGAGCGCATCGCCTTGCTGAGCGCCACGACCGTGGAGTCGGTGCGCAACATCCAGGACGACATCGCCGCGGAGAAAGCCGAGCGCGAGGAGCTGATCGGCTTCACCGTCGACCTGGCCCTGACCGCCCTGCCTTTGCCCAGCAAGGCCAACGACGCGGTGACGGGCGCGTTGGGCCAGCTGTTCGGCGCGGGTCCGATCGGCACGGCGGTGAAGGACTTTTCGGGCCAGCTGGTGGACGCCGGCACGGGCCGCCTGACCGACGAGGCCAAGAGCTGGCTCACCGAGCACGCCACGCCGTCCGAGGCCCAGCTGCTGGACGCCTATACGGCGCAGGACGGCCTGACCGCCGCCACGGTGACCCTGTACGAGCAGCAGAGCCGCAATCCCGCGATCGGCCCCGAACTGGCCGACGACTACCAGGACATCGTCTCGGCCTACAACATCTACAACAACTGGGCCGACACGCGTTGAGACGCTGTCGGCGGCGCTCAAAAAAGAGCCCTCGCTCCGGTTGGGGAGCGAGGGCAGGGAAGCGACTTTTGAGGCCGGATCAGGCGGCCTTGGCGATGGCGCCGTCGATGGCGTCCAGCTCGCCGGTTTCGCGGGCCTTCTTGCCGTAGACCACCTCGAACAGCGGGCTGGCCATGACGGTGGTGACGATGGCCATCAGCACCAGCATCGAGAACAGGGTGGGGCCGATGATGCCCTTCTGCAGGCCGATGTTGATGATGATCAGCTCCATCAGACCGCGCGAGTTCATCAGGGCGCCGATGCCCATGGCGGTATGGTGGTTCTCGCCGGAGAAGCGGGCGGCCACGTAGCAGGCGCCCCACTTGGCCAGGATCGAGGCGGCCAGGACGCCAAGGGCGATCAGCAGCAACTGGGGCGAGTTGACCATGTCCATCCGGGTGTTCAGGCCCGAATAGGTGAAGAACATCGGCAGCAGCAGCACGACGGCGATCGGCTCGACCTTCTTCTTCAGCTCCTGAACCAGCAGGCCGCGAGGCATGACCACGCCCAGGATGAAGCCGCCGAAGATGGCGTGGATGCCGACGGCGTCCATCAGGAAGGCCGAGACGCAGAAGGCCAGGATGATGAGGGCCAGGACCGAGGTGCTCATCTGGCCCTCGCGCTCGACCATGCGGCCCAGCGGCGCCAGGATCCTGGGGCCGACCAGGGTGACGAACAGCACCCAGGCCAGGCCGCCGCCGATGGCCAGCACCGCTACGCCGGGTCCGCCGCCGAAGGTCGCCAGCACCACGGCCAGCACGCACCATGAGACGGCGTCGTCGAAGGCGCCGGCGGTCAGGGACAGGGTGCCCAGCGAGGTCTTGGCCAGGCCGCGCTCGTTGATGATGCGGGCCAGCATCGGGAAGGCGGTCAGGGCGATGCAGGCGCCCATGAACAGGGTGGCGGCGCCCTGGCCGATGGTCGGGGCGAACAGGCCGGGCGCCTTCAGCAGGAACGGCGTGATGATCGCGGCGATCAGGAACGGGGCGGCGATGCCGGCGAACGACACGCTCATGGCGCTCTTGGCCTTGGCCTTGAAGTGGTCGGCCTGGAAGCTGGTGCCGACCATGAACATGTAGAGCCCGACGCCCAGCTGGGCGCCGACATAGAGGACGTTCTTGGTTTCCTTGGGGAACAGCATGCCCTGGAAGTGTGGGAACAGCAGGCCCAGCAGCGACGGGCCCAGGATCACGCCGGCGACCATCTCGCCCACCACCTGCGGCTGGCCGACCTTCTGGCCCAGCCAGCCGACGACCCGGCAGGCCAGCACGATCGCGGCCAGCTGCAGGAAGAAGTGCACGCTGAAATCGGCCGGCGCGTAGCTATGCGCGGCCGCGGCGGTGGCCGGACCGTGCGGTCCGAGTATGCCCGTCACCGTGCTGATGACGCTGGATATGATGTCGGACAAAGCGTCCCCCCTTGTGAATCCTCTCGGCGTTGCCCGCCGTTGACGCCATGCCGCGCAGACTTGGCTTTCCGCCGCAAGCCGAATTTCCGTTTTTGGCGAGCCTGCCCAGAAGATTGTTTTTGCTGGTGAATTCCATGTTGCTCGAACGCCACAATGTAGTAACGTGCCTACAAGACAGCCTTGTCAATGTAGGTATGTAGGCACATGAAAGTCATCTCCAGCCGTGACTTCAACCAGGATGTCAGCCAGGCCAAGCGCGCCGCCCGGATCGAGCCGGTGTTCGTCACCGATCGCGGCCGGACCACCCATGTGTTGATGAGCATCGAGGCCTATCGCAAGCTGTCGGGTCAGAGCGAGACGATCGTCGACCTGCTGGCCATGGCCGCGCCCGTCGCCCTGGATGTGGCCGAGACGCGATCGAACGACGCCTGGGATCGGCGCGGCTGATGTACCTGCTCGACACCGACATCGTCTTCGAGCTGCGCAACGCCAAGGGCGGCGGGACCGATCCGGGCCTGGCCGGCTGGGCGGCCGGCCAGGCGCGCTCCAGCCTGTTCATCTCGGCGATCACCCTCTTGGAGCTGGAGACCGGCGCGGCGCGGGTCGAGCGCAAGGACAAGGCGGCGGGCCTGGCCCTGCGCGCCTGGCTGAACGACCAGGTCGCCGTCGCCTTCGAGGGCCGCATCCTGCCGGTCGACGCCGCCGTCGTCCGGGGGCGGGGCCGCCTGCCGCTGACCGACCCCCGCGACGCCCTGCTGGCGGCCACCGCCCTTGAGCACGGCCTGACCCTGGTCACCCGCGACGTCGCGGCCTTCAAGGTCAACCGGCTGAAGCTGTTCAATCCCTGGGGCTACAAGCCCGAAGCGCTGGACGACAACGAGGACTGGGGCCAGGCCGCCAAGGCGGGGTCGCAGTGGCTGCGGAACATCTTCGTACGGGGGTGAGATCAGGCCGGGCGAAGGCCCGCTCCCGGCCGTCCCGACGTCCGACGAAACTTGCCAACGCCTTCTGGGACTGAGAAGTTATCGATAACGAACGAGAGGCGCCGGAATCGGTCGGCGGCCTGACGCGACCGCGCTCGCCCTGGCGGGATGCGGATCACGGTCGCGATCCTTTCGCCCATGACGCTCAAGGAGCCCGCACTTGGCCAAGAGCAAGACCATCGTCGAGACGCCCCATGCGCCGGAGTCCGGACGGGCGGTGACCATCCACGACGTGGCGCGCTACGCCGGCGTGGCCTCGATGACCGTCTCGCGCGTCGTCAACGGCAACAGCTATGTCAGCGACGCCATGCGCGAGCGGGTGCAGGCGGCGATCAAGGCGCTGAACTATTCGCCCAACCTGGCGGCGCGCAACACGCGGGCCGGCAACACCGGGCCGCGGGTCGGCGTGCTCTACAGCAACCCCAGCGCCTCCTACCTCAGCGAGGTCATGCTGGGCGGCATCGAGCAGAGCTCCAGGCTGGGCACCCAGCTGGTCCTGGAACGCTCGACCGGCCTGGCCAGCCAGAAGGCCGCCGTGCGCCGCCTGCTGGACCAGGGGGTGGACGGGGTCATCCTGCCGCCGCCGCTGTGCGACTCCCGCCCGACCATCAACATGCTGCACGCCGCCGGCGTGAAGGTCCTGGCCCTGGCCACGGCCCGGCCGATGCACGACGTCTCGTCGGTGCGCATCGATGACTACCAGGGCGCGGCGGCCATGACCCGCCACCTGATCGAGCTGGGCCATTCACGGATCGGCTTCGTCAAGGGCGACCCGCAGCACACCCCCACCCAGCTGCGCTACGAGGGCTTCGTCGACGCCATGACCGCCGCCGGCCTGCCGGTCGACCCCGATTGGGTGGTGCAGGGCCAATTCACCTATCGCTCGGGCCTGGCGGCGGCCGAGCTGCTGCTGAGCGCCGACGAACGGCCCACGGCGCTGTTCGCCAGCAACGACGACATGGCCGCCGCCGCCCTGGCCGTGGCCCACGGCCTGCAGATCGCAGTGCCCGAGGCCCTGACCGTCGTCGGCTTCGACGACACGCCGATCGCCAGCACCGTCTGGCCCGAGCTGACCACCATCCACCAGCCGATCAGCGCCATGGGCCGGGCGGCGGTGTCGCTGATCGTCGACGAGATCAAGGCCGAGCGGGCCGGAAACGCGCGCGGCCCGACCCATCAGCTGATGAAGTTCACCCTGGTCAAGCGCGGCTCCTCGGGCCCGGCGCCGGCCAAGGCCCCGCCGCGCCGGCGGACCGTGGAGGCGTGACCTAGGTGTCGAAGCTATGAAGGTTGTTCACCCGGGGAGCGGCTGAGAAGCTGGGGTTGCGAAGCACCAACCTTGGCCGGAGGTCTCCCCGGATGAACATCCACAAGAATGCTCGGCTGACGCCTGTCGGTCGAGCCCTGATGATTTCTCGCATTGAGTTGGAAGGCTGGTCGGTAGTGCGGGCCGCCGAAGCTTCCGGGGTTTCCCGGCGCACGGCCAGCAAGTGGCTGCAACGGCATCGGCGGGGCGACGAGCGAAGGCTTCACGACCGCAGCTCGGCGCCGCGCCGATGTCCGCGCAAGATCGCGGCCGGGGTGATCGAGCAGATCCAGGCGCTGCGCCGCCAGCGGGTGAGCGGCCCCGTGATAGCCCGGACCCTGGGGCTGGCTCGCTCGACAGTGGGGCTGATCCTGCGGCGGCTGGGCTTGGGCAGGCTGTCGGCCCTGGATCCGAAGGTCCCGATCATCCGCTATGAGCGCGCCGCGCCCGGCGAGATGATCCACCTGGACATCAAGAAGCTGGGCAAGTTCAACGTCGAAGGCCACCGCATCACCGGCGACCGCCGTAAGGGATGCTCGCGCAAGGCCGGCTGGGACTTCCTGCATGTCTGCGTCGATGACGCCTCGCGCCTGGCCTACACCGAAGTCCTGCCTTCCGAAGGCCAGCACGACGCCGCCGCCTTCCTCCAGCGCGCCATCGCCTGGCTCGCCGCCCAGGGCGTCGCCGTCCAGCGGGTGATGACCGACAACGGCTCGGCTTATCGCTCCAAGCTGTTCGCCAAGGCCCTGCAGGCCGCCGGGGCCCGACACGTGCGAACCCGGCCCTACACGCCCCGCACCAACGGCAAGGCCGAGCGCTTCATCCAGACCAGCCTGCGAGAATGGGCCTATGGCCGGCCCTACGCCTGCTCGGACGATCGCGCCCAGGCCATCAAGCCTTGGACCGACGCTTATAATCTCGCCCGACCCCACTCCGGCATCAAAGGCCTCACCCCCTGGCAGCGTGTGAACAACCTTCTTGGAAACGACAGCTAGGCCAGGGCGCGCGGGGCCGCCTGGGCGTCGGCTAGGTCGTTCCACAGTCGCGCGGCTCCACGCACGCCCGAGGCGTCGCCCCAGCGGGCCGGGGCGATGCGGGCCGACCAGCGGTCGGAGAACACCCGGGGCGCGATCAGGGCCGGCAGGCGCTCGTAGATTTCGCCGACATTGGACAGGCCGCCGCCGAGCACCAGCACGTCGGGATCGGCGATGTTGACGAGCACGGCGATGGCCCGGCCCAGCCGGTCGACATAGCGGTCGAACGCGGCGACGGCGGCGGGCTCGCCCTCACGGAAGCGGGCGACGATCGCCTCGCCCGTGGCCTGGACGCCGGTGGCGGCGGCGAAGTCGTGCCGCAGGCCGGTGCCCGACACCCACATCTCCAGGCAGCCGTGCTGGCCGCACCAGCACCGTGGACCCGGGAGCTCCTGCGGCGTCGGCCAGGGCAGGGGGATGTGGCCCCACTCGCCGGCGACGCCGTTGGGGCCCTCGACCAGGCGCCCGTCCACGGCCAGACCCCCGCCGCACCCGGTGCCCAGGATGATGGCGAAGGTGACGCGCGCGCCGGCCGCCGCCCCGTCGACCGCCTCGGACAGGGCCAGGCAGTTGGCGTCGTTGGCCAGACGCACCTCGCGGCCCAGGGCGGCGGTCAGGTCCTCGCGGAACGCGCGGCCGTTCAGATAGACCGAGTTGGAATTGCGCATCACGCCCGTGGTCGGCGAGATCGAGCCGGGCGCGCCGACGCCGATCGTGCCGCGGCCGCCCGCCTGCTGCTCGACCTGGGCGATCAGGTCGCGCACGGTCGTGATCGCGGCGTCGTAGGCGCCGGGATTGGGGGCCCGAACCCGCGCGAGATAGTTGCCCTGGGCGTCCAGGGCGGCGGCCTCGACCTTGGTGCCGCCGAAATCAATGCCGACCTGGATCACCAGTAGGGCTCCCAGGCTCGCGTCAGCCGGACCAGGGCCTCAAGGAAGAAGTAGTCGCCCCAGATGCACGCCTCGTCGACGCCCACGCGGTTGGGCATGTGGTAGACCGCATGGGCCAGGACGCCCGTACCGGGCGGTCCGGGCGGCAGCAGGTAGCGCGTTCCCAGGGTCTCAACGGTCGCCAGGGCCGCGCCCTCGTAGGCGGCGCGGTCGGGGTCGGTCAGCGGCAAGCCGCGGGCCAGTTCCAGCAGGCCGCAGGCGGCGATCGCCGCCGCCGAGCTGTCGCGCTCGTGCGGCGCGGCGGTGAACACCAGGTCCCAGCAGCAGATCAGGTCGGCCGGCAGGCGGTTGAGGTAGTAGTTGGCCAGGCGGGCGCTCAGGTCCAGCAGCGACGGATCGGCCTTGTAGCGGTGGACCAGCGGAAAGCCGCTGATCCCCCAGGCCTGGCCCCGCGCCCAGCACGAGCTGTCGCTGTAGCCCTGGTGGGTCTTGCCCATCCGCGGCGCGCCGGTGACGGGATCCATGAAGAAGGTGTGGAAGGTTGAGCTGTCGGGCCGCACGATATGGCGCGCGGCCTGTTCGATATGGCGGTCCGCCGCGTCGGCGAAGGTCCGGTCGCCGGTCGTCTGGCTGGCCCAGTAGAGCAGGGGCAGGTTGAGGTTGCAGTCGATGATCATCCGGCCGGCCTGGGCGGGGTCGTTGAGGTCGCCCCAGGCCTGGATGATGCCGGCCTGCGGCAGGTAGCGGGCCAACAGCAGGCGGGCGGCCTCCAGCGCCGCGTCGCGCGCGACGGTGTCGCCGGTCAGCTTGTAGGCCGCCACGCAGGACAGCGAATAGAGGAAGCCCAGGTCGTGGTGGTCGACGTTCACCCGGCGGTCGACGCGGTCCTTGAAGCTCAGCACCTGGCGTTCGGCGGCCTGGCGGTAGCGGGCCTCGCCGCTGACCTCGTAGGCCAGCCACAGCATGCCGGTCCAGAAACCGTTGGTCCATTCGACGTTATCCATGGCGGGATAGACCCCGCCCGTGCTGGATGGCGCGGGGAAGGCGTCGGTGAACACCGCCAGGTTGGCGTCGATGCGCTCGAGCACCGCGGCCAGGATGGCGTCGAGGGCGGCGCGGTCGGGCGCGTGGCCTTCCAGGGCGCTCCGCAGCTTCAGCGGCTCGCGGGCGGGCGGTTCGGAGGTGGGCGAGGGAGGCATCGGGGACATGGATTCAGTCGAGCTTGGCGAGATCGGCGTCGGGGAGGGCGGTCTTGAGCGCCGGGTCGGCCCTGTTTGCGGAGGCGGGGGTCGGCGACAGGGCGAACAGCGAGGCGGTCCAGAACAGCGCCGCGCCCAGGGCGATCAGCAGGTAGGTGTGGGGAAAGCCGATCAGGTCGTAGGACTTGCCGACGATCGGCGAGAGCACGGCCAGGCCCAGGGAGTGGCCGAAGCTGACGCCGACCAGATAGAGGGTCGAGGCCAGCCGGGCCTCGAAATGGGCGGCGATGTAGCGGAAGATCGACACCGCCAGGATCGGCAGCTCCAGCGAATGGAGCATCTTCATCGCCGAGATCGCCACGGGGCCCTCGACCAGGCCCGAGCCGGTGATGCGGAAGATCATGATCCCCGCCGCCAGCAGGAGGCCGTTCTTGGCGCCCGTGCGGTTGACGATGAACGGGGCCACGAACAGCATCCCCGCCTCGACGAAGATCTGGGCCGAGTTCAGGTAGCCGAACATCGCCGCGCCGTGCTTCGGGTCGGCGAACTGCGAGGCGTAGTAGGCGGGAAACTGCTGGTCGAAGACCAGGTAGAGGTTCGTGACCCCCAGGATCAGGACCATGAAGCCCCAGAACTTGGGCAGCTTCAGGATGGCCAGGGCGTCCAGCGGCTTGAGGCTTTCCGAACGGGCCTGCTCGTCGGCGGCGCCCTCGATCCGGGTCATGGCCAGGATCGGCAGCAGCAAAAGGCCGGCCAGCGAGGCCAGCGAGAAGTTGATCAGCGGGTCGATGTTGTAGAGACGGCCCGAAAAGAACGCCGCGAAGGCGAAGCCCAGCGAGCCCCATAGCCGGGCGCGGCTGTATTCGAACCCATCCTTGCGGCCGACGCGATCGACGTAGGACTCCAGGGCGTAGCTGCCGGCGATGAAGGTCACGCCCAGATAGAGCCCGCCCAGCGCCGCGCCCAGCAGGAGGTTGGTCTTCAGCAGCGGACCGTAGACGAAGGCGAAGAAGGCCCCCGACAGCATCACCAGGGCGGCGATGATCCACAGGATGGTCTTCCGAAAACCGACCTTGTCGGACAGGAAGCCGTAGATCGGTTGCGAGGCCATGGCGAAGATGAAGTTGGCCGAGAACACCACGCCCGTCTGGGCGCCGGTCAGGCCGAGGGTGCGCTTGAGCCACAGCGCCAGCAGCGAGATGCTCATCGCCTGGGCGAAGAAGTAGAGGAACAGAAAGGCGCTGAGCAGCGCGTAGTTCTTCTTTTCCATGGCCTAGAGCGACTCCTCCCCCCGTTTGACGCCATGCGGCGGCGCGGCTCTGGAGCCGCTCGGGTCGCTCTGTGATAATCGAAAAGAGATATCGATACCAATCAAAATCCTTCGGTGCGACACCGAGCGAAAAGGGCTTGTCATTCGGTGATGATATCGATAACAGTGGGGCGGGCCTCCTAGGTCCCTGTCCTGCGAATTTTCTCGGGTGGATACTCCTGACTCCGGGAGCGGGGCGCCTGGCCTGGCCGGCGCCCCGCGTCTTTTCGAGCGACATCGAAGGGTCGGCGGCGCGGCGCCCGACCCGCGGGCTCGACGGCCGCACCAGCTGATCGAGGCCAAGCTTTGAGCGGGGTAGTGACACGTCCCGCCGACTTGGATTATGACTGTGTGATATCGATATCAAGTGACGGCGTCTCAGCCGTCCTCGGGGAGTGACGCCATGCCCAGGGACAGGGGTTTCCAATCGGCCATGACATTGGCCGCGTCACTGCTCCTGACGCTGGGACTTTCCAGCCTCGCCGCCGCCCAGAGCGACACCGACCCGGCCATGGGGGCGCAGGCCGACCCCGACCTCCAGATCTACGCCACCCCGCCCGGCAAGCTGGTCTACAGCCTGCACAACGATGATTTCACGGTGCGGGTCCGGCGGCCGGGCGGGCCCTGGCGCGATCTGTACGAGTACGACATCAAGGTCGACCAGGATCGCCCGCACGACGCCTCGCTGGTCCAGTTCGATTTCCGCGGAACCGTCGAGGTCGCCGTCCAGAAGAACAATGGCGACTTCAGGCGGGTCGAGGTTCGGCCCCGGCGCAATGCGGTCAAGACCATGGTGAAGGGCGGGGTGGTCTACTTCACCCTCGACAGGCCTCAGAACCTTTCGGTGGAGTTCGACGGCGATCGACTGGGCAATCTGCACGTCCTGGCGGGCGAGCCGATCGCCCCACCGGCGCCGGGTCCCGGCGTCGTCGTCTACGGGCCTGGCCTGCACGTCCCGCCGGACGGTGCGACCTCGTTCCCGGCGGCCTCCAACCAGACGATCTACCTCGCGGGCGGCGCGCTGATGCAGGGCGTGTTCCAGCCGACCAAGGTCCAGAACCTCAAGATCATCGGCCATGGCATGTTCCTGGAGTCCGACCAACTGGTGGTCCAGGACTCGAAGACCGTGCAGATCGAGGGGCCGACCTTCCTCAATCCCACCCACGGCTCGCTGGCCTGCAGCGGGTCCAGCCAGGTGCGGTTCCACGACATCAAGGCGTTCGGCAAGGGCGCATGGTCGGACGGGATCAACGTCTTCGCCTGCCAGGACGTCGACATCGACCGGGCCTTCATCCGCACCTCGGACGACAGCGTCGCGATCTACGCCACCCGCAAGAACGGCGTGGGCGACACGCGCCGCGTCCGCGTCAGCCGTTCGATCTTCTGGCCCGACGTCGCCCACGCCATGTTCGTCGGCCTGCATGGCGACAGCGCCAAGCCCAACACCCTGCAGGACATCACCTTCGACGACATCGACGTCCTCAACCTCGACGAGGACGACCCGGAATACGAGGGCGCGATGGCCATCAGCGCCGGCGACACCAACACCGTCCGCGACGTCACGTTCAGCAACATCCGCGTGGACCACGTCGAGGAGGGCAAGCTGATCAATCTGCGGGTGGTCTATAACGCCAAGTACAGCACCAGCCCGGGCCTGCTGATCGACGGCGTCCACTTCAGGAACGTCAGCTATACCGGATCGGGCTGGGCCGGGCCGTCGGTCATCGCCGGCTACGCCCCGGACCGGCCGGTGCGCAACGTGACCTTCGACAACGTCACGATCGCCGGCCGCAAGCTGACCGGACCTGCGCCGGAGATCCTCGAGGTCGGCCCCTATGTGAGCGGGCTCTCCTTCAAGTAGGCGCCTTGACGGCGCGCTCGTCGATTTAGCCTAGGCGGTCGAAGGCAAATCTTGGCTAGAATGCCTCCGCAGAAGACCGGGAGAGCCTTTTGAGCGGAAGACGACGACCCGGCGTGACCCTTCACGACGTCGCCAGGCACGCCGGCGTCTCCTCGATGACGGTCTCGCGGGTGATCAACGACTACGCCTTCATCAGCGAGGCGGCGCGGGCCAAGGTGCTGAAGTCGATCGAGGCGCTCGGCTATCGCCCCAACGCCGTGGCGCGCGCCACGCGTACCGGCGTCGCCCAGGTCGGGGTGCTGTACTCCAACCCCAACTCGTCCAATCTCAGCGCCTTCCTGATGGGGGCTTTCCGCAAGGCCGGTGAAATCGGCTGCCAACTCCTGATCGAGCCTACGGCCGCCCATCCGACCCCGGCCCGGGCGGTGGCCAAGCTGATCGACGCGGGCGTGGGGGCCGTGGTCCTGCCGCCGCCGCTGTGCGACGACGCCAAGATCCTCAAGCTGCTGGCCGCCGCCGGGGTCGCGCCCGTCAGCTTCGCTACGGCCAGGCCGTCGCCGCACGTGACCTCCGTCGCGATCGACGACTTCGAGGGCGCGGCGATGATGACCCGGCACCTGATCGAACTGGGCCATGTCGATATCGCCCTCATCCGGGGGGATCCGTCGCACTCGACCTCGGTCCGGCGCGAGGAGGGCTTTCGGGCGACCATGGCCCAGGCGGGCCTAGCCGTGCCCGACGCCTATGTCGTCGAGGGCGCCTTCACCTATCGCTCGGGCCTGACGGCGGCGAGCCAGCTGCTGGGCCTGCGCCGTCGGCCGTCGGCGATCTTCGCCAGCAACGACGACATGGCCGCGGCCGTCAGCGCCGTGGCCCATGGCATGGGAATCGCCGTGCCGACCGAACTCAGCATCGCGGGCTTCGACGACACGCCCGTCGCCTCGACCATCTGGCCGCAGCTGACGACCATCCATCAGCCGATCGCCGACATGGCCGCCACCGCCGTGGAGCTGGCGGCCGGGCTGGCGCGCCGCGACGCCGATGACGACCAGGCGCGCAAGCACGTCCTGGCCGAACTGACCCTGGTCGCCCGCCAATCGACCGCGCCGCCCGCCAGCTGAGACGGGCGCGAGGGACGCCGCAGCCTCTCCCGCCGCGATTGACGCTCAGGAAGAGGTGATGATATCGATATCAATAGGCCGCCTGCTCGATATCGGCGGTCAGAGAAAAACAGGTCACGGCCGAGCCGCCGAAGGCCAGATCGCCTGGGAGGCGTCGATGATCAGCCCGCCTGTCGACCGCCGCCGCTTCGTGCTGCTGGCCGCCGCCGCGAGCGCCCCGCTGGGTTTGGCGAGCGCCGCCCTGGCCGCGCCGGGCGAGGGTTCCGCGCCGTTGCTTGCGGTTTCGCCGGATGGGCGGGTGCAGGTGGAGCTGGACGCGCGGGAAGGCGGGCTGTCCTGGAGCGTCCTGCACAACGGCCGCAGGGTTCTTCGCCCGAGCCGGCTGGGTCTGGTCCTGGCCGATGGCGGCCAGCTGGGGACGGGCGCGACGGTCGTCTCGGTGTCGCGACGACGATTGACGGGAACCTGGAGGCCGACCTTCGGTGTGAAGGCCGCCTACAGCCAGGCCTGCGAAGAGATCGCCGTCGAGCTGCGGGACCCCAAGACCGGCATAACTTTCGCCGTGGTGGCGAGGGCCTATGACGCCGGCTGCGCGGTCCGCTACGTCCTGCGCCGGGCGCCGAACGGACAGGGCGTGACCTTGGCCGGCGAAGCCACGGGCTTCAACCTGCCCGACGGTGTCGAGGTCTATTCCAGCCGGGACGAAGGCGAGTACCAGCGCTCGACGCCGGCGGCCCTGGCGCCAGTCGTCCATCCGGACCTGACGGCAAGTTCCGACGTCGGCCCGCTGGCCGACCTGCCGGTCACCGCCGTGGCGGCCGACGGGCGCGCGGTGCTGATCGCCGAGTCCGACCGCCTGCACTATCCGCGCGCCATGCTGCGTCCGGCCCTCGATCCGACCGACGGCCTGGCCGTTCACCTGATGCACTATCCGGGCCGCGCCACGGGCTGGTCGGGTCCGGGCGACACGCCGCCGGCCCCAACCTTCCGGCTCGACGCGGGCCAGGCCACGCCGTGGCGCGTCTTGATCCTGTCCGACGACGTCGCCGGCCTGATCGAGCGCGCCGACCTGATCCCGACCCTGGCCACGCCCAACATGCTGGGCGACGTCAGCTGGGTGAAGCCGGGCAGGGCGGTGCGGATCCGCAAGCCCTACAGCACCGAGGCCAGCCTGAAGGTGGTGGAGTTCGCGGCCGCGCGGAAGCTCGACTATGTCGAGTTCGACGCCCACTGGTACGGCGACGGCACGGATCCCGGCGACGCCACCGTGCCGATCGCCGGGCTGGACCTGCAGCGCATCATCGACGCGGCCCGCGCCAAGGGGATCGGCATGATCCTCTATGTCGATCGCGTGCCGGCCATGCGCCAGCGGGACGCGATCCTGGACACCTACCGGCGCTGGGGCGTAGCGGGGATCAAGTTCGGCTTCGTTTGGGAAGGCCGGCAGGCCGACAACGACTTCATCTTCGACCTGGTCAAGGCGTGCGGCGAGCACCGGCTGCTGGTCAATCTGCACGACAACCTGCGCCCGGCCGGCCTGGAACGGACCCTGCCCAACTATGTCGCCCTGGAAGGCGTGCGCGGCAACGAGCAGTTCCCGACCGCCCGCCACAACGTCACCCTGCCGTTCACGCGCGCGGTGGCCGGGCCGATCGACTACACGATCTGCTACGCCCATCCGAAGAACCAGACGACCAACGCCCACCAGCTGGCGATGGCGGCGGTCTACTATAATCCGCTGACCTTCCTCTATTGGTACGATACGCCGGACAAGTACGCCGGCCGCCCCTGGCCCGACCTGCAATGGTTCGACGAGTGCCCGACCACTTGGGACGAGACCCGAGCCCTGTCAGGCGCGATCGGCGAGCACGTGATGGTCGCTCGCCGCCACGGCAAGCGCTGGTTCCTGGGCGCGATGACCAACGAGGCGCCGCGCGTCCTGAAGGCGCCGCTGGGGTTCCTGGGTCGGGGGCGATGGATGGCGACGGTGTTCGCCGACGGTCCTCGCGCGGACGCCGCGTTCGAGACGCCGGTGGCCATCCGCAAGGTTCCCGTCACCGCCGCGACGGTGCTGTCGCTGGCCCTGGCGCCCAGCGGCGGCCAGGCCATCCTGTTCGAGCCCCTGTAGCGGAGACGCCCGTGCCCTGGACCCAATCCATCATCGGCGTGCTCCTGGCCTGCGCGACCAGCGCCTCGGTCCTGGCCCAGCCTGCCCCTCCGCCCTTCGCCGCCGACCAGGGGGATGGGACCTATCGCAACCCCGTGCTGGCCGGCGACTATTCCGATCCCGACGTCGTCCGGGTGGGCGAGGCCTATTATCTGGTCGCCTCGTCGTTCACCAACGTGCCGGGCCTGCCGATCCTGAAATCGACCGACCTGGTCAACTGGACGCTGATCGGCCACGCCCTGGCGCGGATCACGCCCGTGGCCCATCACGCGACGCCGCGGCGCGGCGGGGGCGTCTGGGCGCCGGCCATCCGCCACCACGACGGCAGGTTCATAATCTACTATCCCGATCCGGACTTCGGGATCTTCCTGGTCACGGCGACCGACCCGGCCGGGCCGTGGAGCGCGCCGGTGCTGGTCGACGACAGCAAGGGCGCGATCGACCCCGCGCCCTTCTGGGACGACGACGGCCAGGGCTGGCTGGTGCACGCCTGGGCCGGCAGCCGGGCGGGGTTCAGCAACGTCATCACCGCGCGGCGCCTGAACGCGGCCGGCGACCGGACGATCGGCGAGCCGATGACCCTGATCGACGGCGGCAAGCTTCCGGAGGTGGCCACCACGTTCGGGCGGTCGCCCTGGTTCACCACCGAGGGGCCCAAGCTCTACAAGCGCGACGGCTGGTATTACATCTTCGCCCCGTCCGGCAGCGTGAAGGGCGGCTGGCAGGGCGTCTTCCGGTCGCGCGCGCTGTTGGGCCCCTACGAAGGCCGCAACGTCCTCGACCAGGGCAAGACCCAGATCAACGGACCCCACCAGGGCGCCTGGGTGACGACGCCCAAGGGCGAGGACTGGTTTCTGCACTTCCAGGACACCGACTCCTACGGCCGGCGGGTCTGGCTGGAGCCGATGGCCTGGAAGAACGGCTGGCCGGTGATCGGCCAGGATCTCGACGGCGATGGCCGGGGCGAGCCCGTGCTGCGGTGGCGCAAGCCCAAGGTCGACAAGCCCGTGACCCCGTCCGTGGTCCAAGCCAGCGACGGGTTCCACGGCGCCTTTTCCCTGGCCTGGCAATGGAACGCCAATCCCGGGGATGACTGGGCCAGTCTGACGGCCAAGCCGGGCGCCCTGCGCCTGAAATCGATCTCCTCGCCGGAAAACCTCTGGGAAACCGGCGCGCTGCTGACCCAGAAGCTGCCCGGCCCGACCTTCAGCGCGACGACCCGGATCGATTTCGCGCCCAAGGCCGTCGGCGAACGCGCTGGCCTGATGATGTTCGGCGCCGACTACGCCTGGATCGGCCTGGAGAAGACGGCCGACGGCCTGCGCCTGGTCCGAGTGGACCGCATCGGCGCCGACTCCTTCCAGCCCGAACGGGTCACGGTCGGCCTGACCCCGGCGCCGGCCAGCGTCTATCTGAAGCTCAGCGCTTCGCCGGTCACCGTCGCCGACCCGCCGCCGAACTTCCCGCACTATGCGCCGTCGATGCTGCGCTCGACCCATGCCAAGGTCGTGTTCAGCTACAGCCTCGACGGCGTGTCCTATACGCCGCTCGGCGATCCGTTCGTCAGCAAGCCGGGACGATGGGTGGGGGCCCAGATGGGCGTCTTCAGCCAGGCGTCCGCGGGGCGGCCGGCCTTCACCGCCACGCGGATCGGATGGACCGACATCGACTCGTTCGACGTCTCGCCCTGACCGGCCCCGGCCGGGCGTCACGGGAATGATATCGATAACTACCCTTGCGTGCGCCACGGCGCATTGAGGGCGTCATTTTGTCTCACTCGGCCGAAAATCCGCCAATAGTAGGACAATTGACATATTGCCATTTGGCTTGATATCGATAACAGTACCTCAGCGGCGGACACGGCCGCCAGAACGAAAATGAAATGGCCTCGGCGTCGCCGCGGGCCGTTCAGGAGCGAAACGAAGAGGCTAACCGCAACTGCGTCCGAGCGTCACGGCAGAGCCGGGCGCGCGCTGCGCTACCGTCGCCCCGACCGGGCGGCGCAACGAGACAATCCGGAGGGGAACACCATGTCGAAGCCAACCCGCAACCGATCGGCCCACGGCCGACTCCTGGCCACCGCGTCGATGACCGCCCTGCTGGCGGCCGGCTGGACGGCGGCCAGCGCCCAGACGACGCCCACGCCCGTCAACGATACGGCCGTCGAGGAGGTGGTGGTCACCGGCATTCGCCAGAGCCTGCAGTCGGCGGTGTCGATGAAGAAGAACACCATGGAGGTGGTGGACTCCATCCGCGCCGAGGACATCGGCAAGCTGCCCGATCCCAACGTCGCCGAGACCCTGACCCGCGTGCCGGGCGTGCAGGGCTACCGCTACGGCGGCGAAGGCGCCTCGCCGGTCGGCGTCGGCTCGGGCCTGACCATCCGCGGCCTGTCGGGCCAGACCGCGTCGCAGGTCGACGGCCGCGCCTACTTCACCGCCGGCGGCAGCGAGTTCAACATCGAGGCGGCCATCCCGGGCATGATCGCCGGGCTCGACGTCTACAAGAACCCCTCGGCCGAGCACATCGAGGGCGGCATCGGCGGCCTGGTGGATGTCCGCACCCGCCGCCCGCTGGACCTGAAGGGCTTCACGGCCAGCGCCGCGGTCAGCGGCAAGTACAACGACATGGTCAAGAGCCTGCAGCCGGAATACTTCGGCTTGGTCGCCAATCGCTGGAACGTCGGCGAGGGCGAGATGGGCCTGCTGCTGGCCGGCAACTACCAGAAGAGCTGGAACCGCTCGGACAACGCCCCGGGTCCTGGCGGCACGAACCTGCGCCGGGTGGCGGCGGCCAACAGCAGCGACTGCAGCGCCGCCAACCTGGGCTCCGCCTACAATGCGACCCTGGCCGGTCGTTCGGATCTCAACTGCCTGCTGACCGTCAGCAACGCCGACGCGCTGGCCATGACGCCGGCCCAACGCGCCAACCTGGTCAATTTCGCCGGCGTGCAGGTCAACCAGAACGAAGAAGACATCCAGCGCACCCGCAAGGGTCTCAACGGCGCGTTCCAGTGGAAGCCGAAGCCGAACCTCGAATTCTACATCGACGGCAACTACAACTCGTATCTCTACCACCAGAGCTACCGGTTCCTGAATTCCAGCGACAGCCGTTACGTCCAGAACCTGGCGACCACGCCGTTCAGCACCACCGAAGGGCTGGCCAGCCGCAACGCCAACGGCGGCGAGGACGCGATCCTGGCCGGGCAGCGCTTCGCCGGCGGCACGTTCGTCGGCTCGACCTTCAGCAGCACCGGCGGCGAAGAGCACCGGCTCTACAAGACCTGGATCCTGGCCGGCGGCAGCAAGTGGAGCCCGACCGACGACCTGGACCTGAAGTTCGACCTCTCCTACGTCAAGGCCGACCAGCATCAGGACAACCGCGCGGTCAACATGGTCCCTCGGGCCGGCCTGACCTGGAACACCACCCGCGCCATCGGCCTGCCGCAACAGGTCTCGATCTCGGGTCCGGATCTGGGCAGCCCGAACTCCTGGGTGCTTCAGAACTACGCCAACGGCACCAACAACGTCTATGACGACGCCGGCCTGGCCGCCCAGTTCGACGGCAAGTACAAGCTGCACGACAGCTTCATCGAGGATATCAAGTTCGGCACGCGGTATTATCGCAAGAAGTCGAAGTTCTATAACTACTCGTTCAGCGGCAAGAACCTGACGACCGACGGCCTGGGTCTGGCGGCCAACCAGTCGAACGCCATCTTCGCCACCAGCGTCGCGGACCTGGTCAACGGCTCGCACACCAACTGGCTGGACGGCGACGCCGGCTACGGCGGCGGCTTCCTGACCTTCAACCCGGACGCGCTGCTGGGCGACAATGTCCGCAACCGCTTCCCCCTGGCCGGCATCCCGGCTGAGGACTCGCTGCCCGAGATCGTCCAGTCGCGTCGCCTGGCGACCGAGCAGACCTTCGCCGGCTATGGCGTCGCCGACTTCTCGTTCCTGAACGACAAGATCCGCGGCAACATCGGCGCGCGGGTGGTCCGCACCGAACTGGACGCCGAGGCCCGGATCTTCGACGCTACCGGTGCGATCGTCCCGAACAAGAGCAGCAACGCCTATACGGACATCCTGCCGACCTTCAACGTCACCGGCTACATCACGCCCGACACCCTGGTGCGGTTCGGCTACGGCCAGGGCCTGACGCGCCCGAGCGTCGGCGACATCAACCCGACGATCTCGGTCAACACCACCAACGGCACCGGATCGCAGGGCAACGCCGACCTGGCGCCGCTGCGGGCCGACAGCTACGACCTGTCGTTCGAGAAGTACTTCAACAACACCAGCTACGTGTCCGCCGCGGTGTTCTACAAGGACGTCAAGGGCTTCGTCCTGGGCGTCGAGGAATGCCAGACCGTGGCGATCGCCGCGCCCTATTCGGGAACGACGCCGAACAGCTGCCCCACCGGCCAGTATCGGGTCACCAAGCCGGTCAACGCCCAGCCGGGCTACGCCAAGGGCGTGGAACTGGCCTTCCAGACCTTCTTCGACTACGGCTTCCTGCCGGATGCGCTGAAGAACTTCGGCGTCCAGGGTTCCTACACCTACGTCAAGACCGAACTGCCGCTGAAGCTGACCGGCGCCGCTGGCCCCGTCACCAACGTTCGCCAGCCCTTCCAGTCGGATAACAACTACAGCATCGCCGGCCTCTACGAGAACGGCTTCATGTCGGCCCGCCTGGTCTACACCTACCGTTCCGACTTCGTGCTGTTCGGGGTCGCCGCCAACCCGATCGACGGCCGCTACCTGAAGGGCTACGGCCTGCTCGACGCGTCGGTGAACTTCAACCTGCGCAAGGACCTGACCCTGTCGGTGACAGCGTCGAACATCACCAACAAGGCGCCCCAGCGCTATGTGGGCGAGCCTGGCAACGGCTACGACACCGACATCCTGCGCCAGTCCTTCATGAACGGCCGCATCTATGGGGTCAGCCTCCGCTACAAGTTCGGCGGCTAGCCCGGTCACGTATCCTCCCCCTGCTGCGCCGCCCTTCGGGGCGGCGTTTTTTTTGGGGTCAGGTCATGCGGGCCGCCTGCGCCGCGACGCCAGCCAGGCGGCGAAGACGGGCAGGGCCAGCAGGGTCAGGGCGGTGGAGGTCAGCAGGCCGCCGATGACGACCGTGGCCAGCGGCTTCTGCACCTCCGCCCCGGGGCCGATGGCGATCGCCATGGGCAGGAAGCCCAGCATGGCGACCAGGGCGGTGGTGAGGACCGCCCGGAGGCGACCCGCCGTACCGGCGACCACCGCCTCGACAGGGGCGAGCCCCGTGGCCAGCTGCTGGCGGATGCTCTGCATCAGCACCAGGCCGTTCAAGGTCGCCACCCCTGACACCGCGATGAAGCCGACGGCCGCCGAGATCGAGAACGGCATGCCGCGCAGGGCCAGGCCCGCCGCGCCGCCGACCAGGGCCAGGGGCACGCAGGCGAAGACCAACGCCGCCTCCGCCGCCGAGCCCAGGGCGAAGTAGAGCAGGACGGCGATCACCAGGAAGACGACCGGCACGATCACCATGAGGCGCGCGGTGGCCCGCTCCAGGTTCTCGAACTGGCCGCCCCAGTCCAGCCACGAGCCGGCGGGCAGGGGAACCTGGTCGCGGACCGCGGCCCTGGCGTCGGCGACAAAGCCGCCCAGGTCGCGGCCCCGGACATTGGCCTGGACGACGATGCGGCGCTTGCCGTTCTCGCGGCTGATCTGGTTGGGTCCCTCGGCGGCGTCGAAGCGGGCCACGCTCGAGAGCGGGATCGCCGCCGTGCCGGGCGGCGCCCCCTCCGGCATGACCGGCAGCTGGCCCATGACGGCCGGGTCGTTGCGGCGCTGCTCGTCCAGGCGCACGACCACGTCGAACCGCCGGTCGCCTTCCAGAATGTGGCCCGCCTCGCGTCCGCCCAGGCCGATGGCCAGGGCGTCGGCGGCGTCGCTGGCGTGGACGCCCAGGGCGGCGGCCGCCGTCCGGTCCACCGTGGCCGTGATGGTCGGCTGGCCCGAGACCTGCTCGACCTTGACGTCGGCCGCTCCGCGCACTCCGCGCAGGGCCTTGGCCACCTTCTGGGCGGTCTGGTCCATGACCGCGAAGTCGTCGCCATGGACGCTGACGGCGACGTCCGAGCGGACCCCCGCGATCAGTTCGTTGAACCGCATCTGGATCGGCTGGGTGAACTCGTAGGCGTTGCCCAGGTGCTGACCCAGCGCCGCCTCCATGCGCGAGACTAGCTCGGCCTTGGGCAGGCGCGGGTCAGGCCATTGCTTGCGCGGCTTGAGGATGACGAAGGTGTCCGAGGCGCTGGGCGGCATGGGGTCGGAGGCGATCTCGGCGGTGCCCGTGCGGGTGAACACCAGGGCCACCTCGGGCATGGCCGCCAGGGTCTTCTCGACCCGGAACTGCATGGCCTGGCTCTGCTCCAGCGAGATCGACGGCACGCGCGAGGCCTGGACCATCAAGTCGCCCTCGTCGAGCGTCGGGATGAACTCGCGGCCCAGGCTCAGGAAGGCGACGACGCCGACCAGCAGCGCCACGCCGGCGCCCGCCGCCACCGCGACCGGCCGGGCGACGAGGCGGCGCAGCAGGGGCTCGAACCGGGCGCGGGCGGCGGTCATGACCCGGGTCTCGGCATGCCCTTTGGGCTCGCCGATCAGCAGGGCGGCCATGGCGGGCACGAAGGTCAGGGACAGCAGGAAGGCGCCGGCCAGGGCGAACATCACCGTCGCCGCCATGGGGCCGAACATCTTGCCCTCCACTCCTTCGAAGGCCAGCAGCGGCGCGTAGACCATCAGGATGATGGCCTGGCCGAAGGCCGCCGGCCGGGCCATCTCGCGGGCCGAGGACGCGGCGATCTCGATCCGCTCGCGGGCCTCCAGCGGCCGGCCCAGGTCCCGCCGCCGGAGCGCCAGCCGGCCCAGGGCGTTCTCGATCACCACCACGGCGCCGTCGACGATCAGGCCGAAGTCCAGGGCCCCCAGGCTCATCAGGTTGCCGCTGATCCCGAAGCGCCGCATGGCGATGGCGGCGAACAGGAACGACAGCGGAATGACCAGGGCGGTGATGATCGCCGCCCGGATATTGCCCAGGGCCACGAACAGCACCGCGATGACCAGCAGGGCGCCGAAGGCCAGGTTGTGCTCGACGGTGGCGATGGTGGCGTCGACCAGGTCGGTGCGATCCAGCACCGGCTTGACCACCACGCCGGCCGGCAGGCTGGCCTGGATCGCCTTCAGGCGTTCGCCGACCCGCGCGGCGACGGTCCGGCTGTTCTCGCCCGCCAGCATCAGGGCGGTGCCGATCACCACCTCGCGGCCCGCCTCGCTGGCCGAGCCCAGGCGCGGGGCCTGGCCGATGACGACGGTGGCGACGTCGGAGACGCGGACCACCGCCGCGCCGCGCCGCCCCACTGGGGTCTCGGCCAGTTCGGCCAGGGTCTTCACCCGGGCGTCGGCGCGGACGATATAGGCCTCGCCGCCACGCTGGACGTAGCCCGCGCCCTCGACGCGGTTGGCGTGCTCGAGCGCCTCGATCAACTGCGGCAGGCTGATGCCGAAGGCCGACAGCTTGGCCGGGTCGGGCTGGACGACATACTGCTTGACGTAGCCGCCCAGCACGTCGACCCCCGCCACGCCCTTCAGGGTCTTCAGCTGCGGCGCGACGATCCAGTCCTGCACCGTGCGCAGATAGGTGGCCTTCTCGACATCGGTCGTCAGGCGGTCGCCCTCGGGGGTGACATAGGCCGCGCCGGGGCGCGCCGCCGGACCCGCCAGCTCGACCGTCCAGATATAGACCTCGCCCAGCCCCGTGACCGGCGGCCCCATGGCGGGCTCCAGCCCGTCAGGCAGGTCGGCGCGGGCGGCCTGAAGCCGCTCGTTGACCAGGTTTCGGGCGAAATAGAGGTCGGTGGCGTCGGTGAAGACGGCGGTGATCTGCGAGAAGCCGTGCCGCGACAGCGAGCGGGTCTCGACCAGCCCCGGCACGCCGGCCAGGGCCGTCTCGACCGGGAAGGTGACCTGGCGCTCGACCTCCTCGGGGCCGAGGGCCGGGGCGATGGTGTTGATCTGCACCTGGCGGTTGGTGATGTCGGGGACCGCGTCGATGGGCAGGCCGGCCAGCTGGCTTCCGCCATAGGCCAGCAGGGCCACGGCCAGCAGGGCGACGATCCAGCGGAAGCGGACGGAAAGGTCGATCAGGCGTGCGAGCATGGCCTCAGTCCTCGTGTCCGGCTTCGCCCTTGCCGAGCTCGGCCTTGAGCAGGAAGGCGCCCTTGCCGGCGAGGCGTTCGGACCCGACCAGGCCGCGCAGGATCTCGGTGGAGCCGGCGGCGACCCGGCCGGGGGTCACCGGCCTGGCGCGGAAACCGGCGGCCTCGACCACGAACACGACCGGACGCCCCCCGACGGTCTGGACCGCTTCGCTGGGCACGATGATCGCGCCGGCGGTTTCGGCGCCCGTCATGACTCGCGCCGAGACGACGGACCCGACGGGCGCGGTCCGGCCCGAGGGCGTCGCCCGCACGGTGGCGGTGTTGCCCCCTGACGCGCCGGGCGCCACGGCGCTGATCGTGGCCGGAGCCTGTTGGCCGTCGGGGGTCTGCACCTGGATCACCTGGCCCAGCCGGATCGAGCCGGCCGCGGCCGCCGGGGCGTCGAAGACGTACTCGGCATGGCTCTGGTCGGCGATTTCGGCCACCAGAGCGCCCTGGGTCAGGAAGCCGCCGACCTGGGTGTCGAGCCGCGTGACCACGCCCTGGATCGGACTGCGCAGGACCGTGACGCCGTTGGCGCCCGGCCCGCCCATGGCGCGAACCTGGGCCTGGGCGGCGCGCTGGTCGGCTCGGGCCTTCTCGGCGGCGGCCTGGCTGGCTTCCCAGTCCTGGCGGGCGACGACGCCGGCGTCGAACAGGCGGCGGTCTCGGGCGGCGGTGGCCTGGGCGGCCCTGGCGGTGGCGCCCGCGGCGTCGAGGCTGGCGCGGCCCGAGGCGGCGTCGGCGCTGCGCAGGGTGGCGATGGGCGATCCCGTGGCGACGGCCGCGCCGGCCGAGACATGGACCCGTTCCACCACGCCCGACACCGGCGCGCCCAGGGCGGCCAGGGCGTTGGCGGCCAGGGTCACGCGTCCGGGCAGCAGGATGTCGCCGCCGCCGCCGCGTCCCGGGGTGATGACCGAAACCCCGGCCGCCGCCGCGTCGGCGAGTTTCAGCGGCACGAGGTTCACCTCGCCATGAACCTCGTGCGCCGCGCCTTCCTCCTCATGGGCGGGTGCAGTGGAGCGGCTTTCGACCAGCTGGGCGGCGCCGTAGCCGAGGCCTGCGGCGGCGATGAGCGCCACCGCCGAGGCGATGAGGGAACGACGAGCGATCACGGCTGATCTCCGAACGGGATGCGGCCCTGGGCGCGGGCCAGATCGGCCAGCGCCTTGACGCGGGCCAGCTTGGTGTCGACGGTTCGGCCCCGCGCGGCGATCAGGTCGCGGCGGGCGGCCAGCAGTTCGGACAACGGCAGCCGGCCGGCGTCATAGCCGATGCGAGCCAGGCGATAGACCTCGGCGGCGGCGGCCTCGGCCTGACGGGAAGCGTCCAGCGTCTGGTCGGCGGCGGCGGCCTGGGCGGCGGCGGCGCGCCGGTCGCCGTCCTGTTCGGCCTGGGCCATGGCCAGCCGGGCCTCGGCCGCCTGGGCGTTGGCCGTGGCGGCCGCGACCGCGCCCCGGTTGCGGTCGAACAACGGCAAGGGCGCGGAGATGCCGAACACCGCCGCCGTGGCGTCCTCGTCCTGGAACCGACGGACTCCGAAGCTGACGGTGAGGTCGGGCGTGCGTCGCGCCCGTTCCAGGGCGATCCGGCGCTGGGCGGCGTCGCGCTCGGCGCGCGCGGCGGCGATGGCCGGGCTGAAGGCCGGCTCCGGCGGCGTCGTTGCCGGGACGGTCTCCAGCAGACCGCCGGTCACCGCGGTATAGCGGGTCGCTGGGCCGGTCAGGGCGCTCAGGCGGGCCAGGGCCGTCTCGGCTTCCGCCTGGGCGCGGCCTCGTTCAGCCTGGGCCGCGGCCAGTCCCGCTTCGGCCTGCACGGCCCGGACCTGGGCCTCCTTGCCGTTGTCGACCAGCAGTCGGGCGACCCTGGCGTCGGCTTGGGCCAGGTCGACGCTGTCCCGCGCGATGGCGCGGCGCTGCTGCGCCGCCTCGGCGTCGGCATAGGCCAGCGCCAGGTCGCGCGCGAAGTCGACCTGGCCCAGGGCGGCGCGGGCCTGGGCGGCCACGACGTCGGCCTTGGCCGCCGAAGTCCGCGCGGCGCGCTTGCCGCCCAGCTCGAGGGACTGCTCGATCGACAGGGTGGTCTCGGCGCCGTCGAAGTCCTTGTAGGGGCCCGATCCGGCGGCGTTCTCGACCACCAGGCCAAGGGTCGGATTAGGTCGGGCGGCGGCCTGGGCCGCCAGGCCCTCGGCGGCGCGGGCCTCGGCGGCGCCCAGGGCGAGCCGGGGGGCGGAGGCCTGGGCCTGTCTCAGCAGGGCCGGGAAGGCCGGCGCGGTCTGGGCCCCGGCCGAGGCGCCAAGCACTCCGGACGCGACGCAGGCCAGGGCCGCGCGCAGCGGCCATCGGTTCGATGACATGGAAAATCCTCGCGATGGATGAACGACGGCGCGCGGATGGCGCGCGGGCCGTTCAGGCGCGAGGCGGGCGGTCGGGGCCGGCGACCGGACGCGAGGCGCGCGCCGGGGCGGACGCCATGGCGTGCTCGGACGCGACGAGGATGGGCGCGGAAACCGCCGCGACAGGCGTATCGAGCATGGCTCCGCCGTGATGGCAGTGGCCGCCCACGCAGCAGGCGGCCTCGCAGGGCGCGCCGTGGTCCTGCAGGTCGCCCTGGACAGCCTGGCTGGCGGCCACGCGCGTCTCGACGCCGGTGACGGAGGCGGCGCTGTCGCACGTGCAGGCGGCCAGGCTCACCGAGGGCGCGACGACGAGCAGCGCCAGGACGCAGGCGGCCATCAGGCCCCCCAGGTTCCGCCACCATGTCATCGTTCGACGCATGGCGGTCCTATAGCTTCGGGCGTTCGACTTGAGAACGCGTTACATGATTACACCGGCGGCGCGGCGGCCGAGGCGCCGCCTCGGTTCGCGCGGCGCCAGGTCTGGGTCTTGCAGAAGGGGGCGACGATGCAGCCCTTCAGGCTCAGCAGGCCGTCCGGCCGCAGGGACATGACGCCCTGATAGGTGCCGCCGTCCTCGGGATTGTAGACCCAGCCGTCGCCCCAGCGGCCCGGACCGATCGTCCGGACCTTCATGAACATCAGGTTGCGCAGCGGTCGGCCGCGCTGGGCGGCGTCGCGGTTGCGGACGTCCTTCTGGCCGGGATCGGCCTGGATGTGCGGCGAGGTGACGATGTAGCCGCACAGGCCGTCGCCGCAGCGCTCCAGCCGCACGGTCGAGCCACCGTCGCCGGGCGCGTCCCACAGACCGGTGACGTCGGCCGGCGCCGTGCTCACCGTCGCGGCCAGCGCCAGGGTCGCGATCACGCCACCGCCTCCACGGGCGCGTAGGTCGTCGAAAGGTCGCGCTCGGCCTGGCGCATCAGCGCCCGGTCGTCATGCTGCCAGGGGTGGAAGCCCGGCCGGAAGTAGGAAAAATAGGCCCCCAGCACCTGCCTCAGCATGCCGGGCTTGACCAGCATGAAGCGCACCAGCCGCCGCCAGCTGCTGGCGTTGTTGATCCCGTCGGCGGTGAAGATGTCGCCGATGTTGCCGCCGACCGTGGCGAACAGCAGGCGAGTGGCGGCGATCATGGTCATGGTGCGCAGGGTCCAGCGCCGCCAGGCCGGCAGCCGCGCGGCGGCCAGCATGAAGGTGTCGTAGGCGACGGCCTTGTGCTCGACCTCCTCGATCGCATGCCAGCGCCACATGGCCTTGGCCTCGTCCGAGGCGCCGTCCAGGTGGCGCGGATCGGCCAGCAGGGCGTGGGCCAGGATGGCCGTGAAGTGCTCCAGCGCGACGGTCGCGCCCAGCTGCTGCAGCGGGGGCCGGGTGCGGGCGAAGGCCAGGCGGTCGCGCGTGCGCTGCTCCATCGCCGCGACGTCGAAGCCGTGGTCGGCGACCTGCTTGTTGAAGAACAGGTGCTCGCGGGTGTGCATCGCCTCCTGCGCCAGGAAGCCGGCGATCTGCTGGCGCAACTCCGGCGGGGCGACGTTGCGGTAGTGGCGGACCGCGTCCATGAAGAACCGCTCGCCCTGGGGGAAGGTTACCGACAGCGCGTTGTAGAAGGCCGTGCCCACCGGGTCGCCGCCCAGCCACCAGCGGTCGGCGGGCGTCTCGCGGCCGAAGGCCATGTCGCGGGCGCGGATGTCGAGATCCGGCGGGGTCTTGTCCAGTTTGCTCATCAAAGGGACTCCTGGCGCGCCGTCTCCGACGGCGGCTGCGTTGGGGGCTCAGGGGACGTCACGCGCCTGGCGTGACCGGGCCCCGGGCGAGGCGAAAGGGGCGGGATCGGAGGTCGTGCGGCGCGCCGCGGACCGTCCGGCTCGGCGACCTCGCCGCCGTCGTCGCGTCGGCATGGCGTGGAAAGGCCTGGGCCATGGCGGCAACTTCTCCTAAACTGCCTGTCAATAAGGCGGCGATTCTGGACGGCCCAGGTCGCCGTCGGACCGCGGAATATATCGAAGCCCGACGATATCTACATGCATGTAAGTTACATCAATGTCAATAGAGAGTCCTGAAATCGGGACGACGGCCAAGCGTCGGCGTCGCGTGCCCGAGGTGGCGCGCCGCGAAGCCTTGGCCTCGGCGCGGCGGCTGCTGATCACCTCGGGGCCGACGGCGGTCACCCTGAAGGCCGTGGGCGACGAGATCGGCGTGACCCACGCCAACCTGATCCATCACTTCGGCTCGGCGGCCGGCCTGCAGTCGGCGCTGATGGAATCGATGGTCCGCGACCTGACCGACGCTCTCGGCGCGGCGGTGCAGCAGTTGCGCTCGAACCCTGGCGCGCCCCGGGCCCTGGTCGACGCGGTGTTCGACGCCTTCGACCAGGGCGGGGCGGGCCGCCTGGCCGCCTGGATCGCCCTGTCCGGAGATCTCCAGCACCTGGAGCCGGTCCGGGCCGCCGTGCGCGACCTGGTCGACGCCATCTGCGAGACCTTCGCGGCCGAGGGCGAGCAGACCCATCACCGCGTCACCTCGGCGGTGCTGTTCATCGCGCTATACGCGTTCGGCGACGCGGTGATCGGCGCGCCGTTGCGCGACATGCTCGATCGGGAAGACGACGCGGGCCGCAAGATCGTGGCCCGACTGCTGCCGACGTTCCTGTTCTGACCCCATGCAGCGGCGGCTGACGCCAGGTCAACCGCGACGGGTTTACATCCTATGCGAATGTCGCCCATGCTGTCGTTGACTCCAATATAAATAGTGATGGTCATGGCGGGGGCGGGCAAGGCGAAGGTCGAAGCGGCCGTCAGGCGACGACGCTCTCCAGACGAAGCCCGCGCCCAGGCCCTGGTCAGCGCCCGCAAACTGCTGATCGCCCACGGTCCCAACGGTCTGACCTTGCAGGCGGTGGCCCAGGACATCGGCGTCACCCACGGCACGCTCATCCACCATTTCGGCTCGGCCGCCGCGCTTCAATCGGCCCTGATGGGGGCCATGGTCCGCGACCTCGCCGCGGCGCTGGAGACGGCCGTGGCCCATGTCCGGTCCGACGAGCGGGCGCCGAGAACCGTTGTGGACATCGTGTTCACCGCCTTCGACGAGGGCGGGGCGGGGCAATTGGCGGCCTGGATCGCCCTGTCCAATCGCTATGAGCATCTGGAGCCGGTGCGCGAGGCCGTCGTCGACCTGGTGACGGCGCTGAGCGAGAAGGTTCTGACCGCCGGCGACGACCCGCCCCGGCACATTCCTTCGGCCCTGCTGTTGATCACCCTGTGCGCGTTCGGCGATGCGGTGATCGGCGGTCCGTTGCGCGGAATGCTGGGGCGTGACCGCGACGCCGTGCGCCGGCTGGCGGCTAACTTGCTCCCGGCCCTGATCGAATAATCAACACCGCCGTCAATAAGTATTGACACCTAGGTGAATAGACGCATCCTTAGGGTGAGGAGCGCCCGGCCGCAGGCGACTCCACCAAAAAAGCGCGGCGAGGAAACGCTTTTTGATGTCCGCCCCGACCGGGGAGAGGACCCTTGGGAGGGGATATGTCTCAACGCATCCGTGCGCGCGCCTGTTGGATCGCGGGGGTTTCCGCCGTGGCCGTCACCCTGTCGGCCGGCCTTGCTCAAGCCCAGGGCCAGGCGGCGGCGAAGTCCAACCTGGTCGACGAGGTGGTCGTCACCGCCCAGCGCAAGGAAGAAGCGGCGCAGGACGTGCCGATCGCCATTTCCGCCTTCTCGCAGGAGACCCTCGACGCGGCGAAGATCGAGGGCGGGCCCGACCTGCTGAAGGCGATCCCAAACGTCAGCTTCACCAAGACCAACTTCAGCGGCGTCAACCTGACGATCCGCGGCATCGGCACCCAGGCCGTGTCGGTCTCGACCGACCCCGGCGTGTCGATCAATTTCAACGGTACGGCCTTCATCCGTAACCGCTTCTTCGAGCAGGAGTTTTTCGATGTCGAGCGGGTGGAGGTGCTGCGCGGTCCGCAGGGCACGCTGTATGGCCGCAACGCCACGGCCGGCGCGGTCAACATCATCTCGGCCCGGCCCACCGATATCTTCGAGGGCGAGATCAAGGGCGAGGTCGGCGACTACGACAGCCGCCGGCTCAGCGGCTTCGTCAACATCCCGCTGTCGGGCGACAAGCTGGACCTGCGCTTGGCCGGCGCCTCCACCACCCGCGACGGCTTCGCCGAGAATGACGTCACGGGCAATAAGATTGACGGACGCGACCTCTATTCCACCCGCGTCACCCTGGGCTTCAAGCCGGTGGAGGCGGTGCGCGGCAATCTGATCTGGGAGCATTTCAGCGAGAACGACAGCCGGGCCCGCAGCACCAAGCAGCTGTGCACCCGCGATCCCGGCCCGCAGACCCTGGGCGGCTTCACGCTCAGCCCGCAGGCCAGCGCCTTCTTCAGCCAGGGTTGCCTGAACGCCTCGCTCTATGACGACGCCGCCTACGGCACGCCCAACGGCCTGTCGATCCCGTTCGTCCTGGCCTCGGTCACCAACACCGCCGTGCTGGGCCTCAATCCCGACGGCGTGTCGGGTCCGGTCAACCTGATGAAGGTGGCCGACCCCTATGGCGGCATGATGCAGTCCAAGGACCTGCGGCGCATCTCGTCGATCTTCGATCCGAAGTATCGCGCCAAGGCCGACGTGCTGGAGCTGAACGTCGACATCGACGTCGCGCCGAACCTGACCCTGACCTCGCAGACGGCCTACAACCGCGACCACTACTTCTCGAGCGAGGACTACAACCGCTTCAACACCATGCCGGGGGTGTTCAACGACTCCACGGGCCTGATCAACGCGGTGGTGCCCGGCGCGCCGGCCCCCAACCTGACGCCGGGCGGCGTCTATTGCGATCCGCAGCTGGGCTGTTCCAGCACGATCGCCGGCCTGGACCAGGTGCGCGCCAAGAGCCGCCAGTTCTCGCAGGAGCTGCGTCTGTCGTCGGCCTTCGACGGTCCGATCAATTTCAGCCTCGGCGGCAACTACACCGACTATCGCACCACCGAGGATTACTACGTCTTCTTCAACATCGTCTCGGCCATCGCCCAAAGCAGCGGCTACGGCAACAACAGCCTCGACCCGACCAAGTGCGGCACCAGTTTCGACGGTTCGACACCGACGATCACGCCGGGCGGGACCACCGGCTGCATCTATATCGACCCCCATCCCCTGGACCAGATCGACGGCCTGGGTCACAACTATTTCCGCAGCAAGAACATCTACAAGGTCAAGTCGGCCGCGGTGTTCGGCGAGCTCTACTACGAGCTGGCGCCGGACCTGAAGCTGACGGCCGGCCTGCGCTATACCCGCGACCGCAAGACTTTCACCCCGGTGCCGACCCAGGTGCTGCTGTCGTCGTCGAACGGCGGCACGGTCGACGGCGGCTACCCGATCGGCGAGGACATCAAGCAGAAGTGGGGAGCGGTGACCGGACGCCTGGGCCTGGACTGGTCCCCGAAGCTTTCATTCACCGACCAGACCCTGGTCTATGCCTTTTACAACCGCGGCTACAAGGGCGGCGGCGCCAACCCGCCGGCCATCGGCTACAGCGACGAGCCGTTCCTGCCGGGCCTGCCGCCGCTGGTGCAACTGACCTCCTATCCCGACACCTTCAAGCCCGAATACGTCAACGCTTTCGAGCTGGGCGCGAAGAACACCCTGCTGGGCGGCGCCCTGACGCTGAACGGCGCGGCCTTCTACTATGACTACAAGGGCTACCAAGTTTCGCAGATCCAGGATCGCACCGCGATCAACGAGAACTTCGACGCCAGGATCTGGGGGCTGGAGCTGGAGTCCGCCTGGCGGCCGACCCGCGACCTGAAACTGACCGTCAACCTGGGCTACCAGGGCAGCAAGCTGGCCGACGGCTCCCGGTCGATCGACGTGGAGAACCGCACCCAGGGCAACACCGACTTCACGGTGATGAAGGGCAGCCCCTTCCTGCCGTCCAACTGCGTGGTGTCCAAGAGCTATATCGCCAGCCTGCTGGCCACCAACGCCGCCTTCGGCCTGCCCGACTACGCCAGCCTCAGCGCCGTCTGCCCCGGCTCGATCCTGGGCCTGTTCCTGTTCCCGGCGCCGACCGAGGCCGACCTGCCCAATGGCGGCCGCGGCTTCTATGCCGACGTGTCGGGCCACAGCCTGCCCAACCAGCCCAAATGGACCCAGTCGATCAGCATCGACTACGCCCTGCCGTTGTCGGGCGGCTGGGTCGGCGGCGTGCACGGCGACGTCTACCACCAGTCGCAGTCCTGGGCCCGCGTCTACGAAGACGCGATCGACAAGCTGCACGGCTGGTACAACGTCAACCTGCGCCTGACCCTGGCCAAGCCGGACGATGGCCTGGAGTTCGAGCTCTACGCCAAGAACCTGCTGGATGACACGCCCATCACGGGGGCTTTCATCAACAGCGACGACACCGCCCTGACCACCAACGTCTTCACCCTGGATCCGCGAATGATCGGCGCCAGCGTCCGCAAGCGCTTCTGATCCCAACCCCGCGGCGCCTGTCCCGGCCGCGGGGCGGGCGCCGCCGTCATGCCGGAGTTCGTACGATGGCATTACCCCGCGCGCCCGCGCCCGCGTCCGCCACGGACTCGGCGCCGGCCCGGCCTGACCTGGGAGCCTGGATGGCCGCCCATGGGCCCCGGCTGCGCCGCTATTTCACGCGCCGGGCCCCGCGCGCCGACGCCGAGGACCTGGTCCAGGACGTGTTCCTGCGCGTTCAGGCGGCCCAACTGGACAAGCCCATCGTCGAGGTCGAGCGTTACCTGTTCACGGTCGCCCACAACGTCCTGGTCAGCCGCGCCAGGCGGCTGGGCGTGCGCGCGGCCGAGCTGCAACGTTCGTTCGCCGAATGGTCCGAAGCCGCCGAGGACTTGTCGCCGGAGCGCATCGTGGGCGCGCGGCAGGACTACGCCCGCGCCATGGCGGTCATCGAGCGCCTGCCTCCCCGCACCCGCATGGCCTTTCGCCTCAACCGCATGGAGGACCTCAGCTACGGAGCGATCGCCGAACGCATGGGAATCTCGAAGGACTCGGTCAAGGAACTCCTGCGACGCGCCCACGCCCATCTCGACCAGGCCTTGAAGGGCGCCTGACCCACCGCCGCTCGCGGCAAGATGATCTTTGCAGGGGATGGTGAGATCCCGGGCCGCAAAGCTTTTCGAAGCTTCGTGGCGTTTTAGCGTGCCTATACGGAAGTGTATATATCGAGAATAGATGGTGTAACCTGCGAGTGAATATTTCTACGATACACACCCCCCTAACGCTGATCCCATGCGTCTAGTAAATCGGGTGAGGCAATCACCCGAACGGCGCCGTAGCGCCTCATAAATACTAGGGAAACGCCATGAAAATCTTCGCTTCCGCCGTCGCTTTGCTGGCCACGGCCGCGTTCGCCGCCTCGGCCTCGGCCGCCTCGTTCAGCCCGGCCAACGGCACCTTCACCGGCACGGGCTCCACCAGCCTGAAGAAGGGCTCGCTGACCATCCCCTGCACGGCCAACTTCACCGGCCACACCACCGGCGGCGTCGGCGTGATCGACACCGCCACCTTCAGCGGCGGCGGCGGTCTGTGCGCCCTGATCCACAAAACCGGGACCTGGACCGCCACGGCCACTGCGGCGAACGGCACGGGCGGCGGCACGGCCACCATCACGGGCGTGGCGGTGACGGCCTCGCTGTTCGGCACCTGCGGCCCGAGCAACGTGAATATCTCGCTCAACGACACCGGCCTGATCACCTTCGATAACCAGACCCTGAGCCCGGACTGCGCCATCAACGGCACGGTGCAGACCAGCCCGCAGCTGCACATCGTCCCCTGATCGACACTCTTCCGGAGACGCCGCCTTCCCCTACCCCAGCGGCGCACGACCGGTTCTGCCCTGACGACTCCGTCGTCAGGGCGTTTCTTTGCAGGGAAAAGGCAAGGCGGACGGTTCAGGAGGCGGGGACGGGAGCAGGGGCCGGGGCTCCGGCGGGCGCCGACCAGACCAGCACGTCGCCGGCCTTCACCCCGGAGATGATCTCCACGCCGTCCGGCGCGATCCGACCCAGCTTGACCGGGACCGTGCGCGGCGGGCCGCCACGCGAGTCCCTGACCTTGACCCAGGCGGCCGGCGCCGCGCCCTGGATCGCGGCCGACGGCGCCACCAGGGCGGCGGGATTGCGATAGAGGTCCACGGTGACGTTGGCCGTCATGCCGATGCGGATGGCCCCGGCCTGATCGGGCGTCAGGGCGTCCAGGCGCGCCATGGCCGGAAAGCTGGCCAGCGGTCCTCCGGCCACCGCCGGCGCCGCGGCCTGGCCCGCGACCGAGGTCACGTGACCGGTGACCGCCAGGCCGTCGAAGCCAGGCCCGGTGACCGTCACGGTCATGCCCGGCTGGACGCGGTTGGCGTCGGTCTCGCTGAGCTGGAAGGTCACCGCCAGTCCGCCGGCCCGGGCGACCGAGCCGATCAGCTGACCCTGGGTCACCGCCTGCCCGGCGTGGAGCGGCTCGGCCTCATCGCCCTTGCCGACCGGCCGCACGATGACGCCCGCTTCGGGCGCGCGGACGATCGCCCCCGCCGCCTGGCCGTCCAGGCGGGCCAGCTGGGCGCGGGCGTTGGCGAGATCCAGGGCGGCCACGCGACGACTGGAGCCGGCGCCCTGGGCGAGCACGGCGGCCAGGTCCTGCCGGGCGCCGGCCAGCACCATCGCCTGGTTCCGCTTCTGCTGCACCAGGCCGTCATATTCGCCCCGCGCCACCAGCCCCCGGTCGAGCAGCCCCTTGGTCTCTGCGAGCTTGCGGTCGAGGTCCGCGAGGTCGAGGGCCGCGGCGTCCACCGTGCGCCGCGCGCGCGCCACCTCCGTCCCGCCGGACCAGTCGGCCAGGGTCTCGGCCGTCTTCGACGCCTTCAGATAGGCGGCCTCGGCCTCGTTGCGGCGCTGGCCGATCTCGGCGGGATCCAGTTCGATCAGGATCTGGCCCGCCGCGACGCTGGTCCCGTATTCGAAGCCGAGACGCCGCACCACGCCGTCGAAGGGGGCGACGATGTCGACGCTGTCGCCGGGGACCACTGACCCGACCAGGCTCAGCGTGGCGGCGAAGGGGCGGGGAGACAGCGTCTGGGTCTGGAGCGGGGCCGGGTCGGGACCCGCGGCGCGGCGGGGCGCCAGGGCCAGGCACAGCCCCAGGATCGCGACCCCGGACACGGCCGCCACGACCGTCCACTTCCGAGAACGCCAGATCGCCAGGGCCTGTCCGCGCGCCGCCATGGCTCAACCTTAGGGTCGAGGTCGCGCCGCCGTCTACAACAATGTCAGTAGCTGGCGATCCCGACGGCTCATTCGTCGCGCAGCGCCACGATCGGGTCCAGTCGGGAGGCCGTGAGGGCCGGATAAAAGCCGAAGACCATCCCCACCACCGCGGCCAGGCCGGGCCCCAGCGGCAGGACGTAGGCCGACAGGCTGAAGGTCCAGCCCGAGGCCCTGGCGGCCACGAAGGCGGCCAGCAGACCGAACGCCAGGCCGACCAGACCGCCCAGCAGGGCCAGGATCCCGGCCTCGATCAGGAACATCGCCTGGATGTCGCGTGGCGTCGCGCCCAGGGCGGCCCGCAGGCCGATCTCGCGCCGTCGCTCCATCACGCCCATCATCATGACGTTCATCACCCCGATGCCGCCGACCAGCAGCGAGATCGCGCCGATCGCCGTCAGCAGGCGGCTGTGGATGGCCTTCTGGGCGTTCAGGCTCTGGATCAGCTCCTGGGCGCTCACGGCCTGGGGGGCCGAGGTCGGGTTCGCCAGCCGGGGGACCAGGCGCTCGCCCACCGCCTTGGCGTCGGCGCCGGGGCGCAGGCGCAGCAGCGCCGTGCTGGGCTCCGGCGTGGCCATGATCCGGGCGGCGTCGCCCAGCGGCACGAGCACGGCGGTGTTGTAGTCGGTGGGGTCCATGGCGGTGAACGCCACGGGGGCGAGCACGCCGATCACCGTGAACACATAGCCCCGGATGCGGATCCGGGAGCCCGGCCCCGCCGGGGCGCCGGGCGAGGACAGAGCCGCCGCCGTGTCGGCGCCCAGAACGGCCACCAGGTTGTCTTCATCGACCGAGGCGAACAGCCGCCCGCTGGCCGGGGACAACCGGACGACGTCCGACAGATTGGGGGCGACCGCGATGATCCCGACGTCCTGGCTGGCCGGGCCGATCGCCACCTTGGCCCGGTCGATCGCCAGGGGTAGGGCGGCCGCGACGTCCGGGTCGGTGCGGGGCAGGGCCTCGATCGCCGCCCGGTCCATCGTCGCGGGGAAGGGGCCCACGGGATTGGCGTGGATTTGCAGCATGTCGACACCCATGTGGGCGAACAGCTTCAGCGTTTCGCGCTGCGCCATGTGCCCGATGGTCAGCATGGCCACGATCGAGGCGGCGCCGATCAGGATGCCCAGCAGGGCCAGGGCCGAGCGCTGCCGCTGGGCCAGGAGGTTGGCCAGCGCCTCGGCGCCGGACTGGGTCCAGGTCCGAAGGGCCGCGCGTGGCGAGGGGGAGGGCGGGACGGTCACGCGGCCGCCCCAGCCTCGGCCACGACCCGGCCGTCCAGCACTTCGATCCGCCGCTCGCAGCGGGCGGCCAGGTCCTTGTCGTGGGTGACCATCAGCACGGTCACGCCCAGGCGCTGGTTCAGGTCGCGCAGCAGGGCCATGACCTCGCCGGCGGTGACGCTGTCGAGGCTGCCGGTCGGCTCGTCGGCCAGGATCAGGCGGGGCTGGCGGATCAGGGCGCGGGCCAGGGCCACCCGCTGGCGCTGGCCGCCCGACAGCTCGGCCGGGCGGGCCTGGGCGCGATGCGACAGCCCCACGCGGTCCAGCATGGCCAGGGCGCTGCGCTCGCGCTCGCGGACGGAAGCGCCGGCATAGACCAGGGGCAGGGCCACGTTCTCCCAGGCGCTCAGGCGCGGCAGCAGGTTGAACGACTGGAAGACGAAGCCGATCGTCGCGCCCCGAAACCGGGCCTCCTGTCCGCGGTCGCCGAACGCCACGTCCCGGCCGTCCAGGCGCAGGACGCCGCTGGTGGGCCGGTCCAGCAGGCCGATGATGTTCATCAGGGTGCTCTTGCCGGAGCCGGATGGGCCAACGACCGCGCAGAACGCCCCCGCCTCGACCTTGAAGCTGACGCCGCGCAGCACGGGCGTGGCCTGGTCGGGCGGGCCGTAGGTCTTGGTCAGGTCGAGGACTTCCAGCACCCGGCCATCTTGCGCGCGGCGGCGCAACTTGAACAAGAGCCCGGAGCGTGTTTTGTTGACTTTAGTGTCAATATCGTTCGTCGGGTGGCGCGAGGATGTCAGCGTATCGGGTTGCCGAGCCTCGCCCGCGCCAACGCCGTCCGGACGGACGGCCGATCCTGGCGATCCTGGCGACTCTGGCCCTGGCCGCCCCGGCCTGGGCCCAGGCGCCGGTCGCCTCGCCGGCCAGACCGCCGCCCGCCGCGGTCGGTCCGCGCCTGGCGCTCAGCCTGGCCGACGCAGTGTTCCTGGGCCTGCGCGACAACCGGGCCATCAAGTCGGCCTATGTGGTGCGGGCCGCCGAGAAGTACGACCTGTTCGTGGCCGAGACCCGGTTTCGTCCGATCGGGGCGATCATCGGCTCGGTCGAGACCACACGGGCGGGCGACCTGCGCGGCTCGACCCTGCAACTGAACCCAAGCGCCTCATGGCTGGTCCCGACCGGGGCGCAGTTCGATTTCGGCTGGGCGCGCCAGACGGTCCGCAGCGGGGGGAACGACCTGACGACCGAGGTGGCCACCCTCGGCGTCAGCCAGCCGCTGCTGCGCGGGGCCGGCGTCGCCGTCAACACCGCGCCCGTGCGCCTGGCCCGTCTGCAGGACGCCATCGATCGCCTGAGCCTGAAGGCGACCGTGTCGGACACGGTCAGCCGCATCATCCTGGCCTACCGCAACCTGGCGCAGAACCAGCAGCAGCTGGTGATCGCCCGCCAGTCGCTGGAGCGCTCCCGCGCCCAGCTGGCCACCAACCAGGCGCTGATCGAGGCCGGACGGATGGCGGCCGCCGACATCGTCCAGACCCAGGCCGACATCGCCGCCCAGCAGGTGGCCCTGCTGCAGGCCGAGCAACAGCGCAACAGCGCCCAGATCGTTCTGCTAACCCTGCTGGCTGTCGACCTGCATACCGACGTGGTCGCCGCCGACGCCCTGGACGCCAGACCCCTGGCCGTCGATCTGGACCAGGCGATCGCCACCGCCCTGGACAACCGTCCCGACTTCCTGTCGCAGAAGCGCGCCGTCGAGCAGGCGCGCCAGGGGCTGGTCCTGGCGCGGAACAACCGCCTTTGGGACGTGTCGGTCTATGGGACGGTGCAACGCCAGACCGAGCGCGGCGACCTGTTCGACGATCCGATCACCGGCGCGCCCCTGGCCGGAACAGGTCTGCCCCGCACCAGCGGCGCGGTCGGCGTGCAGTTCCGCGTCCCTCTGGGCGACTACCGCCCGCGACAGGCCGAGATCCAGGCCGAAACCCTGGTGCGGACCCAGGAACTGCGCCTGGACGACCTGCGCCAGGCCGTCGAGGCCCAGGTGCGCGACGCCGTCCAGGGCGTGGAGCTGGCCTGGCGGCAGGTGGAGGCCACGCGCCTGTCGCGCGACCTGGCGGCCAAGACCCTGGAGCTGGAGCGCGAAAAGCTGCGCGCCGGCCGGGCCTCGAACTTCGAGCTCCTGACCTTCGAGGCGAACCTTCGCTCGGCCGACCTGCAGGCGCTGAACGCCACGATCAACTACCTCAACGCCCTGACCACACTGGACCAGCAGCTGGGCGCCACCCTCGACACCTGGAAGGTCGGCCTTCAGGACTGAGGATCACCCTTTCGGCGCGGCCGTCGAGGCCCGGTGGATCAGGGTGAAGGGGATGAGTTCGTCCCGTGGACGCGCCCCGGCCTCGGCGTTGCGCGCCCCGCCGTTGATCAGCATCTTGGTGGCCAGGGTCGACATCTCCACCAGGGGCTGGCGGATGGTGGTCAGCTGCGGGCGGCTGAGGCGCGAGACAGGGCTGTCATCAAAACCGGCCACCGAGAGGTCTCCCGGGCAGGACAGGTCGGCCTCGGCCGCCGCCGCCAGGGCCCCCAGAGCCATTTCGTCGGAGCTGGCGAAGATCGCCGTCGGCCGCTCGTCGAGGGCCAGCAGGGCCGCGGCGGCCGTGTGGGCGGACTCGAAGGTGAAGTCGCCCGGACGAATCCACGCCTTGTCGATCTTCAGACCGCCCGCTTCCATGGCGGCGACATAGCCTTCCAGACGCGCCTGGCTGGCGCCGTAGCGCTGGTCGCCGGTGATGAAGCCGATCCGTGTATGGCCCAGGCCGATCAGATGGTCGGTCATCTCGCGCGCGGCGGCGACGTCGTCCATGTGCACGCGGGGCCCTCGGCCCTCGGGCTTTTCCGGACCCAGGCGGACATAGGGCGTGCCGGCCTTGTCCAGCAGCTCCAGCACCACCTCGTTGTCGCAGGAGGGCGGGGTCAGGATCACGCCGTCGGGCTTGAGGGCGGCCAGCAGGGCGCCGACCTCCTGGCGCACGCGCGGGCCGTCATGATCGACCAGCTCGACCAGCAGGTGATAGCCGGCGGCCCGGGTCTCGACCGTGGCGCCCAGCTGGATGCGCTGCAGATAGTCCGAGCCGCGCTCGCTGCGCCAGTGGTCCAGGGTCAGGGAGGCGTCGACGAAGACGGCGATCACGAACGAGCGCGAGCCGGCCAGGCTGCGGGCCGACAGGTTGGGCGCATAGCCCAGGGCGCCGGCGGCCTCGAGCACGCGCTCGCGCATCTGCGGCCGGACGTTCGGCTCGTTGTTCATGACCCGCGAGACGGTCTTGATCGACACGGCGGCGCGCGCCGCCACGTCATAGATCGTCACCGACGCCATGGGCCTGCCCGTTCGCCTTGGTCCTGGTGGGGGGGACTCATCTTCATGCCGCCAGCCTAGTGCAACTGCGCGCCATAAGGCGACGCTGGGAATCCAAAAAAAACCGATCGGCGGCGACAATGCGGGCTTTGTCGCCGCTCGCGCCTTGTATCGTCGGGCCTGGAAGGCCAGTGTCCGAGCCAATCGCGGCGGAGATCGCGTCCGGCAGGGGAGGGATGATGACGGCGGCGGAGGCGGTGGGAATCGACAGGGCAAGGCCGACAATACCCGTGAAGCCCGGCTTCATCGCCGCTTTCACCCTGGCCCAGATCGGGGCCTATGTCAGTTTCATGCCCCTGTTCCAGGTGCTGCTGCCGCTGAAGGCCGAGGCCATCGATTCGGCCGGCAAGGCCATCGTGCTGAGCCAGGTGGCCATCCTGGGCTCGATCAGCGCCAGCCTCGCCAATCTGCTGGCCGGGGCGATCAGCGACCGTACCACCTCGCGTTTCGGCCGGCGGCGCCCCTGGATGGTGATCGGCGCCCTGGGCACCGTGGCCTCGTATTTCCTGATCATGATGGCCCACAGCGCGGTCCAGCTGATGGCCGGGATCGTCTGCTTCCAGGTGGCCTTCAACCTGCTGTTCGCGGCCTTGCTGGCGGTGTTGCCCGATCGCGTGCCGGACGCCCAGAAGGGCCGGGTGGCGGCCTTCCTCAGCCTGGGCCATCCGATCGGCGCCATGGCCGGCGCGATCCTGGTCGGCGGCCTGCTGGTCGGCGAGGCCTCGCGCTATCTGGCCATCGCCGTGGTGCTGCTGTTGGCGATCGCCCCGTTCGCCCTGGGCCTGAACGATCCGCCGCTGCCCCCGGGCGAGCGGCCGCCGTTCGACTGGCGCGGTTTCGTGGCCGGGTTCTGGATCAATCCGCGCGCCCATCCGGACTTCGCCCTGGCCTGGGCCAGCCGGTTCATGGTGCTGGTCGCGATCACCCTGACCCAGAGCTACATGCTGTTCTACCTGCAGGACGCGCTGCACTATTCGGAGCTGTTTCCGGGACGTCGCGCCGAGCAGGGCATGGCCTTTCTGACCACCGTGGCCACCTGCGCCAACGTCGCCTGCGGCATGCTGGGCGGAATGCTGTCGGACCGCCTGAAGCGTCGCAAGCTGTTCGCGGCCGGCGCGGCGCTGGGCCTGGCGGCGGCGATGCTGGTCTTCTCGCTGGCGCCCGGCTGGCCCGCGGTGGTGGGAGGTTTCGTGATCTTCGGCTGCGCGGTGGGTTGCTACTACGCCGTCGACATCGCCCTGGTCAGCCAGGTGCTGCCCTCACAGAAGGACGCCGGCAAGGACCTGGGGGTGATCAACCTGGCCAACACCTTGCCCCAGGCTATGGCGCCGATCCTGGCCATGTGGGTGCTGGGCCCGGCCCACGTCAATTATCACGCCCTTTATCTGGTGGCCGCCGCACTGGCGGCGGCTGGCGGCCTGGCCATCCTTCCGATACGGGGCGTGCGCTAGCCTTCCAGAGACCCTCGTGCCCGACCTGATCCCCATAGACGATCCGAGCGACCCCCGTGTCGCGGCCTTTCGCGACATCAAGGAGCGCGACCTGGTCGGCCGCCAGCGGCTGTTCATCGCCGAGGGCGAGACCGTGCTGCGGGCCTTCGTACGCGACGCCCCGGAGCGCGTCCGGTCGCTGCTGATCGACGGCAAGCGGATCGGCAAGCTGGATGAGGTGCTGGCGGACCTGCCGCCAGGCGTTCCGGTGCACGTGGCCGGCCAGGCCGTGCTGGACGCCATCGCCGGCTTCCATCTGCACCGCGGCGTCCTGGCCGTTGGGGCAAAGCCAGAGCCGTTGTCCGCGGAGGCGCTGCTGGCGGGCGTGGGCGCGCGCGCCGTCGTGCTGGTGCTGATGGGCATCGCCAACCACGACAATCTGGGCGGCGTCTTCCGCAACGCCGCGGCGTTCGGCGTCGACGGGGTCGTCCTGGACGGCGACTGTTGCGATCCGTTCTATCGCAAGGCCATCCGGGTTTCGATCGGCGCCACGCTCAGCGTGCCGACCGCCTGGCTGGCGCCGGGCCAGGACGTGATCGACCTGTTGGCCCGCCACCGCTTCCAGGCCCTGGCCCTGAGCCCGAGCGCCGAAGAGACCCTGGCGGCGCTCGATCCGCCGGCCCGAGCGGCCGTGCTGCTGGGCGCCGAGGGCCCGGGGTTGTCAACGGCTGTCATGGAGCGGGCGCGGACCGTCGGCATTCCGATGGCGAACGGTTTCGACTCGCTGAACGTGGCCACCACCAGCGGGATCGTGCTGCACCACCTGCGGTTCGCGAAAGCGGCGCGAGCGGGGAATGACACCGGTGGCTTGTCGTGACGGAAACCCCGCCCTAGGGTCCCTTCGCGTCGCTTAGGGAGGTCGCATGTTCAATCGCCGGGGAACCCTGGCCAGCCTGACGGGCGGCCTGCTGACATCGCTGCTGGCCGGCGCCGCCTTGGCCGACCCGAAACCGGCCCAGCCCGTGAAGACCCCGATGGATCCGACCGAAGTCCTTCCGCTGTGGCCCGGCGATCCGCCAGGCTCGGCCGGCGTCACGGCCGTCGAGACCGTCCTCGACCGCACCGTTCCCGGCGGCCCGCGCGACCGCGCCACCACCCACACCCGCAAGCCGACCCTGACCGTGTTTCGACCGGTCAAGGCCAACGGCGCGGCGGTGGTGCTGATGCCCGGCGGGGGCTACGAGCGCGTGGTCAGCGACAAGGAGGGCTTCGAGACCGCCCGCTGGCTGGCCGACCGCGGCTACACCTGCTTCGTCCTGCTCTACCGCCTGCCGGGCGACCATTGGGGCGCGGGTCCCGACGCCCCGCTGCAGGACGCCCAGCGCGCCGTGCGCCTGGCTCGCGCGAAGGCGACAGGGATGCGGTTCGACCCGGCCCGGGTGGCGATCATGGGCTTTTCGGCCGGCGGCCACCTGGCGGCCAGCCTGACCACCCGCTTCGACGCCAAGGTCTATGACCGCGTCGACGCCGCCGACGACCTGTCGGCCCGGCCCGACCTGTCGGCCCTGATCTATCCGGTGGTCTCGATGGTGGAAGGGCCAGCCCACGCTGGCTCGCGCAAGCAGCTGCTGGGGCCGTCGCCGACGCCCGAACAGGCGGCGCTCTATTCGCCCGATCAGAACGTCACCGACCGGGTCCCGCCGGTGTTCCTGCTGCACGCCGCCGACGACAAGACCGTGCCGGTGGTCAACAGCCTGATGATGTTCACCGCCCTGAAGGCCAAGGCCGTTCCCGCCGAGCTGCATGTCTTCGAGGAGGGCGGCCATGGCTTTGGCCTGCGCTCAATCGACGGCAAGCCGGTCGCCGCCTGGCCCACCCTGTTCGAGACCTTCGCCAAGCGGCACGGGATCTGACGCCGTCGCTCGTCGTGGCGGAGGCCCGTACGGGTGGCGTCGAAGGCCCGGGTTTCAGGTCGCCGCCGGCTTCTCGCAATCGCGCCACCGCTTGCGCTCCTCCTCAAGCGCCCGCTGCCAGCGCGTGCGCAGGACGCCGGGCCTTTGGCCATGGCGTTCGTCCAGGAACTCCGCGCCCTCGATGCGGTCGGTGCGGAAATTGCGGAAATCGTTGCGCAGCTCGCACCAGGCGATCAGCAGGCGCACGGTCTCCAGATAGCCCACCGTCACCGGCCAGACGACCCGCCGGCTGACCGCGCCCTTCTCGTCGCGATAGTCCAGGCGGATCTTGCGGCCGGCGTGGATCCAGGCGCGGGTCTGGGCGATGTCGATGCCGTCGGGCAGGGCCTTCCAGTTCATGCCGGTCCCGGTGGCGGGGGTCAGCACGTAGGGGCGCAGCTGCTCGGGCACGGCGGCGGCGATCTTGGCGATCAGATCGTTGGCGGCGGTGGCGAGCACGGGATCACCGCGCCCGGCGACCCACTGGGCCCCCAGCACGGCGGCTTCGATCTCGTCGGGTGTCAGCATTAGGGGCGGCATGTCGTATCCGGCCTCCAGCACGTAGCCGACGCCCGCCTCGCCGCGGATGGGCGCCCTCTGGCCGATCAGGGCGGCGATGTCGCGATAAACGCTGCGTTTGGAGGTCTCCAGCTCGGCCGCCATGGCGTCGGCCGTCACCGGCTGCCGGCTGCGGCGGAGGATCTGGATGATCTGGAAAAGGCGTTCGGCGCGTCTCATGAGGCCACTCTGCTCGACCGATGCTGACAGCATGCTGGCAGCAGGATGGCGGTAGCGTCCGATTGTCGCAACACGAAGTCTGGACGGACGTCGAAGGCGGCTCAGCAGGGAGAGACCACCATGATCACGCTTTACGCCGCCGGACCCGCCTACGGCCTCCCCGAAGGCAGCCCCTATGTCACCAAGACCGAGATTCACCTGAAGATGGCGGGCCTCTGGTACCAGAAGGTCCCGGCCCATCCCGAGACCTCGCCCAAGGGCCAACTGCCGTGGATCGACGACGACGGCGTCAAGGTCGCCGATTCCACCTTCATCCGCGCCTATATCGAGCGCAGCTACGGCGTCGACCTGGACGCCGGGCTCAGCAAGGCCCAGCGCGGCCAGGCGTGGGCGATCGAGCGGATGGTTGAGAACCACCTGGGCTGGGCCAGCTGCCACTTCCGGTTCTTCGACGACGCCAACTTCGCCAAGGGCCCGGCCCGCTGGTTCGACGGCCTCCCGGGCGAGGCGCGGGCCGACGCCATCGACGGCCTGCTGGGCACGGTGCAGACCACCCTCAAGGCGGTCGGCATCGGCCGTCATGCGCCGGACGAGATCGTGGAGCTGGGCGCCTGGTCGCTGACGGCGCTGTCGGAGATGCTCGGCGAAAAGTCGTTCATGATGGGCCACCGGCCGACCAGCGTCGACGCCATCACCTTCGCCATGCTGGCCCAGATCCTGACGCCGTTCTTCGACTCGCCGCTACGCCGCCGCGCCGAAGGCCTGCCCAACCTGGTGGGCTATGCCGAGCGGATGATGGCCGGTTACTATCCGGAGTTCGCGCCGGAGGTGCGCGCGGCGGCTTAGGCCAACCGCGACAAGGGACACGCACGCGCGGCGAGGTGGCGGATCATCTGGCCGAAGCCTCGAAGCGCGTACGTGTCCCCGGCATGGCTAGTGCTTCTTCTTCTGAGCGTCGTTGGCCTGGAAGTCGTCCTTGCGGTCGGGGTCGTGGGCGTGGTGGACGTCGGACTCCCCGCCGCCGCCGGAGATCTTGCTGTGACGGCTGTAGCGGTCGGGATCGTCCGGATCCTTGACGGTGGGGTCTAGGCGCGGTTGCTTGGCGTTCTCGTGACTGGCGCCGGGGCCGCCCCAGCGGTCGGCGGCGGGGTTCTTGTCGGGCATGGTCAGCGATCCTGTACGTTGCCGGAGTGAGACCTGTTCTGGGCCAGGTTGCCGTGACGGCCCTGAGCCTTGAGGTTGACGTCGGCGTTGCCCGGATCGGGCGACTGCAGGTCGTCGCGATCCCCCTGGCCTTCGATCGCCGGCTTCTGGCCCTTGAAGGCGCGCTGCTCGGGCGGAATGGGCGGGGCTTTGGACATTGGCTTCCTCCATGTCTGCCCTTTTCAAACCGATCGGAGGAGCGGGCGTTCCCAGCGCCCAGCTTGCCCGGGCCCGAAGATTTCGGTCCCGGATCATCCGCCGGCGTCTTCGGAATCGGCGTTCCGATGCTATCTAGGAGCGTGTTCGGGATAGGATACCCTCTTGTCAGATACAGAAGCGCCCCAAGCCTCCGCCGCCTCGGATCGCGCCAGCCAGACCCTGCACCGGGCGCTGGACATCCTGGAAGCCGTCGCCGAGGGCGCCCATAGCCTCAAGGCGTTCGAGGCGCGCGTCGGCCTGACCCGCAGCACCACCCACCGCCTGGCCTCGGCCCTGGTCGATCGCGGCCTGCTGTCGTCGGTGGGACGCGACTACCGCCTGGGCGGACGCCTGGTGCAACTGGGCCATCAGGCGCGCGAGCGGCTGGGGCTGGCGGATGTGGCGAGGCCCGTCCTGGCCGCGCTGTCCGCCGAGACCCAGGACGCCACGAACCTGGGCACGATCGCCGGCGACGACGTCCTCTATGTCGGCCAGGCGCCGGGCCGGCGCCGGCTGGAGGTCCGCCACCGGGTCGGCGACCGCAACCGCATCCGCGACACCGCCCTGGGCCGGGCGTTGCTGATCGACGCGCCGCCGGCGCGGTGGTCGCAGCTGTTCGTCGACGACCCGGATTCGCCGGCGGCGGCGGCGTTCTTCCGCGACATGGAGACCGCGCGCCAGGTCGGCCATGCGCTGCACCTGGATGACGGCCTTGACAGCGTTCGCTGCATCGCCGCCCCGATCCGCGACGCCAGCGGCGCGATCGTCGCCGCCGTCAGCCTGTCCAGCGCGCCGCAGTACATGGACGAGGCGCGGATGGTCGAGCTGACACCGCGGGTGAAGGCCGCCGCGCTGGAGATCGGCGTCGCCCTCGGCTTCAACCCCGCGCGGCTGGGTCCTGGGCGTTAGTACCGCATCTCCAATCCCACGCGGATCTCGCGGCCCGTATGATGCTGGTAGTTGGCCAGACCGCTGGTGTCGGAGAACTGGCGCTGGGCCGCGTTCAGCAGGTTTCCGCCGGCCGCCGTCAGCCACCAGCCCGGCGCCAACCGGTAGCGAGCTGACACGTCCAAGCTGGTGTAGCCGTTGACCCCGTCGACATCGGCGCCGGTGGGGGCCGGGATGGCGGTCAGGTAGCGCCCGCGATGGGACAGGGTCGCGCGCAGGTCCAGGCCGTTGTTGCGATAGGCGGTGGTGATCGTCCCCACCACGCGGGGCGAGCCCAGGCTGTCATGGGCGACGAAAGGCGCGCCGGCGAGATCCTGGAAGCGCATGCGCGAGCGGGTGTAGGTCAGGCCGGCCCGGACGCTCCAGCCGCGCAGGGTAGGGGTCGCCAGGTCGAGCGGGGCCTGCACCGCCAGTTCCACGCCGTCCAGGCGGCCGCCGCCGCGGTCGGTGCGGTTCAGGAACTGCCAGATCGGCAGCTCAGGCGCGCAGCCGGGCAGCCGTCCGCAGGCTGTCACGGCCACGCTGTCCGGCAGGCCGTACGGATTGGCGGCGAACACCGTCGGCCTGGTGGCGGAGGTGAGAGGGTTGGACCTGATGGTCTTGTGGAAGACCGCGACCGACAGGACCGAGTCCGGCGCGAAGTACCATTCGACGGCGGTGTCCAGGGTGTCGGCCCGGGTGGGGCGCAGAGACGGGTCGCCGGCCGAGAGCGACCGCAGGCCGCCCGTCGAGACGGTGACGCCGGGGCGCAGGCTGCGCAGGTCCGGTCGCGCCATCACCCGCGCGGCCGCGAACCGCAGCAGCAGATCCTCGCGTGGCTCGAGCGCCAGGTTGAACGACGGCAGCAGGTCGTCATAGCCCCGCTTGGCCAAGACCGGCGCCGCGGAGCCGGGCGCGTCCACGTCGAGGGTGAACCCCCGGGACACCTGACCGGTATGGCCGTAGCGCAGGCCCAAGTCGCCGCGCGGCGACCAGGGCAAGGCGATCGCGAAGGCGGCCTGCAGGTAGGCGGAGCTGTCACGCTCCTCGACCCCGTAGTTCAGGCCCAGGAGGGGTTCGGGGCCCAGCGCCAGCGTCCCGCACGCGCTGGACGCGCAGGCGGCCTGGAAGCGGGCGAAGGCCGCGGCGACGTCGGGCGCCAGCCAGGCCTCCGGCGTGCCGGCCGCGGTGGCGAAGCGGTTCGACCAGACTTGCCGCAGATAGGCCGATGGCGGGATCGCCGCGAGGGCGGGCGGAATGTCGACATTGAGGTTGGCGATTGTGCCGTCTGACCGCGACAGCGCCGTCGCCTGGGTGTTGTAGGTCTTGTGCTGCAGCCCGCCCCGCAGCGTCAGGCCGTCGCGAATGACCCATTCCAGATCGACGCCGCCGGTCTTGAAGTTGTTGTCGACCCAGTTGGGCTCCGAGCGCAGCTCGGCCAGGGTCCAGCTCCCGGACGTCGTCAGGTCGGCCGAGCCGAAATCGATCCGCGGTCGCCGGCGGCGGCTAAAGTCGTAGGCGAAACCCTGGACGTCGTACTGGTCCAGCTGGACCGTGGCCTGCAGCGGATTGCCGAAATCGGAACGGCTGTAGCCCGCCAGGGCCTTCAGGGTCAGCCGGTCCGAAAGGCGTCGACTGATCGACAGGGTGGTCTGGCGGAAGATGGTCTTCAGCCGGTCACGCCGCGACTCGGCGCGGACGTCGACATTGTCGAACGCCCCGGCGATCAGCACCGGCAAGCCCGGGCGCGGGGTGATGATCGTGGCGTCCCGCACCTGGACGGCGGCGATGCCGCAGTCGGCGTTCAGCGGCGTGCGGCAGGGTCCCGCTGTGCGGAGCGTGAAGGTTTCCAGCAGGTCCTCGCGCCGCTCAGAGGACAGTTCGGCATAGAGCACGTCCAGGGCGACCTGGGTGCGGTCGGACGGTCGCCACTGCACGCTGCCGGTCAGGCCCAGCCGCTTCTGCTCGATCCGGAACATCTCCAGCCGGGGGATGCGCGGATGCAGGGCGGCGTTCAGCATGGCCAGGTCCGGCGCTCCGGTCGCCGCGCTTCCAAAACCCGGATAGACCGTGTCGCCAGTCTGCCACTGCCCGGCGTTGGCGCCGACGTCCTCGACGGCCCGCCTGCTGTAGGCGGCCGAGACCAGGATCCCGAACCGGTCGTCGCGGCTGCGGCGGGAGACGATGGCCGAGAGGCGCGGAGCGACCTTGTCGGCGCCGAAGTTGTACGCCCCCTCGACCGTCAGCTGGACCCTGGCGCGCGGGCCGTCGAGGGGCGAGCGGGTCCGCAGGTCGACGGTCGCGCCCAGCGAGCCTTCGTCGACATCGGCCGAGGGGGTCTTGCGCACGCGGATCTGGTTGAAGAGGTCGGCGGCGAAGACGTTGAAGTCGAACGCCCGGCCGCGATTGGTGCCGCCGCCCGCGTTCGTTCCGCCGAACGTCGCCAAGGTCTCCATGCCGTTGATGCGCACTCGGGTGAACTCGCCGCCCACGCCCCGCACGCTGACCTGCCGACCCTCGCCGCCGTCGTTGGTGACCGCGACGCCGGGCAGCAACTGCATGGCGCCGCCCAGGTTGGGATCGGCCAGGCCGCGCAGGTCGTCGCCCAGCAGGATGTCGCTGGTCTCGGCCGAAAGGCGCTTCATGCGCAAGGCCTCGCCACCCAGGTCGCGCGCGACGACCAGCACCGTGCTTAGGGCGGCGGGTTCGCTGTCTTCGGGCGGTAGCAGCCGGGGGCGCGAGGGGGTGATCGCCGGCGGCGGAAGGGCGGCCCTGATGCTGATGACGCCGTCGGCGCTGATCGACAGGTCCAGGCCCGAACCCCGCAGGAGGCGTCGCACCGCCTCGGCCGGCTCCAGGCGGCCGCGCACGGCCGGCGCCGGGCGTCCCCGCACCAGGGCGGCCGGCGCGATGATGATCGTCCCCGTCTGGCGCGACAGGGCCAGCAAGGCGGTTGACAGGGACTGGGCGGGGACATCGACAGGGCGTGTCGCGGCGGCCCGGACCGTTGTCGGCGCGAGGCTCCCGGCCAGCAACGCCGCGAGGCAGGTCAGCCGAAGGCCGCGCTCGATGGCGCGGACCTCACGGGGCATGAGACTCCGGGGCGCGTTTCGGATCGGCGGCGACCAGGATCCGGCCGCCGCGGCCATCCGAAGTCAGGCGCACGGGCAGCACCCGCGGCAGTTCGGCGACGAAGCGGTCCGCCTGGGCGACGTCGAAGGCGGCGGTCACCTTGAGCCGGCCCGCCGCGGGGGAGCCGATCGCCAGCGGCCGCTGGCTGTAGCGATTGAGGTCGGCCACCACCTCGGCGAGGGGCGTGTCGTCATAGGCCAGGCGACCCTGTCGCCAGCCGCCGGCCAATTGCGCCTGGTCCAACCTCCCCAAGGTCAGGCCGCGCCTGTCGGCGACCACGGTCTGGCCGGCGTGCAGCGTGACCGCGCGATCCTGCCCGCGCGGGCGGTCCGAGACCTGAACCACGCCCTGCTCGACCTCGACCCGCACCGCGCGGTCGGCGTCGTGATGGACGTTGAAGCGCGTGCCGACCACGCGGACCAAGGCGTCGCCGGCCTGGACCGTGAACGGCCGGCCGTCTTGATGGGCGACGACGAAGAAGGCTTCGCCGCGCTCCAGCGACAGCGCGCGCGGCCGCCAGCGCGAGGCGGCGCTCAGGCGCGAGCCCGGCCCGAGGGTGATCTGGCTGCCGTCGCCGAGCGCCACCTGGCGGCTCTGGCCCGGCTGCGTCTCGTAGGTCGAGCCGGGCAGGGCGACGACGGCCAGGGCCAGGCAGGCCGCCAGCAGGCCGCCGGCGGCGACCAGGGCCGGGACGCGCCACCGCGCCGCCGGGCGCCGGACGGGTTCGACGGCCGTCGGTATCCGCAGGGAGCCCAGCATCATGACGACCGTCTCGGCCTGCTCATAGGCGCGACGGTGCCGCGGGTCGGCGTCCAGCCAGGCGCCGAACTGCCGCGAGCGCTCGGGCGGGAAGTCCTCGCCCACCACCGCCAGGGCCCAGGCGCGGGCGGTCTGGCCGATCGGCGAGTCAGGATCGACGGCTTCGTTCACGCGACAGTCCTCGATAATCGGCGGTTCCATGGATCAGGGCGCGCTGGCAGACGGCCAGCGCTTCCTCGACGGTCTTGCGCACCAGGGACTGGGAGACGCCGAAGCGTTCGGCGATCGCCACGAAGCTCTGGCCCTCCAGCCGGTTGGCCAGCAGGTACTGGCGGTGCCGGTCGGGCAGGCCCTGCACGACCTTTTCCAGCAGGCCCATCTGCTGCTTGGCGATCAGGCTGCGCTCCAGGTCGGGCGTCTCCTCGCTGTCGATCGCCAGCAGGGGCGCCGAGGCGTCCAGGGCGCGGCTGACGCGGGCCTGGCTGCGGCGCTCGTCCAGCATCAGGTTGATCGCCACGCGGAACACGAAGGCCCGAGGGCTTTCGATCCGTTCCGCGCCCTCCAGCTCGCCCAGCTTGAAGAAGGCCTGTTGGGCGACGTCCTCGGGGTCGGGCGGTCCCGGACCGAACCGTGCGCGCAGGAAGGCGCACACGTCGCGCCATTCGCGGGCGTAGGTCGCCGAATAGGATGGGCGGTCACGCCACCGATCCCTTCCGTCGCGATCGGCTCCGACGCTTGGCCTGACGATTCGAAGCTTGGGCGTCTTCGCCTCGAACACCGGTGCTCCCCAGTCACGTCGGTCTTTTTCTTGGAGGGCGAGACGATGGAAGGGAACGGAGCCGCGATCAACCGAAAGCGAAAAATATGCGGCTGATCCGAACTTTCTTGTGCGGATCGGCGGGCCGAAATCGTCGTTCTGCGCCGGGCTTCGCATGGGAAAAATATTCAACGTTTTTCACATGATAGCGCTAACTTTTCCTCTTTTCTCGCGGTTATCGCCATGTCTATCCTTATGACACCGGTGACAAAAGGCCGGAAGGCGAAAGGCGGTCAGGAACCGCCCGGGACCGACTGGGGAGGAAAAGTCCATGACCACGTCCATGCATCCGCGCACCTGCGCCCTGCTGCGCGACACCTCGCGCCTGGCGCTGACGGCGGCGCTCACAGCTACGTTTTCAATCGGCCTCTCAGGAGGGGCCGCCCACGCCCAGGATGTCCCCGTGGCGACCGCCAGCGGGCCCGACGTGGTCGAGGAAGTCGTCGTCACCGGCTATCGCGCCTCGCTGCGCAGCGCGATGGAGACCAAGAAGACCTCGGACGTCATGCTCGACGCCATCAACGCCGAGGACATCGCCGACTTCCCGGATTCGAACCTGGCCGAATCCCTGCAGCGCCTGCCCGGCATCTCGATCGACCGCGACAACGGCGAAGGCCGCACGATCAGCGTCCGCGGCCTGAGCGGCGACTTCAGCCGCGTGCGGATCAACAACATGGAGGCGCTGTCCACGGGCGCCAACAACGACGCCGGCGCCAGCCCCAACCGCTCGCGGGCCTTCGACTTCAACGCCTTCGCCTCGGAGCTGTTCAGCTCGGTGCGGGTGCGCAAGTCGTCGTCGGCCGAGGCCGACGAGGGCTCGCTGGGCGCCACGGTCGACCTGATCACCGGCAAGCCGTTCGACTACAAGCGCCGCGCCTTCGCGGCCTCGGCCGAGGACTCCTATTACGAGAACGGCAAGACCCACAGTCCGCGCCTGACCGTCCTGGCGTCGGACCGCTGGTTCGACGGCAAGGTGGGTCTGCTGCTGTCGGGCGCCTACGCCAAGCGCAAGTCGGTCGACGACAACTACGGCCGAGGCGCCGGTTCGTCCGACTACACCTATCGCGGCTCGACCTGGACCGGCGACGAGCTGCCCGGCCGGGCCGGCTTCGCCGCGCCGACCGGCACGGTGTTCCGCGCCCTGATCCCCACCAACCTGACGGGCGCCGCGCTCGACACCTACAAGGCCAATCCGGCCAACTACTACAATCCTCTGGCCAATCCGGCCGCCTATGCCGAGATGACCGGTTCGGATCCGGTCGCCTACGCCAAGCTCTATCCGAACTGCGCCGCCGCGGCCGCCCAGCCGGCAGCGTCCCTGACCCCGACCACTCCGGGCTGCAACGACTCGCTGATCCGCTTCCCGGCCCTGCCGACGCTGAACCAGAAGGACGTCGACACTGAACGCCTTGGCCTGACTGGCGCCTTCCAGGTCCAGATCAGCGACCGCACCCGGCTGACGGTCGATGCTCTCTATTCGCGCTTCAAGAGCGTGACCACCAACTACGGCCTCTCGCCGGTCGGCCTGAACCGCAACAACACCAACGCCAGCTATGCCTACGGGGCCAACGTGCCCACGGCGACGGCGCGAAACGGGTCGGCCATGACCGCCGCCCAGCGCCGCGCGCTCTATCCCGGCAGTTGCACCTTCGTCGACGAAACCGAGCTGAACCCAGGCCAGGATTGCGGGCAGTCGATGTACGGGACCACGCCGGTCAGCGGCTACAGCTTCAGCTACAATCCGTACAACCTGGATCCGTACGAGTACTACACCAGCCCGACCTCGCCCGGTTACGCCGGTCCCGGGGCGACCCTGCCATTCCGCGGCGACCTGATCGGCCGCCCGTCGGTCAAGCTGCTCGACGCCGAGGTGATGGGGCAGAACGCCGAATATCTGAAGCTGGGCAATGTCGACTGGCGCTCGGCCGCCGACCGCGGCGCCTACACCACCGACTTCCGCCAGGTGTCGCTGGACCTGACGCACGAGTTCAGCGACCGGTTCAGCGGCCAGTTCAGCGCCGGCCTGTCGGAATCAACGAACAAGAACCAGGGCACCCTGGTCGAGTTCAACTACATGGACGCCCCCGAGCCGTTCATCTTCGACGAGCGCGGCGCGACGGGCATGCCCAGGTTCGACGCGGGCTTCAACGCCGCCGATCCCAACAAGTGGGGGATCATCAAGGGCTTCTCGGCCATGCGCAATTACGAGCGCGAGACGGTCAACACCTACAAGGGTCTGAAGGCGGATTTCACCTACGAGGTGGACGACCACTGGACGGTCAAGTTCGGCGGTACGGGGCGGCGTTTCGAGTTCACCACCAACCAGTTCGAGCGCAACAGCGACATCCTGAACCCGACCGAGAAGGAGGTCGGGGTCAGCATCGCCTCGCTGGGCCAGGTCGTCGAGTTCGGCGACGGCCTCAAAGTACCGGAAGGCACGACCACCAGCTTCTTCGCGCCCAGCCTGGAGGCCTTCGACAACGTCTTCGGCTTCACCTGCAACTGCATCAACAAGTACGGCGATTTCCGCATCACCCGGAAGCGCAACCGCTCGGCCTCGTTTGGGGTGACCGAGGAGAACCTAGCCTACTACGCCCAGTTCAACTTCAACTACGACGTCCTGGACGGCCGCCGCCTGTCGGGCAACATCGGCATCCGCCAGGCCCACACCTCGGTTGACGCCCAGGGCGAGACGACCGCGGGCCGGGCGATCTATGGCAAGAACAGCTATGACGACACGCTGCCGGCCGGCAACGTGACGTTCGAAGCCTTCCATAACTTCTATGTCCGAGCCGCCGCCGCCAAGGTGATGGCCCGCCCGCTGCTGGGCAACCTGTCGCCAGCGGTGACCGGCATCAGCATCCCCAGCGACGGGTCGAGCACCGGCGCGACCCTGACGGTGGGCAACCCCAAGCTCTCGCCGTTCCGCGGCGAGGCCTATGACGTCGCCGCCGAATGGTACTTCACGCCGGGCGGCCTGATCAGCCTGGGCTATTTCCGCAAGGACATCGCCTCGTATCCGCAGACGATCTTCTACGAGGCGCCGCTGTCGGAGTTCCTCGACGCCGACGCCATCGCGCAGTTGAAGCTGCAGTTCCCCGGTACGACCGGCGGCGACGTCTTCCGCCGCGCCTATATCGACGCCGACAACCCGGTGCTCGCGCGCCAGGTGCGTGACGCGCCCGGCGGGATCCTGCAGGGCTGGGAGTTCAACTACCAGCAGGACCTGACCTTCCTGCCCTGGTACTTCAAGAACCTGGGCGTCCAGTTCAACATGACCAAGCTCGACACCGAGCTGACCTACATTCTCGACCCGGGCTCGGTGAACGCCGCCACGGGGGCGGTCGCCAAGGCGCCCGTCTACGGCAAGGGACCGTGGCTGGGCGCATCGCCGAAGGGGGTGAACTTCACGCTCTATTACGAGACCGACAAGTTCAACGCCCGGGTCTCGGTGGCGCATCGCAGCCAGTACTACACGACCTATCCCATCAGCGCGGGCAACTGCGATCCGGGCCTGCAGGCCAACGGCTCGGCCTGCGACAGCCCGCTGATCAACGAGTTCAGCGGCGCCAAGTCGACCACCAACGTGGATTTCTCGATGCGCTACCAGCCGCTCAAGCAAGTCAGCATCACCTTCGAGGCGCTGAATATCACCAACGAGATGGCCGAGCGGTTCAGCTACGCCGATCCGGTCATCCAATCCTATGGCGGGACGGGTCCGAACTACCGGATCGGAGTCCGCTACAAGTACTGATCCCCTTTGGCTCGCGGTCGGCCGGCATGGGCCGGACCGATCGCGGCCGGTCGCCAAGCCGCCTCCCGCGGTGACTTTGGCGGATGGCCGTCCTTCCGGCCGTCCGCCACCTTTGTTCAGGACCCAGTCCGGAGACCACGGATGCGTTTCAAAGCCCTTCTCCTTGCCGGTTGCCTGGCCGCCGGCGCCCTGAGCGCCGCAGGCGCCCGGGCCCAGACTCCTGTTCCCGATCCTGCGCCCCACTTCAACGCGATCAAGATCGTGCTGGTCGGCGACTCCACGACGGCCGTGCAGGGCGGCTGGGGGCCCAGCTTCTGCGCCAAGCACGTGACCTCGTTCGCCGCCTGCATCAACCTGGCCCGGGGCGGTCGCAGCAGCGGCAACTACCGGACCGAAGGCTCGTGGGCCTTGGCGATGGACGAAATCCGGTCGGGTGGGTTCAACGACACCTATGTGCTGGTCCAGTTCGGCCACAACGACCAGCCCGGCAAGCCCGGCCGCTCGACGGACCTGGCCACAGAGTTCCCGGCCAATATGAAGCGCTATGTCGAAGACGTCCGCGCGGCCGGCGGCAAGCCGGTGCTGGTGACGCCGCTGACCCGTCGACAGTTCAAGGACGGCAAGCTGGTCGACGACCTGGGCCCATGGGCGGAAGCGGTCCGCAAGGTGGCGGCCGAGACCGGGACGCCGCTGGTCGACCTGCACGCCGACAGCGTCGCCGCCGTCCAGGCCATGGGCGCGGCCGAGGCGACGCGCTTCGCCCAGACGCCGCCGTCGCCCGAGGTCCTGGCCGCGGCCCGCACGGGGACGACGATCGCCGCCAGCGCCGGGGTCGCTCCCGCCGGCCCTGTCAAGACGGGGCAGAACAACGCCGCCGTCGAGCCGATGGGTCAGGCCAAGCTGTCGTTCGACTACACCCATCTTGGCGAGACAGGCGCCGACTATTTCGCCAACATGGTCACGGCTGACCTCGCCAAGGCCGTCCCGGCCCTGCGCAGGTCCCTGATCCCGTAGTTTTGCATCACAAGGACTTCGCCGTGCGCCTGACACGTAGAACCACCCTGGCCCTGGCGGCCGGAGCCGCGACTGGCGGCCTGGCGCCGGCGAAGGCCGCTCCGGCCTCGCCCTTGCGGCTCTGGTACCGGCAGCCGGCCCAGGAATGGGTGGAAGCCCTGCCGATCGGGTCGGGCCGTATGGGCGCGATGGTGTTCGGCGGCGTGGCGGCCGAGCGGCTGCAACTGAACGAGGACACCCTGTGGGCGGGCGGGCCCTACGATCCGGCCAATCCCGAGGCGCTGAAGGCTCTGCCGGAGATCCGGGCGCTGATCGACGCCGGCAGCTACGCCAAGGCCACCGAGGTAGCCGAGGCCCGCTTCATGGCCACCCCCAAGCGGCAGATGGCGTACCAGACGATCGGCGACCTGAAGCTGACCTTTCCAGGCCTCGACGGCCAGCCCGCCGACTATGTCCGGGATCTCGACCTGGACGGCGCCATCGCCACGACCCGCTTCGCGTTCGGCGGAACCCGCTACACACGTCAGGTCATCGGCAGCTATCCGGACCGGGTAATCGCAGTGCGGCTGAGCGCCGACAAGGGCCGGGCGATCACCGTGGACCTGGCTTTCGACAGCCCGCTGAACTCCAAGCCCGTCTCCAGGGTCGAGGGAGGCGACACCCTGGTCCTGGCCGGCGCCAACGAGAGCCAGCAGGGGATCGCCGCCCGGCTGAAGTTCGAGTGCCGCGTCCAGGTGATCAACAGGGGCGGGACCCTCAGCCCCAGGGACGGGGTGCTGTCGGTCGCGGGGGCGGACGAGGTGCTGCTGCTGATCGCCGCCGCCACCAGCTACCGCCGCTTCGATGACGTGGGCGGCGATCCCACGGCGCTCAATCGGGCGGTGCTGGCCAAAGCCTCGGTCAAGTCGTGGACGGCCCTGCTGACGGCCCACCAGGCCGATCACCGGACCCTGTTCCGGCGCGTGGAGGCCGATTTCGGAACCACCACCGCGGCGATGAAGCCGACCGACGAGCGGATCAAGGCCTCGCAGACCACCGACGACCCGGCCCTGGCGGCGCTGTACTACCAGTATGGCCGCTACCTGCTGATCGCCTGCTCGCGTCCCGGCGGCCAGGCCGCCAACCTGCAGGGTGTCTGGAACGACAAGACCTCGCCGCCCTGGGGCAGCAAGTACACGATCAACATCAACACCGAGATGAACTACTGGCCGGCGGAACCGACCGGCCTGGCCGAATGCGTGCAGCCGCTGATCGCCATGGTCCGTGACCTGTCGGTCACCGGCGCCCGCACGGCCAAGGTGATGTACGACGCTCGCGGCTGGGTCGTTCACCACAACACCGACCTGTGGCGGGCCAGCGGACCCATCGACGGCGCCATGTACGGGGTCTGGCCGACCGGCGGGGCCTGGCTCTGCAAGCACCTGTGGGACCATTACGACTACAATCGCGACCGCGCCTACCTGGCCGAGGTCTATCCGCTGATGCGCGGTTCGGCGCTGTTCTTCCTCGACGCCCTGGTGGTCGATCCCAAGTCGGGCAAGCTGGTGACCAACCCGTCGATCTCGCCGGAGAACGACCACGGCCACGGCTCGTCCCTGGTCGCCGGCCCGACCATGGACCAGGCGATCATCCGCGACCTGTTCACCGCCTGCATCAAAGCCGCCGCCATCCTGGGGACCGACGCCGGCTTCGCCGCCGAGTTGACGGCGGCGCGGGACAAGCTGGCCCCCTACAAGATCGGCAAGGACGGCCAGCTGCAGGAGTGGCAGGAGGACTGGGACGCCGACGCCGGCGACATCCACCACCGCCACGTCTCGCACCTGTACGGCGTCTTCCCCAGCGACCAGATCGCCATCGACACCACGCCGAAACTGGCCCAGGCCGCCAAGGTGTCGCTGAACACCCGGGGCGACATCTCCACCGGCTGGGCGATCGCCTGGCGCCTGAACCTGTGGTCGCGCCTGGGCGACGGCGACCGCGCCCACAAGATCCTGTCGCTGCTGCTGGGTCCCGAGCGGACCTATCCCAACATGTTCGACGCCCATCCGCCGTTCCAGATCGACGGCAATTTCGGCGGGACCTCGGGCATGACCGAGATGATCCTGCAAAGCCGAAACGATCAGATCCTGTTGCTGCCGGCCCTGCCGTCGGCCTGGCCGACCGGGCGGCTGACCGGCCTGCGGGCCCGGGGCGCGGTCGGCGTCGACGTGACCTGGACACGCGGCAAGCTGGAGTCGGCGGTGCTGACCGCCGCCGCCGACGGCCGCCACCATGTTCGCTACGGCGCCTCGGCGATCGACCTCGACCTCAAGAAGGGCCAACGCGTTCGCCTGACGTCGCGTGACGGCGTCCTGCGGAAAGCCTGAGCGTGGCCAGGCTGATCGCCCTCTTCTGCGCGCTGGCTGCGCTGGCGGTCGGTCCGGACGCCCGGGCCACGACCCTGCGGGTCGGCAAGGGCGGCGCCTATGCCAGCATCCAGGCCGCCGTCGACGCTCTGCCGGCCGACGGCGGGACCCTGGAACTGGCGCCGGGCGAGTATCGCGAGAAGCTCGAGATCGCCAAGCCCGACGTCCGCCTGGTCGGCAAGGGCAGGCGGCCGCAGGACGTGGTGCTGGTCTGGAGCGACGGCGCGGTCACCGCCGGCGGCACGTTCAAGTCGGCCTCGGTCAACGTGTCGGGCGACGGCTTCCGGGCCCGCAACCTGACCATCCAGAACGACTATCACCTCAAAGACCCCCGGCCGTCCCAGGCCGTGGCCCTGGCCATCACCGCCGACCGCGCCGTGCTGGAAAAGGTGCGCCTGCTGGGCGCGCAGGACACCCTCTATGCCGCCAGCAAGAAGGGCGCGCCCAGCCGGCAGTACTTCAAGGATTGCTATGTCGAGGGCCATGTCGACTTCATCTTCGGCGACGCCAAGGCCTTCTTCGACCGCTGCCAGATCCACGGGATCGCCCATGAGACGGTGATGATCACGGCCCAGAGCAAGTCCAGGCCGGACCAGGACAGCGCCTATGTCTTCGACCGCTGCCGGATCACCGCCGATCCTAAGGTGGGAGCCCTCTATTTCGGCCGCGCCTGGCGGCCCTATGCGACCGTCGTCTTCCTGCGCACCCGGATCGACGCGGCCCTGAATCCGGAAGGCTGGCGCGAATGGACGCCCGGCAAGACCGACACCTTGAACACGGCCACCTATGCCGAGTTCGCCTCGACGGGGCAGGGGGCCAGCCCGAGGACGCGCGAGCCCCGCAGCCGCCAGCTGACGGCGGACGAGGCCAAGGCCTGGTCACGCGACGCGGTCCTGGCCGGACCCGACGGATGGCGGCCGTGATCCTCCGGCTCCTGACCCCTCAAGCCTGATGAGCCGGACGATGCGTCTAGACCGACGAAGCCTCCTCGCCGCCGGCGGCCTGGGCGTGGCCGCCAGCCTGGCGCCGGTCCTGGCGACCAGTCCGGCGAACGCCGCCGCGGCCGATCCCCTGGCCATCCCCGACGAGGGCTGGAGCCTGTGGATCGACACGGCCGCGGCGTGGAAGGACGACGACATCCACCTGCCGGGCCGGTTCGACCTGGCGGCGCTCCCGGTCAATCCCCCGACCGGCGGCTGGGACGCGCTGTCCTCGCCCGACGCGGTGACGGTCACCTTGCCGACGACAGTCGAGCAGCACTTCTGGGGCAAGTTCGGTGCGCGGCCGTACGGGGCCGACGAATACCGCTACGCCGAGGATGACGACGTGCCGCTCTACGGCGCCTACAAAGGCGTGTCGTGGTGGTCGAAGGCGATCGACATCCCCGCGTCCGCCGAGGGCAAGCGGGTGCGGCTGAACATCCGCGGCGCGCGGCTGCGAGCCGAGGTGTTCCTGAACGAACAGCTGGTCGGCTATTCGATCCTGTCGGAGCTGCCGATCGACTGCGACCTGACCGCCGCCATGCGGCCAGGCCAGACCAACCGCCTGGCGATCCGCATCACCAATCCCGGCGGGCGGTTCGACTGGCGCGACAGCACGACCATGACATGGGGCAAGGTCAAGCTGTTCGCGTCGCACGGTTTCGGCGGCCTCGATCGCGGCCTGACGCTCAGCGTCCACCCGCTGGCGGCGCGGATCGACGACGCCTGGGTGCTGAACACACCCGACCCCCGCCGCGTGACGGCCTTCATGGAGATCGCGCTGGAGCGGATCGTGGGCGAAGGGCGGCTTGAGCGCCTGAAGGCCAAGGCCTCGGCGGCTCTGGTCGACGAGGCGGGCCGACCGGTCGCCGCCGACATCCGGCTGGAAGCCCTGGAGCGGCTGGACGACCACCGCCTGCGCGCGCGGTTCGCGGTTCATGCGCCCGACGCCCAGCTGTGGGATCTCGATACGCCGAACCTGCATCGCCTGCGATTCCGCTGGGCCGAGACCCGCGACGCCGTGGACATGCGCGAGGTGCGCTTCGGCTTTCGCTGGTTCGCGCCCGAGGGCCTGGGGACCGACGCCCTGCTGCGCCTGAACGGCCGACGGGTGCGGCTGTATTCGGCGATCTCTTGGGGTTACTGGGGCTTCAACGGCCTGTGGCCGACACCGGAGCTGGCCCGGCGCGAGGTGGCCTCGGCCCGGACTCTGGGCCTCAACACGCTGCACTTCCACCGCAATGTCGGCAAGCCCGAGGTGTTCGCGGCCATGGACGAGATGGGCCTGCTGCGGGTGATGGAGCCCGGCGGCGGCCGCCACGCCATCGGCAGGGATCTCAAACCCGGTGAGACCCTGTCGCCCGCCGACGCCTTCAGCCGCGACTTCATGGTCGAGAAGTGCAAGGCCATGGCCCGGGCCTTCCGCTCGCACCCGTCACTGGTCCAGTACACCCTGCAGAACGAGATCGGCGCCAACCTGGCCAATCCCGACGTCCAGGCGGTGCTGAAGGCGATCCACGACCTGGATCCCAGCCGGACGGTGATCCTCAACGACGGCTTCGTGGCGAGGGGTGCGGCCCAGGCCCTGTACCTGCCCTATGACGACCGCTACTGGCGTTCGGACAAGGACGAGTGGGGCGGCTGGTGGGTCAACCACCAGGGCGCCGGCGACCAGTGGTACGACCGCTTCTACAAGGGCAAGGACGACTACATCCACCGCCAGACCGGCAAGCCGTTCATCGTCGAGTTCGGCGAGATGCAGGGCTGCGCGGTCGCCGACAACCATCCGGCCATGGTGGTCGAGATCCTGGCCAGGGGCGGCAAGAGCTACGACCTGGAGGACCACAGGGCGGTGGTCGCCGCGACCAACGGCTATCTGGAGCGCTGGGGGTTCCAGAAGGCCTTCCCGACCAGCGAGCGCCTGTTCCTGTCGGTCGGCCGCAAGGCCTACGAGGCCTGGCGCGAGTATCTGGAGAACATCCGGATCGGCGACACCGTCGACGTGGCCGCCATCTCGGGCTGGGAAAGCACGGCGATCGAGAACCATTCGGGGATCGTCGACAACCTGCGCGGCTTCAAGGCCGATCCGGCCCTGCTGAGCCAGAGCCTGCGGCCGGTGCTGGCGATCGCCAAGCCTCACGCCTTGGCCTACGCCATGGACGACAGCGCCGAGTTGGACCTCTACCTGCTCAACGACACCGGCAAGGCCGTGTCGGGCGAGATGGTCCTCAGCCTGATTGGACCGGACGGTAGCGTCGAGACCCTGGGGCGTTGGCCGGTCCCGGCCCAGTCGCCTGACCGCTTCAGTTATCTGGTCGCCGAGAGCGTCCGTACTCCGGCCCTGAAGCGCGAGGGGCTGAACGTGATCCGCATGGCCCTGGGCGACATCGTCTCCGACCGCGAAATCTGGGTGACCGGGCCAGGACCCAAGCCCGCCAAGGTCGCGCGCATCGCCGTCTCGGGCGTCGCCCGCAGCCTGCGCGACCAGCTGGCGGCCGTGCCGGGCGTCGCCCTCGAAGACTTCAAGCCGGACGTCCGCTACGACGCCATCATCGCCTCGGGCCTGAAGAGCGACGAGATCGTCCGCCGCCAGGTTGGCGAGCAGACCGGCCTGGAGGCCCAGCCCAAGAAGGGCGACAAGCCCGTCGTCGTCCTGGGCGAGCTGCCGCCCGAGGTCCTGGCGGCGGTCAAGGCCGGCGTTCCGCTGCTGGCCATGGTGCAGGAGGACGGCCTGGCCGAGGGCGTGGCCCGGCAGCTGTCCGGCCTGGGCCTGTTCGACTACGCCGGTCAGGTGGGCGGGCTGCGCGCGCCCTGGATGGGCAACTGGAACTACGTCCGCGCCCATTCCACCTTCGCCGGCCTGCCGGTCGATCGGGGCCTGAGCGTGCTGCATCAGGTCGAGGGCCAGCCGTCCAACGGCTTGCTGATCGACGGCCCGAAAGGCGAAAGGGCCGGAGTCGAGGTGATCGCCGCCTACAGCCGCGACCACGACCGCAGGAACGGCGCGGCCAGCTTCATCGCGCGCAGGGACGGCATGCGGGTCCTGGTCCACCGGTTGCCGGACATGGCCGGTCCGCTGCAGCGGCGCTGGCTGGCCAACGCCGTCGACTGGCTGACGCGCGGACCTTGAGGAGGCTGACGTGATGGGTGTGACCAGGATCGAGCGACGGGCGCTGCTGGGCGGCGCCCTGGCGCTTCCGGCGCTCGGCGTGGCGACCGCGGCGCCCAAGCCGCGGATGTTCGAACGCCTGGGCTGGGCCGGCGGCACGCCGGGCGGCGACGACGGAACGGTGATCCGGGTCACCACCTTGGCCGGCTCCGGCCCGGGGTCGTTCCGCGAAGCGCTGGCGGCCAAGGGCCCGCGCACCGTGGTCTTCGACGTGGCCGGCGTCATCGACCTGGGGCGGCACGGTCTCAAGGTCACCGAACCCTTCCTGACGATCGCCGGCGAGACCGCGCCTTCGCCCGGCGTGACGCTGATCAAGGGCGGCCTGGCGATCGAGACCCACGACGTCATCGTCCGTCACCTGCGGGTGCGGGCCGGCCGCGACGGCTCGCCCTCGCGCAGCGGCTGGGAGGTCGACGGCATTACCTGCTGGAAGGCCCATGATGTGATCGTCGACCACTGCTCGATCAGCTGGGCCACCGACGAGAACCTCTCGGCCTCGGGCCCGCGGTTCTCGGGCGGCGAGGATCCGAAGGGCTGGCGGGAAGGGACCTCGCACCGGATCACCTTCAGCAACAACATCGTCGCCGAGGGCCTGTCGAACGCCAGCCACGTCAAGGGCGAGCACTCCAAGGGCAGCCTGATCCACGACAACGCCACGCAGGTGCTGATCGTCGGCAACCTCTACGCCCACAATCGCGAGCGCAATCAGCTGTTCAAGGGCGCGGTCGAGGCCGTCTCCGTCAACAACCTGGTTTACGATCCGGGCACGCGGGCCATGCACTATGCGCTGAACGCCTCGGAATGGGCGGGCCACGCCTGGCGCACCGGGCGCCTGGCCCTGGTCGGCAATGTGGTCAAGGGCGGGGCCTCGACCGATCCGAAGCTGCCGTTCCTGATCGTCGAGGGGCAGGGCGACCTGGACCTCCATGCGCGCGACAACCTGGCGACCTATGCCGACGGCGGCGAGATGCCGCCCGTCCGCGTGCTGCCGACCGCCCCTCTGCCGAAGGTCAGGCTGCTGGACGGGCCGCCGCTATGGCCAGAGGGATTGCAGGCGATCGACGCCCGGCGGGTCGAAGGCAAGGTCCTGGCCAACGCCGGCGCCCGGCCTTGGGATCGCGACGCCGTCGACCGCCGCATCGTCCAGGAGGTCCGCAAGGGAACCGGTCGGGTGATCGACGACGAGAACGAGGTCGGCGGCTATCCGCGCTGATCCGGCCGCGAGGCCAGGATCGCCAGCAGGCCGTCGATCGAATAGGGCTTGCGCACCAGCGGAAAGCCCTGGACGCCCTGTTCGGCGATGACGTGGCTGTAGCCGCTCGTCAGCACGATCTGCAGGTCGGGCCGCTGCCGCTGGATCATCTGGGCCAGTTCCAATCCATTGATGCCGGGCATGACCACGTCGGTGAACACCAGGTCGAAACCGTTGGGGTCATTGTTCAACTGCTTCAGCGCGGCTTGTCCGTCGCCGACCCAGGTGACCGCCTGGCCCAGCTCCTTGAGAAGGCCCGCCGCGAACTTGCCGACGCCCTCGTTGTCCTCGACCAGCAGCACCCGGCGCCGCGGGACGTTCGACACTTCCGCCAGGTCGCCGGTGGGGGCGGAAACGGTCGGCGCCTGGCCGTCGGCGCTGGGCAGGTAGAGCGTGAAGGTCGTACCGACGTTCAGCTGGCTTCTGGCGTCGATTTCGCCGCGCGACTGCTTGGCGAAGCCGTAGACCTGGCTGAGGCCCAGGCCCGTGCCCTTGTCGACCGGCTTGGTGGTGAAGAAGGGCTCGAAGATCTTCTGCAGCGTCTCGGGCGACATTCCCTCGCCGTTGTCGGAGATGTCGACGGCGACGAACGTCCCGGTCGCACCGGCGTGGCCGCGAACGGCGGGGACTGCATCGACGGTCCGCGCGCCGATCCTGATCGTCCCGCCGCGTGGCATCGCGTCTCGCGCGTTGATGACCATGTTGAGGACCGCGGTGTCGAACTGGGTGGGATCGGCCTCCACGACATGCTCGACCTCGGGCAGGTCGTTCTGGATGGTCACCGACGAGCCGATCATGCTGCCGATGATCCGCTGCAGGCCCCTCAGGCGCGTGCAGACGTCGAAGACCTCGGGCTGGAGGGGCTGTCGACGGGCGAAGGCCAGGAGCTGCCCGGTCAGGGTCGCGGCCCGCTCTGCGGTCTCGGCGATCGCCTCGACATAGCGCGTCCGCTTTTCCTCGGAGATGTTCGGCCGCCGCAGGAAATCGGCCGAGGCGCGGATCACGGTCAGCAGGTTGTTGAAGTCGTGGGCGACGCCGCCGGTCAGCCGTCCGATCGCCTCCATCTTCTGGGCCTGGACCAGGGCGGCGCGCGAGCGTTCCAGCTCCTCCTCGGCGCGGCGCCTCTCGGAGATGTCGCGGGTCACCTTGGCGAAGCCCAGCAACTTGCCGGTTTCGTCGCGAATCGGATCGATCAGGACGCTGGCCCAGAACCGTTCGCCGTTCTTGCGGACGCGCTGGGCCTCGCCGGAGAACTTGCCCTCGCGCAGCGCCGTGGCCAGGGCCTTCGCCGGCGCCCCGGCCTCGCGATCCTCCGGCGTATAGAACAGGGAAAAGTGGCGTCCGATGACCTCGTCGGCGGCGTAGCCCTTGATCGCCTGCGCGCCGGAGTTCCAGTTGGTGATGTTGCCCTCGGGGTCGAGCATGTAGATGGCGTAATCCTTGACGCCCTGGACCAGGAGCCGAAAGCGCTGCTCGCTCTCGTACAGCGCCCGGTCGGCGGCGCGCTGCTCGGAGACGTCGCGCGTGATCTTGGCGTAGCCGATCACCTCACCGTCCTCGATCACCGGGTCGATCACCACGTGGGTCCAGAATCGCGTGCCGTCCTTGCGTACGCGCCAGCCTTCGGATTCGAACCGGCCGGCGGTCGCGGCGGTGTGCAAGGCCCGCTCCGGCAGGCCCGCCGCACGGTCCTCCTCGGTGTAGAAGGTCGAGAAGTGCCGGCCGATGATCTCGTCGGCGGTATAGCCCTTGAACAGCTGGGCGCCGGTGTTCCACGTCGCCACGCGCCCGTCGCTGTCGAGCAGATAGATCGCATAGTCCTTGACCGCGCCGACCAGCAGTTGGAAGCGGTCGGCCTGAGCCAGGTCGGTCAAACGACGGGAAAGCATGAAGTCCGACATACCTGGAAGCGCTGGTGTTGGAAGTGGAACCCCGCGTCCACCCTTGGGGTTCCGTAGGACGGCGAGATCGCGGGCCGCCGACCATTGCGCGCTCCGTGATCGCGCGCAACGTGAAGGGGCGCGAGAGCACAAGCCTGATCGCCACGACTAGGGAATTCCCTAGCTGGCGGTTGCGACCGTCCGCGTCAAAAGTCCCGGCGTCGCCGAGGTCGGCGGCCTGTCAGGGAGTTTCGCCATGCTCGACGCCGCATCCTCGACCACGGTCCGCCAGGCTCCGCCGCCGCCCCCTCCGCCGCCCTCGCTCCAGCCTGCGAAGGACGCGGTCAACACCGTCCACAAGGCGATGGAAAGCGGCTTCTTCAACCCGATCACCAATGGCGACGTGAAGAACGCGGTCGGCGCCCTGAAAGATCTGGATGCGACCAACGCCAAGGCGGCGATCAGCGAACTGGCCAAGGATGGCGGGCTGAACAAGCTGGCCTCCGAGATCAACGACGGCAAGAGCTTCGGTCTGGGCGGCCTGTCGGCCGACGAGAAGCGCGACTTCTTCACCGAGATGGCCAAGGACCTGGGCGGGACCGAGCTGAAATCGCTGTCGGACGCCTTCGCCAAGGCGGGCGGCGACTATCACGGCAAGGCCGATGTCGAGGCTCTGGGCAAGGCCATCGCCACCCACGCCACCGCCGACGCCAAGCTGGACTATGTCAAGGCGCAGGCCGGCTCGACCCTGGACCATGCCGCCGACACCACCAGCCCGTTCACCCTGGGCGGCTCGATCCACGTGACCAGCCATGGCGACGCCGAGGCCGCCGCGGTCGGCCAGGTGCTGGCCAGCCTCAAGGGCAATACCGCGGTCGCCGAGCAGGCGTTCAAGGCCCTCAGCCCCGACCAACTGCGCGGCGTGCTGTCCGCCTCCATCCACCGCGAGGAGATGGACACCACGACCGTCTCGATGGGGGGCGCGGCGCACAGCAACAGCACCACGCTCGACACCTCGACCTACAAGGTGATCCTGGAGGCCGGGGCCCAGTCGACCGACGCCGACTTCAAGGCGCGGCTGTTCGCCGAAGGCTCGGCGGTGCTGAAGGAGGTCCCGCAGCAGAACCTGCTGCTGGGCGTCAGCGTCATGGACCGCGACGCGGCCACCCGGACCATGGCCGAGGGCCTGACCGCGGTGCTCAAGAGCGATGTGTCGGGCGTGATGCGCGAGCTGTCGTTCAACATCGAGACCCGCGACGGCACGGCCTTCGCCACCTACGCCAAGCAGATGCTCGACGACAAGCAGACCGAGCCCCTGGCCGACATGATGCAGCAGCTGCAGGTGGGCGGCGCCAAGAACGAGAATCCGATCAACCGGTTCGAGGCCACAGAGCAGGTCACCCTGCCCAATGGCGACAAGGTCGATCGCTACGAGAACGCGACGGCCCTGGGCCATTATGTGGGCGGGGTGCAGGCCGCCGCCGCCTCGATCACCACCGACCGCAAGGAACAGGCCGAACTGCTGACCGCGGTGCTCAAGAGCGGCCTGACGATCATCGACAAGGCGGGCGTGGGCGGCAAGGGCGTCGGGGCGGCCGCGGCGGTGGCCAAGGAATGGGTGACCATCGGCACGAACGCCGCGCTCAAGGCGATCCAGGACGATCCCTCGGCCGCCGGCAAGGCGCTGGACCTCACCGCCGTTCCGACCAACCCCAAGACAGGCGAGGAGGCGGTGGGCAGCAATTCCAAGAGCGCCTACAACACCGCCCTGGACACCGTCGTGCGGCAGGCCAAGCCCTGACGCCGCGACTCGCCGACGTCGAGGCCCGATGACGCGATCGACCATGTTCACCCCGCCCTTGCTGGCGGCGGCCTTCGCTGCGACCCTGGGCCTGGCCGCGTGCAGCCCGGCGCCGGTGGTGCGGACCCCCGCGCCGCCGGCGCAGTTCGTCGACGCCCGCACGTTGCCCCTGAGCCAGGCCTCGGCCGGCGACTATGACCGCGTGCTCGAAGCGGGCCTGGCCGCCGCGCCGCAGGTCTGGCGCGCGCCGAATGTCAGCACCAAGGTCTATCGCGCCCCCGTTGGGCTGGGGCGCGAGGCGATCGCCGCCTATTATCGCAAGGCGGCCGCCGAAGGCGGCTGGGTCGCCGACCCCGGCTCGACGCCGCCCGCGCGGTCCCCCTTGGCCGGGCAGTACTGGTCGTTCGGCTACAAGGCCGGTCCCCGCCGGTTCATGGTTGCGGGAGTCGAGCCGGGTCCCGCCCTGGCCCCGCCGGCGGCGGGCCTGCCGGTCGTGGTGCGCACCAACGCCGACTAGAGGGCGCGCCGAGCCCCTGCCTTACCGACAGGACCTGCCTTCCAGGCACAAAAAGTCCCGGATCCGCAGGGCGGATCCGGGATCGAGCGCGGTCGGCGAGGGTTCAGAACCGGGCCGCGTTCACCAGGGGCAGCGCCGCGAAGGGCTTGGCCGCGATGGTCGTCGCAACGTCGGCGTCGGCCTTGACCGGATTGCCCAGCAACCAGCCGGTCAGCATAAGCCCGAGGGTGGCGTTGAAGGCTTCCAGCGCCTCGCGCAGGCCCTCGGCGCCGGGCTTGGTCAGGTTGAAGTCGGCCTGGCCGACGGCGCTACCGGTGATCGAGCTGGTCCAGCCGCTGCTGGCGCCGTCGTTCTCCTTGATCACCAGGCCATCGTCATGGGCCGCGTCGAGGGCGTAGCCGTCGCCGCCCAGCGAGACCTTCAGGTCGCCCTTGGTTTGCTCGCTGACCCCGTCGATCACCAAGGCCTGGTCGCCGCGCGTGACGACGATCTGCTCGGCATAGGTCATGTTGTTCCATTTGGAGGTTTCGGTGTTGATCGTGATCTTCGTCCCGTTCTCGAGCACGAAGGTGGTCGTGCCCCAGAAGTCGCCGATGTGCTTGCCATTGTAGTTCACGTGGGGGTCGCCCCAGATGCGCGTGGCGTTGCCGTCGGCGTCGCGGATGACGACCTCGGAGCTGGCCTCGTTGATCGACAGGGTGTTGCCGTCGCCCAGGTCGATCTCGGCCTTGCCGCTTTCGGGCATGGCGGCGGTGAACTTCGGCTGGCTAGGCGCGGCCTGGAAGGCGCCGCCGGCCATCAGGCCGAGCGTGAACTGCATGGCGCCGAACGTCCGCAGTCCCTGGCCCATCGAGGCCCCGATCTCCGTCAGCAAGCTGGCGTTCACGGCGCTCGCCAAGGCCGTGTTGATGCTGGTCATCCTTCAACCCCTGTCCAATCGTGCCGGCCGCGTCCTGCGGCCTCGACCGACAGTTGGCGCCGCGCGCGACGGTCCCGCTAGCTGGGGCGTACCCCATCAGGGTATTCCCTAGCGGCGGTTCAGAGCGGCTTCCCCGACATCGCCCGCAGCACCTGCAGGATGGTCGAAGGCCGAGCGCCGATCTCGTTCAGCAGCAGCTGGACCAGGCCGGTCAGCATGGCCAGGACCACCGCCGTGGCGATCCACGACTTGATGGCCAGACCCAGCGAGAAGACGTTCAGCTGGGGGGCGTAGCGGTTGATCAGGCCCAGGCCCCCGTCGACCAGGTAGAGGATGGCCAGGGCGGGGGTGGCCAGCATCACCGCCAGCACCATCAGCCGCGAGAACTCGCCCTCGAACAGCGACAGGCTGCGCAGGGACAGCACCGGCGTCAGGCTGCCGATCGGCCAGACCGCGTAGCTGTCCAGGATCGTGCCGACCAGCAGCAGCAGCCCGCCGGAGAACATGAAGACGAAATTGGCCAGCCGGGCCAGGAACTCGCCGTTCAGCGAGGTCTGGTGGCCGCTCAGGGGATCGACGACCTGGGCCATGGTCGCCCCGACCTTGGCGTCGATGATCTGGCCCGCCGCCTCGAAGGCCCACAGCATGGTCCCGAAGAAGAAGCCGATCACCACCCCGATCAGCGCCTCCTTGCCGAAGATCAGGATCCACTGGATCGTGGGCAGGTCGCTGTGGGCGATCTGCGGCTGCAGGGTGACGACGATCACCCCGAAGGCCAGGAAGATCGAGTTGCGCACCAGGGCCGGCACGGTCTCGGGCGACAGCAGGGGCAGCAGCATGAAGGCCGCGGCGATCCGCGTCGCGCCCACGGCCAGCACCAGGGTGTTGGCGAAGATCGCGCCGAGCCAGTCCGGCGCCGTTTCCAGCATCAGCGGCGGACCATGGCCGGGAACTCGGTGAACACCCGGTCGCCGAACCGGTAGAGCGTGCCGCCCAGCAGGCTGGCGGTCAGGAAGATCGTCAGCACGATGGCGAAGAACTTGGCGGCGTATTGCAGGGTCTGCTCCTGCAGCTGGGTGGCCGACTGGACGATGGCCACGGCGACGCCGACCACCGAGGCGGCGACGATCGGCGGCGCCGACAGCATCAGCACCATCCACAGCGCCTGGTTCACCAGCTCGATGGCCTGGGCGTTCATCATGGGGGAGGCTCCTCAGGTGTAGGACAGGACCAGGCCGTGAGCCAGCTTCACCCAGCCGTCGATCAGCACGAACAGCAGCAGCTTGAAGGGCAGGGACACCGTCGTCGGCGACAGCATCATCATCCCCATGGCCAGCAGGATGTTGGAGACCACCAGGTCGATGATCAGGAAGGGCAGGAAGATCAGGAAGCCGATCTGGAAGGCCGCCGCCAGTTCCGAGACGGTGAAGGCCGGCACCACAACGATGAAATCGCGCTGGGTCATCGTCCGGGCCTTTTCCGGGCCGTTGATGCGCTGGGCGGTCTTCAGGAAGAAGGCCCGCTCGCGCGGCGTCGAGTGCTTCATCAGGAAGGCGCGCAGCGGCTCCTTGGCCTTGTCGGCGTAGGTGAACAGGGCCTGGGTGTCGCTGCTGACGGCGGCGACGGGTTTGATGTCCTGATTGGCCGCCGCCATCTGCTGGCCGACCGGATACATCACGTACAGGGTCAGGATCAGGGCCAGGCCGTTGAGCACGATATTGGGCGGCACCTGCTGCAGGCCAAGCGCGTTGCGCAGCAGGCTGAGGGTGACGACGATCTTGGTGAACGAGGTGACCATCACCGCCACGAACGGCGCCAGGGCCAGCAGGATGACGGTGATGAGGGCCGAGCCGGGCGTGAACGACGACAGGTCCATCCGGGGTCAGGCTCCCTTCGCCAGCTGTTCGATCAGCACGCCATAGGCCTCGCCCACAGCCACCAGCTTGCCGGTGGCGATGGGATGGTCGCCGGCCAGCAGCACGGCGTGGGTGTCGCGCGCCGAACCGCCCAGCACCACCGTCGAGCCGGGGCGCAGGCCGGTCAGCTCCGACAGCGGCAGGCTGGCCTCGCCCAGCATCACCCGTAGGGCGACGGGCAGGGCGGCGGGGGCGATGGGGGCGCTGTCCGGAACCGCGGCCTCGGTCGGTTGGACGGCGGCGTCCATGGGTGGCGCGGTCATGGCGCTGTCCTCCAGGGTGATGACGGTGAAGCGGCGGTCGGCGGGGTCGAAGCGGCCGACCAGCCGACGGTTTGGCAGCGTCAGGCGGGCGTCGCCCGGTCGCCGAGGTCCCCAGGCGGTCAGCACGATATCCCCGGTCCGTAGGGCGGCGACGCGGGCGGCGGAGACCACGGCGGCGTCCAGCACCAGCTTTCCGGCGACCGGCGCGGCCATGTGGGCGCCGTCGGCGGAAAGGTCGATCGCCGGGGCCAGCCAGGCGGCGGGCGCGTCGGCGGCGACATGCAGGACCAGGCGGCTTGGCGCCGCCTCCGCGTCGTGCGCGATGTCCAGGGCGATTGCGATCCCCGCCTCGGGAGGCCGTCTGGAGATGTCGGCGGGGTCGAGGTTCAGGCCCGTCGCCGCCTCGATCGCGGCCAGCACCGGTTCCAGGCGGTCCAGGGCGACCAACAGGGCGGCGTCGTCCGCGGGCGCGAACGGAGCGCCGTCCAGGGCGACGATCGCCAGGCGCGGCGCGTCGGCCTCCGACCCGAACAGGATCCACGGACCGGGCGGCGGCGCGACCAGGTTGGCGGCGATGCGCAGGCCAGGGGCGGGGAGGGCTGACATCACCGCCAAGGCGCGGTTGCGGGCCGCGACCTTGGCGGGGTCGAAGGTCTCCAGGTCCAAGACCGGAGGAGCGGCGGCGAGCACGTCGGTCATGCGTCGCCGTCCGTCGTGCCGGTGATGGCCATCCGGACCAGTTCGGTCAGGCTGGCCGCCTCCATCTTGGTCATGATCCGCGAGCGGTGCAGCTCCACGGTCTTGGGGCTGATGCCCAGCTCGTAGGCGATGATCTTGTTGACCCGGCCGGCGACGACCAGGGCCATCACCTCGCGCTCGCGCTCGGTCAGACTGGCCAGCCGGCGCGCGTAGAGGTCCTGGCCGGGCGTGGTGGCGGGGCGCAGGCGGGCGAAGGCCAGGCCCAGGGCCTCCTCCAGCGCAGCCTCCTGGAAGGGCTTCTCAAGGAAGGTGATCGCGCCCTTCTTCATCGCCTCCACCGCCAGGGGCACGTCGGCGTGGCCGGTCATGAAGATCACCGGCCGCTCGCAGCCGCGCGCCTTGACCGCGTCCAGCAGCTCCAGCCCGGACATGGTCGGCATGCGCACGTCGAACAGCAGGCAGGCCTCGACGGGCGGATCGCCGGCGTCGAGGAAGGCTTGCGGATCGTCGAAGGTCCTCACCTCGTAGCCCAGGCTCTCCAGCCACCAGGCGGCCGACTGGCGGAACTCGCCGTGGTCGTCGACCAGGCAGACCGCGCCGAGGCTGCGCGGCGGCTCCGAACGGGACGCGGCGGCGTCTTGGACGGTCATGGTTCATCCTCCCGGCGCGCCGTCGGCAGCGCGATGTGGAACACGCTTCCCCCTTCAGGTTCGCGGGTGTGCCAGAGGCGGCCGCGATGCAGCTCGATGATCGAGCGGCAGATCCCAAGCCCCACGCCCATGCCGCCGGGCTTGGTCGAGAAGAACGGCGAGAACATCCGGCCGGCCGCGTCTTCCGAGACGCCGGGGCCCGTGTCGGCCACGGTCAGCTCGACCATCCGCGTCGAGCCCTCCAGGCGGCGACCGGCGATGGCCAGGCGGCGGGGCTGGGGCTCGCCCCGCATGGCGTCCAGGCCGTTACGGGCCAGGTTGACCAGCACCTGCTGGATCATCACCGCATCGCCCAGCACCGGCGGCAGGTCGTCGTCGAACAGGGCCTGGGCCGAGACCCGGTCGCGGGCGATCTCCCAGTCCAGCAGGTCCAGGGTGGCGCGGGCCAGGCGCGGCAGGTCCAGGGGCTCGACCTGGGGCTGGCGCTGCTCGACGAAGGAGCGCATGCGCTGGATCACGCCCGAGGCGTACAGCGCCTGGTCGGCCGCCTTGTCCAGGGCCTCGACGCCGTCGGCCACGGTCAGGGCGTCGCGCGACAGCCGGGCCTTCAGGCCGCGCACGATATTGGCGATCGAGCCGATCGGCTGGTTCAGTTCATGGGCGATCATGGTGGCCATCTCGCCGACCGACATCACCCGCGAGGTCAGCAGCAGGCGTTCGCGATCGGCCAGGCGACGGGCCTCGGCCTCCTGGCGCTCGGCGGCGTCGGAGAGCTTCAGGTACAGCCGGCCGTCGGGGCTGCGGCCCGGACGGACTTCCAGAATGGTCTCGCCGCCCTCCAGCGACAGGGGCGCGGTCTCGCCGCGGCCCGCCGCCTCCAGCGCGGCGTCCAGGGCGGGTGGGGCGACGTCGCCGGGCGAGACGTCGGGCATCAGCCGGGCGAAGGCGTCGGTGCGCCAGACCAGATGCGGCGGCGCGCCCGCGAACGCTCCGACCGCCAGGTCCAGGGCGGCGAAGGCCGCCTCGGCCGGATCCAGGTCCGGCGCGTGCAGGCGCAGCGCCCTCATGACCGGCCTCCTGCGACAGGCGGTCTCACTAGGGAAAACCCGAATGGCGTCCGCGCGTTCTCAGCCGTATCCAGGGTGCGAAGGAGTCCGCCATGTCCACCATCCGCATCGACGCCAACGCCGTCTCCGGCGTCTGGGCCCGGGGCCTGGACAGCGCCTCGCCGTCCGCCGCGGGCCGCCAGGGCCAGGCGTTCGGCGACTTCTCGGCCTTCTCGCGCCAGGAGGGGGCCCTGAGCCTCTCCGCCACCCATCGCGATCTCGACGACACCGCCCGCGCGGTCAGCGATCGCCTCACCGACACCCGCGACAACGGCTTTGGCTGAGGCTAGCCTCCCGGCGTCATGGCCGAACGCATTCTCAAGGCCGAACCGGACTGGTTCGGCGCCGCCCAGGCCCTGGTCGAGGGGCTGCAGGCGCAATCCACCCTCGACGGCCGGGTCGACGTGCTGGAGCGCGTGTGCCTGGACCTGGGCGAGGCGCTGTATCCCGGCTTCGCCAAGCTGCTGGCCGCCGTCGATCACTTTGGCGACCATGACGTCAAGGTTCTGGTCGCCGACGCCCTGGCCCAGGCCCTGCTGACCGCGCGCCTGCCCTCGACGCGGCTGCCGGCCTGGGGCGCGGGCGGCTTCGCGGGGCTGGGACTGGACGGTCCTCTGCGCACCAACAGCCGCAATGTCGGGCCGCTGGAATTTCTCTGCGTCTGGCTGGTGCGCGACGTCAGCGACGAGGCCCTGGGCGGCGAGGCCTTCGAGACCGCCGCGACCTATCTGATCGACCTGGTCTCGGCCTCGCCCCGGGCCGCGGCGCTCTATGTCGACAAGCTGCGCGCCGACGCCGGCGATCCGACCGAGGGCCTGCACAACGCCCAGACCCGCCGGCTCATCGAGACCCTGGCCGAGCGCTGGGCGGCCGGCGACGCGCCCGCCGAGGTGGCGCGCGCCGTGGCTCGCACGGCCGAGGCCGACCGGGGCGCCGCGCGCTGGGGTCTGCCGCTGCGCTGACATCAGCGCACCTTCGGGATCAGGCGCTCGAAGTCGCCGTCGTCCGCCTCCACCTGCAGGTCGGCCAGGGCCAGGCCCCGCACCTCCAGGCGCTTGCGCAGGGCCTCGAGCGCCTTGGTCACCTCGGGCGTGGCGTTGGGGTGGGCGGCCAGGGTCAGGGACAGCGAGCCGTCCGCGCCGCGCGCTAGTCCCAGGCCGGTCAACGGCGAGCCGCGATCGGCCAGGCCCATGGCCACGCCCTTGGAGGCGTTGCCCCCGGCCGCCAGCCACGCCTTCTCCATGGCCGCGGCGAAGGCCTCGATCTCCGCGCCCGAGGCCCCGGCCGGCAGCTGGACGACGACGGGTTCAGCCGCCCCATGCGCCGCCGCGCCGGGCGTCCCGACGCCTTCGACCGGCGCCTTGTCGGTCGAGGCGAGGTCGGCGCTCCGGAAGTCGCGCGCGGGGCCGAACAGGGCCGACAGATCGGCGCCGTCCTCGGTCCTGTCCTCGTCCTGGCGCTCGGCGCGGGACGGCGGCTGGCGGGCCACCGGCGCATGGCGTTCTGCCGCCTGCTGCAAGGCGGCGTTGAACTCGGCGCCGCGCCAGGGCGTGGCCGGCTCGCCGGCGGAACGGTGCTGGGGCGTGGTCGAACGCTCGGCGGACGAGACGTCGCGGGCGGTGGTCATCGCATGGCCCTCCGGCTGGTCAGTTCCTCGATCTCCTGCTGTTGGCGCTCGTCGCGCTGGGCCAGCAGGGCCGAGCGGGCGCGGTCGCGCTGGCCGCTCATGGCCTCGAACCGGCCCTGGGCGCGCACCAGCACGCGCAGGGCCGCCTCGAGACCTTCTCGCGCCAGCTGGACGGTCCGGCGTTCCTGGTCGCGCTGCTCGACGTCGCGGTTTCGGGCGTCGACGACCATCTGGCGGCGGGCCAGGGCGGTCTCGACCATGGCGGCCGAGCCGGACAGGCCTTCGGCGAACCAGGCGTCGAGGCGGGCCAGGGCGGCGTCGTGGGCGGCGATGGCGCGTTCGCGGGCGGCCAGGGCGTCCTCGGCGACGGCCAGGGCGTCGCGGGCCGCGGCGGCCTCCAGGCGGGCGACCTCAACCCGCCGTTCGCGCAGGCGGACCACCGGGGTCAGGATGTCCAGCTGACGGCGCGGGTTCATGCGGCGGTCTCCGCCAGGGCGGCGAAGGCGTCGGCGAGGGCGACGCGCTCGTGCGGGCCCTGGCGCAGCAGGGCCTCGATCGCCGGCCGCTTGGCGATGGCGACGTCGGCCAGCGGGTCGCCGCCGGGCTTGTACTCGCCGATCTGCAGCAGGAACTCGATGTCCGCGTACTTGGCCATCCAGCCACGCACCCTGGCGGCCTGGGTCTGGTGTCCCGCCGAGGTCACGCGCGGGAAGACCCGGCTGAGGCTGGCGGCGATGTCGATCGCCGGATAGTGGCCGGCCTGGCCCAGCTTGCGCGACAGGTAGATGTGGCCGTCCAGGATCGAGCGGACCTCCTCGCCGACCGGGTCGCCGCCATCCTCGTCCTCGACCAGCACGGTGTAGAAGGCGGTGATCGCCCCGCCTTCGGCCACGCCCGCCCGCTCGAACAGGCGCGGCAGTTCGGCGAAGACCGAGGGTGGGAACCCCCGGCGCACGGCTGGTTCGCCCACCGACAGGCCGATCTCGCGCAGGGCGCGGGCGAAGCGGGTGACGCTGTCCATCTGCAGCATGACCTTGCGGCCCCGGGCCCGGAAGCCCTCGGCGATGGCGGTGGCGACGTGGGCGGCGCGCACCCGCTCCATGGCCGGTCGGTCCGAGGTCGAGACGATCACCACCGAACGCGCCAGGCCCTCGGGACCCAGGCAGTCGTCGAGGAACTCGCGCACCTCCCGCCCGCGTTCGCCGATCAGGGCGATGACATTGACGTCGGCCTGGGCGTGGCGGGCGAACATGCCCAGCAGGGTCGACTTGCCGCCGCCGGCCATGGCGAACACCCCGACCCGCTGCCCTTCGCCGGTGGTCAGCAAGGTGTCGACGCTGCGCACGCCGGTGGCGAAGACGGCGTCGATCGGCGCGCGCGCCAGGGGATTGGGCGCCTCGCCATAGACGGCCTGCGGACGCAGCGGACCGGCGATCGGGCCCAGGCCGTCCAGGGGCTCGCCATGGGCGTCCAGCACCCGCCCCAGCAGGCCGTCGCCGACCCCGATTTCGCTGCGGCGCGGGCCGGCCAGAACCTCGGCGTCGATCGACAGGCCCTCCAGCCGGGTCAGCGGGGTCAGGATGGCCGCGCCGTCCTGGAAGCCGACCACCTGGGCCTTCACGCGGCCGCCGTTGGCGCGGTCAACGATCTCGCACTCCTGGCCGATGCGGGCGTCCAGGCCGGTGGCGCGGATCGTGGTCCCGAAGGCCTGGACGACCCGGCCGCGCCGTTCGACGGTGCGGGCGTGGCGCAGGGCGTCGCGGAGGATGGCGTCGGGCGCGTTCATGCGGCGGCCTCGTCACGGGCGGCGAACACGGTCTCCAGGGCCTTCAACTGGACTTCGAGCCCGGCGTGGGTGCGGCCCGATGGCGTGTCGAGCACGCAGTCGTCGGCCGCCAGGTCGGGATCGCCCTGCACCTCGATCCGCGCCCCGATCGGCCACAGGCGGCGGCCGACGGCGCCGACCGCCTCGGGCGCGACGCGGACGCCGATCGGCTCTTCCGGCAGCAGGTCGCGCGCGGCCTGCTCGGCCAGGGCGGCCAACACCTCCTCGGGGGCGAGGCCCGCGGCGATACGGCGGACGATGTCCAGGGCCAGGGCGGCGGACGAAGCGCGCAGGCGGACCCGTTCGGCCTGCAGGGCGTTGTGCACGCCGGCCAGGGTCTCGGCGGTTTCGCGAGCAGCTTTGGCGAGGCCCGCGGCGCGGCCCTGGGCGAAGCCGTCGGCGACGGCGGCCTCGCGGGCGGCCTGGCGATGGGTCTCGAGCCCAGCGACGATCTCGGCCGCCTGGGCCAGGTGGGCGACATCCTCGCGGCGCAGGATCGGGTCGTCGGTCAACAGGACCGCGGAGGGCGCGGAGGCGAGCAGCAGGTAGCTCATGCGGCCGCCTCCTTCTGGCCGGCCTCGAGAGCCAGCAGGCTTCCGCGCGCCGCATGCAGGGCGGCCTGGCCGACGGCGGCCGGCAGCGGCCAGGGCTGGGCGTCCAGCAGGTGGGCCAGGCGGATCGACAGGGCCGCGCGGTTGGCCAACTCGGACAGCAGCACCGCCGCGCCCAGGTCGCGCAGGCCCTGGTCGCTGGCCAGGGCCGTGTCGCAGGGCGAGGGCGGGATCAGGCCGGGCGGCGTGGCCAGCACCGCGTCGAGGGTCGCCTCGCCCAGCAGGCGCGCCAGGCGGGCCAGCACGCGGCCGTCGATCGTGCGGCGCAGAGCCGGCGCGCAGGCCGTGGCTCCGGCCAGGTGGACGAACAGGTCGCGGCGCTCGATCGGCCAGGACGCCCAGTCGGGGAGGGCGGCGACATCGGCGAACGCCACTGCGGGGGCGCAGCCCCGCCCTCCGCGCTCGGCCAGCCGCCGCGACAGGCGGCGGGCCCGGGCGCCCAGGCCGACCACGAGGCCGGCCGGCGCGCCGGCGGCGTCGAGCAGGCGCGCCTGGGCGACGATCCGGGTGCGGGCGTCCGCGCCGCTCATGCCGCCGGCCTTTCGGTCTCGACCGCGCGCAGGCGCGGCCGGGGCTTCTTCTTCGGACGGCGGGTCAGCAGGTAGGCGCCCACCCCGCCCACGGCCAGCACCACGGCGATGGCCGGCACGGTCAGGGACTTGACGGCGGAGGGCTGGGCTTGGGTCATCACCGGCCTGGCCGGGAACATCACCACCGTCACCTTGTCGTAGGGCAGGCCCTCGATCGAGTTGGTGACCAGCGCCTTGATCGACCCCACCTGGCCCGACAGGTCGACGTCGGGATTGTGGCGGATGAACACCGAGGCCGAGGATGGCTTCTGGGTCTCGGCCAGCGGGTCGGCCTCGGGCACGGCGATGTGCACCCGCGCCTGAACCACGCCGTCGATCGACGAGATGGTCTGGCTCAACTCCTGACTGAGGCCGTACATCAGCCGGGCCCGCTGCTCCATCGGCGAGGAGACGAAGCCCTCCTTCTTGAAGACGTCGCCCAGGCTCTCGAACTTGTCGCGCGGATAGCCCTGGTCGTGCAGCACGGCCACGGCGGACGAGAACTGCTCGGGCCGGGTCTTGAGGGTCCAGACCTTGCCGTCCTTGGTGCTCTTGGCGGCCGAGACGCCGGCGTTCTGGAGCACGGCGACCATCTCGTTGGCCTCGCGTTCGGAGAGGTCGCCGTAGAGCTCCTTCTCGGCGCAGGCCGAGAGCAGCAACGCGGTGGCGGCCAGGGCGGCCATGAGGCTCCTGCGCATGGCTCGCCTCCTCAGGCCTGTTGCCGGAACAACTGCTGCAGGCCGTCGGACGTGCGGTTGGCGATGTTCGAGGTCAGCTGGCAGTTGAACATGAACTCGTGGCACTGGACGGTCAGACCGATCATCTCGCCGGGTGTGATCGCCGCGCCCTTGGCCTCGGCGGCCTTGGCGTGGGCCGCCAGGTTCGAGGCCTGGCCGTTGACGAACTCCAGTTGGTTGAAGATGCCTTTCATGGCCGGAGCCAGGGCTTCCGGCCCGCCCAGTCCCGACGGGGCCTGGGCGCCGGCCACGTGCAGGGCGTTCTGGAACTGGACCGCGTCGGTCAGGGTCGCGCCGTAGCCGACCTGGGTGACCTGGGCTTCCTGTGGGGCGACCACGGCCGCCGCCGAAACGGGATCGAAGGACATGACGTCTCTTTCGACTGAAGGACCGCTAGTTCTTGCGGGCCATGGTTTCGAGGGCCCGGCCGACGCTGTCGACCGAGGTGGATTCCGAATTGGCCATGAAGTTCATGCGCAGGCTCTCGGCAGTGAGCATGGCCATGACCGAGGGCTTGTCCTCGCCGCCCGGCCCGATCTGGTCGGCCAGCTCGGTGATCTTGACCGCCTGGGCGTCGAGGGTCTGGCCCCAGGCGTGGGCCATGGCCTCGAACCAGGTGCCGGGACGGTTCCTGTTGTTCGTGCCCTGGAGGGTGGAGGCCAGGGAGAGGTTGCCAAACCCCTGGATTTCGTCGGCCATGGTCGTTCTCCTTCTCGGGTTGGATTTCAGAACATCAGCTTGGTCTGGGCGCCGCCCTTCTCGACGGTGACCGCCTGGCTCTCGACGGTGACGATGCGATCGCCGGTCGGCAGCATCGCGCCGGCGAAGTAGCGGGCGCCGTCGGCGGTGGCGACGTAGCCGGCCTCGCCCCCGACCACCGACACCACGCGCTTGCCGGGGCCTTCGTCGAACACCTTGCCGAAGCGGTCGCCCCCGCCGTCGGTGCGGGCGATGTCGAGGGCGCGCAGGCCGTGGACGTCGGTCAGCGCCAGGTTCCGCACCTTGGCGACCTCCTCGGCGGGACCGGTGACCTGCACCTGGACCCGCGCCAGGCCGTTGGGCCGGGCGGTGGCGGCCAGGCCGTTGGCCATGAACACGTCCTCGACGTTCTGGGCCAGGGATTCGCTGGTCTGCACCTCGATGCGGGCCGGCACCTCGCGGGCGTCGACGATCTGGCGCAGGCGGTCCTTGTCGGCTTCGCGGTTCAGCACGCCGGCGATCACCAGCTTGTCGCCTTCGCCCGGCTTGACCGCGAGGGCGCCGTAGCCCTCCTCGCGCAGCAGGGCGTGGACCTGGCTGGCGCTGGCGTGGGGGCCGCCCCAGATCGGGGCGTTGGCGGCGGCGTAGGTCACGCAGGCCAGGGCCGCGCCGAACACCAGGCCGGGCACGAGGTGCGGCGTGCCGCGCACGACGGTCACGGCGCGGTCGAACAGGCGGCGGGCGATCGTCTCGCCATAGTCGTGGTCGATGTCGGCTAGGTCGTGGGCGGCGTTGGGCGGTGCGGTGGTCAGCAGTCGCTCGGCCTCGGTCCAGCGGGGACTGCCTTCCAGCCCGATGGCCACGGCGTTGTCGCCGATCAGCAGCGGCACGTAGAAGGGTAGAACCGCCCTGCTGGGCGCGGCCAGCACGTGGCCGAGCATTTCCGCGCGGCCTTCCAGGACCTCGAGATCGGCGGCGTCCTCCCGCGCCGTCAGCCGGGCGCGGATCCCCTTGGCGCTGGGGTCGCGCAGCACGATGTCGGCGTCGAAGCCGTGGCCAAGATCGACCGGCTCGCCGTCGCCGAGGGAGGCGGAAGCGCCCCGCACGCGGCCGGCCAGCACCTTGAGGACAAGGGTTTCCGAGGAGGTTTCGAGGGCTGTGTCGAACATGGCGCCTAACTCGGGTTGGGGATGGGTTGCATCGTGCCGCTCGGCGGCGGCGCCGGCGGCGTGGCGGGAGGCTGGGTCGCGCGGCTGGTCCTGGCCGCGCGCGGCGGCTTCTTGCGATCGACGGGCAGGGGCGGGGCCGAGGGCAGGGGGGCGTTCTCGAAGCCCGAGGCCGGGGCGTCGTAGCGCAGGCCCGCCTGGGTCGTGGACCGCGCCGCGCCGATCGAGGCCAGGCGCGGCGTGATCAGGAACATCCGCTCGAGGCGGCCGCTGCTGCGCGACTGCACCTTGAACAGGTTCCCCAGGCCCGGAATGCTGCCCAGCACGGGGATCTTGTTGGAGTCGGTGGTGTCGGACTGAACCGTCATGCCGCCCAGCAGCAGGCTCTGGCCCTCGACGATCAGGGCCTGGGTGTTGAGCGCCGAGCGCCGGACCACCGGGATGTTGTCGACGCTGGCGTTGGTCAGCGACCCATCCTCGATGCTGACCAGCATGCGGATGCGTGTCTGGTTGTTGTCGCGCGTGACGTGCGGCGTGACCCGCAGGGTGGTGCCGCTGCTGACGTTGAACAGGTCGACGTCGCGTTCACCGGCCAGGCGGACATAGAAGTCGCGGGTGTTCTGGAACACCGCCTCGACGTTAGACAGGGTGACGATCTGGGGCCGTGAAACCACCCGGGCCACGCCCTCGGTCTCCAGGGCGTTGAGCCGGGCCGAGAAATAGTCGCCGTTGCCGATGATGGTCGAGGCCACCAGGCCGGCGGCCGACTTGGGCGAGGTGGCGCCGCGCACCAGGTTGCTGTCTTCCAGGCCGGCCGGCGCGTTGGGGCCGCGCCCGAACTGGACGCCGCCGTTGCCGTCGTCGAACCGCCAATTGATCCCCAGGTCGCGGGCCTTGGTGGTGTCGATGTCGATGATCGCCGCCTCGATCTCCAGCAGCTGCGGCTCGACGTCGAGGGCCCGGACCAGTTCCTCGTAGGCCGACATCCGTTCGGCCACGTCGCGGACGATGACGGCGTTCAGGCGAGAGTCCGCCTGGATCCGGACCGGGTTCTGCGGCGAGTAGACGCCGGTCTGCTCGTTGGCCAGGGGCATGCCCAGCGTGCCCTGGTCGTTGGCGTAGCCCGGGCCGGCGGGATTGGGCGTGCCCAGGGTCGCCAGGCCCTGGCCGCGCAGACCCTGGACGGCGGCGGGGATCAGGTTTTCGCTGCGGGCGCTGGCGCCGGCGCGTTCGTTGGGATCGGAATTGACCAGCGAGCGCACGATCGAGGCGACGCCGGGAATGGTCACCTGCTTGGAGCCCACCGTCAGGTTCACGTCGTCGGCCCAGCCGTAGCGCAGGTAGAACACCCGGTACTGCAGGGTCGGCGAGGCCGCCTCCGCCTGGGCCCCGCCGCGCGCCAGCTCGTCGATCTGCTGCAGGAAGCGCGGCGCGCCGGAGGCCAGCAGCATGTCGCCGGTGGCGCGCAGGGTGTTGCGATTGTCGAGCATGCCCAGCTGCCGGGCCGCCCGGTCGACGCGCCGCGAGGCCGAAGCGGAAATCGGAAAGCTGCGGCTGGACAGCTGCGAGGCGGTGTAAACATAGGCCGCGCCCCCGTCGTAATAGGTGACCAGGTCGAAGGCCTTGGCGACGTCGGCGTCGATCTTGGCGGCCGGGCCCTTGAAGACGCCGTTGATCGTGCCGGCGACGGAGGACGAGATCACCACCGGCACGCCGATCTGGTTGTAGAAGTTCTGCAGGAACTGGCTGATCGGCTGCTCGCGCGCGGTCAGGTCCACCGTGCGCGCGCCCAGGGGAACCTCGCCGGCGACGGCGGCGGGCGGCGGGATCAGCAGGGCGGCGCCGAGGCCCGCCGCGAGGAGGGTCTTTCGCCAGGAGCCTTGGCTGGCGGCGGTGGCGTAGTCCGGTCGTAGGCGCATTCCGTCTCCAGGTTCAGGCCGCCGCGGGCGCAGATTGGGGCGGTTCGGGATCGTTCGGCACGACGGTCAGCGGCTCGCGCGGGAAGGCGACGCGACCGACGATGTCGAGCTTCAGGGTGGGCAACAGCTCGTGGAACGACAGCACGCCCAGGTCGAAGCGGGCGGGCTCGATCAGCTTGCGCACGTGCCGGCGCAGGTCGATGGCGGCCAGCAGGACGGGCACCTGGGTGTCGTCCACCTTGGCCAGGATGGCGTCGGTGATCCGGCGCGACATCTCCGGATCCAGCGCCAACTGCTGGGCCCCACCGCCGGTGCGGATCGCCTCGCGCAGGTGCTGTTCCAGCGCGGGCTCCAGCACGACCGCCCGCAGGGCGCCGTCCGGGGCGTAGCGATGGCTGATCTGGCGGCGCAGGGCCACCCGCGCGAACTCGGTCAGGGCGAACGGATCCTTCTCGCGCTGGCCGGCGTCGGCCAGGGATTCCAGGATGTCGCGCAGGTTCCGCAGCGGGACCTCCTCCTCGGCCAGGCGGCGCATCACCTCGGCGATGCGGGCCAGGGGCAGGGCGCGGGCGGCTTCCTTGACCACCTCGGGATAGTCGACACCGGCCCGGTTCAACAGGGTGCTGGCCTCCTGGATGCCGACGAACAGGCCGGTGTTGCGGCGCAGGGCCTGGCGCACGGCCTCCTGCAGGGCGGGCAGGTCCGACGGATCCGCCAGCCCGCCCGCCCCGATCGGGGCCTCGAAGGCCAGCAGCCGCCAGCGGGCGGGGCCGGCGGGCTCGCCGTAATGGAACGAGGCGCGGGGCAGGGCGACGCCGAGCCGGACCTCGAAGCCTTCGAGCACCTCCTCCAGCGCCCGGGCCAGGACCGCGCCCTCGTGGCGGCGCACGCCGTCGCCGTCCAGTTCCAGCAGGAGGGGCACGATGGGCTGGGCGTCCAGGGTCCGGGTCTGGGCGGCGACCGGCGCGGCCTTGGTCTCGTCGGCCAGCACGCGGCCCGGCAAGAACCGCTTGGTCAGCCTGGACCGCAGGTCGACGTCCAGAAGGGCCCCGGTGACCAGCGCCACGCCGCCCAGCAGCAGGAACACCGGAGCCGGAAATCCAGGGATCAGGGCCATCAGCCAGCAGATGCCGCCCGACACCAGGAACACGCGGGGCTTGGCCGCGAATTGCTTGCGCACCGCGTCGCCCAGGTGGCTGTCGCTGTCCTCGTCGGTGGTGCGGGTGACGATCAGGCCGGCGGCCATGGCGCCCAGCAGGGCGGGAATCTGGGTGACCATGCCGTCGCCGATGGTCAGGATCGAGTACTTGTGGATCGCCGCGCCGAACTCCAGCCCCTGCTGGATCATGCCGATGGCCAGGCCGCCCAGCAGGTTGATCACCACGATGATGATGCTGGCGATGGCGTCGCCCTTGACGAACTTCATGGCGCCGTCGAGGCTGCCGTGGAGCTTGCTCTCCATCTCCAGCACGCGCCGACGGCGCTTGGCCTCGTCCTTGTCGATCATGCCCGAGCGCAGGTCGCTGTCGATCGACAGCTGCTTGCCCGGCATGGCGTCCAGGCTGAAGCGGGCGGCCACCTCGGCGACCCGTTCGGCGCCCTTGGCGATGACGATGAACTGCACGACGGTGATGATCAGGAACACCACCAGCCCGACCACCAGGTTGCCGCCGGCCACCAGCGTGCCGAAGGTGTCGATGATGTGCCCGGCATGGCCCTCGATCAGGATCATCCGCGTCGTGGCGATCGACAGGGCCAGTCGATACAGCGTGGTGATCAGCAGCAGGCTGGGAAAGACCGAGAACTCGACGATGGTCGAGATGTAGATCGCCACCAGCAGCAGCATCACCCCGAAGCAGATGTTGACGGCCACCAGGGTGTCCAGCGCCAGGGCCGGCAGGGGCAGGATCATCAGCCCGACGATGGCCACCACGCCCGCGACGAGGAACAGGTCGCTGAATCGCGCGACCAGGCCCTGGTCGGGACGGCGCTGCAGGCGCTTGAGATAGGATTCGACGCTCATCGCTTGGGCCCTTCGTCCGCCTACTGGCTGCCGCGCGCCGAGACGAGGGTGCGGTACCGGCCCATGACGCTGGTCACGTAGCCCTGGGTCTCGCGATAGGGCGGGGTCTTCAGGCCGTACTTGATCACCGCGCCCTCGCCGGCGTTGTAGGCCGCCAGCACCAGCTCCAGATTGTTGCCGAAGCGGCCCTGCAGGGTCTTCAGGTAGGCCGCGCCGGTGCGGATGTTGATCATCGGGTCGCTGAGCTCGACCAGCGGTTCGCGGACCCCGAAGCGCTTGGCCGTGGCCGGCATGATCTGCATCAGGCCGCGCGCGCCCTTGGGCGAGACGGCGGCGGCGTTACCCCTCGATTCCACGTGCATGACAGCGCGCAGCAGGTCGGGGTCAATGTCGTAGTCGCGGGCGACTGCGGCGGTCTGGCTGGCGTAGAGCGCGGTTCCCGCCAGTCCCCGCGAGGCGACGACGATCGGCGTCTGGGCCATCCGGCCCGCAGAGATCACGGCGGTCGCCGTGACGGGCGCGTCATAGAGCCTGAGCTGTTCGGATGCCGCCGTTGGTTGAGTTTCAGCCCTGCAATCGGCCAGCGCCAAGGAAAACTTCTCGTTGAGCGCCTGGGTCGAACTGAATTTCAGTCCGTCTTCCGTCTCGCATTCATAAGCAAGTGTTGGGCTTGATGTGATTAATATCAAACAGGCAATAGTCGGCGCTACGCAGAACTTGCGCATACATTGGTCCCCTCGTGTAGCGCCCCGTCTGTTTTCCCAACGATTTAAAGGTTAACTTTAGGCTGTCTGACCTGTCAACTGCGCATTCGTGACAATTTTTAAGCGCGGTATACTGATATAATGGCGAGATAATCTAAGCTTAAGCTTATCGTTATCTATGGCTCAGGTTGTCATCTTTCCGCCCCATTTGGGTATGAACTCGTTAATTTCGTAGGCCGATCAACGGTCAAGGACCCGCGTTTTCTTCATGGGCACACGCTATGGCTGAGAAGAACGACGGCGGCGACAAGACCGAAAAGCCGACGCCCAAACGCCTGTCCGACGCTCGCAAGAAAGGCGACGTTCCCAAGAGCAAGGACGTCACCTCGACGGCGGTCCTGGCGGCCTGGCTGCTGTTGGGGCTGATGACTGCCGGCCTCACGCTCGACCGGCTCAGCGGGCTGTTCGACGAGATCTTCGCCGTCATGGACCGGCCGTTCGCCGAGGCCTGGCCGATCGCTGGCGCGGCCGCCGGAAAGGCGTTCGTGTCCATCACCGCGATGCTGCTGTTGCCGATCGCGATCTTCGGCATGCTGGCCGAGTTCGCCCAGGTCGGGCCGGTCTTCACGCTGGAGAAAATGAGCCCGAAGATGTCGCACATGAACCCCGGCGAGGGGCTCAAGCGGATGTTCAACACCGACAACCTGTTCGAGGTGGTCAAGTCGCTGGCCAAGACCCTGCTGCTGGCGGTTCTGACCTGGATCGTGGCCGCGGCGGCCTTCGACAAGCTGATGGCCGTGCCGACCGGCGAGGCGGACGGCGCCCTGGCGGCCTATGGCGGACTGACCTTCCAACTGCTGGCCGGCACGGTGGGGGTGTTCCTGTTCGTGTCGATGCTGGACTTCGCCTACCAGAAGTTCTCGTTCACGAAGAAGATGCGGATGAGCCGGCGCGACATCCGTCAGGAGATGAAGGATTCCGAGGGCGATCCCCACGTGAAGGCCCATCGCCGCCAACTGCACCAGGAGTGGGCGCAGCAGAACGCGGTGCAGGCCGCGCGGGACGCCTCGGTGCTGGTGGTCAACCCCACCCACATCGCCTGCGCCCTGGCCTACGACCCCGCCGAGCACGCCGTGCCGGTGCTGCTGGGCAAGGGCGAGGGGCTGATCGCCCAGGCCATGCGCGAGGCGGCCGAGGCCGGCGGCGTGCCGATCATCCGCAATGTCGAGCTGGCCCGGGCGCTGCGCGACAAGGTCGCCGTCGACGACATCATCCCGCAGGACCTGTTCGCGGCCGTCGCCGAAGTCATCCTCTGGGCCCGCCGCCTGCGCGAGGAGGCCGCGGCTGAACCTTCGCCGGGCGAGGCGCGTTCCGGCCCGGACGGCGCCGTCTCGGGCCCCACTTTCCCGCCGCCGCCGGAGGGCGGTTTCCGGCCTGATCAGGAGCCCTCGTGAACCTCGCCAGCGCGCTGCTCGAACTGCTGACCGTCGCCTTCGCCCTGGCCATCGTGCTGGGCTTGGCGTTCTTCTCCCTCAAGCTGCTCAAGCGCTTCCAGGCCGGCGCCCCCAGCGACGACCAGATCCGCTATCTGCGCGCCCTGCCGGTCGGCCAGCGCGAGCGCCTGACCCTGGTGGCCTATCGCGACGAGGTATTTCTGCTGGGCGTCACCGCCGGCCAGATCACCGTCCTGGATCGCCGGACCCGTTCGCCCGAGGAACTGGCGGCCGAAGCGACCGCCGCCGAACAGGCCAGGCGCCGCGCCGCTCAGCCGTCGATGGCGATGCGTCGGCTGATAGGGAAAACCCTAGCTAGGGAACGCCCCGACTTCTGAGCGCGAAAGCAAGGTGGTTCTCTGACCCTGCCGGGCGACGGAGCGACGCTCCTCACGCCCTCCGAGCAAAACCGGAACAAATAGGAGTGTCGACATGTCTTTCTTGGGAATCGGCGGTGGCGGTAACCTGTTCAGCGGCATCGCCAACATCGCTCTGCAAGGCGCCCTGGGCGTCGCCACGGGCGGGGCCTCGCTGCTCGTCACCACCGCCCTGAAGAGCGTCATGACCGCCATCGGTGATCAGGTGCTGCAACAGATCGGTCAGCAACTGGGCCTGCCCCAGGGCGCGATCGACCTGGCTCAAGCGGCCTTCCATACGGCGGCTGGCGACCCCGGCGGCGCGATGCAGAACATCGGCGAAGCCGCTCAAGGCCTGGGGGCTGCCGCAGGCCTCAATCAATTCGAAACCGGAGAGGTCGAGCGCCAGGCGTTCGATGGCGCGCAGTTCATCCGCGACCAGGCCCTGGACCAGCTGCAAGGCGGCACGGACGCCGATGGCAAGCCGCGCGGCAAGAACGCCTTGGCGGCCGCGAGCGGCGAAAGCTTCCTGGTCAAGCTCGCCATCGCGCTTGGCACGGTCGTCGACTCCAAGATGGACAAGATGGTCGCCAAGGCCGGCGAGATCGACAAGGCTGGCAGCGGCGGCAAGTCTCAGACCGCCAAGCTGACGGCCGAACTCTCGGCCTTGGGCCAGGAGGTCAACATGATCTCCACCGCCCTCAACAACGCGATCAAGTCCCTGGGCGAATCGGCCTCCACCCTGGCCCGTAAGTCCTAGAACCTACCGCGCTTCAAGCGCCAGGGCGGCGGAGGAAACTCCGCCGCCTCAGCGCGTTAAAGTTGTACGATGGCTTTCACGAGGAGACCCGCATGCGTTCGGAGTCCATGGCCGCCTTGGCGCTCGCGATGGGACTTGCCCTGACCTCGCCGGTTCTCGCGCAGGACTTCCCGGCGCCCTTCTCAGGGCTCATGCAGTCCGAAACAAATCGGATGCTGATGGACAATCTTCGCAACCGGAACCTGGGGCTGCTCGATTCTCCACGGGCCGGAGGCCAGTCCATTATCAGGCCAGGAGTCCAGCCTGACCGCTTGGCGCCCGCGCCTTCGGCGGCTTCGGTTTCCACCCGCTATAGCGCCTCGCCGCAGGTCAGCGCCCGCGTTCGCAAGCAATTCGCCGACTACATGGCCAAGCGCGCGGGCGCCGAGGGCGGGCAGCGGGTCGCCGCCGCTATGCAGCGCACGGATCCGGTTCAGAACTGGGCTCGGCTGGTGGCCGGCGACGGCCTCCGTCCAGGCGACACCGCCGACGCCTTGGCCGGCTACTGGGTGCTCAACTGGGCGATCGCCAATCGTGGCGACAACAACCGCACCCAGACCCTGGCCGTGCGCGAACAGGTCAGGCCGATCATCGCCACGAACCCGGGGTATGCGCGCCTCAACGAACCTCAGCGCCAGGAATTCGCCGAGGTGCTGATGCTGAACTTCCTGGTTCAACAGGCGGCCTACATCGACGCCCTTCAACGGCACGACGACGGCGCCATTCGGCGCCTGGGCGACGCGGCCGTCGCGCGGTTCCGCAGCGAGATGGGTGTCGATCTGCGGCAGATCACTCTGACCAATAACGGGTTCGTGCGGAGACGCTGAGTTCCGCCGCCAAGGAGGAGAAGATGCGCATAGACACAGGCGTCGCGGGGCCCGCCGCCCAGGCTCCCCCGCCGATTGACGCTGCGGCGCGGGCGATCGAGGCTTTCCGCAGCTCTGGACGTCTCGACGCCAAAAACCTCCGGCTCGCGCCGCGAGAGGACATGGCTCAAGCCATGGCTGTCCTGTCGCCGGCCGAGCGAGGCGCGCTGGAAGGCGCGCTGGGTGAAGCCGGCTTGGGCGGCCTTGTCGATGGCGTGCTGGTCGCGGCGACAGATGTCGTCGACGTCGCCGCCGACCCGCTGGTCGAAACCCCCTCCGAGCAGAGCGCCGAGGCGATGCAGGGGGACGTGGAGGCGCGTTGGCTGGCCGACCTGCGCGGCCAGGCGGAACTGGACGCGGCGCTTTCGCCGTTCGCCAGGCTCGACCGCCCCGCCGCCGCCCTGGCCGCCACAACAAGCGTTCGCGCCATCGCCGATCTGGAGTCATGAACTCGCCGCCAAGGATGGCGCTGATCGCCGCACTGGTCCTGGGGGGCGCGACGGGCGGCCAGGCGGCCTCGGCCCAGGGTTTTCCCGATCTCGGCTACATGGGCGCGACGGTCGGCGCTGGCGGCCTGCAAACCTCGGCGATGAACAACGTGATCTCGATGAGCGTGGAGGCGTCCGCGGGACCGGTCCGGGACACGCCTTCCGCGCCCGTCAGTCTGACCGCCTATCGCGCCGATCCGGAGGTCGCGCAGCGCGTTCGCCGGCAGTTTATCGACTGGATGAACAAGCAGGCGGGGCCGGAGGGCGGTCGACAGGTGGAGATCGCCATGGCGCGCACTGATCCCGTCCAGAATTGGGCGCAACTGGTCGCGTCGGACGGCCTCCGCCCGGGCGACACGGCCGACGCCCTTAGCGCCTATTGGCTGATGAACTGGATGATCGCCAATGGCGGCGACAACAATCGCACTCAAACCCAAGCCGTGCGAAATCAGGTCCGTTCGACCATGGCGGCGAATCCGACTTACGCACGCCTCGACGAGGCCCAACGCCAGGAGTTCGCCGAAATCCTGATGCTGAATTTTCTGATCCAGCACGCGGCCTATGTCGACGCGATGAAGCGTGGTGATCAACCTGCCCTGCGTGAACTCGCCGATGCGGCGGTGGCCCGTTTCCGTAACGAAATGGGGGTGGATCTGCGCCAGCTGCAGTTGACCGACCAGGGTATGATCAGGCGCTGAGGACATGATGATCGTCAACGCCATATCCATGGCCCTGTCCTCCCGCGGCGCCGGCGAGCCGGGAGCAGTCGCGCGTGTCGGCGCTGTTTCGGTCTGGCCCCAATCAACGCGGGATTTCAGGCGAGGTCGCGGGCTCGGACTGCTCCAGCGAATGGTCCGACTGGCCCGGATTGGGCGCGGTTCCATCTTCGCCCTGGGAGCTGTAGCGACGATCGGCTTCTCCGCCTCAGCCCAGGACTTCTCCGGCATTGCCGGCCAATATTACGATTTCGGCGCGTCGATGATGTCGGTCGGCCAGATGAACAATGTGCTGAACGCGACCGCCTCGAGCGCCGCCGCCGGGCTGTCGGCGTCGCGGCCGGCTGCGTCCGCCAGCACCCGCTATCGCGCCTCGCCCGCCGTCACGACCCGAATCAAGGGCCAGTTTGCCGATTTCGTGGTCAAGACCGATCCGGCCAACGGTCCTCGCTTGCGTCAGGCCGTCCAGCAGAACGACCTGCTGGGCGCCTGGGAAAAGCACGTCTCGGTCGACGGCCTGCGGCGCGGCGACGTCGCCGACGCCATGACGGCCTACTGGGTGCAGAATTGGCAGATCGCCAACAATGTCCCCTTCACCAATCGTACCCAGGTCCAGGCCGTTCGGGGCCAGGTCTACCGGGCGCTCGGCTCCAATCCGCGGTTCGCTCGTCTCGACGACGCCGGCAAGCAGGAGATGGCCGAGGTGTTCATGCTCAACTTCGTGGCCCAGGGTTCGGCGTTCTCGGACGCCACCGCCAAGGGCGACAAGGGCCTGAGCAACCGGCTTTCCGACGCGGCGGTCACGCGCTTCAGGACCGAGATGGGTGTCGACCTGCGACGCCTGCGCCTGACCGACCAGGGCTTCGTTCCAGCCTAGCTCGCGCCGCGCAGGTCCTGGGTCGCGCCGTCGATGATCCGCACGAACTGCTCCACCGCGTCGGCGCGGGCCGCGCCGGGGGCGGGCTCGCGCTGGAGGCCGGCGGCGATGGCCCGCATCAACGGCTCGACCAGGGCCGCCGGCGTCATGTGCGGCTTGTCGACGGCCTGGGCGCGCAGCTCGCGAGCGAAATCGGCCAGCACGCGCTCGATCCGGCCGGCGTCGACCGGCGAGGTGGCCGACAGGCGGCCGGCTACGGTCTGGCCGCTCTGGGCGGCCAGGGTGCGCAGGTCGCCGCCGACCTGGGCCATGCTGCTCTGGCCGTGCTCCGCCCAGGTCTGGGCCAGGGCGCCGCCGCGATCGCCGCCGCGGAGCGGATCGACCAGGGCCGCGCCGGTGATGGTGGCCATCGCCTCCAGCGCCAGCCGCGCCACGCCGGCCCGCGCGGCCGTGGTCGACGGCGAGGAGGTCGAGAACTCGGCGCTGGCGGTGCGTTCGATCGGACGGATCATGATTTCGCCGCCTCCACCTTGGTGACCCGCAGGGCCGGCTTGAGCGCGTCCCAGCCGACCACGGCGCCGATGGCCTGGATGCTGTTGCGGCCGTCCGCCAGCTCCTCGTTCTCGCCGTCGAAGGTGAGGATGGCGGTCGCGCGACCGCCTTGCCGCACGGCGAAGCGCGCCCAGGGATAGCCCTCGACGATCTCCAGCCGGGCGTCCGGATAGGCGGCGCGAAGGTCGGCGATCGAGACGCCCGGCCGCAGGGCAGTGGCGCCCCGGGGTGCCGCCCCGGCGCGGGCGTAGCGGCCCGAAAGGTCGGCGCCGACGCCGCAGCCCTGGAAATCGGTGCTGACGACGGCGCCTTGCGGGTCAAGGTCGACCTTCACGCTGGCGGGGCGGGCGGCCAGATCCTGGGCGCTGACCGACAGGTCGGTCCCTTCGAAGGGCACGACCCTGGCCTCGATCGTGCGACCGTTCAGCGGGCCTTCGGCCTCGATCTCGCAATCGGCCGCGGCGCCGGCGCCGTCGGCCGCGCTGGAGCCGCCCTTGAGGCTGATACGCCATCCGGCGCCGGCTGGGGCGAGGGTTAGGGTCGCGCGGCGGCCGCCCTGCATCGCATAGCGCCCCGCGGGGGAGGCCTCGGCGACGGCCGGGCGATCTGGAGCGGATCCGGCGGCGGCGTCTGGCGGGGGGGAAGCGACCGCCGCCGCCGGGCGCTCGCAACCGGCCAAGGCCAGCGCAAGGACAAGCAGGGGAAACAGGCGAGAGGGCATGACGCGACAACGCGGCCGGGTCCCAGGGGTTCTCAATGCGGCCTTCACGCCGCGCTCATCGGTCGAGCATGGCCAGGGCGTCGCGCCGCTCGTCACCGAATCGGGCCGCGACCGAGGCCTGGACCTGGGCCGAGGCGCTGGTGAAATAGGCCAGGCCGCCGCTGGCGTCGCGCTTGCCGCGCTCGTCGTAGATCGCGTTGATCAGCGCCCGGTCATAGGCCTGGCCGTCGGTCGGCTTGACGCCCTGCGCCTCGACCTTGGCCATCGCCTTGACAATGGCGTTGGTCTCCGGGCCGTGCTGCACCGAGGTGGACCAGGCCACGTCCTTCAGGGCCGCAGAGCGGGTCGAGAGGTCCAGCCCCGTGGCCGCTTCAACGTGGGCGACCTGCACGTCGTAGTGGGTGCGCTGGATGTAGGCGTGCTGGGCGGCCTTGAACGCCTCGGGCTCGCGCGCCGCGATCGCCTTCCAGGTGGCCGTGAAGCTGGCCGAGCCGGGGCTGGCGCCGCCGAACTCCGCCGCCCAGGCGCGGCCCTCGTTGGCCAGGAACTGCTGCGGACGCCCCAGGTTTCCGGCCAGCTGGTAGCTGCCGTAGGATATCCCGCCCGGATCGCCGGCCCCCGACGAGACCGTGCCGGGGCCCCGCCCGCCGGTCTCGTACCGCTCGGACAGGGCGCCCAGCGAGGCGTCGTCGCTGGACACGGACTGGACGGTCGTGGCCCCGCCGGGCGTCGCGTGGCGGTCGACGTCGACCAGCACGTAGTTGAAGGTCTTCTGGTCGCCCAGCCCGTTCCAGAACGCGCGGAAGTCGCCGGGCTTCAGGGTCTGGCAGCCGGCCGAGCCGGTGTTGCTGTTCCCGCCGGCGTGGAACAGGAACGAGTTGTCGGTGCTCTTGCCCCTGCCTCGCGGATCGTTGGCGTCGATCCGGCCGTCGTGATTGGTGTCGCGCTCGACGGCGAGGGGACCTGTCGGCCGCAGCACGTCGCCCAGGCTGTCGCTATGGCTCTTCTTGAAGCTGACTGTGCCCTCGGCCATGCGGCCCAACTCGAGGCGGCCGTCGCCGTTGAAATCCGAACCGAAGCGCCCGTCGTACTGGCCGGAGGGCTCGGTGTTGGCCGAGAACTCCGCCACGCTGCCGCTATTGGCGTTGGCCTGCAGCACCACGATCCGATCGTCATAGGCGCCCTTGCCGCCATTGACGTTGACGGCGGTGTCGGCGCGCAGGCCCAGGATCACCTGCCGGCCGGCGGCCAGGTCGGCCTTGGCCTCGGCGCCGCCGTAGGCGTTCACATAGCCGGCGTAGAGCTCGTACTTCTGGCTGGCGCTGAGCCCCGCCGTGGAGGGCAGGGCGCCCGTGGTGCGGGTCGCGGCCTGGGTCTGGACCGACGTGGCGGGAGAGACGGCCGTCGTCTCCGTCCGCACGGGCGTCGCCCCGCTGCCCGGGACGAGCAGCGCCTGGCCCACATGGATCAGGTCCGGATTGGCCAGATGGTTGGCCTGGGCGATCGCCTGCCAGGAGACGCCGAGCTTGTCGCCGATCTTCGACAGGTTGTCGCCGTCGACCACCCGATAGGAACGCGGCTCGCCGCCGCCGGCCGGCAGGGTGAGGACCTGGCCGGGGCGGATCAGGTTGGGATTGACGATCTGCGGGTTGGCGCGGACCAGGGCGTCCAGCGACACGCCGCGCTCCGCCGCGATGCCTGACAGCGTCTCGCCCGGCTTGACCAGATGTTCGTCCGGGGAGGAGCCGGAGCGCCCGCCGCCGGCCACGGAGGCCTGGGTGTTCAGGGACACGCTGGTCATCGGGACGCTCCTCGCACGGATAACTGCCCCGAACGCTACGCCCCGCGACCGCGCCGCATAACTAGGGAAGACCCTAGCTAGGCGTTCGTCCTCGCCGTCTTCAGCATGCGACGATCCCAACAGCTCCTGGCGATCCAGGGAGGCGTCATGCGCATCGAGAGCGGATCAACGACGGCGATCGGCCTTGCGCGAGAGTCGCAGGTCGCGGCGGCCTCGGTCGACGCGGCCGTCATCGCCGACTGGGCGGCCCCGACCGCTCGTCCGGCGGTCAGCGTCGCGCCGGTCGCCAAGGCCCGCGCCAACGCGGCCGTCACGGCGACCGCCGGCGGCCAGGCCGAGGAACTGGCCCGGGCCAAGGTCCACCTGGCCCTGGCCGACGACGTCTACAACGACACGCCCAACCCGCCCGCTGGCTGGCGGGTGGCGGACGGGGACGACCTGGCGCGGCTGGGCCTGGACGCCACCGACCTCGAGGAGCCGGGCTCCAGCTTCCGGGCCCGGGTCTACGCCAACGCGGACGGCGGCTATGTGGTCGCCTTCCGGGGCTCGGCGACCGCCGAGGACTGGCGCAACAACTTCCAGCAGGGACTGGGTCTGGACTCCGGCCACTACGACAAGGCCCTGGTCATCGGCGAACGCCTGCGCACCGCGGGCGAGGACGTCACCCTGACCGGCCATTCGCTGGGCGGCGGCCTGGCCTCGGCGGCCGCGGTCGCCTCCGGCCTGGAGGCCGACACCTTCAACGCCGCCGGTCTCAGCGACGACACCCTGGAGGCGGCGCGGGCGAACGGCGCGGCCGCGCCGCACGTCGACGCCTACTATCTGGACGGCGATCCGCTGAGCCGGGTGCAGGACGGCGGCGACCGTTGGCTGGGCGCGGGGCTGGGCGGGCTGTTCGGCGGCCCGGTCGGCGGGATTCTCGGCGCCTTGCTGGCCGACGCGCCGGCCGCCTATGGCGATCGCCACCAACTGCGGCCCGTCGGGCCGGAGGGGCAATCGGGCGGCGACGCCTCGCTGGGTGACCTGCATGGCCGCGCCTGGCTGATCTCCAGCCTTGACGCGGCCTATCGCGCGGCAGTCCACTAGGCCGATGAGGCCTTTCTCATGCTCTTGAGGCTCGCCATCCTGGCGGCGACGATGGTGATGGCGGACAGCGCGCAGGCGGCGTGTTTCGTGAGCGGCACGGCCCTGCCCGATCCCCGCCAAGCGCTGGCGGCGGCCGACCATGGCCAGGCCGGGCGCGAGGTGATGTCCGCCGTGCTTGAGGGCGACGTCGCCAACGTCGAGCGCCGCTTGGCCGTGGACAAGACGCTGGTCGCCACGCGGGGCGGTCCGAACGGCGACCTGCTGAGCCTGTCGATCGCGCGCTGCGACAAGCCGATGGTCGACCGCCTGCTGGCCCTGGGCGCGTCGCCGGACGGCGCGCCGGGCGCCATCCCGCTCAGCCTGGCCCTGCGCGCGACCGACCCCTGGTTCGCCGATCGGCTTCTGAAGGCCGGCGCCGGGGCGGGGCGGCGAGCCGACGGCGCCTACTGGCCGCTGAAGGCGGCGATCGGGCTGAATTCCCTGGGGGCGGTGCGGCTGCTGGTCGCCCACGGCGCGCCCGTCGAGGAGCATGACGCCGGAGGCGCGACGCCGCTGCGCCTGGCGGTCGAGCAGCAGAACTACCGCATCGCCGAGTTCCTGCTGCAGCAGGGCGCCAATCCCTGGAGCGTCGGCGCCAACGGCGAGACGGTGGGGGCGGCGGTGGACGGTCCCGTACGGCCGGGCGAGCCGGAGGAGCAGGCGGCGCGCCGGCGCGTCGTGCCCATGCTGGAGAAAGCCGGCTGGCGCTTCCCGGGCGCCCAGGACGCACGCGAGATCCGCCGTCTCGTCCTGGCGGGCGCCTGGCCGCCGGCCGCTGCGCGCGCCGCCGGCTGGACGGCGTTGCCGCCGCCCGCGGTCAAGGCCCGCATGGCCCGCTACTGGGCGGCCGACGGCGAAAAGCGCCCACGCTAGCTCACGGCCGGAACCCGGCGCGGATCTCCTGTGGAGGTCTCCTTCGAGACCCTGACGGCCGACATCCAGGCGACGCTCGCCTGCGACGATCCGCCTGCAACCAAGCCGCAACCTTGGCTTTATAATGGGCGACAGTGGCGCTTGTCTGGAGGCTTTGGCGTCGGGAGTTTTAGGGAAGGTGAAGACCATGGAAGTCACGTCCGTTTCCGAACCGCATCATGTGGACAGGCATGTCGGGGCCCTTATCCGGGCCAAGCGCAAGGCCTTGGGCATGTCGCAGACCGAGCTGGCCGAGGCGTTGGGCATCACCTTCCAGCAGATCCAGAAATACGAGCGGGGCGCCAACCGCGTCAGCTCGTCCAAGCTCTACGAGATCGCCCTGAAGCTGAACACGCCGCTGGCCGATTTTTTCGAGGGTCTGGATCATCCTGGAATCAGCGGCGACACGCCAGCCGGCGGCCTGATCGACTTTCTCGGAGAAAGCGGCTCGCAGGATCTGGTCGTCGCGTTCAAGGCGATGAACCCCAATCTGCGCCGTCGCCTGGTCGCCCTGGCCAAGGCGATGGCCAATACCGACGACGAGGCCTAGTCGCGTTCACGCCGCCCCGGCGCGTCTGGGCGCGGCGTCGATCGGCGTCCGGAAGGGGCGGGGCCTCGTCGTCCCGCCCGCCGGACAGTCCGCCGTCACCCCTGTTGCAGGCGCCGCGCGATCAAAATCCGTCGCACACGCTTCGCGACAGTTTGTCGCTCCCCCTGAGGTTGTCCGATTTACGGTAATTTAAGAGCCGCATCGGAAGTTATGACAAGTAGTGGTATCAGATAACGCTGGTACCTGCGCGCGGCGGGGGCCGACGTTATTGTTGAATTCAGGTAAAAGCATGATTTCGTTCGCCGGAGAGGTGACGATTTCAAATATCGCCGCGGCTCGCGACGATCTTGCCGCGGCGTTTCGTGAGAGCGACCCGGTCACCGTCGATGTCACCTCGGTGAACGAGGCGGACCTGACGTTTATCCAACTCATCGAATCCGCGCGCCGCAAGGCCGCCGAGACTGGGCATGACTTCAGGTTGCGTCACCCGGCGGGCGGCGCGGTGCTGGAAGTGTTGCGGCGTGGCGGCTTCCTCGACGACGAAAACTCCGAGCGCGCCAAGTTCTGGCTTCAAGGGACCGCTGAATGACCTCGATCCTCACCGTGGATGATTCCGCCAGCATCCGGCAGGCGATCAGGATCGCCCTGAGCGGCGAAGGCTACGCCGTCACCGAGGCGGTCAACGGCCAGGACGGCCTGGACAAGGGCTCGGCCGGCGGCTTCGATCTGATCGTCACCGACCTGAACATGCCGGTCATGGACGGCCTGGCGATGATCCGCGCGCTGCGCCAGCGCCCGGCGGGGGCCGGCGTGCCGATCCTGTTCCTGACCACCGAATCCGACGCCGAGATCAAGGCCCAGGCCAAGGCCGCGGGGGCAACCGGCTGGCTGACCAAGCCGTTCGACCCCGAGCAGCTGATCCGGGTGGTCAAGAAGGTCCTGGCCAAGTGAGCGGCCTTGATCCCATCGAGACCTTTCGCCAGGAAGCCCAGGATCTTCTGGAGGAAATCGAGCAGGGCCTGCTCGACCTGGCGCATCGTCCCGGGGATCGCGATCTGGTGGACGCGGTGTTTCGCGGCCTCCATACCCTGAAGGGGTCGGGGGCCATGTTCGGCTTCGACGCCCTGGCCGCCTTCACCCATCACTGCGAAACCGCCTTCGACCGCGTCCGAAAGGGCGAGGTCGTTGCCACGCCCGAGCTGGTTGGCGCGGTCCTCGCCGCCCAGGACCACATGCGGGCCCTGGCCGAGGGTCGTTCCGCGTCCGACGCGGACGGCGAATTGCTGCTGGCCGATCTGCATCGCGTGGTCGAGGACGCCGGCCATCAGGGGGCCGCCGTGGCCTCCCCTGAGCCCGGCCTGAACCGCTGGCGGATCCGTTTCAGCCTGCCGGCCGACGCCTTGGTCAACGGAACGCGGCCGCTGCCGTTGCTGGACGAGCTGCGCGAACTGGGCGAGTGCACGGTCGTCGCCAGCACCGACGCGGCGCCTGATTTCGACGTCCTGGTTCCGACCGAATGCCACCTGGCCTGGGATGTGACCCTGGTCACCGCGCACGGCCGAGACGCCATCGAAGACGTCTTCATCTTCGTGATCGACGACATGACCCTGGACATCCAGGACATGAACGCAGAGGCGGCCGAGCGCGAAACCGTCGCGGAAACCGCCGAGGTTCCTGGCGCGCCGCCGGCCGCCGCGGCCCAGGTCGAGACCGGTGGCGAAGGCCGCGGCGCCAAGGCGGGCGGCGACACCGTGCGCGTTCCGGCCGAACGCCTGGACGAGATGATGGACCGGGTGGGCGAGCTGGTCATCGCCCAGTCCCGTCTCAAGCAATTGGCCGCTTCCAGCAGCGACATCGCCCTGCGCGCCGTCGCCGAGGAGATCGAACGCCTGGCGTCGGAAATGCGCGACACCATGATGGTCGTGCGCATGGTGCCGATCGCCCAGCTGTTCGGCCGCTTCCGCCGCCTGATCCACGACCTGGCCCGCGACACCGGCAAGGCCATCGAACTGTCGACCGAGGGCGAGGCCACCGAGCTTGACAAGACGGTGATCGAGCGTCTGGCCGATCCGCTGATCCATCTGATCCGCAACGCGGCCGACCACGGTCTCGAAACGCCGGAGCAACGCCTGGCCGCCGGCAAGCCCGAGGCCGGACAGGTGGTGCTGGCCGCCCGCCAGTCCGGCGCCGAGGTGGTGATCACTATCACCGACGACGGCCGCGGCGTCGACCGCGCCCGGGTCCGCGCCAAGGCTGAGGAGAACGGCCTGATCCAGCCGGGCCAGGTGCTGAGCGACAACGAGCTGCTGCAGCTGATCTTCGCGCCGGGCTTCTCGACGGCGGCGGCGATCACCAACCTGTCGGGCCGCGGCGTCGGCATGGACGTGGTCAAGCGCACGATCGAGGGCCTGCGCGGTTCGATCGAACTGACCAGCACGCCGGGCCAGGGCTCGGTCGTTTCGCTGCGCATCCCGCTGACCCTGGCGATCATCGACGGGCTGCTGGTGCGGGTCGGGACGGGTCGCTATGTCATTCCGCTGGCCTCGGTCGAGGAATGCGTGGAGCTGTCGGTCGAGCAGGACGTCCGTTCCACCGGCCGCAGCCTGATCACCCTGCGCGACCAGTTGGTGCCGTTCATCCGTCTACGCCAGATGTTCGCCACCGGCCTGGAGCCCGATCCCCACCAGAAGATCGTCGTGGTCTCCACGGGACAGGAACGCGTCGGCTTGGTCGTCGACCAGATCCTCGGCGACCACCAGACCGTCATCAAGGCCCTGTCGGCCTTCCACGCCGAGGTCGGCGCCTTCTCGGGAGCGACCATCCTGGGTGATGGCGGCGTCGCGCTGATCCTCGACATCGCCCACCTCGTGGCCGCCGGCCAGGGCCAGGACGCGCCGCTGCGCGCCGCCAGCTGATGAAGGGTCCTGAGATGATCGTCGAACCGTCGACCCAAGCCATCGAGGCCCTGACCTTCGACCTGCGCGGCGAGACCTTCGCCCTCGAGGCCGGCCTGGTGCGCGAGGTGCTGGACCTGCTGCCGGAGACCGCCGTGCCGGGCGCGCCGCCGTTCGTCGGCGCCGTGATCAATTTCCGCGGCCGGGTGATCCCCCTGGTCGACCTGCGCCTGGCCTTCGACCTGGACGCGGCCGACCCCACGATCGACAGCCGCATCGTCGTCATCGAGCACGCGCTGGACGGCGAGCCGACCCTGATCGGACTGCGGGCCGACAAGGTTCACGAGGTCACCACCATAGACCGCGCCGTCACCGAGGAGGTTCCGCGCGTCGGCCTTCGCTGGCGGTCCGACTTCATCCGCTTGCTGGCGCGACGGGACGGCGACGTGATCGTCATCCCCGACCTCGAGCAGATCTTCGCCGCCCGCGGCCGATCCGGCGCGTCGGTGACGAGCCTTCATACGATTCAGTCCTGAACGAACGGGGTCTTCCAGTGCGTTTCACCATCAAAGCCAAACTGATCGCGGCGTTCGGACTGCTGATCGTCCTGCTGACCGCGGCGGCCCTGCTCGGCGTCAGCGAGCTGAACAGGCTCAACACCGACCAGAGCGCCATGATCGCCGGGCCGGTGTCCCAGCTGCAGCGCGCCCAGGCGCTGAGCATTGGCCTCCTGCAGATCAGCCGCGCCGAGAAGAACATGGCGCTGGCCGACGACGACGAGGAGGTGGAGGGCCAGAACACCAAGGCCGAGACCCAGCGGCAGGCCGTCCAGGAGCTGGTGGCCGCCGGCGTTTCCGCGGCGACCAATCCCGAGGCCAAGGCCAAGTGGACGGCGCTCCAGGCCGACTGGGAGGTCTATGCCGCGTCGGACACGGCGATGCGCCGGGAGATCCTCGCCCACCAGCGCGCCGACGCGATCCGCCGGATGCAGACCTCGCATCGGACGATCACCAACAGCATCACCGAAAAGGTCGATGGCTTGGTCGTGTCCGACCAGGGGCTCCTGAAGACCACCGAGGAACAGGCGAACGCGGCCTATGTTTCCGCCCGCAACCTGATGATCGGCCTGGTGGCCGTCTCGCTGCTGGTCGCCGCGGCGGCGGCGGCCTGGATCGCCCTGTCGATCGGCCGGGGGCTGTCCAAGATCGCCGCCCTGGCCGACGCCGTGGCGCTGGGCGACCTCGACCAGAAGGTCGAGGTGACGACCAATGACGAGATCAAGGACTTGGTCGAGACGGTCAACCGGATGACCGAAAACCTGCGGGCCACCGCCGCTGTCGCCGACAAGGTGGCCGACGGCGACCTGACGGTCGAGACCAAGCCGTTGTCCGACAAGGACATCCTGGGCATCGCCCTGCAGCGGATGGTCGAGCGTCTGCGCGGCGTGGTCGCCGACGCGGTGTCGGCCTCGGAGAACGTCTCGGCGGGCAGCCAGGAGCTGTCGGCGGCCTCCGAGCAGGTGTCGCAGGGCGCCACCGAGCAGGCCTCGTCGGCCGAGGAGGCCTCGGCCTCGATGGAAGAGATGGCCGCCAACATCAAGCAGAACGCCGATAACGCCGCCCAGACCGAGAAGATCGCCCGCCAGTCGGCCCAGGACGCCGAGGTGTCGGGCGAAGCGGTCAACCGCGCCGTCGAGGCCATGCGCACGATCGCCGAGAAGATCGCCATCGTGCAGGAGATCGCCCGCCAGACCGACCTCTTGGCCCTGAACGCCGCCGTCGAGGCCGCCCGGGCCGGCGAGCATGGCCGCGGCTTCGCCGTGGTCGCCTCGGAAGTGCGCAAGCTGGCCGAGCGGTCGCAGACCGCCGCCACCGAGATCGGCGCGGTGTCTTCGGACACGGTCAAGGCGGCTCAGTCAGCCGGCGAGATGCTGACCACCCTGGTGCCCAACATCCGCAAGACCGCCGAGCTGGTTTCCGAAATCAGCGCCGCCTGCCGCGAGCAGGATATCGGGGCCTCGCAGATCAACGAAGCGATCCAGCAGCTGGACAAGGTGACCCAGCAGAACGCCTCGGCCTCCGAGCAGATGTCGGCCACGTCCGAGGAACTGGCCGCCCAGGCCGAGGAGCTGCAGGCCTCCATCGCCTATTTCCGCCTGTCGAACGGCGCCGCGGCGCCGCGCAGGCCGGCGCCCGTCGTGCGCCTGCCGGCTCGTGGCGCCAAGGCCGCGCCGCGCAAGGCTCCAACCCGCGCCGTCGCGGTGCAGCAGGCCCGGGCCCAGGGCTTCGCCCTCGACCTGAGCCAGGGCGGACCCGACTCCGACGACCGCGACTTCACCGAATACTGACCTCCCAAGGTCCCGCCCGATCACGTGCCAAGGACAAGACCATGCGCTTCACGATCAAATTGCAGCTCGGCCTCGCCTTTGGCCTGATCATCGCCCTGCTGGCGGCCGCGACCCTGTTCGGGATCAACAGCCTGTCGACCACCAACCGCGACATGAACGCCATGGTCGACGGCCCGGCCGTGCGCCTGCAGGCCGCCCAGCAACTGAACATCCACATGCTCAATGTGGTGCGGGCCGAAAAGAACATGGTCCTGGTCGATAGTCCCGAAGAGGTGAAGACCTTCGAGGCCTCGATCGAGAAGGAGAAGCGGGCCTTCGAAGCGCTGCTGACCAAGGCCGAAGGCCTGGCGACCGCCGAGGGCAAGCCCAAGTGGCAGGCCCTGGGCGATACCTGGGAGCGGCTGATCGCCGCCCATGACCGCGTCTACGCCCTGGCGATCGCCGACAACGACGCCGCCGCCGCGGCCGTTTCGATGAACGACGGCCGCAAGGCGGTCACCGAAGCCGCGGACCAGGTGCAGGAGCTGGTCGAGCTCTCCCAGGCCCAGCTGCAGGCGGCCACCGACAAGGCCGACGAGGACTTCGCCTCGGTGCGCAACAGCCTGGTCGTCCTGACGGTGGTCTCGCTGCTGATCGCGGCCGGCGCGGCGCTCTACATCTCGATGGCTGTCGGCAAGGGCCTCAACCGGGCCTCGGACGCGGTGCGCGCGGTGGCCGACGGCGACCTGACCAAGACCGTGGAGATCACCACCAAGGACGAGATCGGCGACCTGCTGGGCCACGTGAACGTGATGATCGAGCGCCTGCGCGGGGTGGTCTCCGACGCGATCTCGGCCTCGGAGAACGTCTCGGCGGGCAGCCAGGAGCTGTCGGCGGCTTCGGAACAGGTGTCGCAGGGCGCCACCGAACAGGCCTCGTCGGCCGAGGAAGCGTCGGCCTCGATGGAGGAGATGGCCTCCAACATCAAGCAGAACGCCGACAACGCCGCCCAGACCGAGAAGATTGCCCGCCAGTCGGCCAAGGACGCGGAAGTCAGCGGCGAGGCGGTCAGCCGCGCCGTCGAGGCCATGCGCACGATCGCCGAGAAGATCACCATCGTGCAGGAGATCGCCCGCCAGACCGACCTCTTGGCCCTGAACGCCGCCGTCGAGGCCGCCCGGGCCGGCGAGCATGGCCGCGGCTTCGCGGTGGTCGCCTCGGAAGTGCGCAAGCTGGCCGAGCGTTCTCAGACCGCCGCCACCGAGATCGGCGCGGTGTCGTCCGACACGGTGAAAGCCGCCCAGTCAGCCGGCGAGATGCTGACCACCCTGGTGCCCAACATCCGCAAGACCGCCGAGCTGGTGGCCGAGATCAGCGCCGCTTGCCGTGAGCAGGACATCGGGGCCTCGCAGATCAACGAAGCGATCCAGCAGCTGGACAAGGTGACCCAGCAGAACGCCTCGGCCTCCGAGGAAATGTCGGCCACGTCCGAGGAACTGGCCGCCCAGGCCGAGGAACTGCAGGCTTCCATCGCCTATTTCCGCACCAACGCCAGCGGCGCCGCGACGCGCCGTCCGACCGCGCGGGCCGCCGCCAAGCGTCCGGCTTCGCCGGCGACGCGCAAGCCGACCGCCATGGTTCCGCGCCAGACGGTCGCCGCCCAGCAGGCCCGGGCCGGCGGCTTCGCTCTGGACCTGACCAGCGGCGGTCCCGACGCCGACGACGCCGACTTCCGGGAATACGCCTGATGGCCGGTCCCGCCGATCGTCAGTTCGTCACGCTGGGCCTGGGCGCCGAGGTCTTCGCGGTGTCGGTCGCCCATGTGCGCGAGATCCTCGACTACCAGCCGCCGTTCGCGATTCCCGAGGGCCCCGACTACCTGATGGGCCTGACCGACGTGCGCGGCCGGGGCACGCCGACCATCGACCTGCGCCTGAAGCTGGGCCTGCCCCGCGCCGAACCGACCGGAGCCACGCGCATCCTGGTGCTGGACGTGCCGCTGGAGGACCGCGTGCTGTCGCTGGGCCTGATCGCCGACCGGGTGATCGAGGTCGCGGCCTTCTCGGAGAGCCAGATCGAAGGCGCGCCGGACATCGGCGTGCCGTGGCGCTCGGAGTACATCCAGGGCGTGGTGCGTCGCGAGGCCGGCTCCGGCAAGAGCGGCTTCGTGGTCATCTTCGACCTGGGACGCCTGCTGACCAGCCAGGACGCGGCCGCCCTCAGCCTGGCCGCCTAGAACGCGCCCGGCGGCCCGAACGGCCGCCCGTACAGCCAGCGGCGCGACGAACGCCGCGAACGGAGACGCCCGTGTCGAGACAAGCCGCCGCCGCTCTGCAGGCCCCCGAAGTCGAACAGCTGAGCGCCCGGAATTTCCAGCGCCTGGCGACGTTCATCCACGACTACAGCGGCATCAAGATGCCGGCCAACAAGCGCACCATGCTGGAAGGCCGCTTGCGCCGCCGGATGCGGGCGACGCGGATCGACGACGTCAACGCCTACTGCCGCTACCTGTTCGACGAGAACGGGATGGAGGCCGAGGTCATCCACCTGATCGACGCGGTGACCACCAACAAGACCGAGTTCTTCCGCGAGCCGGCCCATTTCGACTTCCTGGTCGCCAAGGGGCTTCCCGCCCTGGCCGCCAAGGGCAAGCGCGAAATCAAGATCTGGAGCGCGGCCTGCTCGACCGGCGCCGAGCCCTATACGATCGCCATGATCATGGACGAGTTCTGCGAGAAGCATCGCAATATCGACTATTCGATCCTCTGCACCGACATCTGCACCGAGGTGCTGGGCCAGGCGATCGCCGGCCGCTTCTCCGAGCAGATGATCGAGCCGGTCTCGATGGCCCGCCGCCAGCGCTACCTGATGCGGGCGCGCGACGCGTCGCGCAACGAGGTGCGGATCAAGCCCCAGCTGCGCTCCAAGCTGGCCTTCGGCCGCCTGAACCTGATGGATGACGCCTATCCGATTGAGGCCGGTCTCGACATCGTCTTCTGCCGCAACATCCTGATCTATTTCGACAAGGCCACCCAGGCCAAGGTGCTGGGCCGGCTGTGCAACCATCTGGCGCCTGGCGGGTATCTGTTCCTGGGCCATTCGGAGTCGATCGTCGGCATCGACCTGCCCGTCGTCCAGATCGCCAACACGGTCTTCCAGAAGCGATAGCCCCCAGAGGCGCTCATGCCCGTGGCCCGAAAGATCCGTGTCCTGATCATCGACGACTCGGCCACGGTGCGTCAGACACTGACCTCGATCCTGGAATCCGATCCGCAGATCGAGGTTCTGGGCGTCGCGTCCGATCCGTTCGTGGCCGCCAAGCGCATCGCCGAGGAGATCCCCGACGTCATCACCCTGGACGTCGAGATGCCGCGCATGGACGGCATCACCTTCCTGCGCAAGCTTATGGCCCAAAAGCCGATCCCGGTGGTGATGTGCTCGTCCCTGACCGAGGCGGGCTCGGAGACCCTGCTGCAGGCGCTGGAAGCCGGGGCCGTCGACATCATCCTGAAGCCCAAGGTCGGGGTGGCCGACCACCTGCTGGAATCCAAGATCCGCATCTGCGACGCGGTCAAGGCCGCCGCCGGCGCCCGGCTGGCCGGTTCCAGGCGCCCGGTTCCCCAGTTCACCCGCCCGAGCCACGAGCCGGAGAAGAAGCTTACCGCCGACGCCATGCTGCCGCCGCCGACCGGCGCGAGGGCCATGGCGCGGACCACCGAGAGCGTGGTCTGCGTCGGCGCCTCGACCGGTGGCACCGAGGCGCTGCGCGTCCTGCTGGAAGGCCTGCCGCCGGACTCGCCCGGCCTGGTCATCGTCCAGCACATGCCCGAGAAGTTCACCGCCTCGTTCGCCCGGCGGCTGGACAGCCTGTGCGCCGTCGAGGTCAAGGAGGCCGAGGACGGCGACACCGTGCGGCGGGGCCGGGTGCTGATCGCGCCGGGCAACAGACACACCCTGCTCGAGCGTAGCGGCGCCCGCTACTACGTGTCGGTCAAGGACGGCCCGCTGGTGTCGCGCCATCGGCCGTCCGTGGACGTCCTGTTCCGCTCGGCCGCCCGCTCGGCCGGGTCGAACGCGGTGGGCGTGATCATGACCGGCATGGGCGACGATGGCGCGCGCGGCCTGGCCGAGATGAAGCAGGCCGGCGCCTTCACCCTGGCCCAGGACGAGGCCACCTCCGTGGTGTTCGGCATGCCCAAGGAAGCCATCGCCCTGGGCTGCGTCGACCGGGTGGTCCCGTTGCAAGGCCTGGGGGGCGAGGTGCTGCGGGCGGCGAACAGGTAAGGATTGGCTGCGACAGGGACCATCTGGAGGTCCAGGGGAGGGCCTCTTGCGCGCCTAAATTGTATCGGTTTATCGTATAAACTGTCGGCGTTCAGAGGAGTATGGCCATGCGAAACAGAGCTGTCTGCCTGGCGCTGGTTCTGTCTTTCGCCGTGTTCGGCTCCGCGAGCGCCGGGGGCGCGAAGCCGGCTCCGGTGGTGTCGTGGGGCAAGCCCGACGTTTCGTTCGACGACTACCGGAAAGACTCGACCGAATGTGGAAAGCGGGGCGCCACCACCTCGATGCGGGGGCGCAGCGAGTTCGACGCGGTGCTGCTGGGGCTGACCCATCAGGATATCGATATGGACATCGGGAGGTCCCTGCCGCCGTCCCTGACCAGGGAGGACCCGGCGGAGAAGCTGGCGCGCGACTACGCGCTCAATGGCGCGAAGAGCCGACCGGAGCCGAGAGTGAAAGCCTTGCAGAAATTCCTCGTGGAGAATGTCGAGGCGTGCCTGTCTGAGAAGGGCTACGTCAGATTTTCCCTGACCCCCGCCCAGTCCGCGGAACTGGGCGGATACAGGAAGGGGACCGAGGGGCGCTTCAGGTATCTGCATGCCCTGGCCAGCAATGAAGCGGTCCTTCTGCGGCAACGGTACGCGCCGTAGCCCGGCGGACGTCCAGGCGACTGTCGTTCGCGCCTGAAGGATCGCACGGCTTGTCCTAGAACAGCACGTCGTCTTCGTCCTCGACCGCCGCCATGGCGGGCGGGGCCTGGACTTCGGGCCCGACCAGGTCCTCGGTCAGCGCCCGGTGCACCTCGCGCTCCTGGGCCATGGTGTACTGCCGCGCCAGGCGATCCAGCAGCGGGCGAAGGGCGTGCGCCAGGTCGGCGGTCGGAATCTCGTCCTCGCCCGCCGCGTCCAGCAACTGGTTGGCGGCGGCGTCGAGCACTGAGCCGATCTGCTTGTGGAAATCGAAACGCTCGGCGGCGCGCCGCAGCATGTCGACCACGTCGGCGCCCTGGCGCGCCGCGGCGGTCAGGGCGCTGTCGACGCCGTCGCCGGCCTTGCCGATCCGGGCGACCGCGCCGCTGAGCACCGCGGCGGCGGCCGCCGCCCTGCCGTCGCCCTGGCTGGCCTCGCCCTGGCCCAGGGCCTCGGCCGCGTCGAACAGGCCTTCCAGCGAGCTGGTGGTCTGGGCCGCCGATTTCTCCAGGTGGATAGCGTGCTGGCGCAGCTCGACGGCGATGACGCCCAGCGGCTTGCCGGTCTCGCCGATGCGGCTGCATTTGAGCGTGGTGTTCAGCGCCATCATCTGCACGTCGGCGCGGATGTTCTGGATGCCGGCGATGCGCTCGGTCAGCTCGCGGGCCGACACGGCGGCCGAGCGGCTGACCGTTTCGGCGGCCCGCTCGCCGGCGGTCACGTCGCCGACGAGGCCCAGGGCCTGCCCCACATTGCCCTCAAGGTCGCGCAGGAAGTTGGTCTCGGCCCCGTCCAGTCCGCCAGGTCCCTGGCCCGAGGCCAGGTCGCGCAGGCGCAGCAGTTCGGTGGCGTCAGCGGCCATGCCGACCACGCTGTGGCCGATGCGCGCGACTTCGCGATGGAAGTCTTCGGCCATGGCGGCCAGCTGAGCGCCCAACAGGCGATGGACGAAGGCCTGGGCGCGTTGACGCGGCTCCGGGGCGAGAGCGGCGATCTCGCTCGCCTCGTCCAGGAACCGCAGGCCGGCCTGTACGTGTTCGATCCGTTGGCGGGTGATGTCGCCGATCTGCAGAGCCGCCAGGCCGCCGCCGACCTTCTTTTGGACGTCGCGGGCCAGGGCGGCGACGCTGACGGCGACGCTGGCGATCCGCCGGTGATGCTCGGCGATGGCGGCGGCGCTGTCCGTCAGGGCGTCCGGCACGGCTGGCAGCAGGTTGGCGCAGCTCCGCGCCAGCGCCTGCTCGTGGGCCAGGGCGCCGCGCAGGGTCTGGTCCAGACTGGTCAGGTCGTTGGCGAGGGCGTCCAGCTGGGCCCCGCCCATCTCGATGCAGTCATAGATCTCCTGGGCGAAGATCGCGAATTCGGGACCCGCCGCGGCGATGCCGCCGGACGTGATCTTGATGTTGATCGCGAAGACCCGGAGATAGGCCAAATGCTGGCGCATCTCGGCGATGCGGCCGCCCAGGCCGTCGCTGAACCTGACCAGCTCGCCGACGCGGCGGCGGCGGGCGTCCAGGCTGTCGGGCAGCGACTTCAGGGTCGCGGCGGCCTGGGCCAGTTCGCCGGTGGTCGCCGTCACCGTCTCGGCGTCGAGATTGGCGCGGATCGCATCCAGGCCTGCGATCAGAGCGCCAACGCCGTCGACGGCCCGCGACAAGACGTCGCCGGCTTCGAGGAAGCGGGTTTCCACCACCTGACGGGCGGATTCGAGGCGCGCGTCGATCCGCGCGCCGCCATTGGCCTCCGATGAGGCCGGGAAAGTCGTTGCGAAAACCGCCGAGGGAGACGCCAGGCCCATGAAATCGCCGGATGATTACTGTTGTCGCATCATGCCGGAAGATGTGCGAAGGGCGGGTAAAGATCGCCCGGCCTTGTCCTCGGTCAGACCTGCGCGGCCAGGGGTTTCGACCCGCCATGGGCCGCCTCCAAGGCTCGACTGACCGCCGAAAACAGCGTGCCGCCGGTGCGCGCCTGACCGACGCCGCGCGAATACTTGAATTCAAAGGAAGAAGAGAATGGTGGATGCGACAGGGATTGAACCTGTGACCCCCTCGGTGTGAACGAGGTGCTCTCCCGCTGAGCTACGCATCCGCCGTTTGGGTGAGGCCCTGAAGACCCCGCCGCGAGAGGGACGGGCCTATAGCCCGGCGTTTCCGCGACCGCAAGAGGTCAAAAGCGAGATGCAGGCCGACGGGACGTCGGAGAAGGCATCTATCAACAGATCTCCGCCCAGGGTCTCGACCGGGGCCTCGGTGTAGCCGAACGTGACCAGCAAGGTCGGCACGTTGGCGGCCTTGGCGGCCAGGGCGTCGTTGATGCTGTCGCCGACCATCACCGCGCGGGCCGGGTCGCCGCCGGCCGCCGCGATCGTGGCCAGCAGGTGGCGCGGATCAGGCTTGGCCGCCGGGGCGCTGTCGGCGCCGACGACGGCGTCGAAATACGGGGTCAGGTCCAGGGCGTCGAGCAGGGCGACCGACAGGTGGGTCAGCTTGTTGGTGCAGACCGCCAGCCTGGCGCCGGACGCGCGCAGGGCGACCAGGGCGTCGATCACGCCGGGGAAGGGCGCGCTCTCGTGGGCGATGCGGCCCAGATAGAGGGCGACGAAGCGTTCGACCAGGGCCGGAGCCTGGTCGGCGTCCAGCGGGGCGCCGGCGGCGGCGAAGCCGCGCTCCAGCAGGGCCTTGGCGCCGCGGCCGACCATCCGGCGCACGTCGTCGAACGGCAGGGGCGGCAGGCCTTCCTCGGCCAGGATCAGGTTCAGCGAGGCCACAAGGTCCGGGGCGGTGTCGACCAGGGTGCCGTCGAGATCGAAGGCGATCGTCGCGCCCCTCAAAATCTCGGCCTTGGGAATGTCGTTCTGGGCATGCATGGCTCTGGCCTTTCGGCTAAACGCGCGGCTAATGCAACTTTGGTCCGCGCTTCGGGAGTCGCTTCGCCCATGACCAACGCCGTCTCTTCGCCAGCCCGCGCGCGCGCCGCCGTCATCCTGGCCGCCGGCCAGGGCACGCGGATGAAGTCGCCGACGCCCAAGGTGCTGCACCGGATCGGCGGCCGGACGCTGTTGGACCACGCCATCGACACCGCCGAGGCCCTGAATTGCGAACGCATCGTCGTGGTGGTCGGCGCCCACAGTCCGCAGGTCGGCGAACAGGCCCGCAAGCGCCTGGGCGAGGGCGCGACCGTGCTGCAGGACCCGCCCCAGGGCACCGGCCACGCGGTGCTGGCCGCTCGGGAGGCCCTGGCCGACTTCGACGGCGACGTCGTGGTGACGTTCGCGGACTGCCCGCTGCTGAGCGCGCCGGTGATCGAGCCCCTGTTCGACCTGCGAGCCAAGGGCGCGGACGTGGCGGTGCTGGGCTTCGAGGCCGCCCATCCCGGCGCCTATGGCCGGCTGATCCTGGCCCCCGGCCACGTGCTGCTGCGTATCGTCGAGGCCAAGGACGCCGACGACACCGTCAAGCAGGTCAGGCACTGCAATTCCGGCGTCCTGGCCGCCGACCGGGCCCTGCTGTTCGACCTGCTGGCCCATGTCGGCAACGACAACGCCAACAAGGAATACTACCTGACCGACGTGGTCGGCCTGGCCCATGACCGCTCGCTGTCGACCCGCGCCGCCTTCGCGCCCGAGGCCTCGGTCCAGGGCGTCAATTCCCAGGCCGAGCTGGCCGCCGCCGAGGCCGTGTGGCAGGCCGCCCGCCGGTCCGCCTTCCTGGTCGAGGGCGTGACCATGCCGGCCCCGGACACCGTGCACCTCAGCTGGGACACCCGGCTGGCCGCTGGCGTCACGGTCGAGCAATTCGTGGTGTTCGGGCCGGGCGTCAGCGTCGCCGCCGGCGCGGTAATCAAGGCGTTCAGCCATCTCGAAGGGGCGGCGGTCGGCGAGGGCGCCCTGATCGGTCCCTACGCCCGCCTGCGGCCCGGGGCGGACATCGGCCCGGACGCCCACATCGGCAACTTCGTCGAGGTCAAGAAGGTCAAGGTGGGGGCCGGCGCCAAGGCCAACCACCTGTCGTACCTGGGCGACGGTTCGGTCGGGCCGAAGGCCAATATCGGGGCCGGCACGATCTTCTGTAACTATGACGGCTTCGACAAGTTCGAGACCCATGTCGGCGGCGGGGCCTTCATCGGCTCCAACACCGCCCTGGTGGCGCCGGTGCGGGTCGGGGAGGGGGCGATGACCGGCTCCGGCTCGGTGATCACGCGGGACGTCGAGGACGGCGCTTTGGCGCTGGGACGCGGCGTGCAAAGCGACAAGCCGGGCTGGGCGACCAGGTTCCGGACGATGAAGGCCGCCCAAAAGGCTAAGACGCAAGCCAAGAAGGACAGCAAATGAGCGCCGACGATCAGAAGCGGATTTCGGGCGAGGCGGCCGCCCAACTGGTCGAGGCCGGCATGGTCGTGGGTCTGGGCACCGGCTCGACGGCGGCCTGGTTCGTCAAGGCCCTGGCGGTGCGCAATCTGGACATCCGCGGCGTGCCGACCTCGGAAGCCACCGCCAACCTGGCCCGCGAACTGGGCATCCCCCTGGCGGCCCTGGACGACGTCAAATCGATCGACCTGACCGTCGATGGGGCCGACGAGGTCGGGCCGGGCCTGTCCCTGATCAAGGGCGGCGGCGCGGCCCTGCTGCGCGAGAAGCTAGTGTGGGAGGCCTCGAAGCGCTGCGTGGTGATCGCCGACGCCGCCAAGAAGGTCGACGTCCTGGGCAAATTCCCCCTGCCGATCGAGGTGGTGCGCTTCGGCCACGTCCACACCGGCCATCGCCTGGCCGACATCGCCGCCGAGTTCGACCTCCTGCCGCCGCGCCTGCGCATGGCCGACCGCGGCATCGTGGTCACCGACGGCGGCAACGTGATCTACGACCTGCCCTCCGGCGTGATCGCCGAGCCGGCCGCCCTGGGCGCGGCGTTGAAGACGGTGACGGGCGTGGTCGACCATGGCCTGTTCCTCGACCTGGCGGACGAAGCCCTGGTGGGAACCGACCAGGGGGTGGTCAAGCTGGTTCCCTAGGCCCATATCCGCCCTCTTTCGGGTTCATGGCCAAGCCGAGACCCGAGCCCGTCCCCCAGTGAGCCTGGAGCGCCCGCGATGGCTGAGTACGACTTCGACCTCTTCGTGATCGGCGCTGGTTCGGGCGGCGTGCGCGCCGCGCGCGTGGCCGCGATGAGCGGCGCCCGGGTCGCCGTGGCCGAGGAGTACCGCGTGGGCGGCACCTGCGTGATCCGCGGCTGCGTGCCCAAGAAGTTCATGGTCTACGCCAGCGAGGTAAAGACCCAGCTGAAGACCGCCAAGGGCTACGGCTGGACGATCGGCGAGGCCAGCTTCGACTGGAAGAGCTTCCTGCACGACAAGGACGTCGAGATCGCCCGCCTGTCGGGGATCTATGTCACCAACCTGCAGAAGGCCGGCGCGCACCTGCTGCACGGCCGGGCCGAGATCGTCGACGCCCACACCGTCGAGGTGCTGCCCAAGGCCGGGAGCAAGGACGCGGGCCGCTACACCGCCCGCAAGATCCTGATCGCCACCGGCGGCCGACCCTGGCGTCCGGACTTCCCCGGCGCCGAGCTGGGCATCACCTCCGACGAGGCCTTCCACCTGCCGGAGTTGCCCAAGCGGGTGATGGTGGTCGGCGGCGGCTATATCGCCGTCGAGTTCGCCAGCATCTTCAACGGCCTGGGCGTGCAGACCACGCTTTGCTACCGCGGCGCCAACATCCTGCGCGGCTTCGACGACGACGTGCGCTCGCATCTGGCCGACGAGCTGGAGAAGCGCGGGATCAAGGTGGTGCTGGGCTGCTCGCACGAGAAACTGGAGAAGACCGACACCGGCCTGCTCAGCACCTTCAACAACGACCTGACCTTCGAGACCGACGCGGTGATGTTCGCCACCGGCCGCGATCCCTATGTGGCGGGCCTGGGCCTGGAAAAGGTGGGGGTCAAGCTCAACGACCGCGGCGCGATCATGGTCGACGACTATTCCCGGACCACGGCCGATTACATCTGGGCGGTGGGCGACGTCACCGACCGTATTAACCTGACGCCGGTGGCGATCCGCGAGGGCGCGGCCTTCGCCCAGACCGAATTCCACGACAATCCCACCACCTTCGACCATGACATGGTCGCCTCGGCGGTGTTCTCGCAGCCGCCGGTCGGCGCGGTGGGCATGAGCGAGGCGCAGGCCCGGCAGGCGTTCGGCAAGGTCGACATCTATCGTGCGGTCTTCCGGCCCATGAAGAGCACCTTCTACGGCGGTCAGGACCGCTGCCTGATGAAGCTGGTGGTCAAGCAGGACGACCAGCGGGTGGTCGGGGTGCACGTGGTCGGGCCGGACTCGCCGGAAATCATCCAGATGGCGGCCATCGCGGTGAAGATGGGCGTGACCAAGCCGCAATGGGATTCCACCTGCGCGGTGCATCCGACCCTGGCCGAGGAGCTGGTGACGATGCGCGAGAAGTACATGCCGTCGGAAATGGGAACCGTATGACCGCCACGCCCTTGTCCGAGCCAAGCGATGCTTCGGCCCGCCGCACGCCCTGGCTCAGCGGCGTGGCGATCTTCGTCGCGGTGATGACGCCGCTGCTGGCCTATCTGGCGCCGCTTGGCTTCGCGCCGCTGCTGGCCTTGGCGGGCCTGCTGGCCTTGCCGGGCCTGAGGTTGACCCGCGCCGCCGCCCCGCCGCTGCTGATCCTGGTGGCCATGGCCCTGTGGGCGGCCGCCAGCATGACCTGGAGTCCGGTGACCATCGACGTGTCCAAGCTCAAGGGCTACGGCGACATCGAGAGCCTGACGGCCCTGAAGCTGTTTTTGCAACTGGCGACCTACGGGGCGGCCGTGGTGGCCCTGCGCGGCCTGCCCGACCCCGGCGCGCGGCGCGCGGCGACGGTGCTGGCCTATGGCGCCGTGGCGCTGGCCAGCATCGCCGCTCTGGACTCGCTGACGGGCGCGGCGATCTACCAGAAACTGCACCTGGTGACCGGCGAAACGATCCGGCAGGATTTGGCGATGGTGAAGGTCTCGCTGTCGACCTACATCCTGGCGCTGCTGTTCTGGCCGACGGCGCTGATCCTGGCGCGACTCTGGCGTCGTGGACTGATCTGGTTGATGGTCTTAGGCACGGTTGTGACCTCGGTGATCTGCAGCTCGGACGCCTGTCTCGTGGCTCTCGCGGCGGGCGGACTGGTCTGGCTGCTCGTGTACTTCGCCGGGCGGACGGGGGCCAAGGTGCTGGTCGGGCTGGTGGCCGCGCCGTTCGTGCTGGCGCCCCTGGCGGTGCTGGTGGCCGTCCAGACCGGCGTCATCGCCTGGCTGCACCGGATGGTCCCGGCCTCCTGGGACGCCAGGCTGAACATCTGGACCTTCGCCGCGGACCATATCCAGAGTCATCCGTTCCGGGGCTGGGGACTGGACGCTAGCCGCACCTTCGGTCCGGCCATTCCGTTGCACACCCATAACGCCCAGCTTCAGCTGTGGCTGGAACTGGGCGCGATCGGCGCGGCTCTGGCGGGCGTGTTTTTCTGCTGGCTGGCCTATGGCGTCGTGCGCCTGAGCGAGCGGTCGCGGGCCGAGGCTGCGATGGCGGCCGCCGCCCTAGTCAGCTACCTGGTGATCGGGGGGCTGAGCTTCGGGGTCTGGCAGGAGTGGTGGCTGGGCCTGGGCGCCTTGACGCTGATCGCCTGCGGCCTGGCCCGCGCGGTTTCCGAGCCACAATGGGCCGCCCTGGATGAACTTACCCCATTGGGGTGATTTTCCTGTTTTTGCTGCAACGATTTTGCCTTTGGGTCGTGGTTGGGATAAAAGCCGCTCCCTTTTGAGAAATTCGAGACCGTCATGACCAGCCGCTGGACCCCGTCGTCGTGGAGAGCCCTGCCCGCGAAACACGTCCCGACCGACTATCCGGACGTGGCGGCGGTCGAACGCGTCGAGCAGACTCTTCGCCAGATGCCGCCGCTGGTTTTCGCGGGTGAGGCGCGCCGCCTGAAGTCGGCGCTTGGCGAGGTGGCGGAAGGCCGGGCCTTCCTGCTGCAAGGGGGCGACTGCGCCGAGAGCTTCAAGGAATTCCACGCGGACAACATCCGCGACACCTTCCGCCTGATCCTGCAGATGGCCGTGGTGCTGACCTTCGCTGGCGGCAAGCCGGTGGTGAAGGTGGGCCGCATCGCCGGCCAGTTCGCCAAGCCGCGCTCAGAGCCGATCGAGACGATCGGCGACGTGACCCTGCCGTCCTATCGAGGCGACAATATCAACGGCATGGAGTTCACTGCCCAGGATCGCATCCCTGATCCGGACCGCCTGCTGCGCGCCTACGGACAGTCGGCCGCGACGCTGAACCTGCTGCGCGCCTTCGCCAGCGGCGGCTACGCCGACCTCTACAACATCCATCGCTGGACGCTGGGGTTCGTGGGCGACAGCCCGCAGGGCGCGCGCTATCGCGAACTGTCGGAGAAGATCAGCGAGGCCCTGACCTTCATGGCCGCGGTCGGCGTCACGCCGGAAACCCAGCCCGACCTGCGCCGGGTGGAGTTCTTCACCAGCCACGAGGCCCTGCTGCTGGGCTTCGAGGAGGCCATGACTCGCGTCGATTCCACCTCCGGCGACTGGTACGACACCAGCGCCCATCTGCTGTGGATCGGCGAGCGCACCCGCCAGCTGGACGGCGCCCACATCGAGTTCATGCGCGGCGTCAAGAACCCGATCGGCCTGAAGTGCGGTCCGACCATGGAGGGCGACGACCTGCTGCGGCTGATCGACGTGCTCAATCCGCAGAACGAGCCCGGCCGCCTGACCCTGTACGGCCGCTTCGGCTCGGACAAGATCGCCGACCGCCTGCCGCGCCTGATGAAGGCGACCAAGGCGGCCGGCCGCTCGGTGGTCTGGGCCACCGACCCGATGCACGGCAACACGCTGAAGGCTTCGACCGGCTACAAGACCCGCCCGTTCGACCGCATCCTTTCGGAGGTGAAGACCTTCGTCGAGGTGGCCCATGCCGAGGGCGTCCACCCCGGCGGCGTCCACCTGGAGATGACCGGCCAGAACGTCACCGAGTGCCTGGGCGGCGCGCGGGCGGTGTCGGAAGGCGATCTGGCCGACCGCTACCACACCCATTGCGACCCGCGGCTGAACGGCGAACAGGCCCTGGAGCTGGCGTTCCTGGTGGCCGAGAAGCTGAAGTCGGCGCGCGACGACCAGCGTCGCTTGGCCGCGGGATAAGGCCGCCGCATCAAGACTGGTGAAGGTTTGTGACAGGGTGTAGCCTCTTTCCTTGGAAGGAGGCTGGCCATGGACGGTTCAGCTTTGTCGCGGAGGCTGCTTCTCGGAGGGTTTCTGCTGGGTGCTCTGCCGGCGGTTCCAGCTTGGGGCCGGAATTTGGTCGAGCCCACCCTTTCCCAACCTACCGGCGCCCTGGATTCGGCGCGTCGCATGACGGTCTTCGTCAAGCTGAACGGCGTGGGGCCTTTTTCCTTCATGATCGACACGGGCGCGAACGCTTCCGTGGTTTCAAGCGAAGTGGTGGCTCAACTGGGCCTGTCGCGCGGCCAGCAGGTCAACATGCACGGCGTGGCCGGGGCGGAATTGGTGGACACGGTTAAGATGGACACCGTGGCCGTCGGGGCGCGCGTCAAGCGGGGATTGACCATGTCGGTCTTGCCGCAGATGCATCTCGGAGTTCAAGGAGTCCTCGGGCTGGATTGGCTGGGCGAGCAAGGTTTGACCCTGGATTTCGCGCGTCGCCAGATGATGTTGGGACCCAGCGTGCCAATGACCGATTCCAGGACCGTCACGGTTCCGGTCAGGAGCCAGCGCAGCGGTCTTCATCTGATCGACGCTCAGGTGATGGGTGTCACGACGATGGCCTATCTGGACACTGGGTCAACCATGACGATCGGTAACGCCGCATTGCTTGAGAAGGCCGTGAAACGGCGGGCTTTGATGCCCGACTGGGCCGACATCGAGGTCAGAAGCGTCACTGGCCAGGCCATCCGCGGACGCCTTGCCGCGTTCAAGCGCCTGCAGTTGGGAAACCTGGTCCTGATGACCGTGCCGGTGGTCTTCGGGCCGGTGCACACCTTCGAATACTGGGGGCTGTCACGCCACCCTGCGTTGCTGATCGGGGTCGATGTTCTTCACACGTTCGAGTCCGTGGCTTTGGATTTCTCCCGAGGGCAGGTCCATTTCCGGCTACCGCCTCCGTCGGGCTATCGATATACAGCCATGTCTTGACCGGCCGCGCTCCGCTCTCCAATGGTTGTTTGAACGGAGTGCGTCGATGAGTTTGCCGGCCAGGTTGAAACGCGAGTTGAAGTTCCTGAAGGGGCTCTCGCGCACGCTCAAGCGCGTGAAGTCCATCGCGCCGGAAAGCCCCAACCTGATCTGCGACGATCTGGAGGCCGCCGTCGACAAGTGGCCGGGCAGCCAGGCCATCGTCTTCGAAGGCAAGTCGGTGACCTATGCCGAACTGGACGCCATCGCCAACCGCTACGCCCACTGGGCCAAGGGGCAGGGCATCACCCGCGGCCAGACGGTGGCGCTGTTCATGCCCAACCGGTTGGAATATCTGGCGATCTGGTATGGCCTGTCGAAGGTGGGCGTGGCCACCGCCCTGATCAACAACCAGCTGACCGGGCCGGCCCTGGCTCACTGCCTGAACATCTCCCAGGCCCTGCACTGCATCGTCGACCCTGACACCTCGCCCTGTTTCGAGCAGGTGAAGGGCGGGTTGGAGCGCCACGTCCAGCAATGGGTGCTGGGAGCGGCGCACGGCGATCAACGCGACCTGGCCAATGCGCTGAAGAGCTGCAGCCAGCTGCGCCCCGACCGCCTGACGGCCCGTAACGGTCTGGTCGCCAAGGACACCGCGCTCTACATCTTCACCAGCGGCACCACGGGCCTGCCCAAGGCCGCGCGCATCACCCACATGCGGGCCCAGCTCTACATGCGCGGCTTCGCCGGATCGACCGACGCGCGGGCCACCGACCGCATCTACGTGACCCTGCCGCTCTACCACGCCACCGGCGGCCTGTGCGCCATGGGCGCGGCCCTGCTGAACGGCGGGGCGGTGGTGCTGCGCAAGAAGTTCTCGGCCAGCGCCTTCTGGGACGACGTGGTCGCCGAGAACTGCACGATGTTCGTCTATATCGGCGAGCTGTGCCGCTACCTGGCCAACCATCCCGAAACGCCGAACGAGCACGCCCACAAGATCCGGCTGATCTTCGGCAACGGCCTGCGTCCGGACGTCTGGGACGTGATGCTGGACCGCTTCAGGGTCGGCGGCGTGCTGGAGTTCTATGGCGCGACCGAGGGCAATGTCTCGCTGTTCAATTTCGACGGCCGGCGGGGGGCCATCGGCCGCGTTCCGCGCTATCTGCGCAAGAAGTTCAACATCCGCATCGTCAAGTTCGACGTCGAGACCGAGACCCCGGTGCGCGGCCCCAACGGCTGCTGCATCGAGGCCACGCCCGGCGAGATCGGCGAATGCATCGGCCACATCGCCAGCGACGCCCGCTCGAACTTCACCGGCTACGCCGACAAGGCCGCCACCGAGAAGAAGATCCTGCACGACGTCTTCGACAAGGGCGACGCCTGGTTCCGCACCGGCGACCTGATGCGCGCCGACGGCGACGGCTACCTCTATTTCGTCGACCGCATCGGCGACACCTTCCGCTGGAAGGGCGAGAACGTCGCCACCAGCGAGGTGTCCGAGCGCCTGTCGGCGGTGGCGGGCGTCAAGGAGGTCAATGTCTACGGCGTGCCCGTGGGCGATCTGGACGGCAAGGCGGGCATGGCCTCGCTGGTCGTCGGCCCCGAGTTCGAGGTCGCCGCCCTGGCCGAATATGTCGACCGCGAGCTGCCGGCCTACGCCCGGCCGATCTTCGTGCGGCTGCAGCCCGAGATCGAGACCACCGGCACCTTCAAATACCGCAAGATCGACCTGGTCCAGGAAGGCTTCGACCCGGCCAGGATCAAGGATCCGCTGTATTTCCGCGATCCGGCCAAGGGCTATGTGAAGCTGACCAAGGCCGTGCACGCCAAGATCCTGGCCGGCGGCTACCGGCTGTAGGGCGTATCCGGGAAGGGCTTGGCCGCCACTTTCCGGCGATCCCCGGCCGGCGCCTATCCAGGGCTGCGGACCAGCGACGCAAAACGCGCTTTGAGGCCTCGTCAAGCGGCGTTTGACCTTGGGCGTTCCGGTCGCCGGGCGTAGGATCGGCGTCCTTTCGCGTCTTCGGGCCGAACAGGTGTGACCACGGCCCGGCCGCGCTATGCGCCGATGATCGGAGGTCATCATGCTTGGACAATCCCCATCCACCGACCCCGCGGGGCCGCTTCCACAGCCCAGCCCGGGCGCGCTCGACGATTTCATGGGCAAGATGGTCGGCGACATGGGGGCGGCGATGTCGGCCGCCCTGGCGCTGCTGGGCGATCATCTCGGGCTCTACCGCGCCCTGGCGGACGGCGGTCCCGCCACCTCGGCGCAGCTGGCGGCCCGCACCGGCACGACCGAACGGTACGTGCGCGAATGGCTGGCGGGGCAGGCCGCCGCCGGCTACGTGACCTATGACGAGGACGAACATCGGTTCTTCCTGGATCCCGTCCAGACCCTGGTGTTCGCCGACGAGGGCGGGCCGGTGTTCCTGGCCGGCGGCTTCGACGTGATCGCCGCCATGTTCCGAGACGAGCCGAAGATCGCCGACGCCTTCAGGTCCGGCGACGGCGTCGGATGGCACGAGCACAACGCCTGCCTCTTCCGGGGGACCGAGCGCTTCTTCCGGCCGGGCTACAACGCCAATCTGCTCTCCAGCTGGATACCGGCGCTGGACGGCGTCGAGGCCAAGCTGAGGCGGGGGGCGGTGGTCGCCGACGTGGGCTGCGGCCATGGGGCGTCGACCCTGCTGATGGCCCAGGCCTTCCCGAACTCCCGGTTCTTCGGCTTCGACTATCACGCCGCCTCGGTCGAGCGCGCTCGCGAGACCGCCCAGGCCGCCGGGCTGGGCGACCGCGCGGTGTTCCAGACCGCCATGGCCAAGACCTTCCCCGGCGATAACTATGACCTGATCTGCATCTTCGACGCGCTGCACGACATGGGCGATCCGGTGGGGGCGGCGGCCCACATCCGCGCCTGCCTCAGTCCCGACGGCACGTGGATGCTGGTCGAGCCGTTCGCCAACGACGAGATGACCGACAACCTCAATCCGGTCGGCCGGATGTTCTACGCCGCCTCGACCATGCTGTGCACGCCGGCGTCGCTGAGCCAGGAAGTGGGGCTGGGCCTGGGCGCCCAGGCGGGCGAGGCGCGGCTGCGCCAGGTCTGCCAGGAGGCGGGCTTCACCCGCTTCCGCCGGGTGGCCCAGACTCCGTTCAACCTGGTGTTCGAGGTCCGGCCCTGAGCCCGAGGCCGAAAAGGCCGCGCCGCGGAAGCCCGACGCCTAGTCGGCTTCCGCGGGGCGCGCCCCTCGGCCGGGGCGCTTTGCCGCAGCATGATTGAACGCGGGACGCTTCCTGGCTATATGGCCAAGACTGATGACGGGTCATGTGTGTGGCGACCCGGGAAATCCCGAGACGTTTCAAAAAGATAAGGGGATATCGCCATGCTGCTGACGATGATGAAGGCCAAGCTTCACCGGGCCACCGTCACCCAGGCCGACCTGGACTACGAAGGCTCGATCGCCATCGACACCGACCTGCTCGAGGCCGCCAACATCCTGCCCAACGAGCAGGTCGACGTGCTCAACATCACCACTGGCGCCCGGTTCACCACCTACGCCATCGCCGCGCCGCGCGGCTCCAAGGTGATCGGCGTCAACGGCGCGGCCGCCCGGCTGGTGCAGAAGAACGACACCGTCATCGTCGTCACCTACTGCCAGATGCCGGCCGAGGAGGCCCGCAACTACGCCCCGACCGTGGTGCTGCTGGAAGACGGCAACCGCATCAAGAAGGCCGCCTGAGCGTGCGAGCCCCCACCGTCCTGCTGATCGCGGCGGGGCTCGTCCTCGCCGGCTGCGCGCCCAAGCTGCCCAAGGGCGTCGACGAGCAGCAGCTGTCGGAGGCGGTCGGCCGCGCCATCGGCGGGCCCAACACCTGCGTGCTGCTGGCCGACAAGGCCGGCAAGGTGGTCTGGACCGGCGGCGGCTACATCACCTGCGCCCGCAACCTGCCGACCTGCGGCGGGACGACCACCACGGCCCAGACCGTGCTGGAAGGCGCGATCGGCAAGCCGGCCCGCTTCGCCAGCTGCCCGTCGGGTCCCGGCGCCAACACCGTGGGCTGGGCCATGGGCCCCGTGCCGGTCGGCGCGGGCAAGCCGGACCTGGGCCTGTCCTATGTCGCGGTGATGGAGGGTGAACGCGCCCTGCCGGGCCGCGAGGTCGGAGAGCGGGTTGAGGAAGCGTTCGCCAAGGCGGGGCTCTAGACGATTGGGGACAGGCCCATGGGCCTGTCCCCAGCCGCCGCTACTTCACCAGTTCATAGGTCGCCGACACGTCGACCCGCACCTTCAGCTCGCCGGCCGAGACCGGGCTGCTGTCGGCCATTTCGCGCTTGGCCATGGCGTACATCGGCATCGGCGGGGCGGGGGTGTAGCCGCCGCCTTCGCCCAAGTTGACCAGGCGGACGATCTTGTAGCCGGTGGCCTGAGCGTAGAGGTCGGCCTTGGCCTGCAGGGCCTTGACCGCGTCGAGCCGGGCCGCGTCCTCGGCCGCCTTGGGGTCCTGCAGGCCGAAGCTGATTCCGCCCACATTGGTGGCCCCGGCGTTGACGGTGGCGTCGACGGTCTGGCCCAGTTTGGCCAAGTCGCGCACCTGGATCGTCACCTGGTTGCTGGCTTGGTAGCCGTTCAGCTTGGGCGGCTCGTTCTGGACGTAGACATATTGCGGATTGACGTTGAGCGTGGAGGTCTGGATGTCGCGCTCGGCGATCCCGGCCTTCTTCAGCGCCGCCACGACCTTGGTCATCTGGGCGGCGTTGGCCGACAGGGCCTGGGCGGCCGTCGCGCCGTCGGTCTGGACACCCAGGGTGATGGTCGCCAGGTCGGGGGTGACCTTGCTCTCGCCGAAGGCCGACAGGTTCAGGGTCGTGGCGCGGAAGGCCGCGTCGGCCGTCTGGGCCTGGGCGGGGAGGGCGGCCGCGCCGGTCAGCAGGGCCGCGGCCAGGGCGATAGACGCCGCCAGGGGACGCGAGGGGCGGGCAGTCAGGGCGGTCATGATCGTTGTTCTCCATGCGGCTGGGGGACAGGCGCCGCGACCTTGATCGTCCCGTCCGCCGGCCACGGCAAGCGCGGCCGACGACGGACGGTGGCATTCCTGACAGGCTCAACCTGAACCGGACCTTTAAGCCGCGTGCAGCCCATGCTAATCGACCCGTCCTCCCGACGGGGCCGCGCGCCCTTTTCGAGTCTTGGGGGCCTGTAGCTCAATGGTTAGAGCCGACCGCTCATAACGGTCTGGTTGGGGGTTCGAGTCCCTCCAGGCCTACCAGTCTTCTCCCCACGGTTTGGAGCGCCGAGCGCCCTACGTCGTCCAGTCCTCACTGCCATGACGTACGCGCTGGATCAGGATGTCGGGTCCATCCAGTCGATAGAGGATGATGTGGCTCTTGTACGGGTGCACGCGGGTGGGGCGGGCGAGTTCGAGCCGTTCCGGTGCGGCGCGCGGGAATTGGGACAGGAATGCGAAGGCCTCTTCCAGGCCGGCATGGTAGCGTTCCGCTTGGTCCACGCCGAACGTGGCCGCGCCCGTCGCGTAGATATCGAGGATGTCTTCCTCGGCCTTGCGGCTGAGCCTATACGCCACGGTCCGCGCCAGCGCGGCGACGGGCGGCCGCGAGGATCTCGGCCATCCCGTTTGGACTAACGCCGCTTTCCTCCGCTTCGTCGATCAGGCGCTGCATGGCCGTGATCTTGTCAGCGCGCTCCTGATCCCGGCGGATCAGGTCACGCACATAGTCGCTGGCGTTGCTGTAGCGTCCGGTCTCGGCGCGGCTTTCCACCCAGTCCTTCATGGCGTCGGGCAGGGAAACGTTCATCGTAGCCATCGCGCACCTCTCCTTCGAGGATGGCTGTTTGGCAAAGATTGTCAATATTTGGCGGCGGCCTACTTCTCCACCACCTTCGGCAGGCTGGTGATCGGTTCCAGCGTGATGTCGCGGAAGAAGGCCTCGGCCCCCTCCGACTGCAGCTGGATCGCGCCGTGGGTCAGGGGGGCGCCGTCGGCCTTGAGGTCGCGGACTTCCATGACCGGCACGCCGTTGACCACGTGGATGGCGCGGTCGCCCAGCAGGTAGAGGTCCAGGGTGTTCCATTCGCCGGCCGGCTTCTCGGCGTCGCTGTAGGCCTCGACGTTCCACAGCGCCGTGCCGCCCTTGGCGGTGACGGCGCGGCCGCCGGGCGAGAACCGCAGCTTAGGGGCGATCAGGGCGGGATCGTCGACGGCGGTGGTGGCGGCGATGATCGCCTCGCCCACCGGCACGACCATGCCGATCGAGCCGGTCATGATCTCGAACTCCACCGCTTGGCTCCAGGTGCCCCAGACCGCGCCGGGCGCGCCGTGCGAATGGTAGAGCAGGCCGTTGTTGGGCGCCTGGGCCTCGCGCGGCGGCCAGCGGCCCTTGCCCCACTTGTACTGGAGCCGCAGGTGGTAGTCGCGGAAGTCGCCCCGGTGGACCAGGCTGCCCCAGATCCTGCCGTTGACATAGATCGCCGGCCGCCCGTCCTCGACCACCGCCTTGAAGATCTCGGCGCTCCGGGGGCCGGCGCCGATCGGGGCGACTGGCGGGCGCTTGTAGGTCAGGGCCGGGTCGGCATAGCCCAGCCAGGCGTCCCAGTCCTTCAGGTCCCGGCCGTTGAACAGCGCGACGGACGGGCCGGCGGGCTTGGGGATTTCGGTGAGGGCCAGGGGGACGCTCGGGGCGGCCAGGGCGGGCGTGGCCAGGGGAGGCGCGGCGACGGCGAGCGCCAGGGTGAAGGCCAGGGTCTTGAGCATGCATCCTCCCGCGCCCACGCCGGGGCTGCCCGCCAAGGTAGCTGACAGCGTTGTCGGTTCAAGTTTCGCGTGGTCGTAGACGGCCGTCCGGTCCGGGCGGTCAGGCGACCGCGTAGCGCTCCAGAAGGATCGCGATCGCCGACAGGCTGACGCAGGAGACGGCGGTGGTCAGGGCGACGATCCGCGCGCCGCCGCGCTCGAACACGCTGTAGGCCTTGGTCTGGATGAAGACGTTGACGGCCGTCGGGGTGGCGGCCAGCAGGGTCGCGCCCAGGCGGAAGGGCAGGGGCGCGTGGACCAGGCCGGTGGCGAACCAGGCCAGGGTCGGCATGACCATCAGCTTGCCGACGGCGGCGACGATGATCGGTCCCCAGCGCGGGATCGGCGAGGGCTCCTCGTCGGTCGGCTCGCAGGGCACGCCGGCCGCCGGGAGGCCGGTCAGGCCCAGGGCGATTCCCAGGGCGACCAGGGCGACGGGACTGCCCGAGGCGGCGGCCGCGCCCACGGCGCGGTCCAACACGCCGGGTAGGGACAGGCCGGCCAGGGCCATGGCGGAGCCGGTGATCGCCGCCAGCACGATCGGATTGCGCAGGGCCTGCATCAGCGAGCGCCAGGTCGAGCGGCCGCCGGCCCAGCCGAGCAGGCCCACGCCGATCGCCGCCACCACCACGAAGTCCACCGCCACGACGCCGGCCGAAACCCGCGCGGCCTCGGGACCGAGCACGGCCAGGGCGATGGGCAGGCCCAGGAAGGCGCTGTTGCCCAGGCTGGCCGACAAGGCTCCGCCCGCCCGTTCCTCGCGGGTCCAGCGCAGGGCGACGCCGATCGCCACCATCAGGGCCACCACCAGCAGGGCGCAGGCGCCGTAGGTCAGCAGGCCCAGGGTCAGGGCCCGGTCGGGGACGCCCACGCGCGACAGCGAGTGCACCAGCAGGGCCGGAAAGCCGATCCAGTAGACATAGGTCGACAGCCCCGCCGACATCCGGGCGTCGAACAGCCGCAGCCGCGCCAGGGTCACGCCGCCCGCCACCAGCAGGAAGAACGGCACGACCCGCTGCGGCACGTCGAGCAACAGGTCGATCACGGGGTCACCGGCATAGGGCGCAAGCGTTGCGGTCTCCGCCCGAAGGGGCCGCCCGTCGATAGCATCGGTCGCGGGCAGCGGTCAAAGTTCGGCCGTTTTCCAGACCTCGGGGACGAGGCCTCTACCGTTCGTCCACCGGCAGGCGGATGTGCACCAGCCGCCAGGTGAACAGCTTGTCGCGCCGGAAGGTGAAGATCGTGGCCTTGGACGGCTGGCCCGGTCGCCTGACCGAGATCCGCACCCGATTGGGATCCCAGTAGGCGATGTCGGCATGCGGTCCGGCCACGGCGGCCTTGACCTGGTCGAGGGCGGTGGCCGGCTTCTCCGGAGCGGGCGGCGCCGCGCCCGGCGCGTAGCCGCGGGTCAGGGCCGCCAGGCCGGGGACGGTCAGGTAGCGGTCGACCTTGGGCTCGGGCGGGGCGATCGGTTCGATGGCGCGCTTGAAGACGCGCAAGGGGTCGCGCCAGAGCGACGGCGGCTCGGCCGGGGCGGCGGCCGGAACCTCGTTCAGCTCGGCGGTCAGGCTCCTGCGCACCGCGGGGAAGTCCACCAGCTCGCCGATCGCCTGCACGTCCTCGTACTGGGCGGCGGCCTTGAGGGCGCGAAAGGCGAACCACGGCGCGGTGGCGAAGGCCGCGGCGAAGACCGCGATCGACAGGACCACCAGGTCCCAAAGCCGCTTTTGAAAGGTCATCGCCGCTCCGCGTGAAGGTCCGGGCCGGAAGGACACCCCATTCCGCCGCCATGGACAAGCCGCCTCCTGCCCCCGGGGCCGCTCGCGCTCGACGTGATGGTGTGAGGTTCCGCCTTGCCTCGTCAGGGAAACGCGCGTTTCTAAGGCGCAAGACCCTGGCGACCAGTGAGGTGTTCGTGTCCGATAAGTTCCTGTTGGTCGACGCAGACGGGGCGTATGCGCGTTTCGCGGTGGTCGAGGCCGGGGAGCCGCCCGCGACGGCGGAAACGGCGCCGGCCCAGTCCCTGGACGAGCTGATCGAGGTCTTGACACAAGCGTTGGCGAAGATGGGCGCGCCGCGCCTGCACGGGGCGGCCTTCTCGGCGCCGGGACCGATCTTCGGCAAGACCCTGCAGGTCACCCACGCGAACCTGAAGCTCGACGCCGAGGTGCTGTCCGAACGGCTGGGCGTGGCCGACGTCCGCCTGGTCAACGACTTCACCGCCCGCGCCATGGCGATGCCGCTGCTGGGTCCCGAAGCCCTGGAGCAGATCGGTGGGGCGCCGCCCAAGGGCCAGGCCCCGGCGGCCGCCCTGGGGCCGAGCACCGGCCTGGGCGTGTCGATCCTCAATCCCGACGGCTTCGTGGGCTGGGTGGCCACGGCCAGCGAAGGCGGCCACGCCGCCCTGGCGGCGGGCACGGCCCGCGAATGCGCCGTCATCGAACATCTGCGGCTGGCCAACCCCTATGTCTCCGCCGACCGGGTGCTTTCGGACGACGGCCTGCTGGAGGTCGCCGCCGCCATCGCCCACCTCGACGGCCATGCGCCGCGAACCGGGGATTTCGCGCAACTGGTCGCGGCGGCGCGGGACCAGGATCCGGTCGCACGGGAAGCCTTCGCGCTGTTCTCGAGCTGGCTGGGGGCGGTCTCCGGCGACTTGGCGCTGGTGGCGGGCGCCCGCAGCGGCGTCTACATCTTCAGCCCCATGATGCTGGGCTGGACCGACCTGTTCGACCGGGACCTGTGCCGGGCCCGCTTCGAGGCCAAGGGGCGGATGGACGTCTATATGAAGGACATCCCGCTCTACCTGGTCCTGGAGGCCGATTGCGGTCTCCTGGGCCTTTCCGCCCTGTATGCGGGGAGCGGCCCCTTTTAGACCGCGTGGCGATAGGGCAGGTTCAGCGACGGGCACGCCGCCTCGCCCGTGAACTTCGCCGACACCGGCGCGACGATCGGACCGCTGAGGAAGGGGGCCTTCAGCCGCCGGCAGAGATCCAGTTCGCGCAGGCTCTGGACCCCGGCGATGCCCTGCCAGACCCTCTTGTTTCGGTAGACGGCGGGGTCGCGCAGGAAACGGGTGATCGCCGCCGCGCGCTGCCGTTCGTCGTCGCCGCTCAGCACCAGGGTCACGCTGTTCGCGGCGCCGGCCTGCAGGCTCTCGATCCGGAAACCCGGGTCGGAGACATGCAGGTCCAACAGCGAGAAACGGTCCATCAGCAGCGAGCGGACCTTGTTGATCGCGCCGTAGCTGGGTTCGCGCGGCACGTCATAGATGTTGGCCGCCAGCCTAGGCCGCAGGGCGCGCGGCAGCTTCTGGAGCGTGGTTTCGTAGCTCCGCTGCAGGCTGGGCTTGATCAGGGCCGAAAAGCAGAAGGGCAGGAACAGGTATCCCGACGGGCCGGACTTCGCCTCGACCAGGGCGGCCTCGTGGCAGGCCTGGTCACGCTCGACCGCCTCGACGAGGTCCGTGACCGGGCCGCCGTTGATCTCGGCCCCCCAGCCCACGCCGCCGCCGACGAACCGCTCCTTGGGCAGGTAGTAGATGCCCCACCAGCCGGTCCGCGGCGTTTCGACCTGCAGGAGGTCGTCGATGTCGCCCGCGGCCGGGGACAGGGCCGCCAGTTCCTCGGCCGGCGGCGCCCCGGCCGTCGGGCCGTCCGGCGGCGCGAGGCTGACCGCGCCCTCCGGCGTGATCTTGCAGACGCGACCGGCGAAGGCGCCGTCGTCCAGGCCGTCGAGCAAGGTCTTGAGCGCCAGGGCGGGCGTTCCCGCGAACCGCATGACTTCGGCCTGATCGCCCTCGAGCATCAGCAGGGTGACCTCGCCCGCGCCGTTCTCGCCGAACAGCTTGTACTGCAGGTCCCGGGACATGCGGCACAGCTCCTCGGCGTCCAGGCTGGTGGCCCTGGGATCGGCGAGGACGAAGGAGAACGGCGCCACCAGGCCGTAGCGGCGCGGCCAGGTCCAATGGGTTTCCAGGTAGGCGGAAGCGACCTTGGCGACCACGCCGGCCATGGTGTCGGTGTCGGCGAAGACCAGCTCCTCGCCCACGAAGATCTTCAGACAAGCGATCGCGGTCATGCGGGGACCATAGGGCAAACTTCTCGATCGGGCGCGCCGCCTCAAGGTCGTGGAACGCGCGGCACGGGGTCGCGGCGCCCAGAAGAGCCAATTTTTGCGCCCTTGGCGAGAGCCTGAAACGCAAAACGCCTCCCCCTTGCGGGAGAGGCGTCGCGAAGCTCCAGCCCCGTGGCCTTAGGCCGCGGCCATGGCCTTCTTCAGGTTCTCGTCGATCTTGTCGAGGAAGCCCTCGGTGGTCAGCCACGACTGCTTGTCGCCGACCAGCAGGGCCAGGTCCTTGGTCATGAAGCCGCTTTCGACGGTATCGACGCAGACCTTTTCCAGGGTGTGGGCGAAGTTGGCCAGGTCCTGGTTGTCGTCCAGCTTGGCGCGATGGGCCAGGCCGCGGGTCCAGGCGAAGATCGAGGCGATCGAGTTGGTCGAGGTCGACTCGCCCTTCTGGTGCTGGCGGTAGTGGCGGGTGACGGTGCCGTGGGCGGCCTCGGCTTCCACCGTCTTGCCGTCCGGGGTCATCAGCACCGAGGTCATCAGGCCCAGCGAGCCGAAGCCCTGGGCGACGATGTCGGACTGCACGTCGCCGTCGTAGTTCTTGCAGGCCCAGACGTAGCCGCCCGACCACTTCAGCGCCGAGGCGACCATGTCGTCGATCAGGCGGTGCTCGTAGTGGATGCCGGCCGCCTTGAACTTCTCGGCGTACTCGGCGTCGTAGATCTCCTGGAAGATGTCCTTGAAGCGGCCGTCATAGGCCTTGAGGATCGTGTTCTTGGTCGACAGGTAGACCGGATAGTTGCGGTTCAGGCCGTAGGCGAACGAGGCGTGGGCAAAGTCGCGGATCGACTCGTCGAGGTTGTACATGCCCATGGCCACGCCGGCCGACGGGCTCTTGAACACTTCGTGCTCGATGGTCTGGCCGTCTTCGCCGACGAACTTGATCGACAGCGTGCCCTTGCCCGGGAACAGGAAGTCGGTGGCCTTGTACTGGTCGCCGAACGCATGGCGGCCGACGATGATCGGCTGGGTCCAGCCCGGCACCAGGCGCGGCACGTTCTGGCAGATGATCGGCTCGCGGAAGATCACGCCGCCCAGGATGTTGCGGATCGTGCCGTTCGGCGACTTCCACATCTTCTTCAGATTGAATTCGGTGACGCGTTGTTCGTCGGGGGTGATCGTCGCGCACTTGACGGCCACGCCGTGCTTCTTGGTCGCCTCGGCCGCGTCGATCGTGACCTGGTCGTTGGTGGCGTCGCGGTTCTCGACGCTGAGGTCGTAGTAGTCGAGCTCCAGGTCCAGGTACGGGAAGATCAGCTTATCCTTGATGAGCTTCCAGATGATCCGGGTCATTTCATCGCCGTCCATGTCGACGACGGGGTTGGCGACTTTGATCTTGGCCATTGCGGGGTCTTTCCTCTCGCGGTGGCGCGCCTGTGACTCTTTGGCGCACAGGGCCAAGGAGCGGCGCGGACGGCGTGCCTATAGACTGTTGCGAGCCGGGGGGAAAGCCGAGGTCGTCCCGAACCGGAGATGAGGCCCTTTCGGCGCGCTAAGTGTTTGATCCGCGTGTAAATCCTTGTTGAGGCTTCTTGGGGTACGAACCAGGCGTGAAGAAGCGGGCCGCCATAGCCGACGTCACCTCGCCTCTCGCGCGGCGGCTGCTGGCGATCGTCGCCGTCCTGTCCATCGCCGTGACGGGCGTGGCGACGGCGGTGACCTTCGTCTTCGTGCAGCGGTCGGCCGCCGACGCCCAGATGCGTCACCTGACCGAGTACGTCGCCGAGCGGGTCAAGACCGAGGACCGGTTGTTCTCCGACCTGGTCAAGGTGCACGAGGCCGCGTCCGACTCCCTGGCGCGCCGGCTGCAGGCGATGGATCCCCGCACGGTGGAGCGCGAGTTCGACGCCCGGTTTCCCAGGCGCGAGGACGGCACCCGTCGCACGGCCAACGCCCTCTATGACGGCGGGATGGTCGACGGCGACTACACCTACGGCGTCGGCGGTTACCTTCGCGACGCCGACAAGCTGACGCCTCGGCAGAAGGCCCTGTTCCTGGCGGCGGCCCAGGTGGTGTCGCACACCGGCGAGGCCGAGCTGAACCGTTACGACAACTTCTATTTCTTCACGCCCGACACCCGGCTGGTGATGTTCGGGCCCCGGCGTCCGGACCGGCTGACCTACTACCGCCACAAGGCCCCGCCGACCTTCGACGTCAGCGGCGAGGAGATGACCCTGCTGACCCTGCCCCAGCAGAACCGCGAGCGGGTGATGAAGTGCACCAAGCTGCGCAAGCTGCTGTCGGATCCCAGCGGCCGCGGCCTGAACTCGGCCTGCATGACGCCCTTCGACTATCAGGGCCAGCAGCTGGGGGCCTGGGGCACCAGCCTGTCGCTGGACTCCTACCTGCTGCGAGCCATCGAGGACGCTCTGCCGGGCGGTCGCAACATGATCGTCTCGTCGGACGGCGAGCTGATCGCCGCGCCCGGCCTGGCGAAGAACGGCGTCGTGGACGCCCAGGCCCTGGTGCGGGCCCAGGCCAGGGAGGGCGTCGCCGACGTCGTCCGCCAGATCCGCGCGCTGGGCGCGGACGTGGGCGCCATCCGAAACGGCGACCGGGTGATCGCCTACGGCCGGCTCAAGGAGCCCGACTGGTACTTCCTGATGAGCTTCCCGTCCGGCGACCTGGTGTGGTCGGCGGTTAAGACCGCCTCGTGGGTGCTGCTGTTCGGCGTGCTGGGGGTGATCATCCAGGTGGCGCTGCTCTACCGGGTGATGCGCCTGACCGTGGAGCGGCCGCTGCGGGTGCTGGCCAAGGCGCACCGCACGGGCGCCGTCGTCGAGGCCGAGCCGATCGAGCACCGCGCCGACGAGATCGGCGCCCTGGCCCGCACCCTGCGCGACCAGCGCGACGGCAATATCGAACTGCTGCGCTCGCTGGAAGAGCGGGTCGCCGAGCGCACCGCCGAGCTGGAGCACGCCAACCAGGCCAAGTCGGTGTTCCTGGCCAACATGTCCCACGAACTGCGCACCCCGCTGAACGGGGTCATCGCCATCGGCGACCGCCTGGCCGACGAGGCCGATCCCGAGCGCCGCCGCGAGCTGGCCGCCCTGGTCACCTCGTCAGGCCGGCTGCTGGAGCAGGTGCTCAGCGACATCCTCGACGTCTCCAAGATCGAGGCGGGCCAGTTCCACCTGACGCCCGCACCCTTCGACCTGGCCACCCTGGTGGGCGGCGTCGCCGAACTGCACAGGGCGTCGGCCGAGGCCAAGGACCTGGAATTCCGTTGGTCGATCCAGCCCGGCCTGTCGGGGAGCTATCTGGGCGACGCGGGGCGCATCAGCCAGATCCTCAACAACCTGCTGGCCAACGCCGTGAAGTTCACCGCCATCGGCGAGGTGGCGCTGAGCGTCGAAAGCGGGGTCGATGGCCTGAGCTTCATCGTCAGCGACAGCGGCGTCGGCTTCGACGACACGGTGCGCCAGCGCCTGTTCAAGCGCTTCGTCCAGGCCGACCAGTCGATCACCCGCCAGTTCGGCGGTTCGGGCCTGGGCCTGTCGATCTGCGCCGCCCTGGCCGAGATGATGGGCGGCCGCATCGACGCTCGCGCGGTGGTGGGCCGCGGGGCGACCTTTCAGGTCGACCTGCCCCTGACCCGCATCCGGGCCGTCGAGGATGCGACGCCGGACGATGAGGAAGAGATCTCGCTCGAAGGCTTGCGGGTGCTGGTCGCCGAGGACCATCCCACCAACCAGAAGGTGGTCGAGATCATTCTTCAGCCGTTCGACGTGGAGCTGGCCATGGTCGAGGACGGCCAGGCGGCGCTGGAGGTCTTCACCCCCGGGGCGTTCGACGCGATCCTGATGGATATGCAGATGCCGGTCATGGACGGCCTGACCGCCACCCGCCTGATCCGGGAGCGGGAAGCCGCGGCCGGCGCTCCGCCGGTGTTGCTGGTCATGCTGACCGCCAACGCCATGGAGGAGCACGTTTCGGCCGCCAAGGCGGCCGGCGCCGACCTCCACCTGGCCAAGCCGGTGCGCCCGGCCCAGTTGCTGGAGGCTTTGGCGCGGGCGCGGGCGGCTCGCGGGGCGGCCGAGCTCAGCGCGACGGGCTAAGCCTCGAAGCCGGGCCGTCGCCGGACGCACGAATCGCCATCATGGGGCTTGCACCGCGCGGCGGTCCGGCGGCAAAGGGGGACGATGACCTCCAAGCCCTCTCCGCCCTGCGTGATCCTGAACCAGCCGCAACTGGCCGAGAACATCGGCGCGGTCGCTCGGGTGATGGCCAATTTCGGCCTGTCGGACCTGCGCCTGGTCAAGCCGCGCGACGGCTGGCCCCAGGAGCGCGCCTGGGCCAGCGCCTCGGGCGCCAACTGGCCGCTGGACGACGCCAGGGTGTTCGACACCCTGGAAGAGGCGATCACCGACCTGAAGCTGGTGTTCGCCACCACGGCCCGCCCGCGCGAGACCCGCCTGCCGGTCTACACCCCGCGCGAGGCCGCCGCCCACCTGTCGGCCGACGTCGCCCAGGGGCGCGCGGTGGGCCTGCTGTTCGGCGGCGAGCGGGCCGGACTGGAGACCGACGACATCGCCCTGTGCCAGGCCATCGTCTCGATCCCGATCGACGAGCGCTTCCGGTCGCTGAACCTGGCCCAGGCCGTGTCGATCAACGCCTACGAATGGAAGATGACGGTCGACGACCGGCCGTGGTCGAAGTTCGAGTACAACGTCGCCGAGCCCGCCGACCAGTCCAGCCTGCTAGGCCTCTACGGCCAGCTTGAGGATGAGCTGGAGAAGGCCGGCTTCTACCATCCGCCCGAGAAGAAGCCGTCGATGGTCCGCAACCTGCGCGCCCCGCTGGCCCGGGCCCGCCTGACCGAGCAGGAGGTGCGTACCTTCCGCGGCGTGGTCACGGCCCTGTCGAAGGGACGCGGCCGGGTGCTGGCCAAGCTGGCCGAGCAGAAGGCCAGGGGCGGAACGCCGGACGCCGATCCTTCCTCGGAGCCCTCATAAGGTCGTCATCCCCTTGTTGGGGGGCAAGCCGCATGTCCAGGCTAACCCTCCCACCGGAACACCCCGTCCAGTCCCACCCCGAACACCTGGGCGATCCTGAACGCCGCTTCCAGCGACGGCGAGTACTTGCCCTGTTCGATGGCGGCGACGGTCTGGCGGGTCATGCCGATGCGGGCGGCGAGGTCGGCCTGGGTCATCTCGCCATGCTCGAAGCGCAGGCGGCGGATGTCGTTTCGGATCGGGGGCGGGGCCGGCATCTCAGCAGGGCCGCCGATAGCCGAGGATGATCCCGCCGTGCCGGGCCAGTTCCGACACCGCAAGAGCCAGGATCACCGCGTTGGCCATCAAGGCTTTGTCGAAGAAATAGACCGTCACCGCCGCGCCCATCGCCGCCACCTGCAGCACGTAGAAGGCTCGCGTCGAGGCCGTCAGGTCGATCAGCCGCTCGCGCTCGTCCTGCGGCCCGCGCGGCTCGCGGTTGAAGGCCGCCATCACGATCTGCAGTCCCACCTGCAACACCACCAGCACGAAGATGCAGGTGGTCAGCGGTCCGGCGAATCCCTCGGGCCGGCCGGCGGCGGCCGCCCGGCCGATATAGGCGAAATAGGCTCCATAGACGACCAGGGTCGTCCAGAACGAAATCCACGCACTCTTTTCGCGCAAGGCCATGACGGGCTCCCGGTGATGTAAAAGATTTATAACATTGGGTGCGCCGAACGCGTCATGATGTCAATAATTTTTAACATCACGAGAGAGGACGGGGCGGCGGCCGCCCAACGGGGCTGGCTCGCGTCGCCGAGCCTTGGCAAGGTGCCGCCGACTCGACACCCGGAGACCTGACCGATGAAAACCCGCGCCGCCGTCGCCTTCGAGGCCAAGAAGCCGCTGGAGATCGTCGAGGTCGACCTGGAGGGCCCCAAGGCGGGCGAGGTGCTGATCGAGATCAAGGCCACCGGCGTGTGCCACACCGACGCCTACACCCTGGACGGCCTCGACAGCGAGGGCCTGTTCCCCTCGATCCTGGGCCACGAGGGCGCGGGCGTGGTGGTCGAGGTCGGGCCGGGCGTCACCAGCCTGGCGGTCGGCGACCACGTGATCCCGCTCTACACACCCGAATGCCGCCAGTGCAAAAGCTGCCTCTCCGGCAAGACCAACCTCTGCACGGCCATCCGCGCCACCCAGGGCAAGGGGCTGATGCCGGACGGGACCAGCCGCTTCTCCTACAAGGGTCAGACCATCCACCACTATATGGGCTGCTCGACCTTCTCGAATTTCACGGTGCTGCCCGAGATCGCCGTGGCCCGCATCCGCAAGGACGCGCCGTTCAAGACCGCCTGCTACTGCGGCTGCGGCGTGACCACCGGGGTCGGGGCGGTGACCAACACCGCCAAGGTCGAGCCGGGCGCCAACGCCATCGTGTTCGGCCTGGGCGGCATCGGCCTCAACGTCATCCAGGGCCTGAAGCTGGTCGGCGCCAACATGATCGTCGGGGTCGACCTCAATCCCGACCGCGAGGCATGGGGCCGCAAGTTCGGCATGACCCACTTCGTCAATCCCAAGACCGTCGACGGCGACCTGGTCGCCCACCTGGTGGCCCTGACAGACGGCGGAGCGGACTACACCTTCGACGCCACCGGCAACACCACGGCCATGCGCCAGGCGTTGGAGGCCTGCCATCGCGGCTGGGGCGAGAGCATCATCATCGGGGTGGCCGAGGCAGGCAAGGAGATCGCCACGCGGCCGTTCCAGCTGGTCACCGGCCGGGTCTGGCGCGGCACGGCCTTCGGCGGCGCCCGCGGCCGCACCGACACGCCCAAGATCGTCGACTGGTACATGGACGGCAAGATCCAGATCGACCCGATGATCACCCACGTCCTGCCGCTGGAGCGCATCAACGAGGCCTTCGACCTGATGCATCGCGGCGAGAGCATCCGCACGGTGGTGACGTTCTAGGGGGCGGAAGACCCCCTCAGTCGCTTCGCGACGGCTCCCCCCAGAGGGGGAGCATCTTGGCGCAACAGATCCTCCCCCTCTGGGGGAGGTGGCCCGGAGGGCCGGAGGGGGACCTCCGGCGCATAGGATGCTCAACGTCGAAACCCTCGCCACCCACCGCACCCAGGGCGGGACCCTGCGCTACTGCCGGCACGACAGCGCCAGCACCGGCACGCCGATGAGGTTCACGGTCTGGACTCCAGACGGGGAGGGGCCGTTTCCCTACCTCGTCTGGCTGTCGGGCCTGACCTGCACCGAGGACAACTTCACCACCAAGTCGGGCGTCTACGCGCACGCGGCCCGGCACGGCGTGGCCATCGTCGCGCCCGACACCAGCCCGCGCGGTGAGGGCGTCGCCGACGATCCGGCCTATGACCTGGGGCAGGGGGCAGGGTTCTATGTCGACGCCACGCAGGCGCCCTGGGCGCCGCACTTCAGGATGTATTCCTACGTCACGAAGGACCTGCTGGGGGCCGTCGACGGCGTCTTCCCGCTCGACCCGGCGCGGCGGGGGATCTTCGGCCACTCGATGGGCGGCCACGGGGCCCTGACCATCGCCCTGCGCAATCCGGACCTGTTCCAGTCGGTCAGCGCCTTCTCGCCGATCGTCTCGCCGCTGAATTGCCCCTGGGGCGACAAGGCGATGACCGCCTATCTGGGCCCCGACCGCGCCGCCTGGCGGGCGTACGACGCCACGGCCTTGATCGAGGACGGGGCGGGGGCCAGCTTCGACGAGATCCTGATCGACCAGGGCCTGGCCGACAGTTTCCTGGACAGCCAGCTGAAGCCCGAACTGATCGAGGCCGCCGCCGCCAAGGCCGGCCGCAAGGTCACGGTGCGACGGCAGGAGGGCTACGACCACAGCTACTTCTTCATCGCGACGTTCATCGGCGATCATGTGGACTGGCACGCGTCAAGATTGTAGCATGGCCGCATGAAAGCTTTGGCGCGGACGGCCGAATGGATCGCTGGCGATGGTCGCTGGCCGGGCGGGGTTCTGCGCCTGTGCGTCCTGGCGGTCGCATCCGTGGCCTACGCCTGGGTGAGAGGCCACGCTCGTGGGCGTCCGGACATGGAGTCCGTTCTGCTTGGCCTGATGCCCGTCCTGGTTTTCGCCGGGCCGTTCGCGCTATGGCGGTTCATGGAGTTTCGCCGTCGGGCTCGTCGCCGGCGAGACAGGGCGATCCATCCGATCGATCTGGGCTGAGGCCCGATTGGCGAGGCGCCGTTCGGCTTCCGCCGTTGACTCCCCGCCGCCCCTCCGCCATAAACCGCCCCTTCTCGCCGCCGGCTTGCCGGACGGCGCGAAAAACGCATGACGGAATGACCCGAAGCCGCCGTTGAGATCGCACCCTTTCGGGGGAGCCGGCCCGGATCGAACTAAAAGAGTGACTTATGTCCAAGCGCCATAGCGCCAAGTACAAGATCGATCGCCGCATGGGCGAAAACCTCTGGGGCCGGCCGAAGTCGCCGGTGAACCAGCGGTCCTACGGCCCCGGCCAACACGGCCAGCGCCGCAAGCAGAAGGTTTCGGACTTCGGCCTGCAGCTGCGCGCCAAGCAGAAGCTGAAGGGCTACTACGGCAACCTGACCGAGAAGCAATTTTCGCGCACCTACGAGGAAGCCGCCCGCCGCAAGGGCAACACCTCGGAAAACCTGATCGGCCTGCTCGAGTCGCGCCTGGACGCCATCGTCTACCGCGCCAAGTTCGTGCCGACCGTGTTCGCCGCCCGCCAGTTCGTGAACCACGGCCACGTGCAGGTGAACGGCAAGCGCGTGAACATCGCGTCCTATCGCTGCAAGGCCGGCGACGTGATCACCGTTCGCGAAAAGTCGCGCAACATGGCCCTGGTGCTGGAAGCCGTTGCGTCGTCGGAACGCGACTTCTGCGACTACATCACCGTGGACGCCAAGGGCCTGTCGGCCACGTTCGTCCGCGCCCCGGAACTGGCCGAAGTGCCGTATCCGGTGAAGATGGAACCCAACCTCGTCGTCGAATTCTACGCTTCGTAAGCGTCGCCCCTCGAAGACGATCGGAAAGGCCCCGGAGCGATCCGGGGCCTTTTTGCTTGTCGGCCGTCCATCTTCCCTCGCGGAAAGGCGGCTCGCTCCCTGGAGCTGGCGGCCCGAAGCGGGCCTCGGCCGTCAGCCGTTGAAGTTCAGCCGCAGTCCCGGCCGCGGCCATCGGGCCTTGTAGAGCTTGCCGGTCCCCGAGGCCGTGATCCAGGCGTCGCGCATGTCGGCGCCGCCGAAGCAGAGGTTGGTCACGATCGCGTCGGGCACGGCGAAGTGCTCGGTCGCCCCGTCGGGCGAGAAGGCGGTGATCCCGCCGTTGATGATCGTCGCCACGCAGACCTTGCCGCCGGCCTCGACCGCCAGGCTGTCCAGCATCTGATAGCCCGGCAGGTTGCAGACCACGTTTCCCGGCTGTAGCGGCGGGGGATCGGCCAGCGCGCCCGGCTCGGCCACGTCGAACGACCACAGCCGGCCCAGCAGGGTGTCGGCCATGTAGACGGTCTTCTCGTCGGGCGAGAGGCCCACGCCGTTGGGCGAGACGAAGTGGTCGCGCCACCGCGTGATCCTGGAGCCGTCGGGCAGGGCGTAGTACAGCGCGCCGTACTTGCGGCCGTCCGGCGTGCTGCAGCCATGGTCGGTGAACCAGAACCCGCCCTGCCTGTCGAACACTAGGTCGTTGGGACCCACCAGCGGCTTGCCGTCGCATTCGGTGTAGAGCGTGGTCACCGCGCCGGTGGCGGGATCAACCCGCTGGATCGAGCCGCCCTGGTGGCTGGGCGGGGTGGGGCCAGGCACGTTGAGGCCGCCCATGTCGATGAACTGGAAGCTGCCGCCGTTGTTGGCGACATAGATCGCCCCGTCCGGACCGATGGCCGCTCCATTGGGGCCGCCGGGGACCCGGGCCACGGTCTCCTTGCCGCCGTCGGGGCGCACGCGGGTCAGGACCTGACCCTGGATCTCGACAAGGATCACCGAGCCGTCGGCCATGGCGATCGGGCCCTCGGGGAATTGCAGGCCCTCGGCGACGAGTTCCAGCTCCATGCGTCTCTCCCTAGGCGGCGCCTCTGGCGGGCGCGCCGATGGAGTAAACGAGCGTTTGAATGACGCCGCAAGCGCCTTGCGTCCCTCGAGGCTCGCCTGTGGCTCGCACCTCGGGACGAGGACCCAGGACGACAGCGTTCTCATCCTGAGGCGCGCCCGGGATGGGCGTCGAAGAACCTCAGTTCAGGTCATAGAGCTCATAGGCGATCAGCCCGCCGTCGCTGCCCAGGAAGGCCCGGCCGTGGGCCGAGCGCACCAAGGCCTCGCGGTCCACCCATTTTGGCGTGGCGTCGGAGGCGTCCGCGCCCTGGGTTGCGCAGGGGACGACCAGGCGCACCGACTGGCGAGGCCTGAAGCGCTTGCCGCGCTCGGCCCGGATCGCCCGGCCGAACACCCGGCAACTGGCGACCTCGCCGCCATCCAGGGCGCGCACCTTGACCACGTTGAACACCACCACGTCGGTGGCCGCCGCCCGGGCCAGGCTGTCGCCCTGCCCCAGGCCGATGTCGGCCCTGGCGGCCCCCGCCAGGCCGACGGAAAGGGCGAGGGCGCAGAGAAGGCCGGTCATGGCGCGGGGGATCATCATCGACGCTCCAGGACACGGAAGACGAAGGCGTGGTCGTCGTCGGGACCGGCGGGGTGTTCCTCGCGGCGCACCTCGGTCCAGGCCGTCTCGTCGAAGGCGGGGAAGCTGACGTCGCCCTGGACCTCGGCCTGGACCTCGGTCAGATACAGTCGCTTGGCCTTGGGCAGGGCGGTCTCGAACAGGGCGCGGCCGCCGATCACGCAGACCTCGTCGACTCCGTCCTCGGCCGCCTGTTCCTTGGCCATCTGGACGGCCTCCAGAAAGCTCTCGCAGACCACGGCCTGGGGCGGTTCGAACGAGCCGTCGCGCGACAGCACGATATTCATCCGCCCCGGCAGCGGCTTGCGCGGCAGGCTGTCCCAGGTCTTGCGCCCCATGATCACCGGCTTGCCCATCGTGCAGCCCTTGAAGATCGCCAGGTCTGACTTCAGTCGCCATGGCAGGTCGTTGTCGCGGCCGATGACGCCGTTAAGGGAGCGAGCCACGGGGCCGACGGTCAGGATAACGGACATAGGACAAGTTTACCCTGCGTCGCGCGCCGCGGCCACCGCTCTGTCGGATTTGCGACGCCAGCGGACGGTTCAGCCGCCGAAAGGGACGATGACTTGCTGGGCGAAGGCGCGGGCGATCAGCTCGCCGTCGGGGCGGCGGAAGTCGGCCTCGACATGGATCATGCCCTTGGTGCGGGCGACCACCCGGCCTTCGATCGCCAGGATCTCGGCCTTGCCCACGCGGATGAAGTCGACCTTCAGGTTGCTGGTGCGAAACAGGGCGTCGGCGGGGGCGACGGTCATGGCCGCGAAGGCCAGGATCTGGTCGGCCAGGGCGGCGACATAGCCCCCGAACAGCGAGCCGTCGCTGTTGAGCAGCTCCGGGGCGGGCGTCCAGGTCTTGCGGACCCACCCCTCGCCCCAGTCGTCCAGGCCGCCGAGTTTCAGGGTCTGGACCACGGGCGGCAGGGGCGTGTCGCCGCCCTTGATCTGGTCGAGCCGATCGGCGCCCCAGGTCAAACGGCGACCGCCGCCTTGATGTGCGGGTGGGCCTCGTAGCCTTCCAGCTGGAAGTCTTCGTATGCGAAAGCGAACAGGTCGCGCTTATCGGCCATCTTCAGGGTGGGAAAGGGCTTCGGTTCGCGCCGGATCTGCTCGCGGGCCTGCTCCAGGTGGTTCATATACAGGTGCGCGTCGCCGAAGGTGTGGACGAACTCGCCCGGCTTCAGGCCCACCACTTGGGCGACCATCATCGTCAGCAGGGCGTAGGAGGCGATGTTGAACGGCACGCCCAGGAAAACGTCGGCGCTGCGCTGGTAGAGCTGGCAGCTGAGCTTGCCGTCCGCGACGAAGAACTGGAACAGGCAATGGCAGGGCGGCAGGGCCATGTCCTCGACATCGGCCGGGTTCCAGGCGCTGACGATGTGGCGGCGGCTGTTGGGATTGGTCTTCAGGCCCTCGATAAGGTTGGCGATCTGGTCGATCGACTGGCCATTCGGCGCGGTCCACGAGCGCCATTGCTGGCCGTAGACCGGGCCCAGGTCGCCGTTCTCGTCGGCCCACTCGTCCCAGATCCTGCAGCCGTTATCCTGCAGGTACTTCACATTGGTGTCGCCGCGCAGGAACCACAGCAGCTCGACGATGATCGAGCGCAGGTGCAGCTTCTTGGTGGTCAGGACGGGGAAGCCCTTCGAAAGGTCGAAGCGGATCTGCCGGCCGAAGACGCCCAGGGTGCCCGTGCCGGTGCGGTCGCCGCGCTGGACGCCGTTCTCCAGAATGTCGGCCAGCAGGTTCAGGTACTGCCGCTCGGGATGGTCGGCGGCGGCGGGGTCGGCGTGGACGGGCGCGTGGGCGTTCATGACGGCACTGTCCTACGCGAATCGCCGCGATGGCCAATCACAAAAACGCCCCGCTCGAGGTCTCGGGCGGGGCGTCCTGTCTCGCACCGGTGACGGGCCTACTTGGCCGGCTCCAGGCCGGTGTTCAGCACCCAGCCGACATTGTCGTTCTCGTCGGCCACTTCCCACCACAGGCCGTTCTTGGTCCCGGTCGGATAGACGATGGCGCCGGCGGGGAGGGCGCGGATCAGCTTGCCGCCAGCCGCCGCCGTGGCGCGCATGTTGGTCACACGGGTGGCCACGAAGGTCTTGGACGGCGCGTCCGCCGCGGCCGTGGTCGTCGTCGACAGCAGGCCCAGGTCCGTGACCAGCTTGGTGTAGCTGTTGATGAACGACAGGGTGATGATCCGGCCGATCTCGGTGTCCTCGTAGCCGCCGCCGACGGCGCCGCCGAAGCCCCAGCCGCCGCCCGCGCCCCAGCCGATGTCGTTCTTGGCCGCGTAGCCTTCCTGCACGGCCACCGTCTCGGTGGTGCGCACGTTGGTCAGGGACAGCACGGTGTTGGCTTCCAGCTTCTTGGTCTTGATGCCGCCGACCAGGCCGCCGACGCGACCGCCGATCAGGCCGCCGAGGGCGCCGGCCACCGCGCCGCCGCCGGCGTTGCTGTCGCTGGCCTGGACCTCGGCCACCAGCACGTAGTCGGCGGCCTTGACTTGGCCCTGGCCGACGTTGGAGCCGCGCTGCAGGCCCAGATTGCCGCCGATGTTGCGCTCGATCTGCGCCGCGTTCAGGCCCGCGCCCCGGTCGACCAGGTTGAAGCAGCCCGACTTCTGGACCATGGCCTTCAGCAGCTTCTGCGGCGAGGCCAGATTGTACTGCATCCAGCCGCGGGGGTCGTCGCCGTCCATGATCGACAGGGTGCCCAGCTTGCGGGCGCAGTGGGGGATCTCGGCAACGGCCTGGGTCTGGAGCTTCTGGGCGTTGCTCGGCTTGGCCTGGGCCAGGGCCGCGCTCGGCGCGAGGATCGACAGCGTGAGGCCGGCCGTGAGCAGGCCCGATGGCAGTTTCATGATGTGCTCCAGTAATCCCTGACGTCGAGCGCCAACCTTAGCTTGCGCGAAGGGCTCGGCCAAGCTCGCGTCAGCCGCCGAAGCCGCCTTCGTCCAGGAAGGCCTGCTCGGCCGCCGTCGTGCTTCGGCCCAAGGCCTTGTTTCGGTGGGGGAAGCGGCCAAAGCGGGCGATGATGTCCCGATGGGCGATGGCCCATTTGAGACTGTCGGCGTCGCCGGTGTCCTTCAGAAGCCCCTCGAACAGGGCGATGCTGGTGTCCTGGTCGGCCAGGGATTCAGAGTGCTCGTAGGGCAGGTAAAAGAACGGCCGCAGCTCGGCCGCGACGGCCTTGTCGTGGCCGGCCGCCACGGCGGTGGCGGCCACGGCGCGGGCCTTGCCGTCGGTGGCGAAGGCGTGGCCGCTGTCGCGGTAGAGGTTGCGGGGAAACTGGTCCAGCAGGATGACCAGGGCCAGGGCACCCTCGGCCCCATGGAACGCGTCGGCGGCCCAGGCGTCGTACTTGCCCCGGGCGGCGGCCAGGTGGACGGGTTCGAACTTCAGGCGGATGGCGTCGTCGAAGGCGTCGGACTTGGTGAACCACTTGTCGGGACCGGCGGCGGTCCAGAAGCCCAGCACATCCTGCGGTTTGGCGGTCATGGCGGATCCTCCTTTTCGGACAATCTTGGATAGGCGGCGTCGTTCAAACGCGGTTCATGGAGCAGGGCCGACACTTCCATACAAGGGATGAGCGACGGGGCCAGCACAAGGGCCCCCTGGAGCACTTGGAAAGACATGAAACGTCTGATTACGACCGCGATGATCCTGTCCCTGATGGGCGGCGTCGCGGCGGAAGCCGCCGGGGCCGGGCAGGATCGCCTGGATCATCGCGGCGAACGCGGTGAACGCGGCGGCTGGCGTCAGCAACAGCAACAGCAACAGGCTCAGCCCCAGCAGCCCGAGGCCCAGCCGCAACAGTCACGACAGCCTTCGGACGGCGGCGATCGCGGCGCCTGGCGCCAGTCGCGCGGGGAACGTGGTGATCGCGGCGGCCGTCCCGACTGGAACGGCGGCGCCCGGCCGGCGCCCGAGGCCCAGCAGCCCCCGCAGCCCGCGCAGGCTCCGCCCGCGCCTCAGGCTCGCAACCCGCGGGAAGGCGGCGACCGGGACGGCTGGCGAGGGCGAGACGGTCGCGACGGCCGCTGGGATCGCGGTGACCAGAACCGCGGCGATCAAAACCGCGGCGACCGGAACTGGAGCGATCGCGGCGACCGTGGCGACCGCAACGGCGGCTGGGACCGGGGTCCAGGACGTCCGGACCAGGGTCGCCCCGACTACGGCCGTCCGGGCCACGACGGTCAGTGGCGCGACCGCGACAACGACCGCCAGCGCTACGACCAGCGCCGCTACCGGCCCTCCTACCGCGCCATCCAGCGCTATCGGGCGCCGGCCTATCGCTATCCGCGCGGCTTCTACGCGCGCCGCTGGGCGTTCGGCGATTACCTGCCGGGCGGCTGGTACGGTTCGTCCTACTATCTGGACGCCTGGCGCTACGGCCTGCCGTATCCGCCCATCGGCTGCGAGTGGGTTCGGGTCGGCGACGACGCCGTGCTGGTCGACGTCTGGAGCGGCCAGGTGCTGAGCGTCTACTACGACCTGTTCTGGTAGGATCGGCCTCGTCCTGAATGGGCCCCGGGCGGATTTCGATCCGCCCGGGGTTTTTCGTTTCTGGGCCGGCCTCAAGTCCAAGCTTTCCGTGCCGAGGTTTTTCGACGGAGCGTGTCGGCGTTCGGTCTGGAGGACCGTCCTAGGGGCTCTGCCGCGGCGCTTCCGCCGCGTGGCGACCTCGAAAGGAAAGACGATGTTGAAAGCCTCGCCCATGGTCTGGACAGGACGCGTCCTGACCGGCCTGTTCGCCCTGTTCATGCTGGGCGCGTCCGTCCTGCCGAAGCTGACCGGCATGCCGGTGGCGGCCGACACCCTGACCGCCCTGGGCTGGAAGGCCGATTACGTCCTGATGATCGGACTCATGGAGCTGACCTTCGTCGTCCTGTACCTGTTCCCGCGCACGGCCGTGCTGGGCGCGGTTCTGATGACGGGCCTGCTGGGCGGGGCGATGGCCACCCAGGTCCGAGTCGAGAACCCGCTGTTCAGCCACGAGCTGTTCTCGATCTATCTGGGCCTGTTCATGTGGGGCGGCCTCTGGTTGCGCACCCCGGCGCTGCGGGCGCTGTTCCCGTGGCGCGAGGCGAACGCCTAGACGTTCGTCGTCGATTTCGCCGCCCGCTCGTCGTCCTGGGTGGCCACCAGCCCCTTCAGCGCCACGTGGGCGATGAAGCGATCGACCCAGGCGTCGAAGTCGGCGAGGTGGTCGGTTTCGGCCATCATGTCGTCGGCCTGGTCGTCGGCATAGGGCTTGCCCTCGCCGAACACCCCGGCGGTCCACAGGCGGTCGGGGACCTCGATCCCGCTGTAGCGGCACTGCCAGACCAGGGCCTGGTAGGCCAGGCGCTCGTCCTGGTAGGGTTCCTGGCCGGGATCGAACCAGTCCTTGCGCTTCACCAGCTTGGGGCGACCATCCTCGCCCATCTCATTGGCCCCGCCGTCGCAATAGGTGAAGAACGCCGCCGTTCGGCCCTCCAGGTGGTTGCGGGTCAGCCGCCGCCATTGCGGCGAGCGCTCCAGGGCCTGGGCCTTCAGCGTGTCCTTCTTGTCGATCAGGTCGGGGCGCGGATTGCCGCCCGCCGCGCAGACCAGGCGGTCGAACATCAGCTTGAAGTTGGTGGAGGGACCGTACCAGTTGGTCGGGCCGATGAAGGCCCAGGCGTCGGCCCGCGCCAGGCGGCCATAGAGGTCCAGGTCCCACATCAGGTCGGGCTGGGTGGTGCTGCGCGGGCCATAGCAGTTGCAGGGCCAGACGCACAGCGCCATCGAGGAGCTGACGCAGGCGTTGCAGGCCTGGATCTTGGGCCTGCCGTGCTGGTTGCCCAGGTCCTCGGTGTCGATCTGCCACGCGGCGGGCAGGCGGGCGGCCATCCGCAGCATCAGGGCCCGGGCCTTGGAATCCAGGCCCGGACAGCTGTTGTGGCGCCGCTGCGAGCCGGCGACCACCAGCACCCGCGGAGCGCGGTCCTCGGTCGGCTGGGGGGCGATCGGCGGGGCGTCTTCGGGCGCTTCTTCGAGGCTGGCCATGGCGGGGAAACGCCCCAGCGTCTAAAACGTCGCCACAGAGGCTTTCCGGTCACAACGTTCTGTCGTCATCGCCTTGACGAAACGGCAAAAAAACGCTCAAACGCCCGGCCTTTGTCGCTCCGCCGTTGCGCGGGGTGGCCATATTGACCAAGTCCTGGAGAAAAAACATGCGCGTCTATTATGATCGCGACGCCGACCTCGCCCGCATCCTGGACAAGAAGATCGCGATCGTAGGCTATGGTTCGCAAGGTCACGCGCATGCCCTCAACCTTCGGGACTCGGGCGCGACCAACGTCGCCGTCGCCCTGCGCGCCGGCTCGCCGACCGCCAAGAAGGCCGAGGGCGAAGGCCTGAAGGTCATGACCGTGGCCGAGGCGGCCGCCTGGGCCGACCTGCTGATGATCCTGGCGCCCGACGAGCACCAGGCCGCGATCTACAAGACCGACATCGCGCCCAACATCCGCGACGGCGCGGCCCTGCTGTTCGCCCACGGCCTGAACGTCCATTTCGGCCTGATCGAGCCCAAGGACACCATCGACGTCCTGATGGTCGCGCCGAAGGGCCCGGGCCACACCGTGCGCGGCGAATACCAGAAGGGCGGCGGCGTGCCCTGCCTGATCGCGGTGCACCACAACGCCACTGGCAACGCCCTGGACCTGGGCCTGGCCTACGCCTCGGCCATCGGCGGCGGCCGCTCAGGCATCATCGAGACCAACTTCCGCGAGGAATGCGAAACCGACCTGTTCGGCGAGCAGGCCGTCCTGTGCGGCGGCACGGTCGAACTGGTCCGCGCCGGCTTCGAAGTGCTGGTGGAAGCCGGCTACGCGCCGGAAATGGCCTATTTCGAGTGCCTGCACGAGCTGAAGCTGATCGTCGATCTGATGTACGAAGGCGGCATCGCCAACATGAACTACTCGATCAGCAACACGGCCGAGTACGGCGAGTACGTCACCGGTCCGCGCATCATCACCCCGGAAACCAAGGCCGAGATGAAGCGCGTGCTGGACGATATCCAGTCGGGCAAGTTCGTCCGCGACTTCATGCTGGAAAACCAGGTCGGCCAGCCCAGCTTCAAGGCGACTCGTCGCCGCTCGGCCGAGCACCAGATCGAGGAAGTCGGCGGCCGCCTGCGCGCCATGATGCCCTGGATCGCCAAGAACAAGCTGGTGGACGTGGCCAAGAACTAGCCTCGGCTTCATCGCTGGAACGACGAACGGCGGGCTCGAAAGGGCCCGCCGTTTTTCGTTTTCCTGGCGGGCCTTGACTGCAATGCAATCTAAGGTGACGGTGTCCTGCGCGAGTTTGCGCGGTTCTGTCCTCTGGAGGTTGCGTGGTTCGTTCGACTTCTTCCAAATCAATGAGGCTCGCCATCGCGCTTGCCGCCCTGGCGGCGGCGACGGCCGTGAGCACGCCCGCCGCTCAGGCCCGGCCCGAGGTCTGCGTGCAGTGGGCTTGGTCGCGGTGCGATCCATATTTCGATCGGCTGACGCCCGAATGGGGCGCGTGCTTTGAAGCCAATGTCGAGGCGTGCGAAGCCACGCAACCTGGTCCTCCGCCCAATTTTCCGTGGGCGCCCTGGCCGTGGCCCGGACCGTAGAGCCGGCGTCATCGCCAAGATGTAAGAGCCCGGCCTTCCGCCGGGCTCTTTTTTGTTTGGGCGCCTGTCGTCCGCGGGCGGCCGCATGAGGGCTAGCCCAACACGAACACCGGCCCCCAAGCCACCTGATACTTGCGCGCGCCGGTCGACAGGTGGGGGCGCAACTGCCAGGCGCCGGGCGGCAGGGTCCGGGCGCCGGGGCTTTCCACATAGGTCTCGATCAGGGCCTCGGCGCCGGGCTCGGAGACCGAGAACTGGCTGATGCTCGGGGTGGCGTTGGCCAGGGCCGCGGCGATGGCGGCGACCGAGGCGGCCCGCAGCGGGGCGGGGGCTGCCAGGCGGGCGGAGACCTCGGCATAGGCCCCGACGGCGATCACCTCGCGGCCCCGGCGCAGCACGCCGTAGCCGACATGGGTGAAGCCCGGCGCCAGCAGGTTGGCGCGGTGGCCGGCGCTGCCCTTCCACTGGCCCATGATCTGGTCGGGCCGCACCGCGCCGTCGGCGTTCAGGCGCTCGGCGATGTTCTCGGCCGGCGCGCCGACCAGGTCGCGGGCCAGCAGCCCCACCCGGGCGGCGGGGCCGAAACCCTCGCGGGTCATATGGTCGAAGACGCCGGTGCGGGCGATGTCGGCGGCGTGGGCGCGGGCCGCCAGGGTCAGGCCGGGATCGGGCGCCAACTCGGCGAGGCCCCGGCCCCGCCGGAAGATGTCGCCCAGGTCGTGCAGGTCGGCCTCGAAATCGGCGTCGAAATCGCCCCGGCTCTCGGCCAGCTGGCGGCGCAGGCGGCGGTCATAGGCCAGCCACGGGTCGCTCGCGGCGGCCCGGGCGAGGACGGGAGCGAGGCCCGGCGAGGCCAAGGCGGCGGCCGCGATGGCGATCAGGGTGCGGCGGTCTAAAGCGGTCATGGTCCTCAAGGCGGTTGACAGCGTCTCGTTTCGGCAAGTTGTAAGGGGCATGAGACCCGTACGTTCCATCTGGCTGGCCGGCCCCGAGCCCTGGCTTCCCGACGCCGAGGCGCAAGCCGCGCGCCAGCGCGCCTTTTGCGCGGACAACGGCTTCACCGGCCTGACCGCGCCGGCCATCGTCGAGACCCAGGCCGACAATGTCGAGGTCCAGGCCCGCGAACTCTACGCCGAGAGGATGGCCAAGCTGCGGCAGGCCGACGCCGGAATCATCAACCTGACGCCATTCCGCGGTCCTTCCTGCGCCAGCGCCGCGGCCTTCGAGGCCGGGGTGCTGGCGGGGCTGGGGCGGCCGGTCATGGCCTATGTCAACGTCGCCGACGAGAGCGAGGCCGAATATGTCGACCGGGTCGAAGTGCATGTCGGCGCCCAGCGCGACGAGCACGGCGTCTGGCGCGACGGCGACGGTTGCGTGGTCGAGGACTTCGGCCTGCCCGAGACCCTGATGCTGTGGGCCGAGGCCCGTCGGCTGTTCGTGATCATCACCGACAATCCGCTGCACGACCTGACCGGGTTGGAGATGTGCCTGGAGGCGCTGGCGCTGTACGCGGAGTAGGGGGCGTCAACCCCACCCCAGCGCCGCGTCCCCTCGCAGGATCGCCTCGGCCGCCACCGAATGGCCCGTCCCTTCGCGGTCGTGCAGGACCAGGGGCGGCAGCAGGACCAGCGGGGCCTTGCCGGTCTTGATCGCCCGAACGATCACCCGCTTGGCCGGGACGTCGGCGAAGGGCGCGACGGGACGGATCCGAAACGAGCCGGCCTTGGGGGCCAGCAGGGCCAGAATGTCGGCCAGGCGGTCGGCGCGGTGGATCAGGGTGATGGTCCCGCCCTCACGCACGGCCTTCAGGCAGAAAGCGATCCAGGCCGCCAGCCCGCCGTCGGCCATCCAGGCGCCGGATTTCTCCGGCGCGGGCGCGCGCAGGGCGCCGGGATCGTCGAAGAACGGTGGATTGCTCATGACCGCGTCGAACACCGGCAGGTCAAGGGCGCGGAAACCCCGCTCGACGTCGCCGCCGACGATCTCGACCCGGTCCTGGAGCGCGTTGAGGGCCGTGTTGCCGCGCGCCAGGTCGACGGCGAGGGGATCGCGCTCCACGCCCACGAATCGGGCGCCGGGCCGCCGGACGGCCGCCGCCAGCAGCGCGCCGCCGACCCCGCAGCCGGCCTCGATCACCCGCTCGCCGGCTTTGGCGTCGCAGGCCGCCGCCAGCAGGGCCGCGTCCATGCCCGCCCGGTAGCCCGCCACGGGTTGGCGCAGCCGCACGCGGCCATCCAGGACCGCGTCTTCGGTGACGCTTGGCGGGCTGATGGGCGCGGGTATCTCGTTCGGCAACGTTTCAAGCCTTGTGCTCGCCTTGACCCTGACCTATCCCGCCACCATTGTCGCTCGCAACGGCTGATCAAGCCCAAGGGACGCGAGGCGTACGCCGACCGCCGGCGGGCGTCAGCCAGGGAGAGTATGGTTTTGGACGCAGCTGCAGCGACCCTCGCCCGGGAGCCGGGATCGGTGGATCGTCTCGTGCGGCTGGCCGCCGCCGACATGGCCGGGGTCGACGCCCTGATCACCGCGCGCATGCAGAGCGAAGTGCCGGTCATCCCCGCCCTGGCCGAGCACCTGATCGCCGCCGGCGGCAAGCGCCTGCGTCCGCTGCTCACCGTGGCCGCCGCGCGCCTGGCCGGCTCGGACAACGACACCTGCCTGAAGCTGGCCGCCGCCGTCGAGTTCATCCACACCGCCACCCTGCTGCACGACGACGTGGTCGACGGCAGCCAGCTGCGGCGCGGCAAGGTCGCGGCCCACCTGATCTGGGGCGCGGCGCAGAGCGTGCTGGTCGGCGACTTCCTGTTCGCCCGGGCCTTCGAGCTGATGGTGGAAACCAGCTCGATGAAGGCGCTGGAGATCCTGGCCAAGGCCAGCCGCGTCATCGCCGAGGGCGAGGTGCTGCAGCTCACCCGCAGCCACGACCTGAACCTGTCGCAGGCGCTCTATCTGGAAATCATCGCCGCCAAGACCGCCGAGCTGTTCGCCGCGGCGTCGGAAGCCGGCGGCGTCTCGGCCGGCGTCTCGGCCGAGAAGTCCGGCGCCCTGCGCGACTACGGCATGAATCTCGGCCTGGCCTTCCAGCTGGCCGACGACGCCCTGGACTACGGCGGCACGACCGAAGCGCTAGGCAAGAACGCCGGCGACGACTTCCGCGAGGGCAAGGCCACCCTGCCGCTGCTGCTGGCCATCGCCCGCTCGGGCCCGCGCGAGGCCGAGTTCTGGGAACGGGCCATCGGCCGTCGCGAACAGACCGAGGCCGATTTCCGCCGGGCCCGCGAGCTGATCGTCGGCACCGGGGCGCTGGAGGCCACGCTCGACCTGGCCGCCGCCTATGCCGACAAGGCCAAGGCCGCGTTGGCGGGCTTCCCGGCCAACGACTGGCGCTCCAGCCTCGAGAGCCTGGCCGACTTCGCGGTCAGTCGGCGGGCCTGACGTGGCGAGAGCCGGTCGACGAGACGACGCCTCCTCGCGAGCCATGCCTGAGAACCGCGACGATGACCCGCACGACCACGCCCACCGCGCCGGCGAGGCGGCTGGCCAGGTGATCGGCGGCGGCCTGGGCGTGGTGATCGGCTTTTGCGTCCTGCTGCTGATGTTCGGCCCGGTGCTGTGGGCCCCGCTGTGGGTGGGCGCTTCGGCGGCCGTCCGGGTCAAGGCCCTGACCCACGACGGCTGGCTGACCGCCGGCGCGGCGATCACCGCAGGTCTGGCCGTGGCCTTCGTCCAGTTCCTGCTGCTGGTCCAGAAGAGCCCGCTGCTGCGCTATCCGGCCGTGCTGCTGTTCTCGCTGGCCTGGGTGGGCGGGCTGTGGCTGGAGCTGACCGCCCCGCCGCACCCTTGGCTGGCGCCGCCGCCCTGGCATGCGCCGGGCCCCTGGGCGATGGCGGTCATCGGCGTCGGCACCGTGATCTACGCCGGCCTCTACCTGCTGATCCTCACGCGCTTCGGCAAGGGGCGGTGGGCGAAGCGATGGCAGCTGATCCGGTAGCTACGGAACAGCGGCTCCCGCGTCCCCAATCGTTGTCATCCTGGTCCCTCGGGTCGGGCTTTGCGCGCGCCCAAGGGTAAACTCCGCGAAGCGTAGGGGCGGGTCCTGGGGCGGCGGCGCCGCGCTGGCCCAGTCCCCTGGATCCCGGACAGCGCTACGCGCTTCCGGGATGACAACTTTCTGCGGATCGAAGGGCGGGGTCAGCTCAACGCCGTCAGGCACAGATCCAGATGCGTGCCGTTGTCGTCCTCGACGTGGCGGGTCCAGGCCGCGTCGATCTTGGCGATCACCTCGGCGGCGTCGGCGCCCTTGACCGCCTCACGCTTCTTCTTGCGGTGCAGGATCTCGACGCCGTAGCCCAGGTCCAGGAAGAAGCTGAGCAGGGCCGAACCCTCCGCGCGCGAGGTTTCGGCCTGGAAGCGCGGCGAATATTCCAGGAAGGTGATCGGCTTCTGCTCGGCCATGAAGGCCTTGGCGCCCATGAAGGCGCGATACTCCATGCCCTCGATGTCGATCTTCATCACATCGACTTGGCCCAGCTCGCCGCGCAGCAGATCGATGGGCACGACGGGGGCGAAGTCGTAGTCGCTCAGGTCGTCGGGCGCGGCCTGGCCCGCCGGCTCCAGCTGGTGGTTGTTGTGCATGGTCTGGCGACGCAGGAAGGCCGTCTCCAGCGTGTCGGACACGCCCACCAGGATCAGGCGGATGTTGTCGATGGCGTTGGCCTTGGCGCTTTCCAGGATCACCCGGCCGTTACCCGGGCTCATCTCGATGGCGATCACCCGTCCAGCGGGACCGACCTTCCGGGCGGCCGGCAGGGCGAAGGCGCCCCAGCTGGCCCCGACGTCCAGCACGGTCATGCCGGGCTTCAGGGTCTGCAGGAAGTAGTCCAGCACCCAGGGCTCGTAGTCCTTGCCGTCCAGCAACTGCTTGGTGATCACCCAGTGGTCGGGCATGCGGAACGTGCAGCCGCGGAACTTCACCGAAGCGGGGACGGGGGCGACGCCGACCGGCAACGAGATCGCCTGGTGCTTCTTCTTGCGGAACAGACCCATCGTGCCCTCGTGGCGGCGCGGCGTCCGGAATCGGCGCGCGACTTTTGCTTCTCGAGCGTCACATACCGATACCTTGTGGCAAGGTCACGTCCGGGGAGCACGAAAAGGCGCCGCTCGACATCGGCCGCGATTCGTCGCACGCCTAGGTCGCGCCGTTTCCATCGCGGCCCGTCGGAGACCGTCATGATCCGCCTGCTGCTCAACATCCTGTGGTTCGTCATGGGCGGATGGATCAGCGGCCTGCTGTGGCTCCTGGGCGGCCTGCTGCTGGCGATCACCGTCGTCGGCCTGCCCTATACCGGCGCGGCCTGGCGCATCGCCGGCTTCGCCTTCTGGCCGTTCGGCAAGGAGATCGTGCCGCGCGACCTGGTGACCGGCCGCGAGGACCTGGGCACGGGCCCGCTAGGCTGCCTCCTTAACGTGATCTGGTTCGTACTGGGCGGCTGGTACATCGCCCTGTCCCACCTGGTGATCGCCGTCGCCGAGGCGGTGACGATCATCGGCATCCCGTTCGCGATCAAGGACCTGCAACTGGCCATCGTGGCCCTCGCCCCGATCGGCCGGACGGTGGTGGACCGGCGCTAGGCGTCAGAAGCCGGTGAACAGCCGGTCGATCGCGCGACGGATGTCGTCCTCGTAAGCGGCGAGGTTGTCGATCTTTCGATGGAGCATGGCCGTGCCTATCGCGACCAGTTCGGGAATGCAGACGACCAGATCGAGATCGTCGCAACGAACCTCGATCGAAAGCTTAGTCAGAACATCGAACGTCTCTGTCCGGTAAAGGGCGCAACAACCACGCTGGGCAGATCGCCAGCATGGTGTGATTGGAGAACGACGACATAAGGCGCTTCATCGCGACTGCGGAGCGATGGATTGGCGAAGACGTCGAACTGGCGGATCACCACGTCCGCAGGTCGTCCCCGAAGACGCCGCGTTTCTCGATCCGCTCGCGATAAGCCCTGAGGGCTTCGGCGTTCTCGTCCGCCCACCGTCTTGCACGTTCTTCGGCCCCCGCGGGATCGACCTTCTGCAGGTGCAGCCGCAGCTGCGTCTCGCTCATGCCGGCGACGGAAATCCCCAACCGCTTGGCCTGCGCCAGCAGTTCCGGATCGATGTCGAGTTCGACCTTGCCCATGGGCGAAGGCTAGCACGGCGCCGGCCGACCGTCAGGCCTCGTCGTCCTCGGCCAGCAGCACGTCCAAAAACACCTGGCGGCGGTTGAGGAAGTTGCGGGTCACCTGAAAATGCTCGGTGTCCTCGTAGTCCACCCGTTCGAGGCCGCGCTCGGATGCCTGGTAGATCCAGGCGTCGGGATAACCCAGCAGGATCGGCGAGTGGGTGGCGATGATGAATTGCGAGCGGGCCAGGACCAGCTCGTGCAGCCGCGCCAGGAACGACAGCTGCCGCTGCGGCGACAGCGCGGCCTCCGGCTCGTCGAGGATGTAGAGGCCATCGCCCCGGAAGCGGTTGTCGAACAGGGCGAAGAAGGCCTCGCCGTGCGACTGCTCGTGCAGCGACCGCCCGCCGTAACCGCCGATGACCGGAGGTCCCCCGAACGGATCCGCGTCGAGACGTTCGATCTCCGTCCCGATGTTGAAATAGCTCTCGGCCCGCAGGAAAAAGCCGTCGTGGGCGCGCACGGGGCTGCGGGACGGCCGGATGAAGCGATGCAATTCCGAATGCGAACCCCGCGTCGAGAAGCTGAAGTTCTTCGATCCGCCCTCGGCGTTGAAGCCCCAGGCTACGGCCAGGGCTTCGATCAGAGTCGACTTGCCCGAGCCGTTCTCGCCCACCAGGAAGGTGACGCGTGGATGGAAGGCCAGGGCGTCGAGATCACGCACCACCGGCAGGTTGAACGGATAGGCGCCTTCGTCCCACCCCTCGCGCCGCTCGACGCGGGCTTCGATCCAGTAGGGACGGTCCAGGGCCGTCATCCGACGCTCCGCCGCAGCACGTGGGTCCAAGGGCCTGAAGCGTCTGGCGAAAAGCCCTGCGCCTCCCAGAACGGCGCGGCGGCGGGGGAGGCGGCGGCGTTGCAGGTCAGGAGGTCGACTTGATCGAGGGCTTCCTGCGTCAGGGCCGAGGCCAGGGCGCGCGCCACGCCCCGACGGCGGAATGCGGGCCGGACATAGAAGCGGCGCACGCGGCGGGCCGGTTCGGCCGCGGCGGGTTCGAGCGACAAACCGCCGACCCCCGCCAGCTCGTCGGCCAGCAGCGCGCCGAGCAGGGCCTCGCCGTCGTGGTCGAAGCGCTGGTCGCCGCTGGCCCATCCGTCGGCCAGTCGCGCCATGTTGCCGACGCCCTCCGCCACCGCGTCGGCGAGGAGGGCGTCAAAGCCGTCCGGCAGGTCTTCAGAGATCCGGATCAGCTGGATCAAGAGGTTCAGCCGGGCGAGATCATGTTCTCGGGACGGACGTACTGGTCGAACTCCTCGTTGGTCAGGTAGCCGCCGCCGACGGCCTCCTCGCGCAGGGTGGTGCCGTTCTTGTGCGCGGTCTTGGCGATCTTGGCGCAGAGGTCGTAGCCCAGCTTGCCGTTCAGGGCCGTGACCAGCATCAGCGAGTTCTCGACGCCCTTGGCGATGTTGTCGACGCGCGGCTCGATGCCGACCACGCAGTTGTCGGTGAAGCTGATCGCCGCGTCGGCCATCAGACGCACCGACTGCAGGAAGTTGTAGGCCATCACCGGGTTGAAGACGTTCAGCTCGAAATGGCCCTGGCTGCCGGCGAAGGTGACGGCGGCGTGGTTGCCGAACACCTGGACGCAGACCTGGGTGAGGGCCTCGCACTGGGTGGGGTTGACCTTGCCCGGCATGATCGACGAGCCGGGCTCGTTCTCCGGCAGGGAGAGCTCGCCCAGGCCGGCGCGCGGGCCGCTGCCCAGGAAGCGGATGTCGTTGGCGATCTTGAACAGGCTGGCGGCGACGGTGTTGATCGCGCCGTGGCTGAAGACCATGGCGTCGTGGGCGGCCAGGGCCTCGAACTTGTTGGGGGCGGTGGTGAAGGGCAGGCCCGTGATGGCGGCGATCTGCTCGGCCACCTTCTCGGCGAAGCCGACAGGGGCGTTCAGGCCGGTGCCGACCGCGGTGCCGCCCTGGGCCAGCTGCATCAGCTTGGGCAGGGTCTGCTCGATGCGCTCGATGCCGTTGGCTACCTGCTGGGCGTAGCCGCCGAACTCCTGGCCCAGGGTCAGGGGGGTGGCGTCCTGGGTGTGGGTGCGGCCGATCTTGATGATCTTGGCCCAGGCGTCGGACTTGGCCTTCAGCGCCTCGTGCAGATGCTTGAGGGCCGGCAGCAGGTCGTGGACGATCTGCTCGGCGCAGGCCACGTGCATCGCCGTCGGATAGGTGTCGTTCGACGACTGGCTCATATTGACGTGGTCGTTGGGGTGGACGGGCTTCTTGCTGCCCATCTCGCCGCCCAGCATCTGGATCGCGCGGTTCGAGATCACCTCGTTGGCGTTCATGTTCGACTGGGTGCCCGAGCCCGTCTGCCAGACCACCAGCGGGAAGTGTTCGTTCAGCTTGCCCTCGATCACCTCGTTGGCGGCCGCGACGATGGTTTCGGCGATCTTCGGATCCAGCTTGCCCAGGGCCAGGTTGGCCTCGGCGGCGGCGCGCTTGACGATCCCCAGGGCCCGGACGACGGGAAGCGGCTGCTTCTCCCAGCCGATCTTGAAGTTGCCGAGCGAACGCTGGGCCTGGGCGCCCCAGTACTTGTCGTTCTCGACGGCGATCGGGCCGAAGGTGTCGGTCTCGTTGCGCGTGGCGGTCATGCGGCGGGTCTCCCGGAAAAACGGTCGAGCGGGGTCTAGACCCAAGGCGGGCGGAGGGCAACGCTCGCGGCTTGCGAACCACCCCGGCGATGGGTACGACGGGAACAATCACGGAACGGAGCCGCTCATGAGCCCCCACATCGCCCTGCTGCGGGCCGTCAATGTCGGCGGCCGCAAGGTGCTGAAGGACGACCTGCTGGGCCTGGCCAAGGACCTGGGCTTCGACGACGCCAAGACCCTGCTGGCCAGCGGCAACCTGGTGCTGTGGGGGAAGGCCGGTTCCGACGCCGACATCGAAAAGCGGCTCGAGGACGGGTTGGAAAAGCGCATGGGCCTGCGCACCGACTTCATGGTCCGGTCGTCGGCCGAGCTGAAGGCGATCATCGCCGCCAATCCGTTCCCGGACCTGGTCGAGGCCCGGCCCAGTCATCTGGTCGTCAACTTCCTCAAGCACCCGATCCCGGCCGGCGACATCGACGTGCTGCGCGCGGCGATCACCGGCCGCGAGCGGGTCGAGGGGGGCGGCAAGGAGCTCTATGTCGACTTCATCGACGGCATCGGCGAGTCGATGTTGGATCGCGACTGGAAGAAGACCAAGAAGGCCCCCGTCGGCACCGCCCGCAACTGGAACACCGTCCTGAAGCTGGCGGCCATGGTTGGTTTGTAGGGGACGCGGCGCACCGGCCTTGGCTATATCGGTTTCACGCCAAGGAGATGTCCCATGCTCGTCGCCACCACCAATGACCTGCCCGGCTACCGTATTGTCGCCCACCTGGGCCTGGTGCGCGGCGTCACCGTCCGCTCGCGCAGCGTGATCGGCAATATCGGCGGCTCGATCCAGTCGATCTTCGGCGGCAAGCTGTCGATCTATGTCAACCTGGCCGAGGCGGCCCGCAAGGAGGCCTACGAGCTGCTGGTGGCCCACGCCGCCGAGATGGGGGCCAACGCCATCCTGGCCATGCGCTACGACGCCAACGAGATCATGGAAGGCATCACCGAGGTGCTGGCCTATGGCACGGCCGTCAAGGTCGAACCGATCGCCTGACGATGGATGACGGCTGGACGCACCACGGCAAGGTCAGGGCCCGCGAGGACGGCGGCGAACTGACCTTGGTGGTCGACGGCCTGACCACCCAGGCCAAGTACTACAAGCCGCTGATCTACGAGTTCTTCCGCAAGGTCTGGCGCGGTTCGCGTCCGGCCTGGGGCGAGTTCTCGGTCGAGATCGGCATGGAGTTCGTCGGCGAGCCGCCGTGGATGGACCTGGACAACCTGGCCAAGGCCCTGCTGGACGCGATCAAGGGCTACGCCTTCCACGACGACGCCCAAGTGGCCCGCCTGCTGGTCGAGCGCCGTCCCGCCGAGCGCGAGCGGATCGTCATCGTGGTGCGCAGGCTGGAGTCGCGTTTTCTGCGGGCGACGTTGGAAGGCTGAGGAACGGTTGGCGACAGGCCCATGGGCCTGTCGCCGTCGGCAAGCTCCTAGGCGTTCCAGAACTCCAGGAAACCCCAGGCGAACAGCAGCAGGGCGAAACCCAGGAAGATCAGCGTCGTGCAGCTGAAGGCCAGCTTGCGCAGCGAGGTCCAGCTGTCGACCCGCCGTCCGCCGCGCCACACCACTGGCAGCATGGTCAGGGTGGCGATGGTCAGAAGACTGGCCACGAAGGCGCAGGCCGAGGCGCTGAGCAGCCAGCCGCTGGGCCAGCCAAAGAACACCCGGGCCAAGTCGTCGGCGCCGCTGGCGAACACGCCCACGCCGATCAGGGCGATCAGCCAGAGGATCGCCTGGATGGTCTGCAGCAGGCTGGCGCGGGCCTGGGTCGGGGTCTGGCGCGCCTCGCGGCGATCGCGGGTGGCCGCGCCGATCAGGGTCGCCAGGGCGGCCAGGGCGGTCAGGACCGCGAAGGTGGTCAACAGGCTGCGCTGGTGGGGGAAGTCGATGCGCTCGAACGCCGCCCCGCCGGTGGGCGAGAAGAACCGCGCCACCTTGCCGTCCTCGCGCTGGAACACCAGCAGGCCCGCGCCGCTGGTCGGGGCGAAGGTGTCGGGCTGGTCGGTGGCGGTCCATTGGCTGGACTTGCCGTCGATCGTCAGGGCCAGGCGGCCATCCGGCGCGGCGCGCACGGTCGCCTCGCCGATCAGCCGGTCGATGAAGCCCTCCAGCCCGCCATAGGCGCGGCGGGTGGTCAGGAACCGGCCTTCATAGGCCTGGGCCTCGCCGTGGGTGATCCGGCTGGGGGCAGGGATTTCCGGGCGCGGGGCGTAGAAGCGCTCGATGATGGTGGAAGGCAGGCTGGCGGGCAGGTCGGCGCCGGTGTCGGTATTGACCGCCACGAACACGCCCAGGCCCAGGTCGGGGACCAGGACCAGGTTGGAGTGGAACCACAGGGTCGCGCCGGCGTGGCCGAAGCCGCGCCGGCCGCCAGCCAGGGGGATGTCCATGAAGCCGGCGTTCCAGCCCGGCGCGCCCTCGGCCGGGCGGTACATCGGCGTGCGGAACATCGCGCTGGTCTTCGGCGAGAAGATCGTCCTGCCGTCGATCGTCCCGCCGTTCAGCAGCAGGGTCATGTAGCGGGCCATGTCGCCGGCCGTGCTGGAGGCGGCGCCGGCGGGGGCGATGTGGCCGACGAACTCGGGGGCCTCGGTCTGGAAGCCGAGCGGGGTCCAGCGGAAGCCGTCCGACAGGTCGGCGGCCAGAGCCGGCGCCATCGGGGCCGGCAGGTCGTCGCGCCACGGACGATTTTCGCGGAAGGTCGTGTGGGTCAGGCCGGCGGGCAGGATCACCTGGTCGGCGATCACCTTCTCGAACGGCTGGCCGGTGACATTGGCCAGGGCCGCGCCCGCCAGGCCGACGCCATAGTTGGAGTAGGCCGGCAGCAGGCCCGGCTCGCGCACGCGGTTGGGGCGTTCCTGGCGCAGGTACAGCTCCAGGGGCCGCTCGCGGCGCGGGTCGCGCTCGAACAGCTGGCCCAGGGCCCGGTCCTCGAACCCGGCGGTGTGGGTCATCAGGTCGCGCAGCCGCACCGGGGTCTTCTTGCCTTGGTCCTTAAGCTGAAGCTTCTCGGGCAGGTAGACGTTGATCGGGGCGTCCAGGCGCATGCGCCCGGCCTCGACCTCGTTCATCAGGGCGATCCAGGTGAAGGTCTTGGAGATCGAGCCGACGCGGAACAGGGTCGTGTCGGGATCGACGCGTCGGCGATCCTTGAGGCTGGCGACGCCGTAACCCTTCTTCAGCACCACCTGACCGTTCTGGACCACGGCGACGGTCACGCCGGCGATGTGGTCGCGGGCCATGCGGTCGCGCACGACGCCGTCGACATAGGCTTCCAGGTCGGCGGGAGGCAGCGGCGCGGCGGAGCTGGCCAGGACCGGGGAAGGGAGCGCGGTTCCACCGGACGCCGCGGCCGGCGTGGTCGGCGCGCTCGCCGGCGTGCTTGCCGCCGCCGCCGCGGCCGCCGGGGTGGCGCGTGCAGGTGCGGGCGTCGTGGCGGTGCGGGCCGCGGCCGGAGCGGGTTGCGGCCGCGGCGGGCGGCGACGTCGAACGGTGGAGGTGTAGGGGATCGGCGCCGAGGGCAGGGTGGCGGTCGTCGCCGCGGGCGGACGCGCGGCGCGGGCGACGTCCTGGGTTTCAGCGATCGTCGCGCCGAACAGGCCGCACCCGATGATCGCCGCCGAAAGGGCAGCCCTGAACGAAAGACGCAGCGTCACGAACAAGACCTCGCCGGCTTCTGGAAAAACAAGAGCGATCAGACTTCTAGGGCGCCCCGGCCGGGGATCAAGGGGATGTGGCCCCGCCCGGGCGTCTTTCCCGTGGACGCCCGGTTGGTCAGCGTCGCTTGGCCGGCGCGGCGGGCGTCACGGGCGCGCGCGGCGGAAAGGTGTAGAGCGGCAGAAGCGGCCGCAGGCCTGCGCCGATCCACAGCTGCGGCTCCGAGGCCGGCTCGGCGCCGGTGTCGCGCTCACGGCGCGCCACGCAGGCCTGCACCGCCCGCCCCAGGGCCGAGAAGTCGCGGGCGGCGGGGGCCGACGACAGGAAGCAGTCGTCGAAATACGGGTACTTGTCGTCCTCGCTGCAGCCGAACGAGGCGCGGTCGGGCCGGGCCGCCGTCAGGATCATCCGGTCTTCTCGCTGCAGCGATTTGACGAACACCCCCGAAAAGCAGGCCGAGACCACGACGATCGACGGGCGGGCCGGGCAGGCGTCGTCGATCACGGCCGCCAGCAGGCCGGGCGGAAGGATGTCCTTGCCCAGCACCGCGCCCTCGGGCGCGCCGTGGCTAGTGAGATAGACCAGGCATCCGGAGGCGTGCTTGGCCGCCAGGTCGCGCAGGTCGGCATGGATGGCGCCCAGCTCGGCCTTGCGGGGCTTTACAGCGGGATAGCGCTTGGGGCGCGTCGAATACTGACGGATGGCGTCGGGAGAAAATCCGAAGTCGAGCAGGGTCGCGCTCACGTCGCGGCGGGCGTTGTCGAAGGCCTCGGTCGGGCCGCCCGAATGGGCGTGCCAGTCGCCGGCCACCACGACGGCGGCCCAGTTGGAGAACGAAGGGGCGTCGGCCCGAGCCGGCGCGGCGGCGAGCAGCGACGTCAGCAGCAAACCCAGGACCAGGCTCGCGAACCGCCGCATGGTCACGCTACGTCTTGAACTTCGAAAATGGCGTCGGGATCGCCGTGGCGCTGGCCCGGGCCAGCAGCCGGCCTTCGGGGTCGTAGAGCTCGCCCTCCAGGAAGCACACCGTCCGGCCCTGCTTGACCACCCAGCCGACGCCCTTGAGCGGGCCGGGAAGGGCCGGACGCAGGAAGCTGGTCTTCATCTCGAGCGTCGGAACCACGGACGTCATGCCTGAGGCGATCATGCCGGCCACCGACATGCACTCGTCCAGCATGGCGCAGACGAAGCCGCCCTGGACCTGGCCCATCGGATTGCCGACCGCCTCGGCCGAGGGTGAGAAGGCGATCTCGACCCGGCGTTCGGCCTGGCTGACTGACAGCATGTGAAAGCCCAGGGTGCGGGCGCTGCCCGGCGGGTTCCTGGAGGCGTGAAAGCGCGCGAGGATCGCCTCGTCCGTCAGGCTCTGCGGCGTATCGATAGCCACATCGTTTGGGGCGATGTCGCTCACGCGGCTATTTCTTGCGGAACTGGTCGAGGGAGATGATCTTGGGCGCTTCCTCGCCGCCCTCGGCGGTGGCGGCGACCTCGGGTTCCGGCTCGGGCTCGGGCTCCTGCGGCGCGATCTCGGGAGCCTCGAACTGCAGGGCGAACTGCACCGACGGATCGTAGAACCGGGTCACGGCCGCGTAGGGAACGGACAGCCGCTTGGGCTGGCCGCCGAACTTCAGGGTGACCGAGAAGAAGGTCTCGCCCGGCGCCAGGTCCCAGTACTGGTGCTGCAGGATGATGGTCATCTCGTCGGGATACTTGCCCAACAGGTCCTGGGGACCGGAGACGCCCGCCGCCTGGGTCTTGAAGGTGATATACAGATGATGTGGTTCGGGCAGGCCGCCGGGCGCGGCGGCCTTCTTCAGCGCGGCCTTCACGACGCCGCGCAGGGCGTCCTGGGCCATCGCCTCGTATTGCATCAGATCTTCAGGCGGATTGGTCTGGGCCATGCGGTCCGTCGTAAGCGAAAACTGGAATGAAGCGCGCAGAGTAGCGTGTCGCAGGGGCCGCGAGAAGGTGGGGGAGCGGGGGAATTTTACAATTGGCCCGACGGCTCCTTCTTCGCTTTGGCGGGGTGGAAGGACGCCGAGTTCGAAGGATGAAAGTGGAGGGATTCTGTTGGCAGGCTCCCGCATTCCTTCACGAAGAACGGGAGGGAGCCTCGGCGATGTCATGGAAAGTGGAGGGATTCTGTTGGCAGGCTCCCTCCGGGCCCCGCCTAGGGATCTGAACCCCTAGGACTTAAGAGGCGAGATCACCCGCACCGCATTACGCGGCGATGGCGAACTCTTCAGCGAAGTTATCGTTCGCAGTTAGTTTAGCGGCCCGATACGGTGAGCCACGCCGAGAGAAAGCATACACCTTTACACGTCTGTCGATGCTGATCGGCCCCATGAAGTCCCGTGATAACTCGGGAGGTTTTGGTGGAGCCGCCGGGAATCGCACCCGGGTCCAGTCCGCTTATTACGTGCGCGTTTATCCCCATAGTCCGGGCGAACCCGAACCCCCTCAATATAGGGGGTGAGGCTCGCCATGGGAAGGGCGCCGCCGCCATTGGCGGGGATGGGGCGCCGGACGCGGCGGCGGCGCCAGGCTCAGCCGGCCTTCGGTCAAGCGGCCCGACAGCTGGCCGCCGCCGTCCTCGAACAGCCGGATGTCGTCGCCGATCAGTTCGTAGTGACCGGCGAACACCAGCTCGCCGTCGTGGCGTTCGTCGAAGCGGCCGTCGGGGCGCAGTTCCAGGCTGACGCCGCCGTCGGCGCTGGCCCAGACGCCGGAAACGCGACGGCCGATCAATGGACGACTCCCCAGGCGGCGCCGCTCAGGGCGGAGGCGGCGGTGACGAGGGCGATGGCGGTCAGCCAGACGGCGACGAACCACCGGGGCGCGGCCAGGGGCCGGCGGGGCGTGTAGCGGGTCATGATATCCTCGGGGGCGGACGGCCGCCGTGTCGCTTGGTCCTGGGCCGACGGCTGGAGGCCGAGGGCTCGGGAAGGGGCGGCGATGGCGGCGGGGCGGGACAACCCCACCATGACTCATGGATCGCCGTTCGCGATAGACCGATGCTGCCCCTTGATTGCACGATCCTGCACATCATGTCTGGCGGACGTGACGGGCGGCCGCGCCGGACGTAGAACAAGCGCCATCAGCAAAAGGAAATGTCGATGGTCGAGCCGGGCGAACTCGCCGCTCTGATTGAACGATACGCGCCTACGGATGGCGATCACAAGGTTTGCGAAAAGGCGTCCCTGCATCGCGCCAGCCAGCCCAGCGAACCGACCCACGGGGTGTTCGGCGCGGCGGTCTGCGTGGTGGCCCAGGGGCGCAAGCAGGTGCTCAGCGGCGGATCGGTCCTGGTCTACGACGCGCTGAACTATGTGGTCGCGTCGGTCGACCTGCCGGTGATCGGCCAGGTGGTCGAGGCCTCACCCGAGGCCCCGTACCTGTCGTTCCGGATGACCCTGGACCCGGCGGTGATCGGCGACCTCCTGTTGCAGTTGGGCGGCGAGCCGGCCCTGGCCCAGGATGCGGGGCCGCTGATCGGCGCCATGGCCGTGAGCCAGGTCAACCCGCCCCTGCTGGACGCGGTGATGCGGATGGTCCGGCTGGTCGAGACGCCGCGCGACGCCACCGTGCTGGCGCCGCTGATCGAGCGCGAGATCCTCTACCGCATGCTGCTGGGCGACCAGGGGCCGCGCCTGGCCCAGATCGCCCGGGCCGACGGCCGCATGCGCCAAGTCAAGCGCGCCATCGGCTGGATCACCCAGCACTTCAACCAGCCGTTCAGCATCGAGGAACTGGCGGCCGAGGCGCGGATGAGCCCTTCGGCCCTGCATCGCCATTTCAAGGCGGTCACGGCGCTCAGCCCGCTGCAGTACCAGAAGCAGATCCGCCTGCAGGAGGCCCGCAAGCTGATCCTGGCCCAGCGGCTGGACGCCGGTTCGGCCGGCCATGCGGTGGGCTATGACAGCCCCTCGCAGTTCAGCCGTGAATACGCCCGGCTGTTCGGCGCCCCGCCCCTGCGCGACGCGGCGCGCCTGCGGGCCCGGCCGGACATGATACTGGAAACCTGACGCGCGGCGCTCGCCTTTCCCGATCGCCCCAAGGCATTTCCCCTATTCCAGGACTCGCCAAATAGAGACAAGCTTACGGTGCTTGTCTTCAAGGTGAAGCGCGGGCGTGGAGAGGGAGATCGCGAAATGTCAAAAATTGTTGCCGAGTTCATCGGCACCTTTGCTCTTGTCTTGTTTGGCTGCGGCGCGGCGGTTCTGGGCGGCGACCATGTCGGACAACTTGGCATAGCCTTGGCGTTCGGCTTCGCGATCGTAGCCATGGCCTATGGCATCGGGCCGGTCTCGGGCTGCCACGTCAATCCGGCGGTCAGCCTGGCGGCCTTCGTGGCGGGGCGGATGAGCGCCAAGGAGATGGGGCTGTACTGGATCGCCCAGTTCGTCGGCGCGACGGCGGGGGCGGCGGTGCTTCTGCTGATCGCCGGGGGCACGGCGCACGGCCTGGGCCAGAACGGCTGGGGGACGGGCTACGGCGGCGGCTTCGGGGTCGAGGCGGCCTTCGTCTTCGAGGTGGTGATGACCGCCCTGTTCGTGATCGTCATCCTGGGCTCGACCGGCACCGACGCCGCCCCCGGCTTCGCGGGGCTGGGCATCGGCATCGCCCTGGCGGTGATCCACATCGTTGGCATCCAGGTGACCGGCGTCTCGGTCAACCCGGCCCGCAGCTTCGGCCCGGCCATCCTGATCGGCGGCCAGGCCCTGGCGCAGCTGTGGCTGTTCTTCGTCGCCCCGGCGATCGGCGCGATCCTGGGCGCGTTGCTCTACCGCTTCAACGTGCTGAAGGTCGGCTGAGGCGGCTTCGCTGTCCGTTTCGGGTGGATTATCCGAAACGGACGGCGGGACTTCGGTGGGAGCGTGTTCGGGGGGCTTAGGGCGGCGTCGCGACCGGCGCCTCCGGCTCGTCTTCCGCCAGCGTCGGGACGGTCGGCGGCTGGGGACGGCTGTTGGTTCCGGCCTTGAGCTGGCCGCCCGAGGCGATCAGCGAGTCGTAGGCTCGCTGCTGGCGCGAGAAGTCGCCGCCGCGCGCGAACATCGCATCGAACCGGGCGTCGCGTCCCGAGGCCGCCGACAGCGCCGCCGCCAGGGCGGGGGCGATCGAGCCGACCTCGGCGTCGTCGCAGGCCCGGCGCAGGTGGCGGGCCTGGCCGGGAACCAGCAGGGTGACGTCCCAGGAGACGCCCTCCAGGCACACCGGCTCCACGGCCCCGCCGCCATAATCGACGATCACCGAACGCGGCTGGCTCCACATCGACGCGCCGACCAGGGCCTTCAGCGGCGGGATCTGCTGGGTGGCCAGCTCGGCGTCGATATCGACGCGGCGGCCGATTTCCGGGGTGCAGCAGCCCAGGCCGGCCCGGGCCTGGACGAAGGCGCGGCCGTCGCGGCGCACGGTCACCCGGACCACCGCCTGACGCACGCCGGTGGCGGGGCGCGCCCAGACCTCCAGCACCAGTTCGCCAGGCTTGATCAGCTGGCTCTGCAGGGGCTGCAGGCCCCAGAGGCGGTAGAGCAGGGGATCCACGCCATTGTCGATCGGGACCAGTTGCTCGCCCTTGCGCAGGCGACGGCCCTGGAAGGGGTCCTGCTCGGGCGGCGGCTTGGGTATCTCGGGGGCCCACCAGACGGCGGGATCGGGCGGCGGCGGAGCGGCTTGCGGCGCGGGTTGCTGGCCGGCGAGGGCGACGCCCGCCGCCAGGCCAGCCAAGAGGATCGCGCCGCTCATCGCTACATTCCTTCAACACCCCGCTCGATGGAAAGCACGCCGGTGCGCGACAGTTCCACCAGGCCCAGCGGCCGCATCAGGTCGAGGAACTTGTCGATCTTGGACGGCGCGCCCGAGATCTCGAACACGAAGCTCTCCAAGGTGGTGTCCACCGGCTTGGCGCGGAAGATCTCGGCGATGCGCAGGGCCTCGACGCGGTCGACGCCCTGGCCACGCACCTTGACCAGCGCCAGCTCGCGCTCAACGCCGTTGGGGTCGCGGGTCACGTCGTGCACGCGGCGGACATTGACCACCTTGTTCAGTTGGGCCTCGATCTGGTCGAGCACGTGGCGGGTGCCGCGGGTGACCACGGTGATCCGGCTGGTGTGGGCCTTGCGGTCGGTCTCGGCGACCGTGAGACTCTCGATGTTGTAACCGCGCGCGGCGAACAGCCCCACCACCCGGTGCAGCACGCCCGGCTCGTTGTCGACCAGCAGGGCGAAGGTCGCGGTCTGTTCGACCTGGGCGTTGGGGGCCATGTCGTAGGCGGAGGCGGGTTGGAGGTCGGTCATGGTGTTGTTCTAGCCCCTAATGTTGGAAATTTCCCTCCCCCTTGTGGGGAGGGGGGACCAGCGAAGCTGGTGGGTGGGGTCCGCTGAGCCAGCAAGCCCCACCCGACCCCTTCGGGGCCACCCTCCCCACAAGGGGGAGGGAAGAAGCTCGAGGTGGAGGTGGCCTCTAGACCAGCCCCGCCCCCGCCGCCCCGATGACATTCCCGATGTCCTCGACGTCGCCCATGATCATCTCGTTGTGGGCCTTGCCCGAGGGGATCATCGGCAGGCAGTTCTCGTGCTTCTCGACGCGGCAATCGAAGACCACGACCTTGTTGCTATTGATCATCTCCAGGATCTTGCCGTCCAGCTCGGCCGGATCCTCGCAGCGAATTCCAACAGCTCCGTAGGCCTCGGCCAGCTTCACGAAGTCGGGCAGGCTGTCGGAATAGGAGTGGCTATAGCGCTCGCCGTGCAGCAGCTGCTGCCACTGGCGGACCATGCCCATCCATTCGTTGTTCAGGATGAAGATCTTGACCGGCAGGTCGAACTGGATCGCCGTCGACAGTTCCTGGATGCACATCTGGATGGAGGCCTCGCCGGCGATGTCGACGACCAGGCTGCCCGGATGGGCCAGCTGCACGCCCAGGGCGGCGGGCAGGCCGTAGCCCATGGTACCCAGGCCGCCGGAGGTCATCCAGCGGTTGGGCGCCTCGAACCGGAAGAACTGCGCGGCCCACATCTGGTGCTGGCCGACTTCCGTTGTGATGTAGACGTCCTTGCCCTTGGTCAGCTCGTATAGGCGCTCGATGGCGTACTGCGGCTTGATGACCGTCTCGGACCGGCGATAGGCCAGGCACTGGCGGGCGCGCCACTGGTCGATCTGGGCCCACCAGTCGGTCAGGGCGGCCTTGTTGGCCTGGTGGCCGGCGGCCTTCCAGGCGGCGATCAGGTCTTCCAGCACGCTGCCGGCGTCGCCGACGATCGGCAGGTCGACGCGGACGTTCTTGTTGATCGACGAGGCGTCGATATCGATGTGGATCTTCTTGCTGCCCGGCGAGAAGGCGTCCAGCCGGCCGGTGACCCGGTCGTCGAAGCGGGCCCCGACGCAGATCATCACATCGCAGTCGTGCATGGCGTTGTTGGCCTCGAACGTGCCGTGCATGCCCAGCATGCCCAGCCAGGCCGGATCGGCCGCCGGGAAGGCCCCCAGGCCCATCAGGGTCGAGGTGACCGGCGCGCCGGTCAGGGCCGCGAACTCGCGCAGGGCGGCGCTGGCCTTGGGGCCGGCGTTGATGACGCCGCCGCCGGTGTAGAAGATCGGCCGGCGGGCCTGGGCGATCAGCCGGGCGGCCTCGGCGATGCGGTTCTGGTCGCCCTTGACGCGCGGGTTGTAGGCGTGGGTCGAGGCGACCTCGGTCGGACCGTAATATTCGCCCTTGGCGAACTGGACGTCCTTGGGGATGTCGATCAGCACCGGGCCGGGGCGGCCGGTGGTGGCGATCTTGAACGCCTCGTGGATGATCTGCGGCAGGTCGCGGACGTCCTTGACCAGGTAGTTGTGCTTTGTGCACGAGCGGGTCATGCCGACCGTGTCGGCTTCCTGGAAGGCGTCGGTGCCGATCAGGTGGGTGGGCACCTGGCCGGTGATGACGACCATCGGGATGGAGTCCATCAGGGCGTCCATGATGCCGGTGATGGCGTTGGTCGCGCCGGGGCCCGAGGTGACCAGGACGACGCCCGGCTTGCCCGAGCTGCGGGCGTAGCCCTCGGCGGCATGGGTGGCGCCCTGCTCGTGGCGGACCAGGATGTGCTGCAGGCGCGGCTCGTGGAACAGCGCGTCGTAGATCGGCAGGACCGCGCCGCCCGGATAGCCGAACAGAACCTCGACGCCCTGGTCCACGAGGCCGCGGACCACGATCTCGGCGCCGGTCATGGCGCGGGAGGCGGTGTCGACGGTGGTCGAGCTCTCGATGGTCTGGTGGGCGGTCATGACGGTGATCCCTGGGTTGGGAAGCTGGGCGGCGGGGAAGGAGGAAGCCGGAAAAGAAAAAAGGCCCCGAAGGACCTTTGTGCGCGCGACCGATCTATCAGCGTGACTTCGAGGTCACGCCGTGAACGGCCGCTCCATAAGTACGATCATGGTGTTGCGCACGAGTGTTGCTCCAAATGGATGATCGGGGAATGCCATGCTCGCAAAGAGGCGTCAAGGCGCGCTTTGACGCAAGAAACCACCCGTTGCCCGGACGCAACGGGTTCCGTCAGGCGAAATTCAACCCAAGCGTTCCAGGAGCAGGGCAAGAGCGTGCTCGGCGAAGCGCCGCATGTTGGCCTCGCGGTCGTCCAGGCCCGTCTCGACGGTAAGACTGACCTCCGTGTCCGGCCCGACCACGGCGACGCAACTGTGGCCCGCGGCGTCGCCGTAACGGTTGCCGTCCGGCCCGGCCGCGCCGGTTTCCGACAGGCCCCAGGTCGCCTTCAGGTTCTTGCCGGCCACCCGGGCCAGCAGCACGGCGTAGGGCTCGCTGGCCGAGCGCAGCCCGTCCATGACCTTCTGCGGGATATCCAGCAGGGTCAGGCGGGCCCGGGCCGTGTAGACCACCGCCCCGCCGACATAGAACTTCGACGCGCCGGGCACGGCCAGCAGCGACGAGGAAATCAGGCCGCCCGTGGAGGACTCGGCCACGGCGATCGTCTCGCCCCGTTCGGTCAGGCGGGCGGAGACGGCGGCGGCGAGGCGGGCGAGTTCGGTCATGGGTGGTCCGTGAGTCGGGCAGAGGCAAACATCATGATCGCACATATTGTCCGCTCATCCCGGCGAATGCCGGGACGAGCGGTGGAAAGGGGAACTAAGGGCCAGTGGGAACGACTCTCTCCCAGTCCGGCGTCTGGTTCCGAAACCAGGTCATCTGCCGCTTGGCGTAGCGCCGCGTCTCCTGGCGCGCCGCGTCCAGCGCCGCCTCCAAGGACGTCTCGCCCCGCAGGTGCGCCGCCAGTTCGCGATAGCCGACGGCCTTGAGGGCGGGGAGGGACGGATCCAGGCCGCGCGCTTCCATGGCCGCCACCTCCTCCAGCGCGCCGTGCTCGACCATCAGGCCCAGGCGGGCGTCGCAGCGCTCGTAGAGTTCGGCGCGGGGCGGATCCAGCACGACGCCCCGCCAGGTCCCCGCGGCCAGGGCCGGCCGGGTGTCGGTCTGCCAGGCGGTCAGCGACTTGCCGGTGGCCACGGCCACGGCGTGGGCGCGGACCAGGCGCTGGCGGTCGCCGACCTCGATGCGCTTCTCGGCCTCGGGGTCCAGGCCCGCCAGCACGTCGCGGAATTCGGGCTCGCCCTGGGCGGCGTAGAGCAGGGCCGAGACTTCGCGCTGGGTCTCGGGCACCGGCGGCACGTCGGCCAGGCCGTGGGTCAGGGCGCGAAAATAGAGTCCCGTGCCGCCGACCACGATGGCGCCGCGGCCCCGCGCGGCGATCTCGGCCAGGGCGTGGGTCGCCGCCGCCAGCCAGCGTCCGACCGACCAGCCGTCGGCCGCGTCGGCGACGCCGAACAGGTGGTGCGGCGCCTGGGCCAGCTCGTCTGGCGACGGCCCGGCCGTCAGCACCCGCAGGCCGGCATAGATCTGCATGGAGTCGGCGTTGACGATCTCGCCGCCGGTCTCGCGCGCCAATTTCAGGGCCAGGGCGGACTTGCCGCTGGCGGTGGGTCCGGCGATAAGGACGATCTTTGTATCGGGCAATCTCGGGTCGAGTCCTTTTCTGGTCTCGAGGGGGTTGGCGTCTTCGGGGACAAACCATGAAAACCACCTTCAGCGCCATCCTGGCGGGCGTTCTTGTCTCGGCCGCGTCGCCGGTGTTGGCCGCTTCGGCCGATCGCACCACACCGGCCAAGGCTCCGGTCCAAGCGCCGGTCGAGACGACGCCCGAGGCGCAAGGACCCGCCACCCTGGACGAGCGTCTAGGCTGCGGCGTGATGCTGGTGACGATTGACGAGGTGCTGCAGCGCAATCCGCAACTGGCGGCGAAGTTCTCGCAAGGCAACGGCGCCGGGGCGGCGATGGTCCCGATGTTCAAGCTGCTGGGCGTCAGCGGCGGCCAGGTGCTGGACAAGGCCTATGCGGAAGGCGTGGCCCAGGGCTCGACGCCCTCGACGCTGTATCGCCGGGGCGTGGCCGCGCTGTCGGCCAAGATCAACCAGGACGGCGGCGGCAAGGACCAGGCCATGGCGGTGTTCAGCCGCTGTATGTCGGTGGCCGCGCCCCAATCCTGAGTCCCTCCGCGACGCTAGAAGGTTGACGCGGGCGGCTTCCTCCAATAGCCGCCCCTCATGCTCGCGATCACCCTCGTCTCGCCCGACCCTGCCGCCCTGGCGGAGGCGGCCGCCTCCGTGCGCGCCGTCTTGGCCGTCTCTTCCGAAACCCTGCTGGGGGAGGGGGCGCTCGACTTGCTGGCCAGCCTGCCGCCGATGGAGACGCACCAGGCGGTGAAGGCCGCGGTCGGCGACCGTCCGGTCGATTTCGCCGTCCAACCGGCCGAGAACCGCCGCAAGCGGCTGCTGATCGCCGACATGGACTCCACGATCATCAATGTCGAATGCCTGGACGAGCTGGCCGACTTCGCCGGGGTCAAGGACAAGGTCTCGGAGATCACCGAGCGGGCCATGCGCGGCGAGCTGGCCTTCGAGGGCGCGCTGCGCGAGCGGGTCGGTATGCTCGAAGGCCTGTCGGTCGACGCCCTGCAGGCCTGCTACGACGACCGCGTGAAGCTCAATCCCGGCGCGCGGACCTTGGTGCGGACCATGGCCGAGCACGGCGCCCGCTGCGCCCTGGTCTCCGGCGGCTTCACCTTCTTCACCTCCCGGGTGGCCCAGGCCGCGGGCTTCCATCTGAACCGCGCCAACACGCTGATCGAGGCCGGGGGCCGGCTCACCGGAACGGTCGGCGACCCGATCCTGGGCAAGGAGGCCAAGTTGGCGGCCCTCCAGGAGGAGACCGCGGCCCTGGGCCTGACGCCGGCCGACGCCCTGGCGGTGGGCGACGGCGCCAACGACCTGGCGATGATCGAGGCCGCCGGCCTGGGCGTCGCCTACCGCGCCAAGCCGATCGTCGCGGCCCAGGCCCACGCCAAGGTCGACCACGCCGACCTGACCGCCTTGCTTTACTTCCAGGGCTACACCGCCGCGGAGTTCGTTTCGTGACCTTCCCGCGCGTCGTCTCGTTTCCTCAAGAGATCCGGGCGGTGGTGTTCGACATGGACGGACTGCTGCTGGACACCGAGACCGTCTATCAGGCGGCGATGATCGAGGCGGGCCAGGCGTTCGGTGTGGACTTCACGGCCGCCACCTACCGCTCAATGGTCGGCAAGACCAATCCGGAATGCGGGGTCATGCTGCGCGAGTTCTACGGCGCCAGCTTCCCCGTCGAGGACTATTTCGCCCGCACCTGGGCCGACGTCGAGGCGATCCTGGAGGCCGAGGTGCGGCTGAAGACGGGGGTGATGGAGATCCTCGACTATCTGGACGCCCTGGGCGTGCCGCGCGCCATCGCCACCTCCAACAGCCGCCAGGCGGTGGACCGCTATCTGGGCCGGTTCGACCTGGTCAAGCGCTTCCACGCGGTGGTCGCCAACGCCGACGTCACGCGGCACAAGCCGCATCCGGACCCCTATCTGGAGGCCGCCCGCCGGCTGAACGTGCACCCGACCCTGTGCCTGGCGCTCGAGGACTCCCATCCCGGCGTCCGCGCCGCCCACGCGGCGGGGATGATGACGATCATGGTGCCGGACATCCTCGATCCCACCGAGGAGATCGCCGAGAAGTGCGTGCACGTCGCCGAGAGCCTGCACGTGGTGATGGACCTGCTGAAGGCGGCCGCCTGACCGGCGCGCCTCGGCTCAGCCCGCCGGACCCTTCTCGAAATACTTGAAGAACGCGCTGTCGGGCGACAGCACCAGGGTGGTGTCGCCCTGGCCCAGCGACTTCTCATAGGCCGACATCGACCGGTAGAAGGCGGCGAAGCCGGGGTCGCGGCCGAAGCTTTCGGCGAACAGCTGGGCGCGTCGGGCGTCGGCGTCGCCGCGGATCTTCTCGGCCTCCTCATAGGCGGTGGCGACGATCTCGCGGCGCTTCTGCTCGCCGATGGCCCGCAGCTCGGCGGCCTCCTGCTTGCGGGCGGTCTGCATGCGCTCGAACACCGCCTGCTCGTTGGTCGGCGGCAGGTCAGCGCGCTTGATGCGCACGTCGATGATCTGGACGCCCAGGTTGGAGGCGGCGACCTGCCTGGCGACGCGGTCGCGAATGGCGGCCATTACCTGGGCCCGCTTGCCGGCGATCACCTCTTCCGAGGTCGAGCGGCCGATCTCCTCGCGCAGGGCGGCGTTGACGATCCGGTCCAGGCGGTCGGTGGCGACGCTCTCCTGGCCCAGGGTGCGGTAGAACTGGCGCGGGTCGGTGATGCGGTAGCGGACGAAAGCGTCGACCACCAGGCGCTTCTGGTCAGCGGCGGTGACTTCTTCCGGCTGGGCGTTGATCATCTCGATGTTGCGCTTGTCGAACCGGATGACGGTGTCGAATGGGCTCTTCACGTGCAGGCCCGCCGCGCTGACCACGCGCACGGGATCGCCCAGGCGCACGAGCAGGGCCTGCTGTTTCTGGTCCACCTGGAACAGGGTGACGTTGGTCAGGATCAGCAGGAACAAGGCGCCGACCCCGGTGGCGACGACGGGTGCGTTGAGACGGTTCATCGGACGGTCCCCTCGGCGGCGGCGGTGCTGGCGGCGACGGAATTCCTCGGCCGGAACACGTCGGGCGGCAGGATCACCGGGGCGGAGGCGCCCTTGTTGTCGATGATCACCTTGTTGGACTTCTCCAGCACCCGCTGCATGGTCTCGATATAGAGGCGCTCGCGGGTGACCGCCGGCGCCAGCTTGTACTGGGCGTAGACCTGGTTGAAGCGGTCGGCGTCGCCGGCGGCTTCGCGCACGACCTGTTCGCGGTAGCCCAGCGCCGCCTGCTTGATCTGAGCGGCCTCGGCCCGGCCCTTGTTGGCGGCGGAATCGGCGTTCTGGGCGGCGGTCTGCACGTCGCGATAGGCTTCCAGCACCGGGCCGGGGGTGGTGGCGGCCTGGATGTTGACGCTCTGGATCGAGACCCCGATGTCGTAGCGGTCGAGGATGCGCTGCATCAGCGCTTCGGTCTGATCCTGCACCTGGCCGCGGCCGGTGGTCAGGATCGGGGTCAGGGCGGTGCGGCCGACCACCTCGCGCATGGCGCTCTCGGCCACGGCCCTGATCACGGCGTCAGGCTCGCGGACGTTGAACACGTACTTGGCCGCGTCCGAGACCTTCCATTGCACGGTGAAGCTCAGGTCGACGATGTTCTCGTCCCCGGTCAGCATCAGGCGCTCGTCGGACGGCTGGCTGACCGTGCCGCCGATGTCGAGGGTCTGGATCGAGGTGACGGGCACCAGCTCGGCCTGTTCGATAGGCCAGGGCAGGCGGTAGCGCAGGCCCGGCTGGGCCGTGCGGCTATAGGCGCCGAAGGTGGTGACCACCGCCTGCTCCTTGGGCTGGACCACATAGCAACCGGACAGGGCCCACAGCCCGACCACGCCCAGGGCGGCGGCGCCCACGGCGCGCGACCGGCGGGGGCCGCCGAAGATTTGGCGCATCCAGTCGGACAGCCGCTCGAGCAGGGCGTTGACATCGACAGGCGGCGGCGGGCCGCCGGGGCCGCCCGGACGCGGCTCTTCGCCCCGGTTGCGATCCGCGTCCTTCTTGCCGTCGTTGGGCGGCGGGGATCCCCAAGGTCCGGGGCCGGCGTTGTCGTTCCAGGGCATGGGCGGCTTGGTCTTCCGGTCACAGCGAAGGGCGGGCCAAATGGAGGGCCAAATGGCGGGGTTGTAAAACGACCCCCGCACGCGGATATGAAAGCCCCCGCAGAACAAGGCAAGACAATCCCGTGACCGCAGCTTCCCCCGCCACCCTCGACGACGCCCGCGCGGCGCTGGACCTGGTCGTCGATCCGGTCTCCGGCGAAGGGCTGGTGGCGGCCGGCCTGGTGCAGGGCCTGGTCGTGCGCGGCGGCCGCGCCGGCTTCATGCTGGAGGTCCCGGCGTCCCAGGCGGCGACCTACGCCCCGGTGCGCGAGGCGGCCGAAAAGGTGCTGGCGGGGCTTGCGGGCGTCGACGTCGCCCAGGTGGTGCTGACCGCCCAGGCGGCCGAGGGCGCGACCAGGGTGCGCAAGGGCGCCAAGGTCTCGGAAGACGGACAGGCCAGGCTGGTCCCGCCGCCCGAGGCCGAGAAGCCAGCCCATGTGAAGCACGTGATCGCCGTGGCTTCGGGCAAGGGCGGTGTGGGCAAGTCGACCGTGGCCACCAACCTGGCCTGCGCCTTCGCCGCCCAGGGCTTGCGCGTGGGTTTGCTGGACGCCGACGTCTACGGCCCCTCGGCGCCGCGGATGATGGGGGTCGACGGCGAGCCCAGCTTCGAGGATGGCAAGCTGCAGCCGCTGGAGGCCCACGGCATCAGGCTGATGTCGATCGGCTTCCTGGTCGACGAGGGCAAGGCGATGATCTGGCGGGGCCCGATGGCCTCGTCGGCGGTGCGCCAGATGATCCACGACGTGGCCTGGGGCTCGGAAGCCGCACCGATGGACGTGCTGGTCGTCGACCTGCCGCCAGGCACCGGCGACATCCAGCTGACGCTGGTCCAGAAGCTGCGGATCGACGGCGCGGTGCTGGTGACCACGCCCCAGGAGATCGCCCTGATCGACGCCCGCCGCGCGGCGGCGATGTTCGGCAAGACGGCCACGCCGATTCTCGGCCTGATCGAGAACATGGCCTTCTTCGCCGACCCGGCCACGGGTGCTCCGATCCCGATCTTCGGGGCCGGGGGCGGGGTGGCGGAGGCCAAGGCCCTGGGCGTGCCGGTCCTGGCCCAGGTCCCGATCGAGATCGCGGTCCGCGAAGCCGGCGACGCCGGGACGCCGGTGGTGCTGCGTGCGCCGGACAGCGCTGCGGCCAGGGCCTTCGTAGAGGCGGCGAAGGCGTTGTGGGCTGCAATTCAATAGATCCGCTCATCCCGGCATTCGCCGGGATGAGCGATCTTTAGGGTGGAAAAGAAAAAGGCCGCCCGGGGTCGCCCCGGACGGCCTCGATCTTCAGCTCACGCCGAAGCCTAGAAGCTCCAGCGCAGGCCCGTCGACAGGACCACGGCCGAGCCGCCGACGTCGCCCTTGAGGTTCAGGGTCGTCGCCGCCGGGGTGCCGGCGTAGATCGTTTCCGTGCGGTTGATCTTGGTGTCGTCGAAGCTGATGTAGGACAGGGCCGCGTCCCACTGGATGCTGTCGGTGGCCTTCCAGGTCGAGCCGACGGCGTACAGCATGCGGTCGCCGTCCGGCACGCGGGCGGTGCGGCCGACGTCCGGGGTCGGGGTCGGGTCGTATTCCACGCCGGCCCGCAGGGTCAGCTTGGGATTGACGTCATAGTCGACGCCGGCGGCCACCGTGGTGGTGTCCTTGTAGTTCTGCTGGCTGACGGTGCCGCCGCCCGGATAGGTGATGACGATCTTGTCGAACTCGCTCCAGCCGATGCGCGAGACCGAGGCGTTGAGGGTGGCCTTGTCGGTCACCTGCCAGCGGGCGCCCAGGTGGGCCATCCACGGCGTGGTGATCTTGGCCAGGCCTTCGGTGTTGGCGTTGGCGCCGGCCAGCGGGCCCAGCAGGCCGCTGATCAGCACCTTGCCGTCCAGGTCGTGCTTGATCTCCGAGCGGTAGGACGCGCCGATCGTCAGGGCCGGGGTGGCGTGGAACTGGGCGCCGACGTTCCAGCCGTAGTCCCAGTTGCCTTCGCCCTTCAGCGACGAGGAGCCGTCGGGCAGCAGGGGCGACAGGTTCGGCAGGGCCGAGGACAGCTCGGCGTCGGTGTACTGGGCCGAAACGCCCACGCCCAGGTCCAGCATGTCATTGACGCGGTAGGCGACCACGCCGTTGACGTCGATGGTCGTCAGGTTCGACTTCAGGGCGTCGTAGCGGGTCCAGCTGCGGCTGTTGTAGTCGGTGGTGAAGTTGAAGGGCGCGGCGACGGACAGGCCCAGGGCCAGCTTGTCGTTGACGCGGAAGGCGCCGGCGAAGTTGGGAACGATGCCGTTGTTGATCGGGCCGCCGGCATAGGGCTCGCCGCCCACCGGGGTGGTCAGGCCGCCGGGGATGACCGGGCGGGTCAGGGTCGAGCCGGCGTTGTTGACCTGGGAGTCGACCTGCACGAGGTGGACGCCGCCGTAGATCTCGTTCTTGTCGAGACCGGCGATCGAGGCGGGGTTCCACCACAGGCTGGCGGCGCCGCGGTCGGCGACCTCGCCCGAATAGGCGCGGCCGGCGCCGCGCACCGATTGTTCCTGCAGGTAGAAAGCGGCGGCGGAGGCCTGCGAAGCCGCGACCAGGGCGGCGAGCGCCACGCCGGCGGCGAGGGAGATACGCGAAAGGGACATGAGAGACGACCTTCTGGGGAGGAGGTTCCGGCGCCCTTGATGGCGCCGGTTGCCGTCGCTCTAACGCATTCCGTCAAAAACCGTTGCTATTTATTCGCAAAACGGTGAATTTTGTACAGAGTGTCCAAGAAATTTGAGGTCTGGGCCAGGTCTATATTTCAGCGTTCTGTCAGTTGTGCTCGAAATTGCCTTAAAAGAACGCGAATAGGCTGACGTAAGGGAAATCTACGCCAGCCTTGTCCACGCTACAATTCAAATATCGTCCGCTTTGTTGGGCCTATCCGCCGGCCAGTTTGCGGAAGAACTTCGCGCCCTGCTCGCCGCCATTGAAGTAGGCCTTCTGGTCAGGCTCGGCGGCGATCTTGTCCCAGTTGTCGCGGACCTCCTCGGCCGAGAGGCCGCCTTCGCCCAGGTAGACGCCTTCGGTCTCGAAGATCCGCGCCAGGGCGAAGGCCCCGGCGCCGGCCGTCAGGATGGTTCCGGTCGGCGCGTCGTCCGACACCAGATAGACCAGGCCCGGCGTGACATATTCCGGCTTCAGCTTTTCCAGCACTTCCGGCGGCATCAGGCCCTCGGTCATGCGGGTGGCGGCCACCGGGCTGATGGCGTTGATCTTGACGTTGTTCTTGGCGCCTTCCAGCTTCAGCGTGTTCATCAGGCCCAGCACCGCCATCTTGGCCGCGCCGTAGTTGGACTGGCCGAAATTGCCGTACATCCCCGAGGACGAGGTGGTCACGACGATGCGGCCGTAGTTCTGGGCCTTCATGATGTCCCAGACCGCCTTGATCGGCTTAAAGGTGCCGAACACGTGGACCTGGATCACCGCCTCGAAGTCGGCCAGCTCCATCTTGGTCAGGGTGCGGTCACGCAGGATGCCGGCGTTGGCGACCAGGATGTCGATCCGGCCCCACTTTTCCATGGTGGTCTTCACAAGGTCGGCGACGCCGGCGTCGTCGGTCACGGACGCGCCGTGGGCGATGGCCTGGCCGCCGAAGGCCTCGATCTCGGCGACGACGGCCCTGGCCGCCTCGGACGAGCCGCCCGAGCCGTCGACGGCGCCGCCCAGGTCGTTGATCACGACCTTGGCCCCGCGCCGCGCCAGCTCCAGCGCGTGCTGCCGGCCCAGGCCCCCGCCGGCTCCCGTCACGATCGCCACCTGACCGTCGAACCGGATATCGTCCGCCATGCTCGTATCTCCCCTAAACGCGTGTTTGGTTTGGCGCGTTTGTGCGGTGCGGGAGAGGGGGCGTCAAGAGAGCGGTCCTCCGCCGGCGGACCTGGACGGGCGTTCAAGCGCGGCGCGGCGGCGCCCCCTCCGCCTCCCGGGCCGCAAGATCAGGTCGGTCGCATGGAGGCATGGCCAGATTTCCCGGGTCTTCCCGGGAGCAAGGCCCGGGAAGACGGGATTTCGCGGTCTCCAGCTGGGCTCAACGCATATGCGATAGCCGCGCCCGGAGGGGGAAGAGCGCGCCCTAGGCCTTCTTCTTGTCGCCGCCCGCCACCGGCGGCTTGGGCTGGTCGCGCTTCACACCGGCCTTCTGGCCGGGCTTCATGAACTTCACCAGCACGCGTTGGCCGACCAGGATCGGGGCGTTGTCGGCGCTGACCACCACCTCGACGACGCGTTCGTCGCTGCGCTGGTTGGGATCGTCCGATGCCAGCTTGCGAGCTCCGAAGACGGCGGCGCGGCGCAGCACCTTGCCGACATAGGTCTTGGTCGGGTCGGCTTCCGGCTGGATCTCGACCTCCTGGCCGATCGTGATGTTGGGAATGTCGGCCTCGACGATCTCGGCGCGGACGATGCGAGCGGTCTGAGGCTCCAGGTCGAACATCGGGGTGACGTTCAGGGTCGAGGCGCCGGCGCCGGGATTGGCGTAGCGGCGGGCGATGCGGCCGTTGGCCGGCGCGCGGATCACCGTCAGTTCCTGGTTGTAGCGGGCTTGGGCCAATTGGGCGGTCGCCACCTGGATCGCGGCCTGCTGGGCCTGGATGTTGGCGGTGGCCGTGGCGATCTGGTCTTGAGCGGCGTCGAGGCGCTGGCCGGCCACGAAGTTGGAGGCCGACAGGCTCTGCAGGCGCTTGTACTCGCGCTGGCCGGTGCGCAGCTGCACCTGGTAGAGCGCCAGCTGGGCGCGGGCGGAGTTGAGGCTGGCCGTAGCGGTGTCGGCCGCCAGGCGGGCGTCGTCGTCCTCCTGCTTGGCCAAGGCCTGGCCGGTCACCACGTCCTGGCCCTCCTGGACCATGACGTCGCGGACGATGCCCTGGCGGCGCGCGGCGACCTGGATGATGCCGCCCTCGACGTCGGCCTTGCCGTTGGCGATGGCCGCGTAGGGGCTGGGCTCTTCCTGGACGGCGGCGGCCTCGAGCTTCTTTTTCTTTTCGGCGGCTTGGCTCTTCATGAAGAAGAACCCGCCGCCGCCGAGCACGAAGACGGCGAGGATGATCCAGAAGGCGGGGCGGCGCAGAAACGCGGGCATTGCGGGGCTTCCTCGGAAAGTCAGTGGCTGAGCGGCGTGGGATTGGCGTCGGGCGTTCGGCGCACGTCGTCCAGGATCCGGCCGTCCTCGATATGGATGACCCGGTCGGCATAGGCCTCCAGCCGCGGGTCGTGGGTCACGCAGATCACCGCCGCGCCGCGTTCGGTGGCGGCCTGGCGCAGCAGGCGGATGACGATCTCCCCGCTCTTGCCGTCCAGGGCCGAGGTCGGCTCGTCGGCGAAGATCAGGTTCGGGTTCTTGGCCAGGGCGCGCGCGATGGCCACGCGCTGCTTCTCGCCGCCCGACAGCTCGGACGGACGCTGGTTGACGCGGGGCCCCAGGCCCACCGACTCCAGCGCCGCCTGGGCGCGGCGCCCGGCCTCGCCCGGGCCGACGCCCTGGTACTTCAGGGCCGTCATCACCTGCTGCTTGGCGGTCAGGGCGGGGAACAGGTTGAAGCCCTGGAAGATGAAGCCGCAGTGGTCGAGGCGGAACTTGTCGATCTTGCCTGGCGACAGCTTCCAAAGGTCGGCCGCCTCGAGCGCCTTGACCTTGCCCTCATCGGGCTTGAGCAGGCCCGACAAGGCCGCCACCAGGGTCGACTTGCCCGAGCCCGACGGACCCATGACCATGGTCACGTCGCCGTGTCTGGCGTCGAAGTCGACGCCCTTGAGCACCTCGATGAAGGTGCGGCCGGTCTTGAAGCGCTTGACCAGCCCCTTGGCCGTGAGGGCGCTTTCGCCATGGGTGAAGCTGCTGACGCCTTTGATCGTGACGGGAGCGTTCATCGCAGCAGGTCCGCGGGTTGGCTGTTCTTGAGGACGCCCAGCGACAGGAAGCCCGACACCATGGCGATGACGATCAGAAACACGGCGACCACCGCCACCAGCACCGGCGGGAACGACATCGGCACGCCGCCGGCGCTCGCCGCCAGAGAGACCAGCCAGGTCAGGGCCGCCGAGGCGACCACCCCGACGATCCCCACCCAGAAGCTGAGCTCGATGACGATGTTGCGCAGGTCGCCCATCGACACGCCCAGGGCGCGCAAGGACGCGAACTCCTTGATGTTGGCCATGATCGCCCCGCGCAGGGTCTGCCAGGTGATCACCACCCCGATCAGCAGGCCCAGGAACGCCGAGAAGCCCAGGATGATGCCGATGATCTGGTCGTCCAGCATGGCGCCGGAATTGGCGTCGGCCAGTTCCTGGCGGGTCCAGGCGCGGAACTTGCCGTCGCCCTTCTTGTTCAGCTGGGCGGCGACGATCTCGGCGCGGGCCGGATCGCGGATCTGCACCATCAGCGGACCGACGCGCTGGCCGGTGTCGGCCTCGCCCAGCATCCGCAGGGTGTCGCGCGACATCACCAGGGTCGGCTGGATGATGTTGGGATAGCCGTGGGTGATGACGCCGATGGTGATGGTCTTGCCGTTGTAGAGCGCCTTGTCGCCCTTCTTGACGCCGAGGCGCTTGAGGGCGGTCTGGTCGACGGCCACGGCGTAGGGCTGGCGCAGGGCCTCGACCATGCTCAGCGTGTAGTCGGTCGGCACGGTGACAAAGCCAGGGATCGCATCGATCACCGTGACATTGACGAATTCGCTCTTGCGGCCGCCGCCGCCGCCCTTGCCGCCTTGGATGGCCTGCTTGGCGCGGGCGTCGGCCTTGGCCTGCTCCTCGGGCGACAGGATGTTCTGGAAACGACCGCCCGAACCGTCGAGCGGGGCCACCTGCAGCACCTCGGGGTGGCTGTAGACCAGGGGGATCATCCGGCGCGGCAGGCCCGAGGGACCACCGAACAGCGCCTTGGCTCCGGGGCCCAGCACCATGATGTCGGCGCGGGCCCGGTCGATCTGGGCGGTGAAGCCCTTGCCGATGCCGACGAAGATGCCGACCTGGGCCAGCACCAGCAGGCCCGAAAAGGCCAGGGCGACGACGGCCGCCATGTACCGACGCCACTCGTACAACAGTGTGGCCAAGGCCAGCGACATGCTCGCAACGCTCCCCAAATCTACGGTTGCAGCAATGCCCGGTGAACTTCAAGCGGCCAAGTTAAATCGGGGTAAGGCGCGGCCCGCCTGCGCCAAAAGCGGCGCCGTGCGTGTTTCGACGGCGCGGCGGCGCTCCGCCCAGTCAGGTCAAGCTTGCCGGTTTCCGGCGGCGTATCGACAGCGGAAGACATTGTGTCGACGCTGTAACGCGCTGAAATCGGGCACGTTTTTAGCATTTCGCTCTTCGCTCTCCGCGTCGGACCTTCGGCGCGGGCGTGCGGCGCAGGCACCGGCGCTCCTTCCTCAAAAGGAGAGACAGATGACCATCTCCAGTCTCGGATCATCCTCGCTATCGCGGCCATTGCTGCAGGCGAGGGCGTCCGCCTCGACCCAGGCGACGGACGGCGGGTCGGCGTTGGGCGCCGCGCTCGCCCAGGTCGGGCAAAACCTGCCGTCGGGCGGCAGGAACGGTCCCCCGCCGCCGATGCAGGGCTGGTCCTCGGCGGGCCAGGGTTTCGGCGCCGATACCTTGGCCTCGCTGCTGGACGTTCAGCAGACCGACCAGGGCGACCGGGCCGCCTCGATGTTCGCCGACGCCGATGCGGACGGCGACGGGGCGGTGACCAGCGACGAACTGGCCACGGCCATGGCGGCCCACGCTCCGTCGGACCTGCCGGCCGACGCGCCCAGCGCCACCGACATGGCGTCCAACATGCTGAGCAACGGCGACGTCGATGGCGACGGTTCGCTGTCGCTCGGCGAATTCCAGGCCCTGAAGCCGCCGCCCGGCGGCCCGCCGCCCGGAGCTCCGCCCAGTGACGGATCGGGCGACGCGGCGGCCTCGTCCGATACCTCGTCCGACGCCGCCGACCTGAACGGCGACGGCGTGGTCTCGGCCGACGAACTGGCCCAGACCCTGACCTCGGCCGCCGACAGCCTGGGGGCGGACATTTCCAGCGACGCCTCGGACCTGATGCAGAAGCTGCTCAGCCAGCTGGCTGGCGGCCTGGCCGGTTCGAGCGGCTCGAACGCAGCGTCGATCGACCTGGTCGCCTAGGGGCCTGCGCGAGGGGCGGGCGGATCACCCGACCCTCGCGGTTTCCTGCGCATGGCCCTTGCGCCGCGCCCCCCATTCATAGTCATTTGGGCCCTTGGATGGCGTCGCGGGGGCGTCGCCTCATCAGTTAAGGTCCTTCCGTCTTGATCTTCCTTCCCGAGAACGTCCAGGCCCTGGCGGGCGTGGCGCTGATCCTCGGCCTTTGCTGGCTGGTGTCCGAGAACCGCAAGCGCTTCCCGCTGCTGCTGGCGGTCTGCGCGATCGCCATCCAGCTGGTCCTGGTGTTCGTGCTGTTCAAGCTGCCGGCGATGCGCAGCGCGCTGCAGGGCGTGAACGGCGCGGTGGAGGGACTGGCTTCGTCGACCCAGGCGGGCACCAACTTCGTGTTCGGCTACCTGTCGGGCACCACGCCGCCCTATACCGAGACCAATCCGGGGGCCGGCTTCCTGTTCGCCTTCCGCGTCATGCCGGTGATCCTGGTGGTCTGCGCCCTGTCGGCCCTGCTGTGGCACTGGGGCATCCTGAAGTGGCTGGCCAAGGGCCTGGGCTTCCTGTTCCAGAAGACCCTGGGCCTGCGCGGCCCGCCCGCCCTGGCCACCGCCGCCACCATTTTCATGGGCCAGATCGAGGGGCCGATCTTCATCCGCGCCTATCTGGAGCGCCTGACCCGCTCGGAGCTGTTCATGCTGATCGCGGTCGGCATGGCCTGCGTGTCCGGCTCGACCATGGTGGCCTACGCCACCATCCTGCACGACGTGCTGCCCAACGCCGCCGCCCACGTGCTGGCCGCCTCGCTGATCTCGGCCCCGGCCGGCGTGCTGCTGGCCCGGATCATGGTGCCCGGCGATCCCAGCGAGAAGTCCGACGACCTGGACCTGGCGGAGGAGGACAAGACCTATGGCAGCTCGATCGACGCGGTCATGAAGGGCACCACCGACGGCCTGCAGATCGCCCTGAACGTCGGCGCCACCCTGATCGTGTTCATCGCCCTGGCCACCATGGTCGACAAGATCCTGTTCGCCCTGCCGATGGTGGGCGGCGAGCACCTGAGCATCGCCCGCGTCCTGGGCATCGTCTTCGCGCCGCTGGCCTGGGCCATGGGCATCCCATGGAAGGAAGCCGGCAGCGCCGGCGGCCTGCTGGGCGTCAAGCTGATCCTGACCGAGTTCACCGCCTTCATCCAGCTGGCCAAGGTGGGTCCCGAACTGCTGGATCCGCGCACCCGGATGATCATGACCTACGCCCTGTGCGGCTTCGCCAACATCGGCTCGGTGGGCATGAACGTCGCCGGCTTCTCGGTGCTGGTGCCCGCGCGCCGGCAAGAGGTGCTGGGCCTGGTCTGGAAGGCGATGATGGCTGGCTTCCTGGCCACCTGCCTGACCGGCTCCCTGATCGGCCTGATGCCGCGGACCTGGTTCGGGCTGTAGCGGAAGGGCTTTCCTTCCTTCGCGGAACGCAAGCATCCTCCTGGCGGCAAGCCGGGAGGATTTCCCTTGAAGCTCTACGACAGCCGCCGCGCCCCCAATCCCCGCCGCGTGCGCTGGTTCATGGCCGAGAAGGGGATCGAGGACATCGAGGTCGTCGATGTCGACATCTTCGGCGGCCAGCATCGCACGCCCGAATACCTGGCCAGGGCGGGCCTGCCCAACGTGCCCGCCCTGGAGATGGACGACGGCCGGACCATCACCGAGTCGGTGGCCATCTGCCGCTACCTGGAGAGCCGCTATCCCGAGCCCAACCTGTTCGGCGCGGACCCCCGCGAGGCCGCGGTGATCGAGATGTGGATGCGCCGGACCGAGATGATGGTGGCCACGCCGCTGATGATGGCCGTGCGCCATGCCCATCCGGCCCTGGCCGCCATCGAGACCCAGATTCCCGAGGTCGCCGCCCACGGCCGGGCCACGGCTGAGAAGGGGCTGAAGATGCTGGACCGCCGCCTGGCCGAGAGCGACTTCATCGCCTGCGCGCGGCTGACCATGGCCGACATCCTGGCGGTCACGGCGATCGACTTCGCCCGCATGGTGCGGTTCCGGCCGGACGCGGAACTGATCCATGTGAAGCGCTGGCTGGAAGGCATGATGGCCCGGCCGGCGGCGAAGGCGGGGGTGTAGGGCCTACCGCGCCCTGATCTTCTTGATCACGCCGGAGAAGTTCAGCATCGGCGCGCCGCCCGTCGACACCAGCCCGCGCACGAACAGCAGCGAGCCGCCGGCCTTGGTGACCTCGCCGGTCGACTCGACCAGGTCGCCGGCCTTGGCCGGGCCCAGGAACTCGCCGTTCAGGCTGACGGTCACGGCCCGCACGTCCTTCAGGTGGGCCCACGAGATCGAGAACAGCGAATAGTCGGCGAAGGTCATCATGCAGCCGCCGTGCATGAAGCCGCCGCCGTTCATGTGGCGGGCCTCGGCGCGGAAGGCGCTGCGGACGACCCCGTTTTCTTCCTTGAAGTAGAAGGGCCCGGTCTGGTCCTCGAAGGCGTCCATGCCCGCCCAGGTGCGCCAGCCGGCCCATTCGCCCTGCGTCACCAGCTTGGGGCCGTCCCAGATCTCGTTGCCGCCGTCCATGGTCCGTCCCCTTCGTTGTCTTTGAGGATGCAGCTAAGGCCGCGCGGCGCCGGAGGCAAGCGGCCGGTCTCGCGCTGCTGACGGATTCGTGCCATCCCTCCGCCCATGACCACCCCGATCCAAGACACCATCCTTTCCCAGCTGGCCGCCGTGGCCGCCGGCAAGTCCATCGATCCGATGTCGGTCGCCAAGGCCATCGAGCCCGAGCGTTGGCAGCGCCTGCTGGGCCATGTGAGGACCAACGCCATCGAGCTGGCCCGCGAGGGCAAGATCGTCATCCTGCGCCACAACAAGCCGGTGAACCCGGAGAAATTCCGCGGCGTCTACCGCCTGCGCCTGCGCCAGGAAGGCGACCCGACCAGCTTCGAGGACGTTGCGGACGAAGCGGGCGGCGAGGGATAGCCCCCGCCCAAGCTTGCCTTCCCCCGGCGGCGCTCTAATTGAAACGCCCATGCCGCTGGACGCCCTCCTCGCCGACATCGCCGCCTGCCGGGCCTGCGCGCCGTACCTGCCGCATACGCCGAGGCCCGTGGTGCGGGTGAGCGAGGCGACCCGCCTGCTGATCTGCGGCCAGGCGCCGGGGCGGCTGGTGCACGAGACCGGCCTGCCGTTCAACGACCCGTCGGGAAACCGCCTGCGCGACTGGATGGGCGTCGACCGCGAGACCTTCTACGGCCGCCCGGAGATCGGCGTCGCGGCCATGGCCTTCTGCTTTCCGGGGACCAACCCCAAGGGCGGAGACTATCCGCCCCCGGCCCGCTGCGCCGCGTTGTGGCGGCCGCAGCTGCTGGCGGCCCTGCCCAGGGTCGAGCTGACCCTGCTGGTCGGGAGCCATGCCCAGGCCTGGGCGTTGGGCGCGCGGATGAAGGCGAACATGACCGACACCGTCGCGGCCTGGCGGGACTATGTCGACCAGGGCGTCCTGCCCTTGCCGCATCCGTCGTGGCGCAACACCGCCTGGCTCAAGCGCAATCCCTGGTTCGACGCCGAACTGGCGCCCTATCTTCGCCGCCGAGTGGCGGGCATTCTGGCGTCATGAACCGTCGGACTCTCCTTCTGGGGGCGACCTGCGCGGCCAGCCTGGCCGCCTGCGCCCCGGTCATCCAGCATCCGGGCCCGGGCGAGCTGGGGTATCGCGGCCCTCGGCTGATCGATGATGGCTTGTTCAGTTTCGACGGCAAGAAGCTGGGCCTGATGAAGTGGCTGCCGGCGCAAGGACAGCCGGTCACCCACGTGATCGTCGCCCTGCATGGCATGAACGACTATTCGAACGCCTTCCACCTGGCCGGCCCGTTCTGGGCCGGGCAGGGGATCGCCACCTACGCCATCGACATCCGCGGCTTCGGCCGGTCGCCGGACCGGGGCGTCTGGGCGCCGCCGGAGCTGGTGATCGAGGACATCCGCACCGCCGTCGCCCTGGTTCGCGAGGCCCATCCCGAGGCCAAGGTCGCCCTGGCCGGCGAGAGCATGGGCGGGGCCCTGGCCATCGTCGCCATGGCCTCGGACCGGCCGCCGGCCGCCGAGCGCCTGCTGCTGTTCGCCCCGGCCGTCTGGGGCTGGTCCAACCAGCCGCTGCCCTACAAGACCAGCCTGTGGATCACCGCCCACACGACGCGGAGCTGGGTGGTCAAACCGCCCGAATGGCTGGTCAAGAACGTCCAGCCCACCGACAATATCGACGAGCTTCGCCGCATGGGCCGCGACCCGCTGATGATCTGGGGCGCGCGGTCCGACACCCTGTACGGCCTGGTCGGGCTGATGGAGAAGGCCTGGGCGTCGCTGGGCAAGGTCCAGGTCCCGGTCGCCTATTTCTACGGGGCCAACGACCACATCATTCCCAAGGAGCCGACCATGGAGGCGGTCCGGCGGCTCAAGCCCGACGACCGCTCGGCCTACTACGCCAACGGCTGGCACCTGCTTCTGGTCGACCGGCAGGCCCAGGTGGTGTGGACCGACGCGGCCTCATTCCTGAAGGACCCGCTGGCCGACCTGCCGTCCGGCGCCCCGCCGATCCCCGGAGCCCCGACCGCGCCGAACGTGGTGCGGTCACAGGTTTCCAATCAATAAAACATCCGCCGGGATGAGCGGATGTTGGGGGATGTGGCGATAGGCCGTGTCACCAAGGCCTTGTGAGGCGCGGCCCACCAGCGTACACCCGCGCGCAATCTTTCTGGCCAAGGCGAGACCGGCAGCATGACCTTGTTCGATTCCCCGGATTTCGAGGGACATGAAGGCGTTCACGCGTTCTTTGACGAAAAAACCGGCCTGAAGTCGATCATCGCCGTCCACTCCACCGCCCGCGGCCCGGCGGCCGGCGGCTGCCGGATGTGGGACTATTCCAGCGCCGACGCCGCCGTGACCGACGCCCTGCGGCTGTCGAAGGGCATGTCGTACAAGAACGCCATGGCCGACCTGGACTTCGGCGGCGGCAAGGCCGTGATCATCGGCGACGCCCGCAGCCAGAAGACGCCGGAGCTGTTCGAGGCTTTCGGCCGCGCCGTCGACAGCCTGGCCGGCAAGTACTGGACCGCCGAGGACGTCGGCGTCTCGCCGGCCGACCTGGTCGCCACCCGCCGCACCACCCGCTACGTCGCCGGCCTGGAAGGCCACGCGGCCGCCTCGGGCGACCCGTCGCCGGTCACCGCCGAGGGCGTGTTCCGCGGCGTGCGCCTCTGCGTCCAGCGGGCCCTGAACCGCGACCTGAACGGCGTCACCGTCGCCATCCAGGGCGTCGGCCATGTCGGCGCCTATCTGGCCGAGAAGTTGCACGCCGCCGGGGCCAGGCTGATCATCGCCGACGTCAACCAACATGCCCTGGACGAGGTGGCGGCCAAGACCGGCGCCCGGATCGTCTCGACCGACGCCATCTTCGACGTCGAGGCCGACGTCTTCGCGCCCTGCGCCCTGGGCGGCGCCATCTCGGCCACCACCCTGCCGCGCCTGAAGGTCAAGGTGATCGCCGGCGGGGCCAACAACCAGCTGGCCGACAAGGTCATCGGCCAGGCGGTGTTCGAGCGCGGCATCCTCTACGCCCCCGACTATGTGATCAACGGCGGCGGCATCATCAACGTGGCCGGCGAGATCCGGGCCCTGGAGGCTGGCGCGGCCTTCGACCCCGACTGGGTGGCCGCCAAGCTGGACCGCCTGGCCCAGACCCTGGGCGAGGTGCTGGACCACTCGCTGGTCGAGAGGCGGGCCGCCAACCTGGTCGCCGACGAGATCGCCCGCGCGCGGATCGCGGCGGCGCGGGGTTAGGCCCGCACCCGCCCCGAAATCTCCGCCCCCGCGTCGCGGTCCAGTCGCAGATAGACCGGCAGGGCCAGCAGCGTCACCAGGCCGATCGCCACGAACGGCCAGGTGAACCGGTCCGGAGTCAGATGCGCGCCGTGGCCGCGCGCCAGGTGCAACATCAGGCCGCCGAAGCTGACACCGAGAGCCAGGCCCACCTGCTGGGCCACGGCCGCCAGGGTCGAGGCGGCGGCGACCCTGGGCTGCGGCACGTCGGCATAGGCGATGGTGTTGGCGGCGATGAACTGGTTGGACCGGGCGAAGCCAGCCAGGAACAGGGCCGCGGCCATCACCGCCATCGGCGTCGCCAGCGTGAAGAAGCCCGGGACGGCCGTCAGGACCGCCGTGGCGACCACGAACACCGCCAGCGAGGTGCGGAAGCCGAAGCGCTTGAGGCCGGCGGCGGCGAAGGGGCGGGCGATCAGGGTGCCGACCCCGGTCCCCAGGGTGACCGCGCTGGCCTTCAGCGGGCTCCAGCCCAGGGCGACCTGCAACAGCAGGGGCAGCAGGAAAGGGCTGGCCCCGATACCCAGCCGCACGAGCGTCCCGCCCAGCAGGCTGGCGCGATAGGTGCGATACCGGAGCAGGTCGAGGTCGAGGATCGGCCTGGGCGTGGCCCTGGCCTTGCGCAGGTAGAGCCAGCCCGCCGCCGTCGCCCCGGCGAGGATGGCCAGCTGGCCCCAAGAGGGCAGCAGCGACAGCCCCGCCGTCTCGGCCACCACCACCAGGCCGCTGATGGCCGCCGCCGACAGCAGGAAGCCCGCGGTGTCGAACCGGCCCATTTCGGTATTGGGCCGCCCTCGGGGCACGAACCGCATCACCGCCGTCATGCCCAGCAGGCCGATCGGCAGGTTCAGGTAGAAGATCCAGGGCCAGTCGGCGACGCTGAGCACCAGGCCGGCGAGGGGAGGGCCGATCAACGGGCCCACCAGGGCGGGCATGGTGAACCAGCCCATGGCGCGGATCAGCTTGTCCTTCGGCGTCGAGCCGACCACGATCAGCCGGGCGACCGGCGTCATCATCGCCCCGCCGATCCCCTGCAGGATGCGCGAGGCGACCAGGGCCTCCAGGTTCCGCGACAGCCCGCACAGGGCCGAGCCGGCCAGGAAGACGACCATGGCCGTGATGAACACCCGCCGCGCCCCGAACCTTTCCGCCGCCCAGCCGCTGGCCGGGGTGAACACCGCCAGGGCTAGGATGTACGAGGTCAGGGCCAGCTTCAGGTGGATGGGATCGACGCTGAAGGCCCGGGCCAGGGTGGGCAGGGCTGTCGACAGGGCGGTGGAGTCGATGAACTCCATCAGGAGGGCGCTGGCCACGGCCAGGGAGATCAGCCGGGTTCCGAGGACCGGCGGGTCTGGCGCAGGGGTGGGTTGATCGGAGGGCACGACGGGCGGCTTACGCCCGCCGATCGCCGATCTCAAGTCGTCGGTCGGACCGAAGGACCCGGCCGATCGGCCCTCTCGCGCGTTATCTCGCGTGCACCCGCCCGGAGCCCGCGATGACCCACGAAACCCATCTGTCCGAACTGGAGGAGGAGATGGCCCAGGCCATCGCCTCCGAGGACTTCGAAACCGCCGCGGCGCTGCGCGGCCAGATCGACCAGATCCGGCGCGACCTGAAGATCCTGGAGCAGCCCGGCGCCGGGGCGCCCCAGGCCGCCTATTTCAAGCATCGCGAAGCCTAGCACCCAGCCGGCGGGCTCGGCGCGGCGCCGAAAAGGCGGGCGTTTCCCGTCCCGCTGGCGCCGCCTCCAGAATTCCTCCGTCCGCGTTCCATCTTGACGCTTGCGCCAAATTCGAACGGCCGTAAGACTTCCCTACAGGTAAAGGGGATACCGTAGTGAGTCCGAAGAGCGACGGCGCGACCGTCACCACCGCGCCAGAGACCGAGGTCGAAGGCGTCGACAACGAAGCCGTCACCAAGAACCTGGTGTTCGTCGCCGCCGAGCGCCTGTTCGCGCTGCACGGCTTCCAGAACGTGTCGGTACGCGACATCACCGCCGCGGCGGGCGTCAACCTGGCCTCGGTGAACTACCATTTCGGGTCCAAGGACGCGCTGCTCTACGAGATCTTCCGTCGTCGCACGGTCGAGCTGAACCGCGAGCGGGCCAAGAAGCTGCACGAGGCGATCGACCGCCACGCGGGCAATCCGCCGGTGCGCGAGATCCTGGCCGCCCTGCTGACGCCGCCGCTGAAGTGGCTGGCGCCGGACCACGAGCGCCGCATCTCGCTGCAGTTCCTGATCCGGGCCCGCAGCGAAGGCACCGACGAGATCCGCAAGGTGCTACAGACCGACGTCACCCACCTGCGCCGCTTCTCCGACGCCCTGCTCAAGGCGCGTCCGGACCTGCCGTCCGAGGAGATCTACTGGCGGCTGCACTTCACCCTGGGCATGCTGCACAACAACCGCTTCGCCGAGTTCGACCGCCTGAACGTGCTGTCGGAAGGCACGACCAGCGAAGCCGACGTCGAGGCCCTGCTGGGCCGGATGCTGGCCTTCGCCGAGGCGGGGTTCTCGGCCTAGGGGGCTGCAGCCCCCAGAAGAGCGCCGCACGTTCAAACGGTTGTCGTCCCGGAAGCCTCAAAGCTGTCGGGGACAAGGCAGGCTATGGTCTATGGCTTTGCTCTGAAAGGCCTGTCATCCCGGACAAGCTCGGCGGAGCCGAGCGCCGATCCGGGACCGCCGCAAACGCCAGCGTTCACGCCCCGGTCCCGGATCTTCGCGCTGTGCGCTTTCCGGGATGACAACCTTATTTGATCCAGCAAACACCCCAAGGTCGCCTCCCGGTTTGACAGGGCAGGGTTCGACCTTCTATTGCACTTGCGACTCATTATTGTTCGCAAGCGAGCTTGTTCATGATTTCCTCCCCGCGCGCCCTGCTGATGGCCGGCGTCGCTCTCCTGGCCCTGTCCCGCGGCGCGGTCGCCCACGCTGACGAGACGCCGGCCGCCGCCGATGCCGCCGCGGTCGAGAACCAGGTGGACGGGGTGGTGGTCACTGGCGCGCGCACCCGCACCTCGGCGGTGACCGGCCTGGACATGAGCCTGCGCGAGACGCCTCAGTCGGTGACGATCCTCGACCAGGCTCGGATCCGCAACTTCGGCCTGACCAGCGTCAACGACCTGCTGGCCCAGGTGACCGGCGTCAATGTCGAGAAGGTCGAGACCGACCGCACCTATTACAACTCGCGCGGCTTCGACATCACCAACTTCCAGGTCGACGGCATCGGCCTGCCGCTGATCTGGGGCATCCAGTTCGGCGACCTGGACACCGTGCTGTTCGACCGGGTCGAGGTGGTGCGCGGCGCCAACAGCATGATGACCGGCACCGGCAACCCCTCGGCCACGGTCAACTACGTCCGCAAGCGGCCGACCGACGCCTTCAAGGCCAGCGCCGCGCTGCAGTACGGCTCGTGGGACGATTACCGCCTGGAAGCCGACGTCTCGGGGCCCCTGAATGCCACGGGCAGCGTGCGCGGCCGGCTGATCTACGCCAACGAGGACAAGGGCTCGTACCTCGACCACTACCACGTCAACCGCAACGTCTATTCGGGCCTGCTGGCCTGGGACGTCACGCCGAAGCTGACGGTCACCGCCGGCTATGCGCTGCAGGACAACCGCTCGCGCGGCGTGCTGTGGGGCGCCTTGCCGCTGCTCTATGCGGACGGCACGAAGGTCGACTATCCGCGCTCGGCCTCGACCTCGGCCGACTGGACCTACTGGAACGTCAAGGACCAGACGGCCTTCACCGAGCTCGACTACCGGTTCGACAACGGCTGGCAGGTCAAGGCCACCGGCACCTACAAGCGCTTCAACGAAAACGCCAAGCTGCTCTACGCCTATGGCAACCCCGATCCGGACACCGGCCTGGGCGTTAAGGGCATGAGCGGCGTCTATCCGTCGAAGTACGAGAACTTCATCCTGGACGCCTACGCCTCGGGCCCGTTCCAGCTGTTCGGGCGGACGCACCAGCTGGTGGTCGGCGGGCAGACCTCCAAGTCGACAGGCAAGGAGTGGGAGAACTTCGCCCTCGACAGCGAGATCCCCTATCCGGCCGTCGGCCTGTGGGGCTCGCAACAGGTCGCCGAGCCGACCTATCCGGGCGCGGACCTGAAGAGCGACCAGACCGACCGCCTGTCGCGCTTCTACGCCGCCGCCCATTTCAGCGTCGCCAACCCGCTCAAGGTGGTGGCCGGCTTCAACGCCTTGAAGCTGAAGTCCAAGGGCTATTCCTACGGCGCCGACACGCCGCGCGACGAGAAGAAGGTCAGCCCCTATGTCGGGGCGGTCTACGACCTCAATCCCAACGTCTCGCTCTACGCCAGCTACACCGACATCTTCAATCCGCAGTCCGAGCGCGACGCCGACAACCGCAACCTGCCGGCCGCGCATGGCAAGGCCTACGAGGCGGGCGTCAAGAGCGAGTGGTTCGACCACCGCCTCTACCTGACCGGGGCGGTGTTCCAGTCGCGGCAGGACGACCTTGCCATCGCGGTGGGCGTGGATGGGACCCGCACGATCTATGCCGGCCTCGACACCAAGGTGACCGGCTACGAGCTGGAGGCCACCGGCGCCCTGACCGACCGGTGGACGGTCAGCGCCGGCTGGACCCAGCTGAAGATCGAGGGCGAGGACGGCCAGGATCGCGAATACCTGCCGCGCAGGACCTTCAAGGCGACCACGGCCTACACCTTCCCCGAACTGCGCAACCTGACCATCGGCGGCGCGCTGCGCTGGCAGAGCGCGGTGTCGATGGTCGACATCGCGCCCGTCGAGCAGAAGGCCTACGGCGTCGTCGACCTGATGGCCGGCGTCGACGTGACCGAAAAGGTGCGCGCCACGCTCAACGTCAAGAACGCGGCCGACAAGACCTACCTGACCAGCCTGATGTGGACCCAGTCGTACTACGCCGCGCCGCGCAACGTGTCGCTGCGTCTCGACTACAGCTTCTGAGGACGGACATGGACGCGCGAACCCAGGATCTCGCCCCCGCCGCCGCGCCCGACGCCCGCCCCGCGCCGGCGCGTTCGGGAGCCGTCCGGTTCGCGTCGTCCAGCCTTCGACCCGTCCTGACTTTCCTCCACCGCTGGGTGGGGCTGTTCATCGCCGGGTTCCTGTTCGTGTCGGGTGTCACCGGGGCGGTGATTTCGTGGGACCACGAGCTGGACGACCTGCTCAATCCGCGGCTGATGTTCGCCCAGTCGAAGGGCGGGACCGCCTTGCCGCCGCTGGACCTGGCCCGCCGGATCGAGACCCGCGACCCGCGGGTGCAGGTGACCTACCTGCCCCTGGCCCCGGAACCGGGCGGGACCCTGGCCTTCGGCGTCGCGCCCAAGCGGAACCCGGCCACCGGCAAGCTGTTCGAGCCGCACTACAACCAGGTGTTCATCGATCCGGCGACCGGCGTCGAGCAGGGACGGCGCGAGTGGGGGGCGGTCTGGCCGATCACCCGTGAGACCTTCGTCTCGTTCCTCTACGTGCTGCACTACAGCCTGCACATCCCGGCGATGTGGGGGATCGACCGCTGGGGGATCTGGCTGCTGGGCGGGGTGGCGATCCTGTGGACGCTGGACTGCTTCGTCGGCTTCTATCTGACCCTGCCGCCCCGCCAGAAGGCCATGCCTCGAAGGAGCGACGCCAAGCCGGCCAAGGGGTTCTGGGCGCGCTGGAAACCGGCCTGGGTGATCAAGACCTCGGCCAGCGCCTACCGGATCAATTTCGACATCCATCGCGCCTTCGGCCTGTGGCTGTGGGGCGTGCTGTTCACCGTGGCCTTCACCGCCTTCTCGCTGAACCTCTACAGCGAGGTGTTCTATCCGGTGATGTCCAAGGTCTCGAAGGTGACGCCCGGCCCCTTCGACCTGCGCAAGCCAGCCGACCTCCATGCGCCGATCGTGGCGACCCGCTCCTACGCCCAGGTGCTGGACAGCGCCCGGGCCGAGGCGGCTCGGCGCGGCTGGCCGGCGCCGGCCGGCAGCGCGTTCTACTCGCCCGAATACGGCGTCTACGGCGTGGCGTTCCACGCGCCCGGCGGCGACCATGGCGCGGCCGGCGTCGGTCCGCCCTATCTCTACTATGACGGCAAGACCGGCGCCCTGCTGGGCGCCCGCCAGCCGTGGAAGGGCACGGCCGCCGACATCTTCGTCCAGGCCCAGTTCCCGCTGCACTCGGGCCGCATCCTGGGCGTTCCCGGACGGATCCTGATCTCATTGACCGGCGTGGTCGTGGCGGCGCTGAGCGTCACCGGCGTGGTGATCTGGCTGAAGAAGCGCAGGGCGAGGGTGGGGCGCAGGGCGAGGGCGGCCTGACCCATCTTGCCCGCAGTGACGGCGGAAGCGAACTACCCCGCCAGCCTCCACGCCTGCTTCAGGTCCGCGACCAGTTCGGCATAGGCCCGTTCCTTGGCGTCGCGGTCGGGGATGCGCAGCAGGAACGACGGGTGCCAGCTGACCAGGGCCAGTTCGCCGCCGCCCAGGGCCTGGCGCTGGCCGCGCGTCTTGCCGATCGGCAGGGCCTTGCCGAACACCGCCTGCACGGCCGTCGCGCCCAGGGCCAGGATGACCTTGGGGCGGACCAGCCGCCGCTCGGCGTCCAGCCACCAGCGGCAGGCCTGAACCTCGCCGCGGTCCGGGGTCTTGTGCAGCCGGCGCTTGCCGCGCGGCTCGTGCTTGAAGTGCTTGACGGCGTTGGTGACGAAGACCTGGTCGCGCGGCGCCCCGGCCTCGGCCATCGCCCGGTCGAGCAGCTGGCCGGCCGGGCCGACGAACGGGACGCCCCGCAGGTCCTCCTGGTCGCCGGGCTGCTCGCCGACGATCATCAGCGCCGCCCCGGCCGGACCCAGCCCCGGCACGCCCTGGGTGGCGTGGCGCCAAAGGTCGCAGCGGCGGCAGGCCTGAACGCCGGCGGCGATGTCTTCCAGACTAGCCGGCAAGCTGGCCGGGTCGCCCTCGCCGTACGATCCGCGCGCGTGCGCCAGCGCGGACTTGGACCCGCGTTCCGACGGCCTGGCGGGGTGGGCGGCGACCATGATCCGGGTCCGGCCTCGTGCGCTTTCGGTCCGGTTTGAATGATCGCGTCTCCGACGGGTTCCGCCCCGGACCGATCACTCGGGTGTGAGGGAACCGAGCGAGCCTCTTCGGGTTATGCTGGACCCATGGCCAGGCTCGGCATCCTTCACGAAACGCGATACAGCTATGCCCGGCCGGTCAGCTTCGGGGCGCACCGGCTGCTGATCCGGCCGCGCGACAGCCATGCCATCCGCATCAGCGAGGCCTCGCTGCAGACGTCCCTGCCGGGCGAGACCCGCTGGACCTACGACGCGGCTGGCAACTGCGTATGCTGGTTCACGCCCCAGGGCCAGGCCGACAGCCTGACCATCACCAGCCGGCTGGTCATCGACCGCTTTCCCGCGCCCCTGACCAGCCTGCACGTCGACGACCCGCACACCGTCTCGCCGATCGTCTACACCCGCGAGGACCGGGCGGTGCTCAATCCCTTCATCGTTCCGGCCACCGAGGACGAGGACCGGGTGCTCCTGCGCTGGCTGCGCGGCCAGATGGAACGCCCGGACGAGCCGGCGCTGGACTTCCTGCTGCGGATGAACCGCACGATCCACGACCAGTTCGACTATGTCCCGCGTGAGGAGGCCGGTGTCCAGACGCCGGCGGAGACCATCGCCCAAGGCAGCGGCACGTGCCGGGACTTCGCCTGGCTGATGGTCGAGGCCCTGCGGCGGCTGGGCTATGCGGCGGTGTTCGCCACCGGCTATGTCCACAGCCCGGGCGCCGCGGTGCGCGGCGCGGGATCCACCCACGCCTGGTGCGAGGTGTTCCTGCCCGACCTGGGCTGGACCGAGTTCGACCCGACCAACGGCCTGGCGGAATCTCCTGACCTGATCCGGGTGGCCGCCACCCGCACGCCGGGCGAGGCCCGGCCGGTGTCGGGCACGATCATCGGCGAGCCCGGCGAGACGCATCTGGACGTCAGGGTCGAGGTCGGCCTGCTGGACGCTCTGGAAGCGGCGGCGTAACGAGGGCATGATAAGAACGACAAGAGAGAGCGGGAGGATAAGGCGATGATGAAACCGTTCCAGCAACAGGCGCCCTTGGGCGGCGGCCACCTGCCGCATCCCGAGCCCAAGCCCCAGCACGGCCAGAAGCCGGACGCCGAGTGCCTGAAGACGCCGGAAAAACGCTCGTTCGAGCCGCGGCCGGCCCACTGACGGCCGACGCCCATCCTTGGGCGCTTGAGGTGTCCGTGTGGCGCCGCTATCGCCTTGGGCGCCTCTCGGCGAAAGAGTTAGCCCCAATGGCCCGCAACGCGCTGCGCTCCCTGGCGATCGGCGCGTGTTCGCTGCCTTTCGCCGCCTGCGCAACGATCCCGCCCACTGGACCTACCCACTTCTATGCGAGCTACAGCGGCGATGATCCCCTGACGAAGCCGGTTTTTGATGTCGTTGACGCGCACATGAGGGCCGAGCCGGGCTTCATTCGGGATTTCAGCGAGCCGATGCAGGTCCACATCGCCGACGGTGCGCCCTCCACCGAAGGGCAGTTTCGGTATCGCGTTCGCATCACGATCCCCGCCCGTCTCGCCGATCGGCGGATCAGCGAAAAGAACAGGATTCTGGCGGATTTCAGCGTGACCTGCGCTCCGGACCGTCCGCAACCCTGCGCCGACGACATCCTCGTCCGGGCCCGCCTGCAACCCGCGAAGATTCGCCATATCGTCGCTCGTTCGCCGCGGGCGTGAGGCCTCGAAGGACGCACCGGGTGTCCGACAACCATCCCGTTGCGGACGTCAGGCCAGGCCAACTCACAGCGACGTACCAGCGACGGCTCCAGCGTGCTCCTGGAATCCGTCCTTTCAAACCAGCATCGACTGCTGGGCGAAGATGCCCGCCATCGCGCCGTGCGATGACGCCAGGGTGACCGATGGCGGCGTGATGGGGTTGGCGAGGTCGCCGGCGGCGTAGACGCCGGGCATGCTGGTTTCGCGGCGCTCGTCGACCTTGAGGATGACGCCGAGGGGCGTATCGACCGTGGCGAGGCCCAACGTTTCATGCAGGCTCGCGGACGGCTTGTTGCGCGGATGGGCGAACAGGATGTCGACCGCGACATTGGCGCCGGTGTCGAGATTGAGGGTGGCGTTATGGTCCCCGTGACGGGCGATCTCGATGATCCGGCCATCGACGACAGGCGTGTTGCGGCGCGCCAGGTCGGCCCGGACATCGGGTGGAATGTCGTGACCATCGGCGAAGACCGTCAACCTGTCGGTCCAATCGTGGAACAGCCTGACCTGATTCATCGACTGTGGGCCGGACCAGACGAGGCCCCAATGCTGGCCGGCGACTTCGAAGCCGTCGCAATAGGGGCAGGGCACGATGGAGGTGCCCCAGCTTTCGGCGAAGCCCGGAATATCGGGCATCTGATCGACAACGCCATAGGCCAGGATCAGGCGGCGCGCCCCAAGGCTTTCGCCATCGCCAGTGAGGACGGAGAAATTGTCGATGGCGCCGGAGACGCCGTCGGCGCGGGCATTGACCAGCTTGACCGTGGGATAGCGCGCCAGCTGCCGCCGCGCCTCGGCCAGGATGTCCAGCGGTGGCTTATGATCGTGACCGAGCAGGCCATGCGAGTGGCCGGCGAAGCGGTTGCGCTGCAGGCCGGTGTCGAGAACGGTGACCTTGCGACGAGCACGGCCGAGCTGCAGGGCGGCGGCGAGACCGGCAAAGCTGCCGCCGATGATGATGACGTCATCCATGGTGAAGGGCCTATCCATTGGCTTGCACATTTGGGATACTGCATGGTACCGTAATATGTGAAATAGGATACCGTCAAGTACTGGAATGCTCGTGACCGAAAACATCCAGGCCCGCCGCGGCCGGCCCGCCAACGAGGCCCTTGGCCAAACGATCATCGACGCCGCGTACGAGCTCCTTGTGGAATTGGGTTTTCAGGCGACCACCTTGGACAAGGTCGCCCAGCGGGCGAAGATATCCAAGCTCAGCATCTATCGGCGCTTCGAGAACAAGGAGGCGCTGTTCGGCGCGGCCATCGCGGCCCACTGCCGTCAGTTTGCGCCACTGGCTCTCGTTGAAGGTGTCGATGGCTCGGCCGAGGATCAGCTCATGGCGGTGGGATCATCCCTGCTTCGCACGCTGCTCAGCCCGGACGTCCGCGGTGTCGAAGCCATGATCATGGCCGACAAGACGAACCAAAAGTCGTTGGGCAAGCTCCACTACGAGGCCGGCCCCGCCTATGTCATCGCCCAAATCGAGGCCCTGTTGCGTCGGTTGCACGCGAAGGCGGTTCTGAACGTGCCCAATCCGCTTCAGTCCGCCCGCTTGTTCGCCGCGCTTTTCAAGGGATCCGATCTCCTGATGATCGCACGCTTCGATGAAGCCAGAGCAGAGGACGACAACGAAATCGAATCCTATTGCCGGTCTGCCGTCGCCCTGTTCATCGCCGCCCACGGTGGCGACGACCGCGCGGGCGGATAGCAGACGAACCGAATGTACGTGCGTTTCGGCGCGGCCATCACGTTAGCCTGGATGGAGGAAGCCCTACGGCAGGGGAAAACCGTCGTCGCCCGTTTCAATCACGTCAAACTGAAGGTCCGCAATCCACCCCCCGAAGCGCCCCAGGCCACTTGCACTCTGCGGATAGCCGGCAAGCTCCAGCCATTTCAAAGCGTTGAAATTTTCGACGCCGATCTGCCCCACGCCCAGCGAGATCGCCCGCCGGGCTTCCGAGGCGCAGCTCGACGACCTTCTGAACGACTGGACGAAGCCCCGCGAGCCGGGGAGGGGTGACTAGCCCCGCACCAGCTCCCGCATCGCCTTGTCCAGCCCGTCCAGAGTCAAGGGGAACATCCGGTCGTTCATCAGCTGCTTCATCACCCCGATCGACTGGGTGTAGTCCCAATGCCGCTCGGGGGTGGGGTTCAGCCAGACGGCGCTCTGGTAGATGTCGGTGACCCGGCTCATCCAGATGGCCCCGGCTTCCTCGTTCCAGTGCTCGACGCTGCCGCCCGGATAGGTGATCTCGTAGGGGCTCATCGTGGCGTCGCCGACGAAGATCACCTTGTAGTCGTGGGGGAACTTGTGGAGCACGTCCCAGGTCGGGATCTTCTCGACCTGGCGGCGGCGATTGTCCTTCCACACCGCCTCGTACAGGCAGTTGTGGAAGTAGAAGAACTCCAGGTGCTTGAACTCGGTCCTGGCGGCGCTGAACAGCTCCTCGCAGAGCTTGATGTGGCCGTCCATCGAGCCGCCGATGTCGAAGAACAGCAGCACCTTGATGGTGTTGCGCCGCTCGGGGCGCATCTGGATGTCCAGATAGCCCTTCTCGGCCGTGCCCTGGATCGTGCCGTTCAGGTCCAGCTCGTCCAGGGCCCCCTGGCGGGCGAACTTGCGCAGGCGGCGCAGGGCGACCTTGATGTTGCGCGTGCCCAGCTCGACCGAGTCGTCGAGGTTCTTGTACTCGCGCTTGTCCCAGACCTTCACGGCCCGGCCATGTCGGCTCTTGTCCTGGCCGATGCGGACGCCTTCGGGATTGTAGCCGTTGTTCCCGAACGGGCTGGTCCCGCCCGAGCCGATCCATTTGGAGCCGCCCTCATGGCGCTCCTTCTGTTCCTTCAGGCGCTCCTGCAGGGTCTCCATCAGCTTCTCGAAGCCGCCCATGGCCTCGATCTGCGCCTTCTCTTCCTCGGTCAGGAACTTCTCGGTCAGGGCCTTGAGCCATTCGGCCGGGATGTCGGCCGTCAGGCCGTCCTCGACCGTCTCCAGCCCCTTGAACACGTGGCTGAACACCCGGTCGAACTTGTCGAGGTTCTTTTCGTCCTTCACCAGGCTGGCGCGCGACAGGAAGTAGAAGTCCTCGATCCGCCGGTCGATGACGTCCTTATCCAGGGCCTCCATCAGCAGCAGGTATTCGTGCAGGGACACCGGGACCTTGGCGGCGCGAAGCTCGGAGAAGAAGCGCAGGAACATGGCGGGCGGGCTTTCGAACGGTTGTTCGAAGGATGGCGGGTTCTATGAGGCGGTGCAAGCGCCCCCTCAGTCGCTTCGCGACAGCTCCCCCAGAGGGGGAGCAGCTCGTACAGCGTGGCTCCTCCCCCCTCCGGGGGAGGTGGCCCGAAGGGCCGGAGGGGGATCACCCCCGCCGCAGGATGAACTCCAGGTCCCGCGTCTCGCCGACCGGGAAGTGATACTCGCCGACCTTTTCGAACCCCAGGCGGCCGTAGAGCTTCTGGGCCCCGAAGTTCTCGGACCACACCCCGATCCACAGGGGGCGCGGGCCGTCCTTCTCCAGCCAGTCCAGCGCGGTGTTCAGCAGCAGCGAGCCGCGCCCGCCGCCCTGGAAGGCCTTGAGCACGTAGATCCGGTACAGCTCGCCGTCGCCGGGCTTCACGTCGGGATGGGGCAGGCCGCAGGGGCCGGCGGTGGCGTAGCCGATGACCTCGTCGTCCAGCTCCAGCAGCCAGGTCGCCTTGTCCGGATCGGCCAGGTCGCGCCGGGTGCGCTCCAGGCCGTAGGCATAGGCCAGGAAGGTCTCCAGGTCCTCGACGGGATAGAGGTGGGCGAAGGTCTCGGTGAAGGTGCGGGCGCCGAGGCTGGACACCGTGTCGGCGTCGTCGATCGTGGCTCTGCGGATGGTCGCGGCGGTGCTCAACGGCTAGGATCCTCGCATGGATGTCGCGCTCTATACCCACCTGGATATGCTCGACCATCGGCCCGGCGACAACCATGTCGAGCGGCCGGAACGCCTGCGGGCGGTGGTCGACGCCCTGGACGACGACGCGACGCTGGACCTGCAGCGGTTCGACGCGCCGCTGGTCGACCTGGCCGACCTGGCCCTGGTGCACCCGCAAGGCTTCATAGACGGCGTGCTGGCCGCGGCGCCGGACAGCGGTCGCCGGGCGCTGGACCCCGACACCGTGCTGTCGCCCGGCAGCTTGACAGCCGCGCGCCGCGCCGCCGGGGCGGTGGCCGCCGCGACCCGGGCGGTGGCGAGCGGGCAGGGAACCCGGGCCTTCTGCGCCGTCCGGCCGCCGGGCCACCACGCCGAGCCGGACACGGCCATGGGCTTCTGCGTGTTCTCCAACATCGCCGTGGCGGCGCGAGTCGCCCAGGTGTCGGGGCTGAAGCGGGTGGCGATCGTCGATTTCGACGTCCACCACGGCAACGGCACCCAGGCGGCGTTCGAGCACGATCCGACCGTGTTCTTCGCCTCGATCCACCAGTCGCCGCTCTATCCGGGCACCGGCGATCCGTCCGAGACCGGGGTCGGCAACGTCGCCAACGCCACGGTCGCGCCGCACGCGTCCCGTCAGGTCTGGCGCCGGGGTTTCGAGGGGCTGATGGACAAGGTCGACGGATTCGCGCCGGACCTGATCCTGGTCTCGGCCGGCTTCGACGCCCATGTCCGCGATCCGCTGGCCGCCCAGAGCCTGGAGGCCGAGGATTTCGCCTGGGCGACGCGGGCGATCGCCTCGGTCGCCAACCGCCGTTGCGGGGGGCGTATTGTTTCCTCGCTCGAGGGCGGCTACGACCTAGAGGCGCTCGGCCGCTCTGCGGCGGCGCATGTCAAGGCGTTGCAGGAGGGGTGAGAGGTTCGATCGGGTCGCCGGGGGGCGACAAGCCGGACCTCCAAGATCTATGGCCGACGAATCCGCCGACCACCTTTCCTCGCCCGGTGAAACCGCCGAGCGCCCTGGCGCGATCACCCTGGCCCGCCACGGCGAGCCGGCTCTGTCGCGTAAGGTCCGCTTCAACGCCCCGGCCTACGGCGAATGGTGGGCGCGTTACGAGGAGGGCGGCCTGCTGCCGGGCCAGACCCCGCCCGAGTCGCTGAAGGCCACGGCCAGGCGGGCCGGGGTGATGATCGCCTCGACGCGCCGCCGCTCGATCGAGACCGCCACGGCGGTGGCCGACGGCAAGGCCTTCGCCACCGACCCGCTGTTCATCGAGGCGCCCCTGCCGCCGCCGCCCTGGCCGCGCTGGATCAAGATGTCGCCCAAGCACTGGGGCTTCTTCGCCCGGTTCTGGTGGTGGTTCTTCGACCATCACGCCGGCCAGGAGAGCCGCGCCCAGGCCGAAGTCCGCGCCGACCAGGCCGCCGACCTGCTGATCGACCTGTCGAAGAACGGCCAGGAGGTGCTGCTGGTGGCCCACGGCTTCTTCAACACCATGATCGGCCTGTCGCTGCAGAAACGCGGCCTGAAGAAGACACAGGACCAGGGCTTCAAGTACTGGTGCGTAAAGCGCTTCGAGCGGCCTTGAGGGCCCGCGCAAGCGCCAGGGACCCCGACGCCCCGAGCCATGTTCACCAAAAGCCCCGCCAACGGCGTTGCTCGCACCGCGGCCCGCCACTAGGGTGCGCCCATTCGCTCCTGGAGTAGAAATGATCAGTCCGCAGGATCTTGAAGGCATGAGCTTCGAGCAGGCCCTGGCCCGTCTCGAGCAGATCGTCGGCGAGCTGGAGTCCGGCAAGGCCGAGCTCGAGCGCTCGATCGAGATCTACGAGGACGGCGCGGCGCTCAAGGCCCATTGCGAGAAGAAGCTGGAAGCGGCCCGCCTGAAGGTCGAGAAGATCGTGCTGGGCCAGGGCGGCGCGGTCGCCGCCGAAGCGGCCGAGTTCAACTGATGGGCCAGGCGTCGCCCCAGATCGGCTACGAGGACTTCGAACGGGTCGATATCCGCATCGGCACGGTGATCGAGGCCGCGCCGTTTCCGGAGGCGCGCAAGCCCGCCTACAAGCTGACCATCGATTTTGGTCCCCAGATCGGCGTCAAGAAGTCCTCCGCCCAGGTGACCAAGCACTACGCCCTGGGCGAGCTGATCGGCCGCCGAGTGGCCGCCGTGGTCAATTTTCCGCCGCGCCAGATCGGTCCGATGAAGTCCGAGGTCCTGTGCCTGGGCTTTCCGGACGCCGAGGGCGGCGTGGTGCTGGTCGATGTCGACCGCGAGGTTCCCAACGGGGGGAAGCTGTTTTGATCGACCTCGAAAAGCGCATCGTCCAGGCCGCCGACATCGTCACCGTGGCGCTCGACGAGCTGCTGCCCCGCGCCGACGGTCCGGAGAGCCGCCTGACCGAGGCCATGCGCTACGCGGCCCTGGGTCCGGGCAAACGCCTGCGGCCGTTCTTCGCCCTGGAGACGGGCAAGATGTTCGACCTGCCCGAGCGGCCGGTTCTGCGCGCCGCCTGCGCCCTGGAATGCATCCACGCCTACAGCCTGGTGCATGACGACCTGCCGGCCATGGACGACGACGACATGCGCCGCGGGCGGCCGACCGTGCACGTGCAGTACGACGAGGCCACCGCCATCCTGGCCGGCGACGCCCTGCAGACCGCGGCCTTCGAGATCATGGCCCACCCCGACACCCACGACGACGGCCATGTCCGCTCGGAACTGGTGCGCAAGCTGGCCATCGCCTCGGGCGCCAAGGGCATGGCCGGCGGCCAGATGATCGACCTGCTGGGCGTCCGCGACGACCTCGGCGCCGTGGCCCGCATGCAGCGCCTGAAGACCGGCGCCCTGATCGCCTTCGCCTTCGAGATCCCGCTGATCATCGCCCGGTCCAAGGCCGAGGAGCGCGCAGCCCTGATGGGATTCGCCCAGGATCTGGGCCTGGCCTACCAGATCGTCGACGACATCCTGGACGCCGAGGGCGACGAGGCGGTGCTGGGCAAGGCGGCCGGCGGCAAGGACGCCGCCAAGGGCAAGGCCAACTACGTCACCCTGCTGGGCCTCGAAGCGGCCAAGGAACGAGTCAACCTCCTGGCCGCTCAAACTCGGTCACATCTCGATATTTTCGGCGAAAGGGCCGAACATCTGCGCCTTAGCGTGGATTTCGTGCTGGACCGCCGCAACTGACTGCGCTTTCTTCGGACATGCCTGCCTTGACCCCTCTCCTCGACACCATCGCCTCACCGGCCGACACGCGCGGCCTCAGCGTGGCCGAACTGAAGCAGCTGGCGAACGAGGTGCGGGCCGAGACCATCGACGCCGTGTCCGTGACCGGCGGGCACCTGGGCGCGGGCCTGGGCGTGGTCGAGCTGACCGTCGCCCTGCACCACGTGTTCGAAACCCCCAGGGACATCGTCATCTGGGACGTCGGCCACCAAGCCTATCCGCACAAGATCCTGACCGGCCGCCGCGACCGCATCCGCACCCTGCGCCAGGGCGGCGGGCTGTCGGGCTTCACCAAGCGGGCCGAGAGCGAATACGACCCGTTCGGCGCGGCCCACGCCGCCACCTCGATCTCGGCCGCCCTGGGCTTCTGCGCCGCGCGCGACGCGAAGGGCGAGAACAACAGCGTCGTCGCCGTGATCGGCGACGGCTCGATGAGCGCCGGCATGGCCTACGAGGCCATGAACGCGGCCACCGACACCACCAAGCGGCTGATCGTCATCCTCAACGACAACGACATGTCGATCGCCCCGCCGGTTGGCGGCATGAGCGCCTACCTGGCCAACCTCGTCTCGGGCGGCGCCTATCGCAAGGCGCGCAAGCTGGGCAAGACGGTGGTCGAGAAGCTGCCGACCCCGATCCGCGACGCGGCCCGCAAGGCCGAGGAATACGCCCGCGGCATGGTCACCGGCGGCACCTTCTTCGAGGAGCTGGGCTTCCACTATGTCGGGCCGATCGACGGTCACGACATGGACGCCCTGGTCAGCGTGCTCAACAACGCCAAGAACTTCGACGAGAAGCCGGTGCTGGTCCATGTCGTCACCCAGAAGGGCAAGGGCTACGCCCCGGCCGAGGGGGCCGACGACAAGCTGCACGCGGTGGTCAAGTTCGACGTGGTCACCGGCCAGCAGCACAAGGCCGCCGCCGGCCCGCCCAGCTACACCAAGGTCTTCGCCCAGGAGCTGATCAAGCACGCGGCGATCGACGACAAGATCGTGGCCATCACCGCCGCCATGCCCTCGGGCACGGGACTGGACCTGTTCGGCAAGGCCTTCCCGGAGCGCACGTTCGACGTCGGCATCGCCGAGCAGCATGCGGTGACCTTCGCCGCCGGCCTGGCCGCCGACGGCATGAAGCCGTTCGCGGCGATCTATTCCACCTTCCTGCAGCGCGGCTATGACCAGGTGGTGCACGACGTGGCCATCCAGCGCCTGCCGGTGCGCTTCGCCATGGACCGCGCCGGCCTGGTCGGCGCCGACGGGCCCACCCACGCCGGCTCGTTCGACCTCGGCTTCATGGGGGCTCTGCCCGGCATGGTGCTGATGGCCGCCGCCGACGAGCTGGAGCTGGCCCACATGGTCGCCACCGCCGTGGCCATCGACGACCGCCCCAGCGCCTTCCGCTATCCGCGCGGCGAGGGCCTGGGCCTGACCCTTCCCGAGCTGGCCGCTCCGCTGGAGATCGGCAAGGGCCGCATCGTCCGCGAAGGCACCAGCGTCGCCATCGTCTCGCTGGGCACGCGCCTTGGCGAATGCCTGAAGGCCGCCGACCTGCTGGCCGCCCGCGGCCTGTCGGCCACGGTGGTCGACGCCCGTTTCGCCAAGCCTCTGGATGTCGACCTGCTGCTGCGCCTGGCGCGCGAGCACGAGGCGATCGTCACGGTGGAGGAGGGGGCCATGGGCGGCTTTGGCGCCTTCGTGCTGCAGGCCCTGGCCGAGCACGGCGCCCTGGACCGCGGCCTGAAGATCCGCACCCTGGTCCTGCCCGACGTCTTCCAGGACCAGGACAAGCCCGAGGCCATGTACGCCCAGGCCGGCCTCGACGCCGAGGGCGTCCTGCGCGGTTGCCTGGCGGCCCTGGGCGTGGACAACATCAGCGCGGCGGGGCGGCGGGCTTAAGAGCCGATCGACCCGGCCTAAAGCGGCGCGCAGACCTCTTCCAGCCAGGCCCGGACCTCCGGCTCCACCCGCGGTCCGATCTCGCGCACGACGCGGGCGTGATAGGCGTCGAACTGGGCGATCTCCTCGGGGCTCAGCAGGCTCTTGTCCACCAGCCGCCGGTCGATCGGGGCCAGGGTCAGAGCGTGGAAGCGGTGCATCGGGCGGTCGCCGGTCCCGACCGTTTCGGCCGGCATCACTACCTCAAGGTTCTCGATGCGGATGCCGTACTCGCCGTCCTTGTAGTAGCCCGGCTCGTTGGAGACGATCATCCCCGGCTGCAGGGCCACCGTGTTGGGGGCCTTGCTGATCCGCTGCGGCCCCTCGTGGACGCCCAGATAGACCCCGACGCCGTGGCCGGTGCCGTGGTCATAGTCCAGGCCGTGGCTCCAAAGCGCGGCGCGGGCGAACGCGTCGATGGCCGACCCCGTGGTGCCGGCCGGGAAGCGCAGGCGGGCGATGGCCAGGTGGCCCTTCAGCACCAAGGTGTTGCGGGTGACCATCTCGGCCGTCGGCTCGCCGATGGCCACCGTGCGGGTGACGTCCGTGGTGCCGTCCAGATACTGGCCGCCGCTGTCGACCAGCAGCAGGGACCCCAGGGCGGCGCGCTGGTTGCTGCGCTCGGTCGGACGATAGTGGGGCAGGGCGCCGTGGCCGTTGGCCGCGCCGATGGTGTCGAAGCTGAGGTCCTTGAGCACGCCGGTCGCCTCGCGGAACGCCTCCAGCTTGGCCACGGCCTCCTTCTCGTCCGGCGGATTGACCTGGCCCTCGGTGGCCAGCCAGTGCAGGAACCGGGTCAGGGCCGCGCCGTCGCGCTTGTGGGCCTCGATCGTGCCGGCGATCTCGACGGCGTTCTTGCAGGCGCGGGGCAGGGTGCAGGGATCCATGGCGCGGACCACCTCGGCGCCGGCCGCCGCCAGGGTGTCGAAGTACCAGGCCGAGGACTGCGCCGGGTCGACCACCACCTTCTGGCCCGCCAGCTCGGCCAGGGCGGCGTCCAGGGCCTCGGGGGCCTCCAGGGAGACCTGGTTGCCCAGCCAGGCGGGAAGTTCGTCGGTGACCTTGGCGGGGTCGAGGAACAGTCGCGCCGTGCCATCGGCGCGCAGCACGGCCTGGGACAGCGGCAGGGGCGAGCGGATGACGTCGCCGCCGCGGATGTTGAACAGCCAGGCGATCGAGGCCGGGGCGGTGATCACCGCGGCGTCGGCGCCCAGGGCCGCGACGGCCGAGCCGACGCGGGCGCGCTTGGAGGCCGACTCCTCGCCGGCGTACTGGACCGGATGCGGCACGACCGGCGCGGCGGGCTGGGCGGGACGCTCTGAGCCCCAGGCCTCGTCGATCGGGTTGACAGCCACGGGCTTCAGCGCCGCGCCAGCCCTGGCGGCGGCGGCCTTCAGGCCGTCCAGGGCCTGCGGGCTGTGCAGGCGGGCGTCGTAGCCGATCACCGCGCCCCTGGAGGCGGTTTCCAGGTAGGCCGGCACGCCGCCCTCGACCAGGTCGCGGATCTCGAACACGCCCTGGTCGACCTGCTCGCGCACCTGCAGGGTGTAGCGGCCGTCGACGAACACGGCGGCGCGGTCCTTGAGGATCACCCCGGCCCCGGCCGAGCCGGTGAAGCCGCTGGCCCAGGCCAGGCGGTCGTTGGCGGCGGGCAGGTATTCGTTCTGGTGCTCGTCCTCGTGCGGCACGAGGAAGCCGTCCAGGCCCTGGCGCGCCATGGCGGCGCGGATCAGGGGAACGTGGCGGGGCCCGAAGCCCGGATCGGTGGATTCATCGAAGGTCTGGCGCATGCCTCCGATTTAGTCCCGCCCCTCCGCGCTGGGAAGGGGCGGGTTGCGATCGGGAGCCTAGTTCACCGGCTGCGATTGCTGGGCGGGTGGGGCTTGGACGTTCGGATCGGCCGACGGGGCCAAGGTGTCGTCGCGCGACGAGGCGGCGCGGGCGGCGGCGTCATGCGCGGCCTGGGCGGCGTTGGCGGCCGTGTTCTCGGTCGAGCGGCGGGCGCTGTCGGCGGCGGCGCTGGCGTCACGCGCGGCCTGCTGGGCGACGATCGTGGCCTGGGCGGCCCCGGTCTGGGCGTTTTCAGCCACGGCGGCGGCGCGGCCCTGGTCCTGGGCCTGGGCGATCTGGTCGTCGCTGGGCGTGCGCGCCCCGACGGTCAGCATGAAGGCGATGGCGACCACCGCGACGATGGCCACGGCGCCCGCCACGAACCAGCCCGTGGCGCCGCCCTCGCGGCGGACATGCACGACCCGTTCGGGCGGCGGGGCTTGGGGATCGACATAGGTCATGACGTTGCTCCTGGAGCGAGAGTGTCCCGCTTGGAGAAACGTGGGGAAGGGGAACGGTGTTCCGTTTTTCCGAAACCCTCTCCCAAGGGAGAGGGTCTCGATAACCTACGGCCGCTGCAGCACCAGCGCCGCCCAGGCGTCGCGGTGGATGCGGTTGACGACCTTGAAGCCGCGCGAGACGTAGGCGGCCTTGACCATCCGCTCCTGGGTGCGCAGCAGGCCCGACAGGATCACCGTGCCGCCGGGGACCAGCGCGGTCTTGATGTCCTGGGCCAGGCTGATCAGGGGGCGGGCCAGGATATTGGCGAACACCAGGTCGTAGGGGGCGTTGTCGGCCACCAGGCGGTTGGACAGGCCCGAGGCGTGGACGAAGCGGGCGTTGGCCCGGTTGACCTTGGCGTTCTCCCGGGAGATCCGCACGCTGGGCTTGTCGATGTCGGTGCCGACGGCGATCTTCGATCCGGTGCGGGCGGCGGCGATGGCCAGCAGGCCGGTGCCGGCCCCGACGTCGAGCACCTTGTTGAACTTCCGCGCCTTGATCAGCCGGTCATAGGCCAGCAGGCAGCCGACGGTCGTGCCATGGTGGCCGGTGCCGAAGGCCGCACCGGCCTCGATGCGCAGGTTGACGGTGCTGGCCGGCAGGCGACCGCGGTCGTGCATGCCGTAGACGAAGAACCGGCCGGCGCGCACCGGCGGCAGGCCCGACAGCGCCATGGCCAGCCAGTCGGCGTCGGCCAGCTGCTCGCGCACCACCTTCAGCGGATAGCCGGCCAGGACCTCCAGCAGGCCTGCGTCTTCCTGGTCGGTGGTGGGGAAGGCGTCGATGCGCCAGACGCCCTTGTCCTCGTCCTCTTCCAGGATCGAGTAGGTCGCGCCTTCGAGGCCGGGATGGTTGTCGATGGCGTCGGCGGCGGCTTCGGCGTCGGCGCGCGCGCCGCGGGCGACGATCTGCTGGGGCGTATAGTCGGTCATGCCGCTCCAGTAGCGGGCTAAGCGCCGAAAGGCGAGACCGCGCGCTTGCCAAATGTGGGCGCGAAGGCCGGGTGGCGCGTCGGCGCGGGCGTCCAGATTTCGGGTTCGGGCTCGATCTCGGACTCCGGCGGGGCCAGGCTCCAGGCCAGGGGCGGGTCGGCGACCAGCGGAGCGTCGGCGGGCGTCCGGCGCCTAGAGCCGGCCCATACCGGTCCCAGCAGGCGTGTCACCGCCGCGCAGGCCAGGGACCAGACGATGCCGTTGCGCTCCAGGATGAAGCTCTCGGAAAAGGTGGTCATCAGGAAGATGGCCAGGAACAGGGTGGCCCAATAGCCGTCCTGCACCCGGCGAAACCGGAACAGGGCGACCAGCAACGGTCCGACCAGCACCAGGGCGCACAGGCCCACCCCGATCCAGCCCAGCTGGGCCAGGATGTCCAGCCAGCCGTTGTGGGCGCTGGGCACCAGCCAGCCGGTCTCCTTGCGGATCCAGTTGGCGGGGACGGAATCCAGTGTCCAGAACACGCCGTAGCCATAGCCGGTCAGCGGATGCTTGGCCGACTGGCGCAGAAGGGCCGCCCAGATGTCGGTGCGGCCGGTCAGGGACGGGTCCTTGCCCAGAGCCTTGAACAGCAGTTCGGGGGCCAGCCACATGACCATGGCCGCCGTGACGGCGACCGTGACTCCCAGCCAGACGACGATCACCGCGGTGGCTGGGCCGCGCCGCATGGCCGCCAGCAGCATCGAGCCGCACAGGCCGATCATCAGGGCCAGCAGCGAGGTCTTGGACTTGCTCATCAACAGCATCGCCGCGCACAGCACGATGGTGAAGACCATCTGTTTGCGCCGGGTCGAGCCGGCCAGCAGCGCGGCCATGGCGGCCAGGGCGCCGTAGACCATCATCGCCCCCATCTGGTTCTTCTCGTACCAGAGGCCGCGCCAGTCGCCGGCGTTGATGTCGTGCTGCACGCCCATCTTCGGATAGGCGACGGCGGCCAGCAGGCCGGCCGCGGCCAGCAGCAGGAAGGTTGTGGCGAGGATCTCGGCCATCCGCCGCCCATCGAAGCTGGCGGCGAAATAGAAGCCGAACAGGGTGGTGAAGGCCGCCGCCAGGGCGCGGCGATTGGTGGTGTCGGGGTTCAGCGACCACGAGGCCGAGGCGTAGACCCAGAAGACCAGCAGGCTGAGCGCGACCGCGGGCAGCCAGAACCGCATCAGCCGCGGGGCGCGCCAGGCGGCCAGGCCCAGGATCAGGGCGTAGACCGGCAGCCACATCAGCCGCAGGACGGGAATGTTCTCGCCGCCCGCCTGCAGCGGGTCCAGCAACGGGCCGATCAGGGCGTTGGACAGCATGAACAGCACGAAGCCGCAGGCCAGCGCTTCCAGCTTGCGCCAGAGGTCGGGCGGTTCGTCGTGCTGCTGCGTCTCCGCCATTTCGATCCAGGTCCTGGCGCGAAATGGGACAGGCGCCGTGGGTTGGAGCCGTTGGCAGCAAGGGCGAGGCCGAGCTTGGCCTTGAGGCTCGAGCCGCTCGGCCCGGCGCCGGTCGGGCGGCTTGGGAGACTAATAGGCCACGGCGACCGCCATGGAGGCGCTGGGCGCTTCCGGCGCGGTGATCGCCGGCGGCGGTTCGGGCGCTTGCGGTGCGTCCTCGGGCAGGCGGGTGTCCAGGATGTCGCCGGCGGTCGACGGCCAGCTTCGGTCCGCGGGCTCGACCGGCCGGATGGGAGCGGCAGGGGCCTGGTCCACCGGCTCCGGCTCGGTCCAGGCGGCCGGGACATATTCCGGGACCTCATACGACGCCACGACCACGGGCGGCTGCTCCGGCTGCTGACCAGGGAGGAAGTCCGTACCGACCACGTAGTCGGGGACCTTGCCGCCGGGCCAGGCGACCGGCTGGATCTGGTCGTAGGCGGGGCCGGACGTGAACAGGGTCTCGACCGCCGGCGCGGTCTGGGAGCCGGTCCTGAGGGCCAGGCCGCCCGTCAGCCCGACCGCCAGGGCGACGGCGGCGCCGACCAGCGCGGCGCGATGGGGGAGGAGAACCGAAGCGTCCATGCTGACAAAGCGCGCCGGGCGACAAAACGTTCGATCCTGCCCGCGCTGACGCTAGGCTCCCGACTCACCCGGAGGGACCCCGCCATGCCACGCCGTCACATGCTCCGCGACCGCGCCTCGGGCGGCCATGCGCGGGTCACCTATGTCGAACTGTTCTTCGACCTGGTGTTCGTGTTCGCGGTCACCCAGCTGTCGCACGGCCTGATGGCCCATCCCACGCTGCTGGGCGTGGTCGAGACCGGCCTGCTGCTGATGGCCGTCTGGTGGGCCTGGATCTTCACGGCCTGGGTCACCAACTGGCTGGATCCCGAGCGAACGCCCGTGCGGGTCATGCTGCTGGTGGTGATGGTGGTGGGCATGGTCATGACCATGTCGATCCCCAAGGCGTTCGGCGACCGCGGCCTGATCTTCGCCCTGGCCTTCGTGGCGATCCAGTTGGGCCGCAGCCTGTTCACCGCCTGGGCGATGCGGGACCATCCGTTCCAGAGCCGCAACTTCACCCGGATCTCCGCCTGGTTCGTCGCCTCTGGGGTGTTGTGGATCGCCGGCGGCCTGGCCGAAGGCGGCGCGCGGCTGGCCCTGTGGGGCGGGGCGTTGGCGCTGGAATACATCTCGCCGGCCCTGGGGTTCTGGACGCCGGGCCTGGGCCGGGCCCGGGCCGAGGAGTGGGACGTCGAGGGCGGCCACCTGGCCGAGCGCTGCGCCCTGTTCACGATCATCGCGCTGGGCGAGTCGATCCTGGTCATGGGCGCGACCACCGCGACCCTGGCCTGGACGCCGGTGGTGATCGCCGCCTTCCTGGCCGCGTTCGCCGGCAGCCTGGCCATGTGGTGGATCTATTTCTCGTTCACGGCAGAGGCCGCCAGCGAGGCGATCAGCCACGCCAAGGATCCGGGACGGGTGGCGCGCGAGGCCTATACCTACATCCACCTGTTGCCGATCGCCGGCGTCATCGTCACGGCGGTGGCCGACGAGTGGACGATCCATCATCCGCTGGGCCACACCGACCTGAAGACGGCCCTGGCCCTGATCGGCGGACCGTTCCTGTTCCTGCTGGGCGGGATGCTGTTCAAGCGGGCCGTGTTCCGCGCCTGGGCGCCGGCCCAGCTGGCCGGCCTGGCGGCGCTGGCGGCCCTGACGCCGCTCAGCCTGGCGGTGGGCCCGCTGGTCCTGTCGATCGCCACGACCGTGGTCTTGCTGGGCGTTTCCGTCCGCGAGGGACTGGTGCGCCGCGCCCGGGCAAGGACCTAGACGTTCAGCGCCGCGTTCGTCGCCCGCACCAGGCCGTCGATGACGCCGGGCTCGGTCGAGGCGTGGCCCGCGTCCCAGACGATCTCGAAGCTGGCTTCCGGCCAGGCGCGATGCAGAGACCAGGCGCTGTCCATCGGCGTGACCACGTCGAACCGGCCCTGGACGATCCAGGCCGGGATGCGCCGGATCCGGTCGATGTTCTTCAGGATCCAGCCGTCCTCCTCGAAGAAGCCGCCATTGGCGAAGAAGTGGCTCTCGATCCGCGCGAAGGCGATGGCGAAGTCTTCCTCGTTGAACTTCGGGGGCCGCGCTTCGGGGCCGCGCAGCGAGATGGTGTCGCCCTCCCACTGGCTCCAGGCGCCCGCCGCCTGGGCCTGGACGCGGCGGTCGGCATGGGTCAGGCGCCTGTGGTAGGCGGTGATCAGGTCGCCGCGCTCCTCGACCGGAATCGGGGCCAGGAAGCGTTCCCAGGCGTCGGGGAATAGCATCGAGGCGCCGTCCTGGTAGAACCAGCGCAACTCCTTCTGGGTCAGCAGGAAGATGCCGCGCAGCACCAGGGCCTCGACCCGGTCGGGGTGGGTGATGGCGTAGGCCAGGGCCAGGGTCGAGCCCCAGGACCCGCCGAACACGGTCCACTTCTCGATCCCCAGGTGCACGCGCAGCCGCTCGATGTCGGCGATCAGGCTCCAGGTGGTGTTGTCCTCGAGGCTGGCGTTGGGGCGCGAGCGGCCGCAGCCGCGCTGGTCGAACAGGGTCATCCGCCATCGGCTGGGGTCGAAGAACCGCCGCATGGTCGGATTGACCGCCCCGCCGGGGCCGCCGTGCAGGATCACCGCCGGCTTGCCGCGCGGGGCGCCGCATTCCTCGTAGTAGATTTCGTGGGGACCGTCGGCGCCCAGCCAGCCGAACGAGAAGGGCTCGATATCGCGAAACAGGCCGCGGCGACCGTTGACGGACATGGGCGGGGCGGAAGCGTTACGATCCATAGCGCAACCCTAAACCCGTTTCGGGCCGAGAGGGAACGGCGGGAGCGGGGCATTTCCTGTCGCCGGTCGAATGGTCCGCCGGCGACCGTCGCAACCGCCGCGGCTTTTCCGTATTCTCCCGAGTCATGAACACGCCCGAAGACCTCAGCGACGAAGAACTGCTCGAGATGCTGACCCCGCGCCAGCTGGCCGAGCTGGATCGCGCGATCGCCGAGATGATGGGGCCCGAAGGCCTGGACAAGGTCATCTCTCTGCAGGTGATGGCCCAGCTCTACACGGTGCGCGCCGCCGAGCGCGACGAGACCTCGGCCCTGGCGATGCTGCAGATGGCGGCGGCGATGCGACGGCGCGCGGAGATCCTGGCGGCGGACAAGGCTTAGGTCGGGAACCGCCGACCCAGCCAGTCGATCAGGATCGCGTTCACCTCGTCCGGCTTTTCCTGCTGGGTCCAGTGGCCGCTGCCCTCGACCAGCACCTTCTCCAGGTCCGAGATCTGGTCGCCCATGCGGTCGGCCAGGGAGGGCGGCAGCACCACGTCGTGCTCGGCCATGATCATCAGGCAGGGAATCCCGTCGATCCGCGTCGGCAGATGCTCGGCGCGCTCCCAGTTGCGCACGAAGTTGCGGTACCAGTTGATCCCGCCGGTGAAACCCGTGCGCTGGAAGGTCTCGACGAACACCTTCAGCTCTTCGGGCGCCAGCAGCTGGCTGGAAGCGTCGGCGACGTCGTAGCGGGCCAGGCCGTCCTGCAGGGCCAGCGAGCGGCCGTTGGTCTCGCCGCTGGTGAAGGCGGCCTGCACGCCGGTCGGCTTGCGCATGAAGTAGCGCATGGTCCTGTCGACGTCCGCGGCCAGCTGGGCGTCGGCCACGCCGGGTTTCTGGAAGTGGACGATGTACATGTCCTCGCCGAACGCGTGGCGGAACATGGTGATCGGGTCGACAGGCAGGCGCGGCAGGAACGGGGTATTGAGGCCGACGACCCCCGCCACCCGGCCTGGATGCATCAGCGGCATCTGCCAGACCACCAGGCCGCCCCAGTCATGGCCGCAGAACACCCCCTTTTCGACGTCCAGGTGGTCCAGCAGCCCGACCAGGTCGCCGGTCAGGTGGTCCATGTCGTAGTCTTCGACCGCCTCGGGACGGTCGGTCAGGCCGTAGCCGCGCTGGTCGGGAACGATCACCCAGCGCCCCGCCGCCGCCAGGGCCGCGACCTGCCAGCGCCAGGAATAGGAGAACTCGGGGAAGCCATGGCACAGCACGATGGGGACGCCCGCCCGCGGCCCCGCCTCGTAATAGGCCATACGGATTCCGTTGATCCGCGCGAACGCAGGGGCGGGCATCGGCGGCGCAAGCTGGGTCATGGCGTTTCCTGCTTATGTTATTGGTGATCACCTTGCGGGCGGACGTCGCGCCGGGCAAGGCCGCGATTCCCACGGTCAAGGACTTACCCCTGGGGAAAACAAGCGTAAAAGCCCGTCCATGACCGAGAATGCACCGTCCGCGCCCGCCGCCACGCCCTGGCGGCTTGTCCTGATGCTGGGCGCCCTGACGGCCTTCGCGCCGATGTCGATCGACATGTACCTGTCCAGCATGCCCGACATCGGCCGGAGCCTGCACGCGGGGCCGGAGGACGTGCAGGCCACCCTGGCGGCGTTCTTCGCCGGCATGGCGATCGGCCAGTTCCTGTACGGCCCGGCCTCGGACCGGTTCGGCCGCCGCCTGCCGCTGCTGCTGGGCATCGGCATCTTCATCGCCGCCTCGGTGGTCTGCGCCATGGCCCCTTCGATCCAGGTGCTGATCGTCGCCCGCTTCGTCCAGGCCCTGGGCGGCTGCGCGGGGCCGGTGATCGCGCGAGCCGTGGTGCGCGACAAGTTCAACCACGCCGACACGGCGCGGGTCCTGTCGATGATGACCCTGATCATGGGCCTGGCGCCGGTGCTGGCCCCGCAGTTCGGCGGGGTCGTCCAGTTCCTGGCCGGCTGGCGCGGCGTGTTCTGGACGCTGGTGGCCTTCGGCCTGCTGATCGGCCTGTGGATCACGCTGAGCCTGGCGGAGTCGCGATCGGAGGCCACGGCGGTCCAGGCCCGCTCCGAGAACCCGTTCCGCGCCTATCTGGCCCTGCTGCGCCAGAAGCGGCTGGTGGGCTACGGCCTGGCGGGGGCGCTGAACGGCGCCACCCTGTTCACCTACATCTCGACGGCGCCGGACCTGGTGATGGGGACCTACGGCCACACGCCGCTGGCGTTCAACATCGTCTTCGCCCTCAACGCGGTGGGCATCATCGGGGCCAGCCAGGTCAACCGCCTGCTGCTGCGCCGCTCGACGCCGGACCGGGTGCTGGTGCGGGCCAGCATCGCCTCGATCATCGCCGCCCTGCTGCTGGTCGCCGCCGCCTGGAGCGGGGGGGGCGGACAGTTCACGGTCCTGCCGCTGCTGTTCGCGGCCCTGTCCACCTATGGCCTGATGAGCGGCAACACCATGGCCGGGGCGCTGAGCGTCGACCCCAGCCGGGCCGGATCGACCTCGGCCCTGATGGGCGGCATCTCGTTCGGGGCCGGCGCCCTGGCCTCGTGGGCGGGCGGGCTGCTGCACGACGGCACGCCCCGGCCGGTGGCGGCGGTGATGTTCGCGTGCCTGGTGGGGTCCAGCCTCGCGATCTTCGGCCTGGCCGTGCCCAAGGACCGACGCAAGGCGGCGTAGGCAAAGCTTCGTCCATCCCGGCTGAACGAGGGGACGAGCAGTCCTGACCCTAGGCCGAGCAAGCCTTGAAGAACGCCTTCACCTGCCTCTGCTCGGCCGAGGCGGCGTCGAGGTCGTGGCGGGCGTCGGCCGCCAGCAGGTCCAGGTCGCCGGTGCGGCGAAAGGCGCTCAGCGCCGAGGCGTCGACCGTGGTGCGGGCTTCCAGCACGCCGCCGCCCAGGTCCGACGCCACGGGCCGGGCCTTCAGCCGGGTGACCGAGCCGCCCGAGGCCAGGACGATCTCGCCGCCCGCCAGGCCCGTCGTCGTCAGGGTGACGCCCGAGGCGCGGGGCGCGCAGGCCAGCATCATCACCACGTCGTCGCTGTTCGGCCGGCCATAGGCCAGCTTGGGACCTTCGCCGACGTCGTTCATGTAGTTCCAGCCGTAGCCCGGCTGGCCGGGCCTGTCATGGGTGCAGGCGCCCAGGGTCAGGCCGCCCAAGGTCAGGAGCAACAGCAGGGCGTTCGGAAGCAGGCGGCTCGACAGGACGCGGCGGGGCATGGGCGGTTCCTTCGTCAGAGGAACGTCCGTCCCGGCTCACGGGTTCAGCGCGTCGCGGGCGAACGCACCAGACGCGGCGATTTCAAGGGACGTCAGCGACGGCGGATTGGGCTATCGTCCGTCCGACCCCAGCGGGTCGGGATCCCCCGAAGGGAGGGGCTTGAAGATCGGTTTTCGGAAGGAAATGGTGGGCGCAGTAGGATTCGAACCTACGACCCGCTGATTAAGAGTCAGCTGCTCTACCAACTGAGCTATGCGCCCGCTCGGTCCGAAGCCATAAGCGCCTCGGCGGCGAGGCGCGGAACATACGCAAAGAATCCTGGAACGCAAGGGACTATTTTTTGGCCAGACGAGATATCAGCGGAGCCGTGGATTTCGCTTACCTGGAAGGGTTCGCGATGGACGATTCCACGGTCATCGACGAGGTGCTGGCGCTGTTTCGCGAGCAGGCGGCGCTGTGGACGCCGATGCTCGACAAGAGCCATCCGGGCTGGATGGACGCGGTCCATACGGTCAAGGGCGCGGCGCGCGGCGTGGGGGCCTTCGCGCTGGGCGATGTCTGCGCCGAGGCGGAGGCGGGGACCCGGAGCCTGGGCGAGGTGCGCACCGCCCTGGACGCGGCGCTGCTGGACATCGCCGCCTATGCCCACGAGCGGGCGCTGCGGTCGTTGAAGGGGTAGGGCCGACCCCTGTCGCTCAACTTACGAACCTGTAATTGGCTTGCCGCGCGGCGCTCGCCTAGGCTGCGGACGCCACAACGGGAGTCCCCTCGACCATGACCAACAGCCCCTGGTCCCACCAGCGCAGCGCCAGCGTCGCCGACGACGTCGATTTCGAGATCAAGGGCCAGGAACTGCAGTTCCTGGAGATCGAGCTCGATCCCGGCGAGAGCGCCGTGGCCGAGGCCGGATCGTTCGTCTGGAAGGACGCCAGCGTCCAGATGACCACGGTGTTCGGCGACGGCTCGGGCGACGCCGGCGGCGGCTTCATGGGCAAGCTGCTGGGCGCGGGCAAGCGGCTGGTCACCGGCGAGAGCCTGTTCACCACCGTCTTCACCCACACCGGCTCGGGCAAGGCGCGCGTGGCCTTCGCCTCGCCGACGCCGGGCGCGATCCTGCCGATCAACCTGGGCCAGCTGGGCGGAACCCTGATCTGCCAGAAGGACAGCTTCCTGGCCGCCGCGCGGGGCGTGTCGATCGGCGTCCAGTTCCAGAAGCGGGTGATGACCGGCCTGTTCGGCGGCGAGGGCTTCATCATGCAGCGCCTGGACGGCGACGGCTGGGTGTTCGTCCAGATGGGCGGCACGGTGGTCGAGCGCGAGCTGAAGGCCGGCGAGGAGCTGCACGTCGATACGGGCTGCCTAGCCGCCTACACGCCCGGCGTCGACTTCGACCTGGTCACGGCCGGCGGGGTGCGCAGCGTGCTGTTCGGCGGCGAGGGCCTGTTCTTCGCCCGCCTGCGCGGACCGGGAAAGGTCTGGATCCAGTCCCTGCCGTTCTCGCGCCTGGCGGGCCGGATGCTGCAGGCGGCGGGCGGCCACGGCGGCAACCGCGGGGAAGGGTCGATTCTCGGCCAGATCGGCAACCTGATCGACGGGAACTGAGGGCGGCCAAACCGGCGGAGGGGATCACCCCTTCGTGCGGTCCCAGCTGTCGTATTCGTACGCGATGCAGCGGTCGATCAGCGTGCGCCAGACGGGTTCGGCGATGGCTTCCGACAGGCCCGATTCGCGGGCGGCGGCCTTGACCTTGTCGACCACGTCCTCGATCCGCGCGCGGTCGAAGACCTTGGAACGGTCGGCCTTGATCCGGGCGGCGGCGTCCATGTAGCCCTGGCGCTCGGCCAGCAGGGCGACCAGGGCCCGGTCCAGGGCGTCGACGCCCTGGCGGACGTCGAGCATGGTCCGGCAGTCGGCGGGGGCGAGGCGCTCGTCGACGTTGAGAGTCGTCTTGATCATGCGCCCCTTTAAGCCGGTTTGAGCGACCGGGACCATCCCAAACCTGACCGTAGCTGGCCCCTAGATGCCGGCGCCGTTGTCCATCGTCAGCAGGGCGGCCTCGTGGGCGGCGGCCTCTTCCTTGAGCCAGGCCACGAAGGCTTTCACCTGCGGCAGGCGCCCCTTGGCCTTGGGGTGGACCACGTAATAGGCGAAATCGACCGCCGTGGCGGCCTCGAACGGGATCACCAGCCGGCCGGCGTCGAGATCGGCCTGGGCCAGGGTCTGCTTGGCCAGGGCGATGCCGCGGCCATTGGCGGCGGCCTCGATCACCAGGCTGGACTGGTTGAAGCGCGGACCGCGCGCGCCGTCGACGCTCTTGATGCCCCGGGCGGCCAGCCACATGGCCCAGTCCGGGCAGCTGTCGTCGGCGTCCGGCGAGCCGTCGTGCAGCAGGATGTGGCGGGCCAGGTCCTCGGGCGATTCCAAGGGGTTGGTGGCCAGGAGTTCGGGGCTGGCGACGGGGATCACCGTCTCGCTGAGCAGGCGGATCACCTCCAGCCCCGGATAGCGGCCCGAGCCGTAGCGGATGGCCAGATCGACCTCGCCGGCCGCGAAGTCGACGACCTCCATGCCGGCCGACAGCCAGACGTCGACCTGGGGCTGCGCCTGCTCGAACTTGCCCAGGCGCGGCACCAGCCACTTGGCGGCGAATGAGGGGGCGGCGGTCAGCGTCAGGCGGCGGCCGTCGACGGCGGCGGTCAGCAGGCTGGCGGCCTCGGCCAGGCGGTCGAAGGCCTCGCGCAGGGCGGGCAGGGCGGTCTGGGCGGCGTCGGTCAGCAGCAGGCCCTTGGGGGTGCGCTTGAACAGGGCCGCGCCGACATAGTCCTCCAGGTTCTGGATCTGCTGGCTCACGGCGCCGGGCGTCACCGACAGCTCGTCGGCGGCGCGGCTGAAGTTCAGGTGGCGCGCGGCCGCCTCGAACGCGCGCAGGGCGTTCAAGGGCGGGAGGCGGCGCCGTTCGGACTGTCTTTCCATGAGTTTTACTGAACGCCCCGGCAGAAGACCTTGTTTGCGAATTGGCCCGCTCGCGACCAATTTGCAAGCGTTCGCTGATGGAGATGGCCCTTTTCCTCGGCGAACGCGAGCGGGGCGGACCCTAGGGTTCGCCCCGTAATGCTTTCGGCGCAACCGGTTTGGCGAGATCGCCGGTCCGGAGCGTCGATCGTGGCGTCTGGCTTATAGAGGACCTGAATCTGATGGCTCGGCCCCCGGTCCGATCCGCTTCCCGGTCGCCCTCTCGTTCGGGGGGCGGTCTCGTCGCCCTCGGCGGCGGGACGGGCGCGCGCGTCCCCGGCCGCGTGACCCTGGTCGGCGCCGGCCCCGGCGATCCCGAGTTGCTGACGATCAAGGCGCTGAAGGCCCTGCAGGCCGCCGAGGTGGTGGTTCACGACGGCCTGGTGTCCGACGAGATCCTCGACCTGGCGCCCGTCGCGGCGCGGCGGATCAACGTCGCCAAGCGCAAGTCGCGCCACACCCTGCCGCAGGACGACATCAACCAGCTGCTGGTCGCCCTGGCCCTGGAGGGCCTGACCGTGGTGCGGCTGAAGGGCGGGGACCCGTTCCTGTTCGGCCGCGGCGGCGAAGAGCTGGCCGCCTGCCGCGAGGCCGGCGTCGACTGCGCGGTCGTGCCCGGCGTCACCGCCGCCCTGGCCGCCTCGGCCGGCGCTGGCGCGCCCCTGACCCACCGCGGCGCCGCCCAGGCCGTGACCTTCGTGACCGGCCACGCAGCCCACGGTGAACCCGACCTGGATTGGACCGCCCTGGCGCGGCCGAACCAGACCGTCGTGGTCTATATGGGCGTCTCGACCGCCAGCCTGATCGCCGAGCGCCTGACGGGGGCCGGCCGCGCCGGCTCGACCCCGGCCCTGGTCGTCGAGAACGCCAGTCGCGCCGACGAGCGCCGCATCCTGACCACCCTGGCCGGCCTGGCCGTCGCCGCCGAGGGCCTGAAGGGCCCGGCGCTGCTGATGGTCGGCGAGGCCATGGCGATGGCGGACATCTCGATCCCCGCGGATCTCAGCCTTGCCGAGGATGAGGCCGCTTCCAACGTTCAACGCGTGAGCCCCGGTCAATGAAAGCCATCACCGCCAATCGCCTGATCGACGGCGAGGTCGTGTTCTGGAAGGCCGGCGCCTGGGTCGAGGGCTTCGGCGACGCCCAGCTGTTCGGCGAAGGCCAGGACGCCGAGGTCGAGGCCGTGGTGGCCAACGGCAAGGCCCAGCCGACGGTGGTGGTCGACGTCTATCCGATCGACCTGGCCCCGGTCGACGGCGGCCTGGCCCCGATCAGCTACCGCGAACGCATCCGGGCGCTCGGGCCCACCAACGAACCCACCCACGGCAAGCAGGCCGTCGGCGGCGAGGTGATCGAGGCGCTGCGCCACGCGGCCGGCGCCGCCCGCTCGACCGGCCGCGTCGACCTGATCCGCAGGAAATAGGCCTCATGTACCTGTACGATCCCATCGACCGCGAATTCCTGATCGACCGTTCCAACGAGTTCCGGCATCAAGTGGCCCGCCGCCTGGCCGGCGAGCTGACCGAGGACCAGTTCAAGCCGCTGCGGCTGATGAACGGCCTTTATCTGCAGCTGCACGCCTACATGCTGCGGATCGCCATTCCGTACGGCTCGTTGAACGCCCGCCAGGCCCGCCGCCTGGCCTGGATCGCCCGCACCTACGACAAGGGCTACGGCCACTTCACCACCCGCCAGAACATCCAGTTCAACTGGATCAAGCTGAAGGACGCGCCCGACATCCTGGACGCCCTGGCCGAGGTGGACCTGCACGCCATCCAGACCAGCGGCAACTGCATCCGCAACGTCACCGCCGATCCCTATGCCGGCGCCACGGCCGAGGAGATCGACGATCCGCGGGTGTGGTCCGAGGTCCTGCGCCAGTGGTCGACCCTGCACCCCGAGTTCAGCTTCCTGCCGCGCAAGTTCAAGATCGCCATCACCGGCGCCCTGACCGACCGCGCGGCGGTCAAGGTGCATGACATCGGGCTGATCTTGCGCAAGGGGCGAGACGGGGCCATCGGCTTCGAGGTGATCGTCGGCGGCGGCCAGGGGCGCACGCCCTATGTCGGCCCGACCATCCGCTCGTACCTGCCGGCCGAGCATCTGCTCAGCTATGTCGAGGCGATCCTGCGCGTCTACAACCGCCACGGCCGCCGCGACAATATCTACAAGGCCCGGATCAAGATCCTGGTCGCGGCCCTGGGCGCCGAGGAGTTCGCCCGCCAGGTCGAGGAGGAGTGGGGCAAGATCGATCATGCCCGCGCCAACCTGCCGGCCAGCGAGCTGGCCCGGGTCCGCGCCGCCTTCGCCCAGACCAGGTTCGAGGCCCTGCCGGCCGTGTCGGACGCCTTCGAGACCGCTCGCGCCGCCAGCCCGGCCCTGCAGCGCTTCGTGCGCAACAACGTCAAGCCGCACAAGCAGCCGGGTTACGCCATCGTCGAGGTGTCGCTGAAGGCCATCGGCCAGACGCCGGGCGACGCCACGGCCGAGCAGCTGGAGGTCGTCGCCGACCTGGCCGAGCGCTACAGCCTGGACGACCTGCGCGTGACCCACGCCCAGAACCTGGTCCTGCCGCACGTCAGGCTGGACGACCTGCCGGCCGTTCACGCGGCGCTGGAGGCGGCGGGCCTGGCCACCGCCAACATCGACCTGGCCAGCGACATCATCGCCTGCCCGGGCCTGGACTACTGCGCCCTGGCCAACGCCCGCGCCATCCCGATCGCCCAGGACATCGCCCGCAAGTTCGCCGATCCCGATCGCGCCGAGAAGGTGGGCGAGCTGAAGATCAAGATCAGCGGCTGCATCAACGCCTGCGGCCACCACCACGTGGCCCACATCGGCATCCTGGGCGTCGACAAGAAGGGCGAGGAATTCTACCAGCTCTCGCTCGGCGGATCGGGGGCGGAGGACGCCAGCATCGGCCGGATCCTGGGTCCGGGCCTGTCGGCCGACAAGGTCGCCCCGGCCATCGACGCCCTGGTCGACCGCTATCTGGACATTCGCGCCGGCGACGAGCGCTTCCTCGACACCTATCGCCGCGTCGGCCTCGAGCCCTTCAAGGAGGCGGTCTATGCCCAAGCTGATTAAGCTGGCCGGCGACACGGCGCAGTGGGCCGAGGACATCTTCGTCCACGTCGGCGACGACGACGCCCTGCCCGAGGGCGACGTAATCCTGTCCCTGGCCCGCTTCCAGGCCGAGGGCGAGATCCTGCTGTCCAACAGCCGCCGCGTCGGCGTGCGGATCGAGCCGGACCAGGAGGTCGAGGCCCTGGCCTACGACCTGCCGCGCCTGTCGGTGGTGGCCCTGGCCTTCCCGAAGTACCGCGACGGCCGCGCCTATACCTCCGCCCGCCTGCTGCGCGAGCGCCTGGGCTTCACCGGCGAGGTCCGGGCGGTCGGCGACGTGCTGCAGGAGCAGGCCGGCTTCATGGTCCGCTGCGGCTTCGACGCCTTCGAGCCCAATGACGGCGCCACGCCGGAGGTCTGGACCAAGGCCGCCCACCGCTACCGCCATGTCTATCAGCGCGCCGCCGACGACCGTCCGGTGGCGTTCGAGGAAAGGGCCGTCTGATGGCCTACGACCAGACCGCGACCGAGGTGAAGCCGATCGCCGCGGCGCAGCCCCTCGTCCCGAAGACGGGGGCCGCCGACCTGGCGGCGCGGCTGGACGCCGAACTGCGCGACGCCCACCCGCTGACCATCCTGCGCAAGGCCTACGAGACGTTCGGCGACAAGCTGGCCCTGGTCAGCTCGTTCGGGGCGGAATCGGCCGTGCTGCTGCACCTGGCCAGCCAGGTGTCGACGGCCATTCCCGTGCTGTTCCTCGACACCGGCATGCTGTTCGGCCAGACGCTGGACTATCGCAAGTCGCTGGCCGCCAGGCTGGGCCTGACCGACGTGCGCGACCTGCGCCCGGCCTATACCGACCTGGCGGTCACCGACCCGAAATCCGACCTGTGGCGCACCGACACCGACGCCTGCTGCCACATCCGCAAGGTGCTGCCGCTGGACCGGGCCCTGGGCGAGTTCGCCGCCTGGACCACGGGCCGCAAGCGCTTCCACGGCGGCGACCGCCTGCGGCTGCGGGTGGTCGAGGAGTCCGAGGGCCAGATCAAGTTCAATCCCCTGGCCAACTGGGGCAAGTCCGAGTTGGACGCCTATGTCGCCGAGCATGACCTGCCGGCCCATCCGCTGGTCGCCCAGGGTTTCCCCTCGGTGGGCTGCTGGCCTTGCACCAAGCCGGTGGACGACCCCAACGCCGACGTCCGCGCCGGCCGCTGGGCGGGCCAGGACAAGACCGAGTGCGGCATCCACGTCGCTCGCGCTCCCGGCGCCGCGCCGAACGTGGGCGAGGGGATCTAAGGTCCCGGCGGCGCCTTGACGCTCGGCCGGTCGCTTTGTCGGCCGGCGGCTCCGGCATGACCATGCTCGATATCGTGCTCAACCATGACGAGGCGGCCCGCGCCGCGGGTCTGCCGGCCGGGGTGTGGCTGGACTCCATGCGTTTCGCCAGGGCCGACTTCCCCGCGCCCCGACCGCGCGGTTTCGACGCAGGGGGAGGGGCCGGACACATCTCCAGGGTTAAATCGCCGTTAGGTCTCGCCTCGTAGCTTTTGGCTTGGGTTCGGGAGAAAGATCTTGTCGATGATTGGGGGGGAGCTTCGTTCGGACGTCGCGACGACGTTCGACGTCCTGTCGTGGGAACTGGAGCTGGCCGGCGCCCGCTGCATCTTCCTCGACACGCTGATCGGCAAGCTGCTGGGAACCGTCGCGCCCGAGCATCGCGAGCAACTGATCGAGGGCATCCAGGCCGTCGACCTGCTCAGCCAGCACCTGACGGGCCTGTCGACCTTCGCCCGAAGCCTCAGCCAGACCGTGGGCGCGCCCGAGCAGATCGAGGTCGGCGGCGCCCTGCGGAGCGTCACCCTCGGCGCCCTGGCCGACCGGATGACGTCGTCGTTCGGCGGCGACGAGGCCGGCATCAACGACGGCGACGACGCCGGCGACCTGGATCTCTTCTGATGAAGGCTCACCGATACAGATCGCGGGGGCGCCCATGAACATGGTCCAACCTGGCACGCGGATCCTGGTCGCCGACAGCGACAGGGCCGTCCTGGAGATGCTGCAGATCCGCCTGGACCTGGCCGGCTATCACGCGCTGGCGGCCCGCAGCGGCCCTGCAGCGCTGGAAATGGCCCACAACATGCGCCCGGCGATCCTGGTGCTGGACCTGGCGATCACCGAGATGAGCGCCTTCGACGTGATGGCGGCGCTGCAACGCGACGTCTCGCGCCCGTGCGGCCAAATCCTGCTGGTCGGCAAGCGCCTTGGCGTCGACGAGGTCAAGCGCGGCGCCGCCCTGGGCGTCCGGGCCTGCATGCTCAAGCCGTTCAGCGGCGCCGACCTGGTCGAGCGCGTGGGCAAGATGCTGAAGCCGGCTTCGCCCGCGCCGTCGCCGGGCGCCGGGTTCACGCCGCGGCCCGCTCCGGCGGGCAGGCCCTCGCCCTCGAGCGACGTTTTCATCTAGAGGCCCGGACGGCTTGCCTCCGGGCGAAGGCGCCTATTCCGGCGGGCAGCCCTTGAACTCGCCGACCTTGGTCACCGAAAGGGTGGAGAGGTTGAGGCCCATCAGGGGCTTCATCGAGGACGCGCCCTGGCCGCTGAACAGGTCCAGCTTGTTGCCCTTGATCGCCCCGCCGATGTCGGAGGCGTACCAGTAGCCGTCGTGCTTTTCGCCGTTGGGCATCGGCAGGCCGACGGTTTCCTTGATGAACACCACGGTGCGGCGCGGGATCACGGTCTTGTCGACCGCCAGGGTGCGCATGGCCACCACCTTGCAACCCAGGCTGTCCAGGGCGCGGATGCCCTTGGCGCCGGCGTGGTACAGCGTGGCCTTCATCTTGTATTCGACCGAACCCGGCATGGTGCCCGTCAGGGCGCCGGTGATCAGATCGCCCAGCGGATCGGGCTTGGAGTCCGAGTCGGCGGCCAGGGCGGGGAGAGCGATGGACATGGCCGCGATGGCCAGAAATCCCGCAAACGTGCGTCGCATCGAGGGGGTCCTCTTATCGGCGTAGAGTGTCGGTCGGCGGCCTGATTACTAAGATCACAGCCGCGTGACAACCCACCAGGAGGCGACCCGATGCCGCGCCGCACCCTTAGCGGCGGCGTTCGGCGCCATCGTTCGAACGCACTTTTGGTTCCCTGATGACCGAGAACCGGGAACAGACAAGGGATTGCATGCTGACGCTTGGAGGGCGCGAACGCCCGCCCTGGCGGTTGGCGTCACCGTGGCATAAACCGGAGTCGTCCACGGCTTTTCGGCGGTGCACGCGTCTTGGGCCGGTCTACGGGGCGGGCTGAGTCGCGACGATCGCCCGGCCGTCCGTTCGTTGGAGTGCGCATGAAGCCGTCCGTCCGCCTTTTCGCCAGCGTCGCGATGATCGCCGCCATGGCCGCCCCCGCCAGCTCGGCCCTGGCCTGGGGCGCCTGGGGGCACCGCATGGTCGGCGTGGTCGCCGCCGAGAGTTTCCCCAGCGACCTGCCGGCCTTCCTGCGCACGCCGCAGGCGGCGGCTGCGATCGGCGAATATGCCCGCGAGCCGGACCGCTGGAAGGGCTCGGGCAAGGTCCACGACACCGACCGCGACGCCGCCCACTTCCTCGACATCGACGACGAGGGAAAGATGTACGGCGGGCCGAAGTTCACGCTGGAGACCCTGCCGCCCACCCGCGCCGACTACGAAAAGGCCCTGACGGCGGTCGGGCATGACAGCTGGAACGCCGGCTACCTGCCGTATTCGATCATCGACGGCTATCAGCAGCTGGTGAAGGACTTCACCTATTGGCGCATCCTGCACGCGGTCTCCAAGACCGAGAAGGACAAGACCAAGAAGGCCTACTACGTCGCCGACCTGGCGCGGCGCGAGGAACTGCTGGTTCGCGACCTGGGCGTCTGGGCCCACTATGTCGGCGACGCCAGCCAGCCGCTGCATCTGAGCGTCCACTACAACGGCTGGGGCGACTACCCCAATCCGAACGGCTACACCCAGAGCAAGGCCACCCACGGCAATTTCGAAGGGCCGCTGGTCAAGGCGGTGGCGCTCGACGCCGACGTCAAGGCGCTGGTGCCGGCCTACAAGGACTGCGGCTGCACGATCGAGGCGCGGACGGTGGGTTATCTCTCCACCACGGTCGGCTTCGTCGAGCCGCTGTATAAATTGGAGAAGGAGGGCGGGCTGGTGGCCACCGACCCGCGCGCCAAGGCCTTCGTCGACGAGCGCCTGGCCGCCGGGGCGACCCAGCTGCGCGACATGGTCGTCGACGCCTGGAAGGCCAGCGCCACGGGCAAGATCGGCTACCGTCCCGAGATCACGGTCGAGGACGTGATCAGCGGCAAGGCCGATCCGTGGAACGACCTGTACGGCAAGGACTGATCCCATGCAGGCGTTCGACGCGCCCGAGCCGGGCCTGGAGTACAAGCACCGCTGGGCCGCCTTCGGCATCGCCGAAGGGCCTGACGGGACCATCGCCCTGGTCGAGGTCCGCAAGCCGGGCCGGCCGCCCTATTTCGACCTGCCGGGCGGGGCGGTCGACGGCGACGAGGACGAGCACGCCGCCATCGTGCGCGAGTTCGGCGAGGAGACCGGCCTGGTCGTCGAGGTGGAGCGCCGGGTGATCGAGGTCAGCCAGCCGTTCCTGAAGTCGAACGGCCAGCCGGTGTGCAACAACGGCGGCATCTATGTCGTCCGCGTCACCGGCCAGCGGCCCGAGCTGAAGGTCGAGGACGACCACACCCTGGTCTGGCTGGACCCGCGCGACGCGGTCGTGGCCCTTCGGCACGACGCCCACGCCTGGGCCGTGGCGGCCTGGCTGCGGCGGGGATAGCGACCCGGCGTCCGCTCCTATTTCACCAGGGCCTTGGCCTTTTCCGGCGCGACCTGGTCGAAGATCATCCGCAGGTGCTGGTCCTTGGCGTGATCGTTGTGCAGGTCCCAGGCCAGGGAGACGGGCAGCTTCAGCCGGCCGCCGTCGCCCAGCCTGGCCACCAGCACCCGCCAGGAAAAGCCGTCGCCGGGATCGCCCAGCGGGTCCCTGAACTCCAGCGGCGCGGGGTCGCGCAGGCGGAAGGCGCGGCCTTCGTGCGCCTCGAACCAGGCGATGTCGGCCTGGGCGACGGGGTCGACGGCTGGAGCGACCAGCTTGCCCTTGAGATTGCGGACCATGTCGGCCTCCGGTGGGACCGGGGTCTCTAGCGCCTTTGGCGGGACCTTGCCATCCTTCCCAGCCCTCGGCCGCGCCGACGCCTCCTACAAGGGGAGGATTAAAATATACCCGGGTAATATTGACTCTGCAAAATACCCGGGTAAAAAGCCGATCATGGAAAAGACGAACAACCGGCGCGCCCTGGTGCGCGACTACAAGGATCGCGCCGTCCAGGCGGGGATCTACGCCGTCCGCTGCGCGGCGACCGGCGAGGTCTGGATCGGCGGCACGCCCGACCTGTCCACGCGCCAGAACGGCGTCTGGTTCGCCCTGCGCACGGGCGGCCACACCAGCCCGACCCTGCAACAGGCCTGGAACGCCCACGGCGAGGCGGCCTTCGGCTTCGAGGTGCTCGAGGTCCTCGACGACGAGCGGTTGGAGCGGCTGGGCCGGGCCTCGCTGCTGGTCGAGCGCCGCGAGCACTGGCGCGCGACCCTGCACGCCGAGGGGCTGCGGCGATGAGCGGCTATGTGGTGTTCGAGGGCGAGCGGCGGCTCGCGGCCGGTCCCAAGCTGGACGTGGCGGTGGCCGCCCAGGCCCGCCTGGCCCAGGCGCCGGAAGCCTCGCTGCTGATCTTCGACCCCGAGGGGCGCCAGGTGGATTTCGACTTGCGCGGCGGGCCTTGGGACATCGCGCTGCGGCTGGGCGAGGGGGAATCCGCTCCGCGCGGTCGTGGACGGCCCAGGCTGGGCGTCACCGCTCGCGAGGTGACCCTGCTGCCGCGCCACTGGGAATGGCTGGCGACCCAGCCGGGCGGGGCGTCGGTTGCCCTGCGCAAGCTGGTCGAGGCCGCCCGCCGCGAGAGCGAGGGGCCCGACCGCCGCCGCGCCGCCCGCGACGCCGCCTACCGCTTCGCCTCGGTCATGGCCGGCGACAGGCCGGGCTTCGAGGCCATGAGCCGGGCGCTGTTCGCCGGCGATGCGGCCGGGTTCGCGGCGCGGATCGCCGACTGGCCGGCGGACATCCGCGACCACCTGGGGACCCTGTCCGCCGAGGCGTTCGAGACCTGAAGCACGTTCCCGACGGAGGGAACGTCCGGAGCTGGGCCTACTTCGCGCCGCCCCGCGCCAGCACGTCCGCCAGCACCGCCTTGTAGGCCGTCTCGAACGGGGTGCGGTCGCCGTCGGGCTTGGCCGGGTAGACCGTCCGCAGGTCGGCGATGCGCTGGGCGGTGGCCGTCTGCCACTTCGGGTCCATCTTCAGCAGCCGGCCGATGATCGCCTTGTCGTCGCGGCCGGCCGCCGGCTCGTAGGCCAGCAGCGCCTTCACCTGCCACAGGAACTGGCGCAGGGTGTCGGGCGTCGCCTGGCCGTCGGTGCGCCGGCCCGTCCACTTCACCGCCTCGACGATCTGCTGGCGGAACCGGGGATCGTCCCAGGTCGAGGGCGTGTGGCCCAGATTGGTGAAGAACAGCCGGCCCTGGCCGATCTGGCGGGCCCAGGCGACCGGTACGGCGTAGGGCCGCTTCAGCGGCGTGCCGGCGAAGTCCAGGGTCTGCAGGACGCGGACCTTGGCCGGGTCGAAGTCGCTGTGCTGGTAGATCTCCTCGGCGTAGTCGAAGCTGACCGGCCACATGCCGACCAGGGCCAGGTCGGGGTCCAGGGTCTCGACGCGGATCGGCGTGCCCTGGGTCCAGGGATGGCCGGCGAACTTGCCGTTGATGAAGCGGGTATAGGTCTCGCCGGGGCCGTCATAGGGCCAGCCGGTGTCGGTGGCGCTGTGAATGCCGACGAAGCCCAGCTTGCCGGCCTTCACGCGCGTCTGAACGGCCGCCCAGGCCTCCGGCGAGATCGGCAGGGCGCCGGTGGTGTAGAACACCAGCACGTCGACGGTCGCCAGCCGCTCCGGCGTGATCTCGCGGGCGTCCTGGGTGACCTCGGCGGTGAAGGCGCCGCTCTCCTGGCCGATGGCCTTCATCGCGATCTCGGAGAGCGCCAGACCGCCGCCCTCGGGCCGGGCCACGGGGGCGTGCTTCCAGCCGACCGACTGGTCCAGATAGAGCACCCGCAACGGGGCGGGCTTGGCCAGGACGGGACCGGCGGTCACGGCCGCGAACGCGACGAACAGGAGCGCGAGGAAGCGACGCAGGGGAGAAAGCATGGATCAGGCCTTGGTCTTGGGCTGCAGCAGGTCCCAGCGGTTGCCGTAGAGGTCTTCGAAGACGGCCACGCTGCCATAGGCCTCGTGGCGGGGCTTTTCCAGGAACCTTACCCCGGCGGCGCTCAGCCGAGCGTGGTCGGCCTCGAAGGCGTCGGTGTGCAGGAACAGCCAGACCCGGCCGCCGCCCTGGCCGCCGACCAGGGCCTGCTGCTGGTCGTCGCTGGCCTTGGCCAGCAGGAAGCGCGCGCCGGCCGCGCCCGGCGCGACCACGACCCAGCGCTTGCCGGCGCCCAGTTCGCTGTCCTCCACTAGGGAAAACCCCATCTTGCCGACATAGAAGGCCAGGGCCTCATCGTAGTCGCGGACGAGCAGGGACAGGAGGGCGAGGTGCTGGGCCATGGAGACTCACTCGGTGACGTCCCTGCTTAGCACGAGGACGCGATGCGCGATCCGCGCGCCGTCGAGGCTCGATTGAAGCATACTGCCGGGATCGTCGACGATCCGCCTCCGGAGAAGCCGCCATGTTCGCACGTTCGACCTTCGCTTCGGCCCTGGCTTTGGCCCTGACCGCCGGCGCCGTCCTGGCCCAGGCGCCCGAGACCAGGATCACCCCGGTCGAGGCGGCCGACCTGCCGCCGGCCGTGGTCGCCGTCGTCACCGCCGCCGCGCCCGGCCTGAAGATCAAGGCCGCCGAGCTGAAGGTCCGCGAGGACCGCCGCTACTATGACGTCGAGGGCGCGTTGCCGGACGGCGGCGAGATCGAGTTCGACCTGCTGGAAGCCGGCGGCCAGTGGAAGATCGTCGAGACCCAGCGCGACATCGCCTGGACCGCCACGCCCCAGCCGGTGCGCGACGCCGCCGTCAAGGCCGCGCCCAAGGTCGCGCCCGTCCGGGTGATCGAGAGCACCCAGAACGACGGCGTGGTGATCTACGAGCTGTTCGCCGAGGGGCGGCCCAAGACGCCGGCCCTGGAGGTCAGCTGGAAAGGCGGCAAGGCCAAGGTTCTGACCGAGGCCTGGCCGCACTAAACCATCAGCCGCCAAACAGCTTTAGCAGGTAGCTGGGTGCGGAATTGGCGATGCTCAGCGACTTGATGGCCAGTTGCTGCTTGATCTGCAGGGCCTGCAGCTTGGTGGCATCCTTGGCCATGTCGGCGTCGACCAGCCGGCCGACCGAGGCGTCCAGGGTGTCCTGCAGCTTGTCGATGAAGCCCATGTGGGTCTCGAGGGCGTAGGACCGCGTGCCCAGGCTCGACAGGGCCGAGGTCACGTTCTCGATCGCCCCGCTCATCGCCTTGATCTCGGCGGCGCTGATCGGCGCGCCCAGCAGGTCGGCGCGCATGCCCGACAGGGCCGCGCCGGTGGTCGACAGGTCCACGTGGTCGACGTCGATGGTGTCGCTGGCGTCGGCGTTGGCCAGGGCCCGCACCTGGCCCGTCGAGCCCGAAGAGATCAGGTTTATCCCGTTGAAGTCGGCATTGCCCACGGTGCGGTCGATCTGGCGCTTCAGCGACAGATAGTCGTCGTTCAGGGCCTTGCGGCTGGCGGTGCTGAGGCTGGTGTCCGAGGCCGCCAGCATCTTCTCCTTCATCTGGGTCAGGAGATCGGTCACCGTCTCGCCGGCCGCCAGGGCGACGTCGGTGATCGATTGGCCGCGCTGCAGCGAGGCGCGCACGGCGTCCAGGGCGTGGGACTCGGCGCGCTGGTTCTGGGCGATGGCCCAGACGGCGGGATTGTCCTTGGGGCTGGAGATCGCCAGGCCGGTCGAGATGTGGCGCAGGGTGTCGGCCAGGTCGCGGTTTATCGCGTTCAACGATTGCAGGGCGATCATCGCCCCGACATTGGTGTTGATGCTGTTGAACGCCATCGACGCCCCGGTTCCAGGTTCGGCCGCCAAGCCGATTAGGCGGGCAGGCTTAGCCATTCGTTAGCGGTCGAGGTTAAGAGGCGACAGGACAAACAGCTCCCCGCCCCATGGGCGGGGTGTCGCATATGGATCTGCTCTGAAAAAATCTGTCATCCCGGACAAGCTCGGCGAAGCCGAGCGCCGATCCGGGACCGCCGCAAACGCCAGCGTTCACGCCCCGGTCCCGGATCTTCGCGCTACGCGCTCGTCCGGGATGACAACCGTTTTGAGGCATATGCGATAGCCCTGCCTCCCCATGGGAGGGTGTCGGCGAAGCCGACGGGGAGGGTCCGGTGGGTCGGCCTCAACCCCCGCTGTACCCGCCTATGATCGGCAGCACCTCGCCGGTGATGTAGCTGGAGGTCTGGGGCGAGGCCAGGAACACGTAGGCGGGGGCGATCTCCTCGGGCTGGGCGGGGCGCTTCATCGGGGTCTTGCCGCCGAACTGGGCCACCTGCGGCCCCAGCTTGTCGGCCGGGTTCAAGGGCGTCCAGACCGGGCCCGGAGCCACGGCGTTGACCCGGATGCCCTTGTCGACCAGGTGCGTGGCCAGCGAGCGGGTGAAGGCGTGGATGCCGCCCTTGGTCAGGGAGTAGTCCAGCAGGTCCTTGTTGCCGAGCATGCCGGTGACCGAGCCGGTGTTGATGATCGCCCCGCCCGGCGGAATCACCTTCACCGCCGCCTGGGCCATGTGGAAATAGCCGTAGAGGTTGGTCTTCAGCGTGCGGTCGAAGTGCTCGACGGTCAGGTCCTCGAAGTCCAGAACATGTTCCTGGAAAGCGGCGTTGTTGACCAGGATGTCCAGCTTGCCCAGTTCCGCGACCGTGCGCTCGACGGCGGCCTTGGCGTAGGCGGGATCGGCCACGTCGCCGGGCAGAAGGATGGCGCGGCGGCCTTCGCGCTCGACGGCGGCCCGGGTCTCGGCGGCGTCCAACTCCTCGTCCAGATAGGCGATGGCGACGTCGGCGCCCTCGCGGGCGAACAGCACCGCCACGGCCCGGCCGATGCCGCTGTCGGCGCCGGTGATCAGGGCGACCTTGCCCTCCAGCTTGCCCGAGCCCTTGTAGAACGGGGCGTCGTACATCGGGGCCGGGTCGAGCTGGGCCTCGACCCCCGGCTTGGCCTGGTGCTGCTCGGGGAAGGGCGGGGCGGGATAGGGGCGGGCGCCGGCCTGCATGGCGGGCTTTTCCTTCTCGTCCGCCTTCGACTGGAACGAGCGCTGCTCCTTGGCGTCCAGCGGGGCCTGGATGTCGCGCTCGGCCTGGGCGGCGCGGCCGGCGGCGGGTTCGAACTGCGGGGTTTCGATGTCGGACACGGCGGTCTCCTTCGCGGACCTGCGGGTTGGAGACGGCGAAACCGGTCAGGCGCGGAGATGTTCCAAGCCAAACCGGGGGTTGCCGAAGCGGCGGCCATCGGTCACTTTCGCGGCCTTCTTTGAAAGGCCCTGTCATGCCGCGCGACGCGGCCGCGCCGACTCCCCGCTCGGGGGGACCGGACGGCGTCATTGTCTCCGATCTGATCGAACTGCTCCGCCTGGCGGGGCCGGTGGTGCTGTCGCGCCTGGGTATCATGGTCATGGGCCTGACCGACGCCATCGTGGTCGGCCACTTCTCGGCCCGGCAGCTGGGCTTCCACGCCATGGCCTGGGCCCCGACCTCGGTGTTCGTGACCATGACGGTCGGCCTGCTGGTCGGGGTGCAGGTGATGGCGTCGCGGGCCACCGGGGCGGGCAAGCCGCACGAGACCGGCGCGGTGCTGCGGCGCGGCCTGGTCTACGCCCTGTGGCTGGGCGTCGGCGGCGCGGCGTTGCTGGCCATCACCGGGCCGCCGCTGATGCACCATGCCGGCCTGGACAGGGCCCTGGCCAACGGAGCCACGGCGCCGCTGATCGTCTTTTCTCTGTCCCTGCCGCTGTTCGCCCTGAGCGTGACGCTCAGCTTCTGGCTCGAGGGCCTGGGGCGGCCGGGCCTGGTGACCGTGGCCATGTGGATCGCCAACCTGATCAACCTGGCGGCCAACCTGCTGCTGGTGCCGGGGACGTTCGGTCTGCCGGCCCTGGGCGCGGTGGGCGCGGCGTGGTCGACCTTCGTGGCGCGGGCGGCTTTCGCGGCGATGCTGGCGGTGATCATCGCGCGCCTGAAGGACGCCAGGGCCATGGGCGTGTTCGACAGGCCGGCGCCCGACCTGGCCGCCGAGCGCGAGCAGCGCCGGATCGGCTATGGAGCGGGCGGTTCCAACCTGTTCGAGTCGGGGGCCTTCGCCGGCATGAGCCTGGTGGCGGGTTGGCTGGGCGGCTATTCGGTGGCCGCCTGGGCGGTGGTGCTCAACGTCGTGGCGGTGATCTTCATGGTCCCGCTGGGCCTGTCGACCGCCACGGCGGTTCAGGTGGGCCGGGCCTACGGGGCGCGCGACTCCCACGGCATGAGCCGGGCCGGCTGGGTCGCCTTCGGGGTGACCGCGGCTTTCTCGCTGCTGGTCTCGGTGCTGCTCTATCCCCTGCGCCACCTGGTGGCGGGGGCCTACACCACCGATCCAGCCGCCTTGACCCTGATCGCGCCGGCCCTGGCGCTGAGCTGCCTGTTCCTGATCCCCGACGCCGTCCAGGTGGTCTGCGCCCAGGCCCTGCGGGCGCGGGGCGAGGTCTGGATCCCGACCACGACCCACATGATCAGCTACGCCCTGGTGATGGGGCCCCTGGCCTGGTGGCTGGCCTTGCCGATGAAGCTGGGGGTGGACGGCATCGTCTGGTCGGTGATCATCACCAGCTTCCTGGCCGCCGGCCTGCTGCTGGGACGGTACCGGATGCTGGACCTGAAGGAGCGGTGAGCTCTTCCGATCACGGTCGGGGACAGGCACATGTGCCTGTCCCCGACCTTGGGCGGGACTAGATCCCGGCTCCCAGAATCCAACCCTCTTCGGTCTGCGCATCCACGACCAGGTCGGCCGGCGCGTCCTTGGACGGACCGAACAGGGCGGCCAGCTTGCCGGCCTCGTCCAGCTTGGCGAAGTGTTCGGCCAGGGCGCGCACCTGGGCGGCGTCCTTGACCTCGCCGGGGGCGGGGGTGGCCTTGACCAGCGAGGGATAGACCTCGGCGATCACCACCTGCACGCCCTCCAGGTCGGCCGGGGTCAGGGCCTTGAAGCCGGTCTCGAACGGCCAGACCCGCGCCGCGTCGCCGCGGGCGTCCTTCAGCCGGCGGGCGGCCGGGATGCCGACGATCGCCTGGCCGCCGACCGAACCGTTGTAATAGAGCTTCCAGATCGAGGCCGCGCCTTTCGCCGCCAGGTCCGCGTGGCGGAACTCCGGCAGGTCGCCTGGGCCATGCTCGCGGGTGCGCTTGGGCTGCAGGGTGGTCAGGGCGTCCTTGGGCGGACAGCCCCAGAACGGGAACGGCCCGCCGGTCAGCCGCCGGTTCAGCTCCGAGCCCACGCCGAAGCGGTTGTTGGTGTTGTCGGCCTTGTCCTTGACCATCTTGGCCAGTTGGTCCCAGACCGCGCGCCAGGGATGCTCGCCCTTCAGGGCCAGGGCCGCCGAAACGCCGCGCGGGAAGCCCAGCGGGAAGTCGAAGCCGACCAGGGCCCGCTCGCCGCGCTTCTTCAGGTCGTCCAGGATCGTCGCCAGCTTGGCCTCGGCCTCCTGGCGGGTGGGCGGGTTGAAGCTCTCGAAGGTCAGGCGGAAGCGCACGTCGCGCTTCATCACGCCGATCCACACGGAATCCGCGCCCGTGGTCGGCTTGGCCGCCGCGCTCCAGTCGACGATCACATAGGCGCTGAAGAGGCGCGACACGGCGGACGCTCCGTTGGGGTGAACGAAGCGCGCTTCTACTCCGGTCGGGCGCGAGCGGCCACCCTTAAGCGATGACGATGTCGTCGCGTCCGCGCGATCAGCCTCAGGCGGCGTTCCGCTCCGCCGCCGGGTCGGCGACCAGGACCGGGGCCGGCCGGCGGCTGAACCAGCGGGCGGGCGGCTCGCAGGCGGGGCCCAGGGCGGCGCGGACGATGGCCGGCGGGCGGCGCTCCTCCGGGGTCATGAACAGGCCGTTGGCCTTGACGCCCAGGCCGGCCACCTTGTGAGCGCCCAGCATGGTCAGCGGCACGGCCAGGATCAGGCCGGCCAGGATCGGCAGGGTGGCGGTCAGCAGGTCGGGCGTGAACCAGAAGGCCACGGCCAGCACCACGCCGGTAACGCTGATCCAGCCCATGGCCGCGAAGGCCTCCTTGCCGGTGACCTTGTCGGCGTCGCGGCGCTGGGCGCCCCAGCCGCCGACACGCCCCGCCAGGATCTCGACCAGGGCGCGGGTCTGGGTGAACATCAGCATCGGGGCGACCAGGGCCGAGAGCAGCATCTCCACGCCCAGGCCGGCCAGGATCCGGCGGCGGCCGCCGAATCCCTTGATCTCGGTCTTGCGCGAGAAGACCAGGATCGAACCCAGGATCTTGGGGCCGAACAGCAGGACGAAGGTGATGATCATCGCCCAGGCGGTGGCCTGGATCTCGCGCCAGTCGATCAGGGCGTGGGCCGCGGCCTGCAGGTCGGCCATGGTGAAGGCGGCCTTCTTCAGCTCGGGCATCAGCATGCGCGAGATGATCCCCGACGACAGGGCCACGAACCACAGGGGCGAGAGCACGTAGCTGAGCACGCCGATCACCAGGTGCAGGCGGCTCATCCAGTGCAGGCCGGGCAGGCCGACCAGCGGGATGTGCTGCACGTTGCCCCGGCACCAGCGGCGGTCGCGGGTGGCGAAGTCCAGCAGGTTGGAGGGGCTCTCCTCGTAGGAGCCGCCCAGATAGGGAGCCAGGTGCACGCCCCAGCCGCCGCGGCGCAGCAGGGCGCTTTCCAGGGCGTCGTGGCTCATCACCTCGCCGCCGAACGGCTTGGGGCCGCTCAGCTCGGGCAGGCCGCAGGTCTCGGCGAAAGCCCGGGTGCGGACGATGGCGTTGTGGCCCCAGAAGCTGCTCTCCGAACCCGACCACCAGGCCAGGCCGGTCCAGGCGACGCGGCCGTACAGGCGCGTGGCGAACTGCAGGGTGCGGGCGAAGATCGTCTGGCCGTTGATGATCATCGGCATGGTCTGGATCAGGCCCACGCGCGGGTGACGCTCCATGGCGTCGGCCAGGCGGACCATGGCCTCGCCGGTCATCAGGCTGTCGGCGTCCAGCACCAGCATGTGCTCGTAGTCGCCGCCCCAGCGCGCCACCCAGTCGGCGATGTTGCCGGCCTTGCGGCCCGTGTTCTGGGTGCGCTTGCGGTAGAAGACGTGGCTGCTGGCCTCGCGGCGGAAGCGGGCGAAGCAGGCCTGTTCGGCCAGGGCCACGGCGGCGTCGCGGGTGTCGCTGAGGATGAAGATGTCGAAGGCGCGGCTATTGCCGGTCTCGGCGATCGAGGCGTCCATGGCGCGCAGGCGGGCGAACACCTCGGCGGCGTCCTCGTTGTGCACCGGCATCAGGATGGCCGTGCGGGCCTTGGGCCGGGGCATGGGCGAGGCGGCGCTGTCGTCGATGCCCAGCGGGTCCCTGGGCTTGCCCAGCAGCACCACGAAGCCGACCACGGCGGTGCAGAACCACAGGGCCAGGGCCAGGAACAGCGGGACCAGCAGGGTCAGGACGACGGCTTCCAGCCGCGTCACGCCGCCCAGGGCGATGGTGTCGTAGGTGGCCCGCCAGCCGGCGAAGGCCATGATCGCCGTGGCGACGAACACGCCCCAGCGACGCAGGAGCAGGTTGTCCTTGGCCGTGGCGACGGGCTTGGCGTCGCCCTGCCAGAAGGCCAGGGGCTGGACCGGCATGGCCAGGGGGGCGTCGGCGGGGATCTCGACCCGATCGGTGGTGGAGACCGCCATGTCGTAGGCGACGCTCCGGGAGGAGGTCAGGTCGAAGAAAGCGCCGCGTTCGCTCATCAGGTCCATCGTCTCGGCTGTCCGGTTCGGATGGTCCGAGGGCCGGGCCTCTCCGAAGGGGGCTTTCGAGAGGCGCAAGGCCGGCCTTCACGGGACGCGCGTTGCTCGCTAGGGATCGGGTCCGCTAGGATCGGCGTGCTCGGTTCGGACGGTCCGGCCTGGTCTCGATGACCGGCGTGGAGAGCCGCCGGCCTCCTTAGAGTAAAACTTCGATCACAAAATCGCTACCACAATCGCCGTCCTTTTCGCACTTGCGGTAAAAAACCTTGTATGAAGGACGTGTTCGGATCGATCTGTTGACTCAAGAATTTTAATAAGCCTATGAAAATAAAGATAATACCGGCGATGTTCCTGGCCTGTGCGCTGACGGCCTGCGGTCCGGGCAAGCCGGCGAAAACGGCGTCCGAGGCTCCGGCGGCCGCTCCGGCGGCGCTTCCGGCGGGTCCGGAATACGATTCGACGGGCGTGATCGCCCTCGTCGACGGCCAGGCGGTAACGCTCGATCACGAGGGCGCGAGCGCGGCGCGACTGGGCGCGGGACGCACCGTCTTCCAGGCCTATGGCGACATCCTGGCCGAGGCTCCGCTGACGCCGGGAGCGCGGGTGGCGTTCAGGTTCCGCAAGGTCGGCGAGGCCTGGGCGCTGACGGATCTGAAGAGCCGCTAGGCTATTCTCGGCGTCGCCAAGGAACGCGGAGTCCGGCGCGGCCGTTGTTGATGTCCAACTCAAGGACATTCCAAATGGCTGACGACATCGCGCCGCAAGACGGCTCGCGCCCTGGCGTGCTGGGCGATTTTTCCCAGGCCCAGGACCTGGGTCAGCCCGGCCACCCCGAGGACCGCGTTTCCGAGACCGAGGTCAAGGAAGCCTTCCAGACTGCCGACACGCCGACCAGCCGCAAGGTCGAGCCGCTGCCGGAGGGCGAGAAGCCCGATCACCTGGCCGAGCACGTCGAGCAGGCCGAGGACCGCCAGGAGGCCCTGATCGACGAGAGCCTGGAGGAAAGCTTCCCGGCCAGCGATCCGCCGAGCGCCAAGCACATCACCTGAGGCGGAACGCAGAACGCCGGGCGAGGGGAAGGAGCGTCGCGGTGAAGGTCGGTGGGGTGTTGCCGGAGTCACGCCACGGTCGCGACCCCTGGCAATCCGCCGCCGCCTAAGCCCGTTCCGCGTGGGCGACCTTGTCTTCCAACCGGCGCAGCGCCGCCTTCAGTTCCTCCTGCTCGGCGTGGCTGAACTCGTTCTGGTCCTTGATGCAGCGCGAGCAGATGTTGCCGATCAGCAGCGGCAGGATGAACAGCAGGGTCACGTGCATCAGCACCACGGCGGCGACCCGTCCCCCGGGCGAGGTGGGATACATGTCGCCGTAGCCGACGGTCGTGGCGGTGACGCAGGCCCACCAGAGCGAATCGAAGAATGGCTTGTGCTCGAAGACGGCGTAGGCGCCGGCGCCGGCCACCAGCAGCACCACGTAGAGCGCCAGCAGTTCCTTGATGCTGTCGACGTATTTGAGCATGGACCCCTCCCGAGAGAGGCCGACCTTAGCCAAGACTTCGGGAGGGGGTCCAGCGTCAACTCAATCCCTGGTCGTCCGTCTAGTGTTCGGCGGGCGTGGCCTGGTCGCTGGTCGCCGCCGGGCGCGTCTTCATGCGCGCCATGCCGGCCTTCAGCTCGTCGAGCGAGATCTTGCCGTCGCCGTCGGTGTCGGCCTTGGCGAAGCGGGCCTCCTTGCGGCCCGCGGCGATCCACTCGTCCTTGTCGATCCCGCCGTCGCCGTTCTTGTCCCAGGCCTTGAGGACCTTTTCGGGCGACGGCGCCCGGGCCAGGGCGGAACCGGCGGTGAAGGCGGCCAGCGTGGCCAGGGCGAGGGCGGTGATCTTGCGGCGCATGGGGTGTCCTTGGCGGTGCGTCCCTGTGGCGATCATTCGCGCACCGTGTTGCGGCCGTATTGCGACGCGCGGCGCCATCGCGGCGTCAGATTGAAGGCGGCGTGATCATCGGCGCGCCGCGGGGCGCGGGTCGCCCCGCCGGGTGTCCAGTTCGATCCGACGCCAGCCCGCGGCGTTGATCCGGTCCATCACGGCCCGGTAGACGTCTTGCGGGACCTCGACATTCTCGTGGACAAGGATCCGTTGCAGGTCTTTGTCGGGCGATCCGGCCTGGGCGACGATGTCGCCGACCAGCCTGTCCAGGCTGGACGGCTTGTCGCCGACCCATACCGATCCGTCGCCATGGAGGTAGACGTCGACCGGCTTGGGCTCGGCGGGTTTGGACGGCTGGGCCGGCGGCAGATCGATCTTGATCGACACTATCGTCTTGGCGAAGAACAGCCCCCACACCACCAGCGCCAGGGCGACGGCCGCCAGCGCCAAGCCCAGAGCGCGCTTCCAGCTCACGCCTAATGCTTCCCGCGGTCGCGGCCAAAGTTCGGCTCGGCGCTTTCCTGGCCGGCGGCGACGATGCCGCGGCGGATGGCGCGGGTGCGGGTGAAGTGGGCGTGCAGGGTGTCGGCGTCGCCCCAGCGGATGGCGCGGCTCATGGCCTGCAGGTCCTCGGTGAACCGGCCCAGCATCTCCAGCACCGCGTCCTTGTTGGCCACGAAGATGTCGCGCCACATGGTCGGGTCGCTGGCGGCGATGCGGGTGAAGTCGCGGAAGCCCGAGGCCGAGAACTTGATCACCTCGCTCTCGGTGACGTTCTCCAGGTCCGCCGCGCTGCCGACGATGGTGTAGGCGATCAGGTGGGGCAGGTGGCTGACCACGGCCAGCACCAGGTCGTGGTGCTTGTCGTCCATCAGCTCGACCTGGGCGCCGAAGGTCCGCCAGAAGGCCGAAAGCTTGGCGACGGCGGCGGCGTAGGCCTCGTCGTCGCTCTCGGCCGGGGTCAGGATGGTCCAGCGGTTCTCGAACAGCTCGGGGAAGCCGGCGTCGGGGCCCGACTGCTCGGTGCCGGCGATCGGGTGGCCGGGGATGACGAAGACCTTGGACAGGTCCAGGGCGCGGAACGCCTCGACCACATTGGCCTTGGTCGAGCCGACGTCGGTCAGGGTGGCGCCGGGCTTCAGGTGCGGGGCCAGGGCGGCGGCCACCTCGGCCGTCGACAGGACCGGCGTGGCGATGACCACCAGGTCGGCGTCCCTGACCGCCTCGCCGATGTCGCCGGTCACATGCTCGGCCAGGCCCAGTTCGCTCACGCGGGCGCGGTGGGCTTCGCTGGCGTCGGCGACGGTGACCTGGCCGACCACGCCGTGCTCGCGGGCCGCGCGGATGATCGAGCCGCCGATCAGGCCGCAGCCGATCACGGTCATCTTGGGGTACAGGATGCCGGGATGGCTCATCGGGCCAGGAACTCGCGCAGCGCCTCGACCACGGCCCGGTTGTGCTCCTCCAGGCCAACGGTGATACGGATGGCGTTGGGCAGGCCGTAATTGCCCACGGCGCGGACCAGGTAGCCTTTCGAGGCCAGGAACGCCTCGGCCTCCAGCGCGGTCCTGCCGGGCGTGGTCGGGAAGTTGATCAGCACGAAGTTGGCCGCCGAGGGGGTGACCTCCAGGCCCAGCCCGCCGATCTGCTGGGCCAGCCAGGGCCGCCACTGCTCGACCAGGGCGACCGAGCGCTGCTGGAAGTCCAGGTCGGCCAGGGCGGCGATGGCCGCGTCCTGGGCCGGGATCGAGGTGTTGAACGGCGGGCGGATGCGCTCCAGCGGCTCGATGATCCCCGCCGGGCCATAGGCCCAGCCCACGCGCAGGGCGGCCAGGCCGTGCAGCTTGGAGAAGGTGCGGGTGACGATCACGTTCTCGGCGGTTCGGGCCAGGTCCAGCCCGTCCTCGAAGCGCGGATCGGTGCAGAACTCGGCATAGGCCCCGTCCAGAACCAGCACCACCGACGGCGGCAGGGCCGCGTGCAGGGCGCGGATCTCTTCGCCGGTCAGCCAGGTGCCGGTCGGATTGGCGGGGTTGGCGATGAACACCAGCCGGGTGCGCTCGTCCACGCACTTGACGATCTCGTCGACCGCGACGCGCTGGCCCGGCTCCTTGGCGAAGCGGACCTCGCCCTGGCAGGCGCGGGCCCCGATGGCGTAGGCGGCGAAGCCGTGCTCGCCCTGGACGATGTTGTCGCCGGGTTCGAGATAGACCTGGTTCAGGAGGGCGAAGATCTCGTCGCTGCCGTCGCCCAGGGTGACGCGCTCGACTTCCAGGCGGTAGTGGGCGGCGATGGCGGCGCGCAGGGCCGCGCCCTTGCCGTCCGGATATAGGTGCATCCGGTCGACCGCGTCGCGATAGGCGGCCTTGGCCTTGTCGCTGCTGCCCAGGATGTTCTCGTTGCTCGACAGCTTCACCGGATGGGCGACGCCCTCGATCTTCGACTTGCCGCCCACATAGGCGGCGATGTCGAGGATGCCCGGCTTGGGCGTGGGGCGCGGCGCGGCGAAGCGGTCGGTGGTCGGGGCGGTCATCGGAGAACTCGGGCGGGCGAAGGCGGTCTTATTACACGTCGAACTGGGTGGGCGCAGCCCCGATGACGCCCGTAAGGGACCCCGGCGCGCGGGCCAGGCGCTCGTCGCCGGCCTGGTAGAAGCCCAGCAGCGAGAGCAGCTTCAGCCCGCCGGCCTCGGCGACCAGGTCGGCGGCCACGCCGTCGGCCGACAGGGCCTCGATGATGGCGGCGGACGTCTTGGAACTGTCGGTGACCCAGAAGGTTTGGTCGCCGCCGGTGGGCTCGACCTCGACCTCGGCCACCGCGAAGGCCGCCTGCGGGCCCCAGCGCTCCAGGCAGGGCAGGGCGGCGAAGATCTTCAGGCGCGGCTCGGCCAGCAGGCGGCCCCACCAGGCGTTGTCGGGGACCAGGCCCAGGACGCCGACGCCCCACGGGGTCTTGGCGGCGGCCAGGGCGTCCTTGTCGCTGGCGACCACCTTCATCGGCGGGGCGACGCCGAAGCGCAGGCGGGCCAGCTCGACGGCGCGGGCCGGATTGGCGCCGCCCCAGACGGTCAGGTGATAGGGGCCCTGGCGCGCCAGGCTGTCGGCCATCAGCTCGCGCCAGAGGCGGATGACCAGGGCGTCGCTGGCGGCCTTGCGGGGCGCCTCGACCAGCTTGCGGATGATCAGGGCCTCGCGGCCCGGACGCAGGCCGAAACCGGTGTCGCCGGCCGCCTGCTTGGCCGCCGCCACGGCGCGCGCCAAGCCGGCCCGCTCGTCCAGCAGGGCCAGGAGCTCACCGTCGATGGCGTCGATACGCCATCGGACCTCGTCCAGCGAAGGCGTCGCATCGCCCGCGTCGCTACCCATGATTTATCCCCGAAATTGGAGGCCGGACCATAGACTTTGCCGCCGGAGGCGCAATAGGGCGCGATGTCGGGAAGAAAGTTGCGCGGTGGATTGCTCCAACGGCGCTCATCCCAACACTCGCCGGGATGAGCGGGCATGAAAATCAATAGACCCGCGGCGCCGGCCCCGTGTCGAACAAGCCCAGGCGGGTGCGGCCGTTGTCGAACTTCAGGGTGGCCGACAGGGTCGGGTCGCGACCCAGGGCCTGGGCCACCGCCGCGGCGGCGGCCTCGGGGCTCTTCAGCGCCTGGCCGGACGAGGGAACCTCGCGGACCGTGACGTCCAGCGCGCCGCGCAGGCGGCCGTCGTCGTCGACGGTCAGGGCGCCGGACTTGGCCTCCAGCAGCGCCTCGCCCGCGGTCAGCCGGCCCTGCTGCACGGTCAGGGTCCCGCCGGCGTCGGACCAGTCGCCGACCGCGTCCGACAAACTGGTCCCGTGCAGGGCGCTGACCTTGCTGATCTTGGAATCCCAGATCAGGTCGGCGGTGCGGTCCGCGGCGATGCGGCCCATCAGGCCGGTGAAACGGGCCTTGGCCCCCTTGGCCTCGAAGAAGATCGCGCCCTGGTCGTCGGGGCCTGGGCGCACGTGCAACTGCAGGCCCGTCGTCGACAGCAGCGGGAACGGCGCGGCGCCGGGGGCGGGCGTGAAGACCAGGTTCGCGCCCTCGACCGAGATGCGCGGCGGATACTGCTTGAAGCCAGCGAAACTGGCGCGCAGGGCCTGGCCGGTGATCTGCACGTCGCCGTTGATCGGCCGGGTCATGATCACGCCGCGCGGCGCGACGATCACCCAGTGGCCGATGTCGTAGGCGTTGGCCTCGCCGCTCAGCTCGGGCGCCCGCAGGGCCCAGCCCGACGGCTCGGCGACCCGGGCGTTGACCAGCCTGACGTCCATGCGGAACGGATAGCCGCTGAAGGTCCGGCTCTCCCACGACAGGTCGTAGCCGCGCGACTTCAGCGACAGGGCGGTGGCGTCCATCCGCTGCTCGGCCTGGCCGCGCAGCCAAAGCCAGCCGATGCTCCAGCCGATGGCGACGATGGCCAGAATGACGAAAGGCGCCAGCAGACCGCGACGCCGGGGCTTGCGGGACGGGGCGGCGGCGTTATGGGTCATGGAATGGGCGGCTCCGTCGGGAACAGTAGATGAGCGTTGCAGGCAGCGAGGACCGCTGGGTCTTCGGATATGGATCGCTGATGTGGCGGCCCGGGTTCCCGTTCATAGAGCGAAGGACGGCCGTGCTCCATGGGCGGCGCCGGGCCTTCTGCATCTATTCGGTCCACCATCGGGGCACCTACGAGCGGCCCGGCCTGGTGCTGGGCCTGGCCCCCGGCGGGGCGGTGCGCGGCGTCGCCTACCGGGTGGCCGGCGCGCAGTGGCCCGAGGTCTACGCCTATCTGCGCGAGCGCGAACAGCCGACCGAGACCTATTTCGAGGCCTGGTCCGAGCTGAAGATCGACGGGAACGGGAAGGTGAAGTCGCTGGTCTTCCTGTCGGACATGAAGCACGGCCAGTGGGCCGGGGCGCTGTCCCTGGACCAGCAGGCCGAGCTGATCGCCGGCGCCCAGGGCCTGTCGGGCCGCAACATCGACTACTTGCGCGACCTGGTGATGCACCTGCGCGAGGACGGCGTGCGCGACCACGCCATGGAGACCCTGCTGAAGATGGTCGAGGCGCGGGAAGCGGCGGCCGCCTAGCGCCTACGCGCTTGTCCGGGATGACGGCGGGATTTGCGCCGCCCGCATCGCCTCCAGCCGCTGATACGCCGCATCCAGCCGTCGCGCGCAGATCGCCCGCAGCGCCGCGGTGGCCGCCTGCTGCTTGTCGTGGACGTCCGGCGCGAAGGCCTGCTCGGGGGCCTTGGCGTCGCGGGCGGCGGCGGCGCGCATGGCCTGGAGCTCGGCCTCCGACGCCGTCGCCCCGAAGTGCGGCAGGATCTCGGTGAACAGAGCCTCGGGAAGCTGGCGGTAGTTGACCAGGCGTCCGTCGCCGAGGCGAGCGTGGCGCGCGGCGCCTTCGCAGACCGCCGCCAGGACCCGCGCGCAGTAGTCGTCGTCGGGCACGCCGTCCGGCAGGTCGATCCCGAAGGTCGAGGGCGGCACCAGGCTGGGCGCCATCTGCACGCCGCGCCGCCGGGTCTGGGAGACCATCACCTCGACCGGCTCGCGGTAGAGAAAGACCCAGGGCGTGTCGGGAAAGGCGCGCCGGAACAGCGGCAGGTCGCGGCTGTGCCAGCAGTCCAGCTTGAGGAACAGGCGGCTTTCGCTGTTCCGCGCCTGGCCCAGGGCCGCGGCCATGGCCCGCAGCAGGGCGGCCTTGGCGACCTCGTCGAGGTCGTCCCGCTGGGTGATCGCGCTGATCGGCGGCGCCTCCGACACCACCACATGGGCCGGCGCGGCGGCCAGCATCTGGGCCGCCAGGGTCGAGCCGCAGCGCGACATGTGGAAGATCAGGCCGGAGGGCTCAAGGGCGGGCAGGGCCGCGGCCCAGGTCTCCAGGTCGTCCAGGGCGGTGCGGACCGCGAACAGGCGGTTGAAGGGCAGGAAGCGCCGGCGGACCAGGGAGTCGTCGTAGAACGGCTCGCTCAGGCGCCGCCGGCCGAAGCGCAGCCAGGCGACCGTGGCGCGGCCATCGACCTGGGCGACCTCGGCGGGCAGCCAGCCGGGCGTCGGTTCGAAGCCGTCGATCGAGGGGGGCTCGGGCAGGATGTGGAGCAGGTCCCGCACCGTCTCGGCGTCGATATCGAGGCCCCGGGCTTTCGCCGCCTCGGCCGTCCGCGCGGCGAAGACGGCGAAGTCCTCGATCTCGCCCAGGGCGTCGTGCAGGGCGAGGTCCGGCAGGACCAGGGCGCGCAGGGCCGCCAGCGTGTCGGCGCCCCGCGTCTGGGTCTCCGGTCTGGCCGGCATCGCGTCTCCCGTCGGGACTTGTGAGGCCGCTCGCGGCTCGATAGCGTCACTGGATGGCGTTCCCGGACAGATTGCAACTGCCGCTGAGCTTCGACCCAGCCCGGCTGGCGCGCGACCTGGACGCCCTGTCGGCCACGTCCTGGACCGCCCACTACGTCCAGCAGAACTACGAGGGCGACTGGAGCGTGATCCCGCTGCGCTGCGCGGCGGGCGAGACCCATCCGATCCGGATGATCTATTCGGACCCCACGGCCACGGCCTTCGTCGACACCCCGTTTCTGGAGCCCTGCCCGTATTTCCGGGACGTGATCGCCGCCTTCGCCTGCGAGGTGCGCGCCGTGCGGCTGATGCGGCTGGGCGCGGGCTCGGTGATCAGGGAACACACGGACCTCGACCTGGACATCGAGTCCGGCGCGGCTCGCATCCACGTTCCGGTGGTCACCCATCCCGAGGTCGACTTCCGGCTCAACGGTTCGCCGGTCGAGATGAGGGCGGGAGAAGCCTGGTATCTGCGCCTCAGCGACCCGCACGCCGTGGCCAATCGGGGAGCTGGCGATCGGGTGCACCTGGTGCTCGACCTAGTGGTCGATGACTGGCTGCTGAGATTGTTCGAGAGGGAACCGGTTGGACGCGAAGCCTAAAGGTCAAGCCTTCCATCCCAATCCGTTGTCATCCCGGAAATGGCCCACGGCTGTCCGGTTCGATGGCCTAATGGGATCGCGTTGAAATTGTTTGGACTCTGATGCCGTCACGGCCGGCGCCCCGGAGGCGTCCTCGTCCTTCGACAAGCTCAGGATGAGGACGAATTCAATGACGGTTCAGTAGAAATCTCATCCTGAGCTTGTCGAAGGACGAGGATTTCTTCCGCTGCCGTCGCAGGCCGACAAGCTTGAGTCTTCTCAACCTGGCAGCCGTGGGACTGGCCGAGGAACCCGCTCCTACAGCCCCTCGTCCTCCAGCGCCTTGGTCGCCGTGTCGATCCGGGTCTGCAGCTCGCGCATGAACTCGCCACGCTTCAGGCCGGCGGGGATGGGCGGCAGGTATTCGAAGACGATCGTGCCCGGCGGGCGCAGCCAGCCGCGCGGCCAGTGGACGCCGCAGTTCAGGGCCAGGGGCGTGACCGGCAGGTTCATCTCGCGATAGAGGGCGGCGATGCCGGGCTTGTAGTCGCCGGGAACCCCGACATCGCCGCGCGTGCCTTCCGGGAAGATCACGACCTGGCGGGTTTCCTTCATGCGGTCGACGGCGTCGCGCACAAGCTTCTTCAGCGCCGCCGAGTGGCCCTCGCGGTCGACCACGATCATGCCCGCCTTCAGCCCGTGCCAGCCGAACAGCGGCACCATCAGCAACTCCTTCTTCATCACGAAGCAGGCGTCGGGCAGCAGGGCGAACTGGCTGAAGACGTCGAACATCGACTGGTGCTTGGCCGCGACCAGGGCCGGGCCAGTGGGCCGGAACTGCTGGCCCCGCACCTCGACCCGGATGTCCGCCAGCCAGCGCAGGGCCCAGATCAGGCCCTTGGACCAGGTCGACAGCGACCAGGTGTTGGCGCGGCGGGGCAGGGGGTAGGTGACGATCATGCCGATCGCCCAGACCACCGACCATAGCCAGAAGAACAGCTGGAACAGGAACGAGCGCAGATAGATCAAGAGGCTTCCTTCGCCGGTTTCGGATCGGCCTTGTCCTGGGGACCCAGCTTGAGGAACGCCTCGCGGCCCAGGATCGCCAGGTACTTGCAGTATTCCACGATCATCCGCCGGGCGCTCGTGCCGCCTTTCCACCAGCGGTGGGCGTTCAGGCTTTCGGTGACCACCGGATAGGGGTGCAGGGCCACGTCGGGCATGGCCGCGTGCAGCTCCAGCATCGAGCGCGGCATATGGTAATCGGCGGTGACCACGATCAGGCTGTGATAGTCCTTGGCCTTGGCCCATTCGGCGCTCTCGCTGGCGTTGCCGACGGTGTCGGCGGCGGCGTAGCCCAGGTCGACGCAGCAGTCGTAGATCGGCCGCACCGCCTTGGTCACGCCCAGCACGTCGTCGCGCGAGGCCTCGCGGTTGACGCCCGAGATCAGCAGGCGCTTGCCTTTGCCGGCCTCCAGCAGCTTGGTCGCCTGCTCCAGCCGCACGTTCGAGGCGCCGGTCAGCACCACCACCCCGTCCGACACCGGCGGCTCCTGGGCCGGGGTGGACTGGTCGACCCGGCTGGTGAAGGCCAGCAGGCCCACGAACCAGATCATCACCAGGATCAGCAGCGCGGCGAAGCTCTTCACGGCATGCCTCTCAACAGGCGCAGGGAGGCCGCGCGCGCGGCGATCCCGGCCACCAGCGCCGCCACCAGCGGGCAGGGCAGGGGCGCCAGGAGGTCGATCCAGGCCAGCGGCAGGACCGGCGTCAGGCCCTGGCCGCCGCCCACGAGCCGCGCCCCCGCCCCGATCATGGCCGCGCCCGCTCCGCCCAGCAAGCCGGCGAAGAAGGCCATGCCGGCGAAGCGGTTCTGGAACAGGTTGGCGATGAAGCCGTCCTCGGCGCCCGACAGATGCAGCACCTCGACGATGTCGTGGCGGGCGGTCAGGGCGGCGCGGGTGGCGAAGACGATCACCGCGGCCGCCGCCGTGGCGATCAGGCCGAACACGCCGATGGCGGCCCAGGCGGCCAGTCGGGCCGCGCGCTCGATGTCGGCGATCCAGCGGCTGTGGTCGTCGACCACGGCGTCGACATTGGCGTCCTTCAGGGCCTTGGCCAGGGTGGCGGCGGTGGCGGGGGCCTTGGGATCGAGGTCCAGGGTCACCAGGCGTGGCACGGGCAGGTCGGCGACCAGGGCCTCACGGCCGATCCACGGTTCCAGCAGGGCCTCGGCCTTGTCCTTGGGCAGGGCGCGGGCCTCGGTCACGCCCTTGACGCCCGACAGGGTCTCGGCGGCGCGGGCCGCGGCGCTGTCGGGGCTTTCGCTGGCGCGCGGGCGGACCACCACCGTGGCCGAGCCGGTCAACTGGGCGGTCCAGCCGGTGGCGGCGCGGGTCGAGGCCAGGGCGGCCAGGGCGGTCAGGCAGGCCAGGAAGCACAGCACCGCGACCACGAACACCAGCGAGCCGTCCCGCGCGTCGCGCGGCGGCAGCAGCTGGCCCGGTTTCCAGCGGGCGACGGAGAACGTGCTCATGCGTCGTCCTCCGTGTCGTCCTCGTCATAGGCCGGGCCATAGCCCCGGTCCGGCGCCGCGCCGGCGCCGTCGACCAGACGGCCGTTCTCCAGGTGCAGGGTGGGACGGTTGGCGCGGGCGACCAGGTCCTCGTCGTGGGTGGCGATCAGCACCGTGGTGCCCAGCCGGTTCAGCTCGACGAACAGCCGCAGCAGGCGCAGCGACATGGCCGGATCGACATTGCCGGTGGGCTCGTCGGCCAGCAGCACGTCGGGACGGTCGACCACCGCGCGGGCGATGGCCAGGCGCTGCTTCTCGCCGCCCGACAGGGTGGCGGGCAGGGCGTGCATCCGGTCGCCCAGCCCCACCCACTGCAACAGCTCGGCCACGTCGTCGCGATAGGTGGCGGGCTTGCGGCCGGCGATGCGCAGCGGCAGGGCGGCGTTGTCGAACACCGGCAGGTGGTCCAGCAGGCGGAAGTCCTGGAACACCACCCCGATCCGGCGGCGCACGAACGGCAGGTCCTCGGGCCGGGTCAGGCTGATGTCGCGGCCGAACAGCTCGACGCGACCCCGTGACGCACGATGGGCCAGGTAGATCAGTTTCAGCAGCGAACTCTTGCCCGCGCCCGACGGGCCGGTGAGGAAATGGAAAGACCCTGGGTGTAGGGTGAACCTGAGATCGCTGAGCGTTTCCGGCCCCCGTCCATACCGCATCGAGACCCCCTCGAAGCGCACGACGGGGACGGTGTCGCCATCCTGGACGTCTGCGGTGCGCAAGGGTGTGTCGCTGGGTCGTGTGGACATGGCTGGCAAAATCGGCGACCTCGTGTGTAGGAGCGGGGAGCGTCCGATTCGCGGCCATGATACTGACCTGTCCCGAGTGCGCCAGCCGCTATTTCGTCGATGACTCCAAGGTCGGTGCGGCGGGTCGTGTCGTGCGCTGCGCGGCGTGCGGGACCCGCTGGACGGCCCGTAACGAAGACGCCCTGGACCTGTTCGAAGAACCCTCCGCCGCCGAACTGGCGGGCGAGCCTAACCTGACCGCCCTGGACGGCGCGGCCAGCCCCGCTGACAATTTCGAGACCCCCGTCGACCAGCTGCCGGGCGAGGAACTGCCCAAGGTGTTCCGGGCCCGGGCCGACGCCGAGCGTCGCCTGAAGGAAGCCAAGACCGCTGGCATCGTTTGGGGCGGCATGGTCGTCATCATGCTTCTGCTCCTGGGCGGAGCCTGGCTCTACAACATCAATATCGCCAAGCTGTGGCCCAGTACGGCGGGGGCCTATGCGTTCATAAACCACCCCGTCAACACCGTTGGCCTGGTGGTCGAGGACCTGAAGGCCGAGCCCTCGATGCAGGACGGCCACGCCGCCATCACCGTCACCGGCGTCCTGCGCAACATCACCGACCACGCCGTGACCACGCCGCCGCTGCGGGTGGCCCTGCTGAACAAGCACGAGAAGCGGGTGGCCGGAAAGCTGGCCGCCGCCGCCGACCCGCTGATCCCGCCCAGCCAGACCCGGCACTTCTCGGTGACCCTGCTGGATCCGCCGCGCACGGCCAACACCCTGGAGATCGGCTTCGCCCTCGAGCGGGGCGCGGCCAGCCACGCCGGTCCCGCGGGCCATGTCGAGAAGGCCGCCAACCCCGAGGCCCCGTCGCTGCGGGGCGTTCAGGACCAGCCGGCCGAGCTGGCGGCGGGCGCGCCGCCTTCGGTCGAAGACGCGCAAGGGGCTGGACACGAGCCCCCGGGTCATGAGACCGGAGCGGTCGAACCGGCTCCGGCCGACCATCATTGACCCAGAAAACCTGACATGACCGATCGCCCCGCCCCCGAAGTCCTGATTTCCCAGGAAGAAATCGCCGAGCGGGTGGAAGCCCTGGCCAAGGTCATCGCCCCGCGCATCGACAACGACACCGTCGCCGTCTGCCTGCTGACCGGCGGCCTGTGGTTCGCCGCCGACCTGACCCGGGCCCTGTGGCGCGCCGGCCGCGACGTGCGCTTCGACGCCCTGTGGCTGGCCTCCTACCATGACGAGCGCAAGAGCTCGGGCCGCTGCGAGGTCCGCGCCGACCTGCAGCGTCCGCTGGTCGGCCGCCGCGCCCTGGTGGTGGACGACGTGCTCGACACCGGCCTGTCGTTGGGCGAGGCCGCCCGCCTGGTCAAGGACGCCGGCGCCAGCGAGGTCCTGACCGCCGTCTTCGCCCGCAAGCCCTGGGACAAGCCGCGCATCGAGCCCGACTTCGTCGCCTGGGAGGCCCCGGCCCGCTACCTGGTCGGCTACGGCCTGGACGACGAGGGCAAGAGCCGCGGGCTGCCGTATATCGGCGCGCTGGACTAACGCAGCCAGTTCTCGATCGACAGACCTTCGACACGCGAGAACTCGCGCTCGTTATCCGTGACTAGGATGCGAGTCACTCGCCAAGGCGTGGGCGGCGATCAGCATGTCGTTGCCGCCAATCGGCGTACCGGCCGCCTCAAGCGTGGTGCGCAATCGCCCGTAGAGGCCGTCGGCCGGCTGAGCCAGCGGCAGGACTTCGATCACGGCCAGAATGGCCTCCAACTGCGTGGTTAGGCGCTCGGAGCCTGTCTTGGCCGCGCCGAACCGTAGTTCGGCCGCCACGACGATGCTGGTGCGGACATTGGTCTCGCCACATTGCCGTATGCGTTCGGCGACCCGACCGGCCGGATGGCGAACCAGATCCGACAGGATGTTGGTGTCCAGCAGCCAACCCTGGCTCAAAGTTCCACGGGCTCCGGCGCCGGATCGTCGATCGGGTCGAAGTCATCCTCGATAGGCTTCAGCGACGCGAGAACGGCCAGCAGCGAACGTGGCGGAGCGGGTTCGAGGATCAGCCGATCTCCATCCTTGCGCAGGATCGCCTCGTCGCCCGGGAGCTCCAATTCGCGGGGGCAGCGCGCCAAACCCGCGGCCATCAGCCAGGCGTCGCGCCGGCTGGAGCAAGCCGCGCGATGTCAGAATCGCCCGGCTTGCTCTAGCTTTTTGTTTTCGCAACGCTTTTGCGGAAAACCGGAGTCCACTTTTCCGCGCGATGCTCTAGCCGTCCCCGCTACGCCGCCCGGCGGTCGCCCGTCGCGCGATGCTGGCCGATATCGAACAGATCAATCCTTTGCCCCAGCTCCCGGCTCTCGCCCTGCAGCGCGTGGGCGGCGGCGGTGGTTTCCTCGACCATGGCGGCGTTGCGCTGCACGACGCGGTCCATCTCGGCCATGGTGGTGTTGACCTCGCCCAGGCCCTGGGCCTGGTCCTGGGCCGAGCGGGCGATGGCGGTGACCTGCTGGTCGATCCGGGCCACCACCTCGACGATCCGCCGCAGGGCCTCGCGGGTGCGGCCCACGCGCTCGACGCCGGCCGCGACCTGGGCGCCGGACTCGTTGACCAGGCCCTTGATCTCCTTGGCCGCGCCGGCCGAACGCTGGGCCAGGGCCCGGACTTCCTGGGCGACGACCGCAAAGCCGCGGCCCGCGTCGCCGGCCCGCGCGGCCTCGACCCCGGCGTTCAGGGCCAGCAGATTGGTCTGGAAGGCGATCTCGTCGATCACCCCGATGATCTGGCCGATCTTGCCGGACGAGGCCTCGATCAGGGTCATGGCCTCGACCGCCTCGGTGACCACCGGGTCGGAACGCTCTACCTCCGAACGGGCGCTGGCGGCGGCCGCGTTGGCCTGATGGGCGCTGTCGGCGGTCGAGCGCACGGCGGCGGTGATCTGGTCCAGGGCCGCGGCGGTCTGCACCAGGCCGGCGGCCTGCTGTTCGGTGCGATCGGCCAGTTCATCGACGGCGCGGGCCATTTCGGCCACGCCGTCGGTCATGCTGGAGGCGTTGCCGGTGATCTCGCGCATCGCGGCCTGCAGCTTTTCCATCGCGCCGTTGAAGTCGGCGCGCAGCGGCTCGTAGCGCTCGGCGAAGGGCAGGGTCAGGCGACAGGTCAGGTCGCCGCGCGACAGCCGGGCCAGGCCGGTGGCCACGGTGTCGACCACCAGGGCCTGTTCGGCCTCCAACGCCGCCTTCTGGGCGGCCTGCTCGGCGTTGTCGGCGTCACGCGCCTCGCGGGCGGCCTCAGCGGCGGCGTTGGCCTGATCGGCCTCGCGCGCGGCGCTCAGGGCCTTGTCGGTGCGGGCGTTCACGGTGACGAAAAGGCGCGAGACGCCGGCCGTCAGCCAGATCAGCGACCAGGCCGTGACGACCACGATCCCGGCGTTGAAGGCGATCCGCAGGGGCGTGACCTGGCCGAGCATCAGGAGGTTGGGCGCGAGGAGGGCGGCGCCGATGTCGACGGCGACCACGCTGGCGGCTCCGACCGCCACGACCCGCCAGTCGCCATAGGCCACCAGCAGGGCCAGGGCGGCCAGATAGGCCATGCGGGCGTCCGTCTGCCAGGGGTGGCCGGAGAAGGCCGCGATGAACAGCGTGACCTGGCCGACCAGGCTGATGGCGGTGGAGATCCGCTGGGCGGCGCTGTCGCGCCAGATGGCGAACCCGCCCCAGGCCATCGCGCCGAACGCCACCGAGCCCAAGGCCAGTCCCAGCACCGGTCCGCCGGCGAACAGGCGCGCCGCCGGCGCCAGCAGGATCATCCCGGCGATGCACGCCAGAACCAGATGGCCCCCGACGCGCCGTTGGGCCTCGATACTGTCGAACTCGATCATCGGACGCCTCCGTACACACAAACGCCTGGTGACGTTTGCGTCGTGGAGGTTAATCCCATGTGATAAGTAGGGGCTTCGCGGCCTAGGTACGAATACCTAAGCTGGAGTTCAGACCCAATCCGGCGTCACGTCCCGGGCCAGGATCTCCTCGTACGACGGCCGCGCCCGGATCACGGCGAAGCGGTCGCCATCGACCAGCACTTCCGGCACCAGTGGCCGGGTGTTGTACTCGCTGGCCATGGCCGCGCCATAGGCTCCGGCCGACATGAAGGCCACCAGCTCGCCCGCCGCCAGCGGCGGCAAGGCGCGCTCACGGGTGAACGTGTCGCCGGTCTCGCAGATCGGGCCGACCACGTCGTAGGTCGTCTCGCCGGTCCGCGGGATCACTGGCCGGATGTCGTGGAAGGCGTCGTACATGGCCGGGCGGATCAGGTCGTTCATCGCCGCGTCGATGACCAGGAAGCGCTTGCCCTCCGGCCGCTCGTGGACGTGGATCACCTCGCTGACCAGCACCCCGGCGTTGGCCGCGATCACCCGGCCGGGCTCGAAGGCCAGCTTCACGGGCAGGTCCTGGACCGCCTCGGCGACCATGACCGCGAACTCGGCCGGCGAGGGCGGTTCGGGCATGTTGAAATAGGGCACGCCCAGGCCGCCGCCCAGGTCCAGGCGCTCGACATGCAGGCCTTCGCCCAGCAGCTGCTCGACGAGGCCCCGCATCTTGGCGAAGGCCGCCCGCATGGGCGTCAGGTCGGTGATCTGGCTGCCGATGTGGCAGGCCACGCCGATCGGCTCGAGATGGGCGTGGTTGCTGGCGTTGGCGTAGAGGCGCGCGGCCTCGGCGAACGACACCCCGAACTTGTTCTCGGACTTGCCGGTGGCGATCTTGGCGTGGCCGCCGGCCGCGACGTCCGGATTGACCCGGAACGCCACCTTGGCCCTCAGGCCAAGACCCGCCGCGACTTCGGCGATCAGGTTCAGCTCGGGCTCGGACTCGACATTGATCTCGGCCACGCCGGCCTTCAGGGCGAAGGCGATCTCGCCGCGCTTCTTGCCCACGCCCGAGAACACGATCCGCTCGCCGGGGATGCCGGCGGCCAGGGCCCGGCGGACCTCGCCCTCCGACACCGTGTCGGCCCCGGCGCCCAGGTCGCCCAGCACCTTCAGCACCGCGACGTTGGAATTGGCCTTCACCGCATAGGCGACCAGCGGGTCGACGATCCCGGCGGCGACCAGGGCGTCGCGGAACACCGTGAAGTGCCGCTCCAGGGTGGCGCGGGAATAGACATAGACCGGCGTGCCGACCTGCGCCGCGATGCGCGCCAGCGGGACGCCTTCGCAGGCCAGGCCCTCGGGGCCGTATTCGAAATGGTTCACGTCGGGTCTTCCTGGACGCGTCGGCGTCGGCGGCTCCGCCCTCGTCCTTCGACAAGCTCGGGATGAGGGCTATGCAGGGGCGTTTCGATTGAAATCCTCATCCTGAGCCTGTCGAAGGACGAGGATTTCACGTCGTGGCGTCAGTTGCCCTGGGCGCTGGGGAAGCCGGCGCCGGAGGGACCGCCGAACGGGTCGTGCGTGCCGGCCAGCGGCGCGGCGCGGGTCGTGCGGTTGCTCGAGGCCGGGTCGATGTTCTCCTGCGTGCCGTTGGCGCGGGCGGGCTGGTTGGCGGTGGCCGAGCCCTTGCGCCGTTCGGCCTCGTAGGCGGCCTTCTTCTGGGCGTTCCACAGCGGGGCGGGGCGCTCCAGCTCGGCCTGCTTGCCGCAGGCGGCCGTCGACAGGGCCAGGGCGGCGGCGACGAGGACGGTGAGGGGACGGATCATCCGAGCAGTTCCTTCCAACGCGCGATCTGGGCGCGAACCTGGGCGGGAGCGGTCCCGCCATAACTCATCCGGCTGGCCGCCGAGGCGGCCGGGGTCAGCACGGCGTAGACCGCGTCGGTGATCCGCGGCTCGATGGCCTGGAATTCCGCCAGCGACAGCTCCGCCAGGTCGAGACCGCGCGTCTCCGCCGCCTTGACGGCCGAGCCTGTCACGTGGTGGGCGTCGCGGAAAGGCATGTTCAGTTCGCGCACCAGCCAGTCGGCCAGGTCGGTGGCCGTCGAGAAGCCCGCGCCGGCGGCGGCGGCCATCTTTTCGGTGTCCGGCGTCAGGTCCGACACCATGCCGGCCATGGCCAGCAACGAGAGTTCGAGCGCGTCGAAGGCCTCGAAGGTGGGGACCTTGTCCTCCTGCATGTCCTTGGAATAGGCCAGCGGCAGGCCCTTCATCACCACCGTCAGGGTGGTCAGCGAGCCCAGGATCCGGCCGACCTTGGCGCGGATCAGCTCGGCCGCGTCGGGGTTCTTCTTCTGCGGCATGATCGAGCTGCCGGTCGTGAAGGCGTCGGTCAGCTTGACGAAGCCGAACATCGGCGTCGTCCACAGCACGATCTCTTCGGCCAGGCGCGACAGGTGCGTGGCGGTGATCGAGGCGGCCGACAAGGCCTCCAGGGCGAAGTCGCGGGCCGAGACGCTGTCCAGCGAATTGGCGGTCGGACGGTCGAAGCCCAGCGAGGCGGCGGTCTGGTGGCGGTCGATCGGGAAGGGCGAGCCGGCCAGGGCCGCCGCGCCCAGCGGGCACTCGTTCATCCGGGCGCGGGCATCGCGGAACCGCGAGGCGTCGCGGCCGAACATCTCGACATAGGCCATCAGGTGGTGGCCGAAGGTCACCGGCTGGGCCGGCTGCAGGTGGGTGAAGCCCGGCATCAGGGCGTCGGCGTGGACCTCGGCCTGGGCCACCAGCGCCCGCTGCAGGGCCTCCAGCTGCCCCGCCGACCGCTCGCAGGCCTCGCGCACCCACAGGCGGAAGTCGACGGCCACCTGGTCGTTGCGCGAGCGGGCGGTGTGCAGCCGGCCGGCCGTCGGGCCGATCAGCTCGCGCAGCCGCGCCTCGATGTTCATGTGGATGTCTTCGTACTCGTCGCGGAACGGGAAGGCCCCGGCCGTGATCTCGCCCTCGACGGCGTCCAGGCCCTTGAGGATTTCCTCGCCGTCTTCCCTTGCAATCACGCCTTGGCTGATCAACATCCGCGCATGGGCGCGGGAGCCCGCCAGGTCCTGCGCCCACAGGCGCTTGTCGAAGCCGATGCTGACGTTGATCGCCTGCATCAGCTCCGCCGGCTTGGCCGAGAACCTGCCGCCCCACATGGCTTGGCCCTGGCCGTTCGCGGCGGGCTTATCAGAGGCGTTGTCGGTCATATGAGCGAATTCCAGTCGGACAGGGAAGAAGCCGCGCGCAAGCTCGGCCCGCTGAAGTGGGTGATCGGCGCCGTTCTGCTGATCGGCGTCGCGGCGGTTCTATACGTCATCGCTCAGGCTTCGTTCAAACCCGCAGGCGCCCTCGACCTCAAGGAATTCAAGAAAGCGTCCTTAGAGAAGCTGGACGTGCCGGCCCAGCCGCGCGCCGCGCCGGCCACGGTGTTCACCGACGGGGCCGGAAAGGAACTGACCCTGGCCGATTTCAAGGGCCAGGTGGTGGTGATGAACCTCTGGGCCACCTGGTGCGCGCCCTGCAAGAAGGAGATGCCCACCCTCGGCAAGCTGCAGGCCGCCTACGCCACCCAGCCGCTCAAGGTGCTGCCGATCAGCGTCGACAAGGACGTCGATCTCAACCTGGTCCAGGCCGAGATGGCCGCCAACCCGCCGCTGCAGGTCTATCGCGACAAGAACTACAAGATGTCGTTCGACCTGGAGCCCCGCGCCGCCGGCTATCCGACCACGGTCATCTACGACAAGCAGGGGCGCGAGCGGGCCCGGATGTCGGGCGAGGCCGACTGGTCCAGCCCCGAGGCCCGGGGCCTGGTGGAAGCCCTTCTTCGCGAGCATTGACGCCCAGGGCTGAAGAGCAGCGGGACGCGCGCTTAAGGATATCGCTGTTTTTTGAATTGACCCCTCAACGGCCGCGTGTCCACTCTGGCCTGCAATCCTGGATTTGGGCCCGCGAACGCTACCCGGACGACTGAGATTGTTACCGCCCGCTTGTCCGGGCATTGGATCGGCCATCTCTGGGAGACACTCCATGGCGACCGGCGTAGTGAAATGGTTCAACGGCACCAAGGGCTTCGGTTTCATCCAGCCCGATGACGGCGGCAAGGACGTGTTCGTCCACATCAGCGCCGTCGAACGCGCGGGCCTGCGCAGCCTGGACGAGGGCCAGAAGGTCAGCTTCGACACCGCCGAGGAACGCGGCAAGATCGCGGCGGCCAACCTGAAGCCGCTCTAAGCGGACGACCTTTCGTTCGATAGGCCAGTTTCGCGGGCGCCGGTTCAACGAACCGGCGCCCGCCTGCTATGGAAGGCTCGATGACCGTCGATTCCCGCCTGCTCGAAATCGTCGCCGATCGCGCCTGGCCGGCGCGCCAGAGCGGGGCGCTGGGCGGCTGGCGGCTGAACGCCTCGGACGGCTGGTCGCTGCGGATCAACGCCTGCTGGCCCCTGGGCGAGCCGGACCGGCCGATCGACGAGGCCATCGCCGCGGCCGAGGCCTTCTACGCCGCGCGCGGCTTGCCCGCCCGCTTCAAGCTGTCGGACGGGGCGGTGGTTCCGGCCAACCTGTCCGAGCACCTGCGGGCTCGCGGCTACCGGCCCACCCACGGCACGGTGGTGATGGTGGGGGAGACCTCGGGGGTGATCGCGGGCGCGGCGGATGCGGCCGTGACCCTGTCCGGCGCGCCCGACCCCGCCTTCGAGGCGGTGCTGACCGCCAGCGCCGCCGGCAACGCCGCCGACGCCCGCGAGCGTCTGGACGCCCTGGGCCGCATCCCCGCGCCCGCCCGCTTCGCGCGGCTCGAGATCGACGGCGAGGTCGCGGCCCTTGGCGCGACGGCGGTCGACGGCGAATGGACGGGGATCTTCGGCATGCGCACCCTGCCGGGTCACCGCCGCAAGGGCCTGGCCCGGCGGGTCCTGGCGGCCCTGCTGCACGAGGCCCAGGCCCTGGGCGCCCGCCGCGCCTATCTGCAGGTCGAAACCGACAACGCCCCGGCCATCGGCCTCTACAGCGGCCTGGGGTTCGTGCCGGCCTACGGCTATCGATACTGGGTGGCTGAGTAGGGGGCTAGGGCCGGGGACACGCACGCACGGCAAGGCGTCGGCCGGTGTTCAGGGCGTTGAACGTGCGTGCGTGTCCCCACCGTCATCCACGGCGCTGGGTGATCGGTCTCGTTCGGAGGCTCATGATCTGGCTTCGAGGGCGACGTTGGGGACACGCACTCACCCCGTGGCCGTGGGTCGATTGGCGGCGCCCTGCCGTGAGAGCGTGTCCCCGACGGCTTATGCTCGGCGTGTCCGAGGCAAACTCTAGCAAAATCAACGTCCTGAACTTTCTCGACCCATTTCTGTCCTCACCCCTCCGAACCACCCTTATCCTTTACTCACCTCGTCGCGTGGAAAGGGCGCATGGCCAGCGACCGATGCGGCGGCGGGGGGCGATCGAGCGGGTAGCTCTGTCGGTGGTCTTGTCCGCGTGCGTAGGGACAGGACCAACCTTGCGTCTCTGGTGCCGGTCGGGCCTGTTATACAGATACGACGTGACGTGAGGGCCGACGGAGCAACAGGCGAGCTTTGACAGGCTCGCGGTCCGGGACCGGGTGTCGTTGACCTGGCCCGCCCGTCGGAGGCTTCAAGGCGGCGAGGCCCGAACAGGGCTCAGCGCCGCGGGCTTCCGGATAACGATGGCGCGGAGCGGTCTGGGCTTCGTCGAAACGGTAACAACTCAAACACTCCGGACGATGTCCGGCGCTCCGCGACCCTTTCCATCATCTCAGCGGGTTTCCGCGTGAGAATGAGAGATCGTGCCTGCGAAAGACCCCCTCAGTCGGCTTCGCCGACAGCTCCCCCAGAAGGGGAGCAGCTCGTACGGCGTAGCTCCTCCCCCTCTGGGGGAGGTGGCCCGAAGGGTCGGAGGGGGAGCCGGAGAAGCCTGCGGCGGAGAGGAAGGGTCAATCCAGGTCGAAGACGAACTTGTCGTGTTCCGGATGCAGGCAACTCTGGTCGATCGGCGCGGTCGGGTCGGCCAGGAAGCCGCGGATCATTTTGCGGGCGCAGGCGCTGCCGCGCGAGACGCCGTGGGTGGTGTTGGGAATGATCGTCAGCTGGCCCCTGGGGAAGCGGCCGACCGCCGCCTTGGCCACGTCCGGCGGGCAGCCGGGATCGATCTCGGCGGCCAGGAACAGGGTGGGGATCGGGCTGGAGACCGGCTGGGCCTCGACCGGATCGGGCTTGCCGACATCATAGGCCTGACAGACCTGGAACAGGCGATCGAACGACTTCTCGGCCAGGCGGCTGACCGGGTCGCGTTGGGCGCCCTTGCGGGTCGCCTCCCGGTTCTCGAACGGCAGTTCCTCCTTGCACAGGTGCGTGAAGAACTGGGCTTCGCGATAGCCGGCCCCGGCGCGGGTGTCGTCCAGGGCCGACAGGTCGCCGGCCGCGAACTTGGCCACCGTGGCGGGCAGGGCGCGGGCGTCGGGGCCGCTGTAGGCGGCGTCCATCAGGAAACCGCCCAGGAGGTCGGCGGTGTAGGTCTGGCCGTTCTGGACCACCGGCGCGGCCAGCAGCTTGGCCGCCACGCCGTCCAGGTCGGCGCCGGGATGCGGATACTTGGCGTTGCAGGCGGCGTCCTCGGCGCAGCGCCGGAAGATCACCTTCACCGCGTCCGAAATCATCTCCGGTCCGCCCTGCGCCCACTGGGCCTCCGGCGTCCAGGGCGAGTCCAGCACCACGGCCCGCACGCCGGACGGGTCGTGCTTGACCACGGCCAGGGCGATGCGGGTGCCGTACGAGACGCCGAACAGATCGACCTGCTTGAGGCCCAGGGTCTTGCGCAGGTCCTGGATGTCCTTGACCACCTCCTCGGCGTTGTAGCGCGACAGGTCGACGCCCGAGGCCTTCAGGCGCTGGCCGCAGGCGATCAGCTGCTGGGCGGCCGCGTCGCTCAGCGGGCCGGCGTCGTTGAGGGCCACCAGGCCGCAGTCGAGGGTCGGCGAGGCGACGCCGCCGCCGCGCTGGTCGAAATAGATCCAGTCCTGGTCGACGGCGATCAGCTCGCGGCCGGACACGCCGCGCAGGGACCGGCCGATATTCTCGACCACCCCGCCGCCGGGGCCGCCGTGCAGGAAGATCACCGGGACCGCGCCGGGCTTGGGGGCGCTGGCCTTGACGATCGCCACCGGCAGGGCGACGCGTCGCGCGCCGGGGCCGCCCCGGGTCTCGTCGACCGTGAGGGTTCCGCACTGGATCCTGTTGGCCACGCCCGAATAGTCGCCGGCGCACGGCCCGGGCGTGAACTTCGGCTCGGCGGCGTGGGCGGCGCCGGCGGCCAGGGCGAGGGCGGCGAACGCGCCGGAAACGGCGGCGCCCCAGATCATCTTGCGCATGTGAGTCCCGTGGTGCTGAGGCCCAGCAGTGAGCATGGCGGCGGGGATGGGGCAAGGGCGGCGCCGCGTTGTGGCTCGGGGAATGGCGTGTCATGTCGTGGGCATGAACGACAGCCTTCCCAGCGGCGTCTCTCTCTGGCTGCGCGCCATCGGCGAGCCGCGCGACAACGACCTGCGCGTGGTCGTGGTGGAAGCCAAACCCGGCCGCGAACCGGTCGAGACGGCCCTTGGCCAGGCGACCCCGATCGCGCCCGATGAAACCTGTCGGGCTTACGAAATCCTGTGGTTCCACTACGTGGCCTACAGTGTGCGCAACGAGAGCTATTTTCGGGCCGAGCCGGGCGAGACCCTGGGCGGCCCGCCCTTGGTCGCGAGGACCGCCTCCGCCTACCTGGCCTATGTCGGCGCCTCGACCTTCGCCACCGACGACTATCCCGGCGTTCTCACGCATTGGCGGCTGTATCTCGAGCGGCATTGCATCGACGTGGTCTGCGTCGACCCGCCGGAGGTCCGCCGGATGACGGCCGAGGAGACGGCCGCGATCCTGGCCGGTTTCGGCTAGGGCCAACGCTCGCCCAGCCTCCAGCGGCTTCACGTCCCACAAGTGAGCTTCGACAACAAGTTTACAAAACAAACAAGTTGATACATGGTCGAGTCGTCACAAGGGAGCCCGGCCATGCACGCGCCTCTGAAACCCCTCGAAACCGCCGTCCAGACCGGCGCCTTGGCGGACGCCTCGGCCCGCAACGCGCCGATCGGCGCCCTGCGCGCCTTCCTGACCCTGCTGGTCATCGCCCATCACGCGGTGCTGACCTACCATCCGTACGCGCCGCCCCCGAAGGGCTTCACCGCGCCGCCGATCCTGTGGACGGCGTTCCCGGTCGTGGATCCGCAGAGGTTCGCGGGCTTTGGCCTGCTGACCCTGGTCAACGACCTGTTCTTCATGTCGCTGATGTTCCTGGTCTCGGGCCTGTTCGTCGCAGAAAGCCTGAAGGCCAAGGGGACGGCGGCGTTCCTGAAGGGCAGGGCGCTGCGGCTGGGCGTTCCGTTCGTGATCGGGGCCGGACTGCTGGCCCCGCTGGCCTATTATCCCGCCTGGCTGCAGTCGGGCGGGGCGCCGTCGCTGGCCGCCTATGCGAAAGCCTGGACCAGCCTGCCGTTCTGGCCCAGCGGCCCGGCCTGGTTCCTGTGGGTGCTGCTGGCCTTCGCCGCCGTCGCCGCGGCGCTGGACGGCCTGTTCCCTGGCCTGATCCCGGCGCTGGGGCGGTGGACGCAGGGCGCCGCCCGACGGCCCGGCCGCGCCTTCCTGGTCCTGCTGGCGGCCAGCGCCCTGGCCTATGTCCCCCTGAACATGGCGCTGCCCTTCGGACACTGGACGACGGTGGGGCCGTTCCTGGTCCAGACCGGCCGCGTCGGCCACTACCTGGTCTATTTCCTGGCCGGCCTGGCGTTCGGGGCGGCGGGCGTCGGCCAGGGCCTGACCGATCCGCAAGGGATGCTGGCCCGTCGCTGGTGGGCCTGGCAGATCCCGCCGGTCCCGGCGGTGATCGCGGCGGTGGCCGTCTTCATCCTCGCCTTCTCGCCGAACCCGCCGCCCAAGGCGATGCTCGACGTGGTCGGCGGCCTGGCCTTCGTCCTGGCCTGCGCCAGCCTGTCGTTCGCGGTGCTGGCGGCGTTCCTGCGCTTCGTCCGCGAGACCGGTCCGCTGGGCGCCAGCCTGCAGGCCAACGCCTACGGCATGTACCTGACCCACTACGTCTTCACCGCCTGGCTGGGCTGGCTGCTGCTGCCCCAGGGCTGGGGCGGCCTGGCCAAGGGCCTGGCGGCGTTCGGCGGGGCCGTGATCCTCAGCTGGCTGACGACGATGGCGCTGCGCCGCATGCCGCTGTTGGGACGAATCCTGTGAACGGCCATGATGCGACAGTGAAGGGGGCCTTGCCCATGAACGACGAGATCAAGTCGGTCCAGGACGACCTGGCGTTCCTGCGGACGGTGGCCGAGGGGCGCGGCGGCGGGATGGGCGTGGCCGGCGCCGCGCTCTACGGCTCGGCCGGGGTGCTCTACGGGATCCAGTGCCTGAGCTACTACCTCCAGGAGGTCGGGATCGTCCGCCTGTCGCCGGCCGCCAACATCGTCATGGCCTGGGCGCCGACCCTGATCTTCCTGGTGCTGATGACGATCGTGATCATCATCGACCGCAAACGGCCGGCGGTCGGGGTGACCAGCCGGGCGGTCAATTCCGCCTTCGCCGGGGCGGGCATCGCGAACCTGGCCCTGGTCCTGGTCTTCGCCAGCGCCGCCCAGCGTCATCACGACTTCCACTACTGGCTGTTCCATCCGGCCGTGGTCTTCGTGCTGCAGGGCGCGGTCTGGTACGTGATCTTCATGCTGCGCCGGCGGTGGTGGACGGCGCTGGTGGCCGCCGGCTGGCTGGTCTCGGGCGTGGCTCTGGGCATGCTGATCGAGCGCGCGGACCTCTATCTGCTGATCGCCACCCTCAGCCTCGTCCTGCTGATGGCGGTCCCGGGCTTCGGAATGATGCGCCAGACCCTTCGGGCGTCGGCGGCCTGAGGCGAGCGTGAGCGGCAGGTTCGACATCAGCGGGCTGGACGACGTCATCCACGGCCGCGTGCGGCTGGGGATCGTCGCCTACCTGGCCAGCGCCGAGGTGGCCGACTTCACCGAGCTGAAGGCCCTGCTGGAGGTCACCCAGGGCAACCTGTCGGTCCACCTGCGCAAGCTGGAGGACGCCGGCTACGTGGCGATCGACAAGAGCTTCGTCGGCCGCAAGCCCCTGACCCGCGTGCGCCTGACCGAGCCGGGCCGCGCGGCGTTCGGGGCCTATCTGAAGGCGATGGGACAACTGGTGGAGCAGGCGGGGGGGAGCTAGAGCCCCATCTCCGCCCGCAACTGCACCGGCGTCACGCCCGCCGCCCGCAGCTCCCGCAGCGTCTGGGCCTTGTCGCGCTTGGCGTAGCGCTTGCCGTCGGGGCCCACCAACAGGCGGTGGTGGCGATAGGTCGGGGTCGGCAGGTCCAGCAGAGCCTGCAGCAGGCGCTGGATGTGGGCGGCCTCGAACAGGTCCTGGCCGCGGACCACGTGGGTGATCCCCTGCAGGGCGTCGTCCAGCACGACCGCCAGGTGATAGGCCACCCCGACGTCCTTGCGGGCCAGGACGATGTCGCCGGCGGTTTCGGGCCGGGCGCGGATCAGGCCCGTCTTCCCCTCCGGTCCGGCGCCCTCCTCGACGAAGCCGAGAGCGTCGAAGCCGCCCAGCGCGCGTCGGGCCGCGTCCAGCGACAGCCGCCAGGCGAAGGCCTCGCCACGCTTCAGCCGCGCGGCCTCCTCGTCGGGCGACAGCGGGCCGCCGGCGAACGGCCGGGCCGGCTCGTGCGGGGCGCGGCCGATGTCCAGCTCCTTGCGGGTGCGAAAGCAGCGATAGACCAGGCCCTTGCCGCGCAGGGTCTCGATGGCCCGGTGATAGTCGGCCAGGTGTTCGGACTGGCGGCGGACGGGCTGTTCCCATGACAGGCCCAGCCAGGCCAGGTCCTCCAGGATCGCGGCCTCGAATTCCGGACGGCTGCGGGTGGCGTCGATGTCCTCGATCCGCAGCACGAACCGGCCGCCGGCGGCCTGGGCGGCGTCGAAGGCGGTCAGGGCCGAGAACGCGTGGCCGCGATGCAGGTGGCCGGTCGGGGAGGGGGCGAAGCGGGTGGCGAAGCGCAAGCGGACCTAGGCCTGGTCGAGCTTGGCGAACATGCCCAGATGTTCGAACACCGCGCGAAGGAACGCCTCCTCGCCGCCCAGGGCTTCCTTCAGGGCGTCGAACTGCTTGAAGCTGGCCATCTCGGCCAGGCCATGGGCGGCGCACCAGGCGGCGATGGTGGCCAGTTCCAGGTCGATCGGCGAGACCGTCCCGCCGCCGCGCTCGCCGATGGTGTTGCGCACCTGGCAATAGGCGCCTTCTTCCTTCATCTGCTCGGGCAGGGCGTCCTTGTCGCGCGAGCAGTCATACATCACCCGATAGAGGGCGGGGTTGTCGCGGGCGAAGCCGACATAGGCCACGCCCAGGCCGGTCATCCGCTCCTTGCTGTCGCCCGCCTTCAGGCGCGCCTCGGTCAGGGCCGTGTCCAGCGCCGCCCAGCCCTCGTGGGCGACGGCGTCCAGCAGTTCGCCCTTGTCCTTGAAATGGTGGTAGGGCGCGGCCGGGCTGACCCCCGCCTCCCGGGCCACGGCCCGCAGCGACAGCGCCGCCGGGCCCTCGGTCTCGAGAATGCGGCGCGCGGCCTCGACCAGGGCGCGGCTGAGGTCGCCGTGATGGTAGGGACGGGCTTCGGAGGCGGCGGTCTGTGTCATCTCGGACACTGTAACCGTTCCTGTTCAAAAATCCATCCTAACGGCGTAAAGATTATCTTGACGCCGTTCAGATCAGTATTATCTAAGCACCGTCCAGATCGAAACCGATCGGGACCGGGGCGACGGCCTTCACAATCACCGCGCCCCGCAAGCCAAACTCAAGGATGTGTGTGATGACCAATACCCTGTTCGCCTTCGAAACCGTTCTCGACCGCATGGCCGTGGGCTTCTTCCTGGCCGCCGCCGTCGGCGTCGCCGCCGCTTTGGTGGGCGTCGCGATCTAGGCCTCGATCGCGCTTGTGGCCGACGGGGCCGGTGGATCCCCACCCAGTCCCGCCGACACGATCGCCGTCGAATATCTTCGCCGAAGTGTTTGAAGCCGCCCGCGCTTTCCCGCTGGCGGCTTTTGCATGTCTTGATCCGGGCGGCTCGCGCGCCTAGGTCGGATGATCCCAAGGCGGAACATCCCGCGGCGGGCCGGATTTTCCAGACATGACCCAGTCTTCCTCCGTCGTCGAGATGCGCCAATGAGCGTGGCCTTCACCAAGGAGGGCGACAGCGAGGCGTTCGCCGCCGACCTGCTGGACCGCCCGATCTCGCCGCATCCGAACCTGGTGACGCCCGAAGGGCTGGCCCAGATCGAGGACGCCCTGGCCCAGGCCCGCGCCGCCTACAGCGCCGCCCAGGCCGGCGGCGACGTCGCCCAGGATCGCACCGCCATGGCCCGCGCCACCCGCGACCTGCGCTACTGGTCCGCCCGCCGGGCCAGCGCCCAGCTGCGCGAGCGCGATCCGGCCGTCGAGGGCCTGCAGTTCGGCGGGACCGTCACCTTCGACCGCGAGGACGGCCGCCGCCAGACCTTCCGCATCGTCGGCGAGGACGAGGCCGACCCGGCCCGCGGCTCGGTGTCCTACGTCTCGCCGGTGGCGCGGGCCCTGCTGGGCAAGGGCGTGGGCGACACGGCCGTGGTGGCGGGCGGCGAGGTCGAGATCGTCGCGATCGACTAGGGTCTGTGGACAGTTGACGGTCTTGGGCCGAATTCCTCGTCCTTCGACAAGCTCAGGATGAGGAATTCTATTCGACCGTCTTGCCAGTAGCCCTCATCCTGAGCCTGTCGAAGGACGAGGGCGTGGCCTCGGCGCCAAACGCCTAACAGTCCACAGGACCTAGGGCGTGGGCGCGGGGACCTCGAAGATGTCCATCCGGCCCGGGCCCAAGGTCGGGCAATAGGCCGAATAGAACAGCACGCCCGGTCGCTTCGGGTCGACGGCGGGGCCGTTGTTGATCGCCTCCGAGCAGTTGATCGGCGCGGCCAGGACCGCGCGCGAGCCGAAGCGCCCGTCGTCGCCGCGCCGGGCGGCGTGCAGGGCCACGCGGGTCTCGGCCTTCAGGTCGCCCGAGGCGAACACCAGGGTGCGGCCGTCGGCCAGCAGGGTCGCGTCGAAGTCGTCCAGCGGGCCGTTGACGCCGGGACCGAGATTCCGCGCCGGGGCCTCGCCCGCCAGCTCGCCCTCGAACAGGTCCTGCCGGCCCAGGCCGCCGTGGCCATCGGACGAGAAGATCAGCTTGCCGTCGGCGGTCGGGAAGGGCGCCCACTCGTCGCCGGGCGTGTTGAAGCGCGGGCCCAGGTTGCGCGGGACGCCGAACGTCCCGGTCGCCGGGTCGCGGTCCACGGCGTAGAGGTCGTCGCCGCCCTGGCCGCCCGGGCGGTTGGAGAAGAAGTAGACCGTGCGGCCGTCGGGCGAGAACGCCGGGTCGAAATCGTTGTCCGGACCGTCGAACGACACCGCCGCGGGCTGGAACCAGCCGGCGCCGTCGCGGCAGGTCTGCAGGATGCGCCAGGCCGTCTTCGGCGCGCCGATCGAGCCCCAAAGCACGCAGCGGCCGTCCGGGCTGAAAGCGGGGCGGACCTCGGTGTCGGGCGAATCGACGACGCCCGGCAGCAGGGGGGAAGGCGGCCCGGCGGCTAGAACGGCGGCCAGGGCGATCAGCACGAGGGTCGGCATGCGAAGGCTCCGAATGTCCGCCGCCGACCATAACCGCCGCGGTTCATGCGCCAAGTGCAAGGATGTCTTGGTTCTGTCGCCGAGTTGGCTCATCCTTTCCCTGCGTTCGGGAATGAATGGCGATTCCTGAGAATGCGTAGGAAGGAGGCCCGTCTTCAGTCCGACCGCGTATCCGCTTCATTGGGGCCCTGTCGGCCCCCAAATTCGTTGGAGCCCTCCGGGCTCCGAGGGGAGGCCCTGATGCAGGTGCTGTCCCGTCCACCGTCCGGCATGCCGGCGCTCGTCCTCAACGCCGACTACCGGCCGCTGAGCTACTACCCGCTGTCCCTCTGGCCCTGGCAGGAGGTGATCAAGGCGGTGTTCCTGGAACGGGTCGACGTGGTCTCGACCTACGACCACGTGGTGCATTCGCCCTCGTTCGAAATGAAGCTGCCCAGCGTGGTGTCGCTGAAGCAGTACGTGCCGCAGGATCGTCCGCCGGCCTTCACCCGCTTCAACCTGTTCCTGCGCGACGCGTTCAGTTGCCAGTATTGCGGCTCGCCCGACGACCTGACCTTCGACCATGTGATCCCCCGCTCGCGCGGCGGCCGGACCACCTGGGAGAACATCGTCACCGCCTGCGCGCCCTGCAACCTGCACAAGGGCGGCCGCACGCCGCGCGAGGCCGGCATGCAGCCCTTCCACGCCGCGCGCCGCCCCAGCATGCACGAACTGCAGGACCGCGGCCGCCGGTTCCCGCCGGGACACCTGCACGCCAGCTGGCTGGACTACCTGTATTGGGACATCGAGCTGGAGGCGTAGAGCATCGTGCGGAAAAGTGGACACCGGTTTTCCGCGCAAACGATGCGAAGACAAAAACCTAGAGCCAGTCGTGTGATCCCCATATCGCGCGACTGGCTCTAGAACTGGCTTCGCCGAGTCGCGGAAAATGTCCAGAAAACAAAGCCTTCCGGCTCCGCTTGCATCGACTCGCCGCCGGGCGGACCCACAAGGACAGGGGGCTCTCGACGGGAGGGTTCGATGCTTGCCAGTCCTTTAGCGCCGTCCAGTCCGACGCTGCACGAACGCGGGCGGGCGCTGTGCGTCAAGCGCCGGCTGCGGTGGGTGATGGCCGCCATGGCGGTGGCCAATCTGGTGCTCTGGTCGGTGGTGTTCGGGCTCTCGGGCGCAACCTAGGCGCCGCTTCACGGGTTCTCTTTCCGACGCCTCCGGGCGAAAAATCGGGAGAAGACCCCATGATGTTTGGCCACAAGAAGGAAGAAACCGGCCGTCACTTCACGCACGGCACCAGCGCCTCGACGGCCGACATGGCCAGTGACGGCAAGGTCCGGCACGAGGACAAGCATTTCGACGCGCCGCACGCCCGCGAGGCCGAGATTCCGCTGGCCGAGGGCGAAAAGCACGACCAGCTGGCCGAAAAGGTCCAGTGTTCGGAAAGCCGTCAGGAAGCCCTGCTGGACGAGGGTCTGGAAGAGAGCTTCCCGGGCAGCGACCCGGTCAGCGTCAAGCGCATCACCTGACGCGGAGGTTTTCAGGCCCGTCGCGGAAAGCGTCGGGCCGCCCGGCTGGCGAAGCTGGTCGGGCCCTCGGGGTGCTGGTCGCCGGCCGGCGGCGGGAAGGCGGCGCGGATCACCGGGGCCAGGCGGCGTTCGCCGCGCCGGCGGTCCTGGGCGGCGATGTCGGCGAAGCTGACCCGGCCGCGCTGGCGGGCCAGGGACCGCAGGCTCTCGATATGGCTGGCCAGGTAGACCACGGCCACGCCGGCGGTGTCGGCCAGCAGGTCGCTGATCGAGGCGCTGCGGTCGGCGGTGAACATCTGGGCCACCTCGACACTGGCGCCCAGCAGGACGGCGGCGAGCGCCAGGTCGTTGCGGCGCATGCGGGGGAAGGCCAGGAACGAGACGGCGACCAGGCCGCCGAAGGCGATGGCGTGGGCCGTCTTGTCGCTCAAGCCGAACACCTGCTCCAGGCCCGGCCAGGGGCCCAGCATCAGCACCGCGGCGGTCAGGGCGCCGGCGACCAGGACGGCGCGGGCGGTGGTCACGACATGGTTGGGCGTCAGCATCGGCTTCCTGGCTCGCAGTGAGCCCAAAGCCTTAGGGCGCCTTGGCGTACAAGCCGTGAAGGAACAGGGTCAACGGAAGATGACCAGGGGGCCGCCGCTCGCCGTGCGCCGTCCCGAAGCCGGGATGACGGGGATGGAGCGGGCTGGGTCCCCGCCGCTGGAAAGCAGGAAGGTAACAACTTCAAGGATTTGAAAGAAAATCAGCGTCACCGTCGCTGGCGCGTTCAAAACCACTCCCATAATGCTTGCACCTGAAGGCACGGGGAGGGCGCACGTACGGCGACCGATGCGGCTTTCAGGGGTGGACGAGCGGGAAGGCTTGTCCGCCGCGCTTCTTCGGAAGCATCCCGGGTCGGTTCGGAGCAGGTTCGCCTCGGTCGCGACGAAGCTTCGGCGCCCGGGACAGGCGGATCTGGCCAGCAGGCCCGGGCTGAAATCGCCCGGGCGGTCCAGGGTGAGCCAACACCCTGCCCGTCGGGGGCCTCCATCGGAGCGGGTTAAGAATCCGCGACCCGAAGGCTTCCGGATAACGGCTCCACGCGAAGCGCTCGAACTTCGTCGAAACGGTAAAAAACATCAAAGCTCTTCCGGGCGAGGCCCGGGCGCTTCGCAACCCTTCCCATCGCAGCTTCGGCGCGTGAGCGTGAAGCCGCGCCTGCGAAAGACCCCCTCAGTCGGCTTCGCCGACAGCTCCCCCAGAGGGGGAGCATCTACCGGAGTGCGGCGGCCGACCAGATCCTTCCCCTCTGGGGGAGGTGGCCCGAAGGGCCGGAGGGGGCCGCTCTGGTCTGGAAAAATGGCGTCTGGACGGATCGCGAGGGCCTGCTAAATTCCACCTATGAGTTCAGTGGTCGAATTGATCTCCCAATCCGCGCAACCTTGACTGTGGGCCGCTAAGATCTGGGAGGCCGGGGGCGGGCACGGCGTTTCGGGCGAACCCGCCCCGGCGCCGGTGAGGCGCTGTCGTCCTCGATCCCGGTCGCATGACCGCCCATCGACCCGCGTACCCGAGCTGTTCCGGGAGAGTTCCGTGTCCACTTGAGTACTCAGGGAGGGGCCATGAGCGCTTATCGCGGTTTCATCGTGTTGGGGGCCGGGATCGTCCTGGTTCTGCTGCCGTTTCTGATCTTCGTCGCCGCCGGCTGGCCGGGCAGCCCTGACAGCTGCATGGCGACCACGCCCAACACCTGCTTCTGCGAGGCCTTCGACCCCGCCGACGTCATCGCGCACGCGCGCGGCGTTCGGCAGCCCGTCAACACCTGGTTCAATCTCTACTCGATCCTGACCGCCGGCCTAGTGGCCTTCATGATCTACCTGGATCGCAAGGATGGCGCAGGCGGCGAGAACGTCATGCGGTCCGACAGCTTCATCGCCGACCTGTACGTCTTCGCGGTGCTGTTCCTGGGCTTGGGCAGCATGTGGTTTCACGCCTCGATCGTCGGCTGGGCGGGAAACTTCGACGGCCTGTCGATGTACGTCTACGCCGCCTTCCTGGTGTTCTACACCTTGCGCCGGCTGGTTCCCGCCGACTGGGTGTTCTGGGTCTTCTATCCGATCACGGTCGTGGTGTTCCTGATCCTTCACGCCCTTTGGCAGTGGGAGTTCAAGTCGCTGATCCTGATCATCGTCTTGGTGGCGGCCTATCTGGCGCTGGAGATCGTCGCCTGCGTCCGCGAAGGCAAGCCGTGGCAGGGCAGGTGGCTGACCATCCTGCTGTGGTGGTTGGCGGTGGGGTGCATCATCGCCGCGACCGTGTTCTGGGCGCTGTCGCAGACGGGCAAGCCGATGTGCCACCCCAACGACTTCTTCCAGCCGCACGGCATCCTCTGGCACCCGTTGGCCGGCGCCATGGCGGTGCTGCTCTACTTCTATTGGCGAGAGGAGAACCGAGCGTGACGGCGGCTTCGCCTCGCGTGCGCGTGGGCCCGTCGAGGCGGCGACGTCAAAAGTGATCTCCCACCTGCCTCGGAGCTGACGTCGCCATCCAATGCTGATATTGTATAGCTATTGAGTTTATTTGAGAATTTTTAGATGTAAGAACGAAATTGTGAAGATTAATTTTTGCACGTATCTGCTAGTCCGCGTTGTTCGATATTTCCGCGTTATTTGTAAAATTGTCAGTTTGAAATTAAATTGATTATTTTTCAAGGGCATCAAGTATTTGATGCTCAACGAGCAACTGTGTCTGAAGTTAATTTTTTATCTATGAGAATTTCGTGGATTTAGGTTGTAGCGCCGATCTTGGTGAATGTTTTCTGTTCGAGAAGCATTGAAATCTGAGCTTTTCATTTTCGCGTAATTGGGCCTAAGTATGGCATGACGTCTTGGGGTTGTGTCTAGGATCGCCAGAAATGACCGAGGGGTTGGAGGAAACGACGCGGGATCTGATCGGCTGGACCCAAGGGGTTCTGCCGGGGCGAGCCGTCGTCGCCCGGTCCCTCGGCGATCGCGATTGCGGCGAAGGGGTCGACCTGCGCCTGGTCGGCTTGGCTCCGCAGGCGACGCCCCGCGCGGCCGCGCCGCCCCTGACCTTGGCCGCTGACTACCTGGTCACGGTGCGCGCCGCCGATCCCATCGTCGAGCAAACCGGCGCCATGGCGCTGATGTTCGCGGCCATGGAGCACGATGCGGCCGAGGTGGCGCTGGACCGCGACGCGCTGAAGCTCTGCACCGAGCTCGACCTGCCGCCGGGACCCGGTTTCGTGCTGCGGACCAGCGTCTCGATCGCGCGGCGTCGGATGGTCGCCCGGGCGGCCCTGGTTCGTTTCCCGCTCAAGATCGACGCCGGCGAACTGGGCGTGCTCCAGGGTTCGGTCCTGGGTCCCGGCGACACGCCCGTCGCCGGCGCCGTGGTGCGCGTCGAAGGCGTGGATCGCACCGCTCAGACCGACGCGTTTGGCCGCTTTCGCCTCCACGGGCCCGTCGGCGGCAAGGGCGCGCCGGTGCGCCTCAACGTTCGCGCCCGCGGGGTCGAGATCGACCGAGAGGTCGAGACCGGAAACCCCGTGATCCTTCGTCTACCGCTGGAGATTTGACATGCCGTCCTATTTGAGCCCCGGCGTCTACGTCGAGGAGATCGACTCTGGAACCCGTCCGATCGAGGCGGTGGGAACATCGACGGCCGGCTTCGTCGGAACCGCGCCGAACCCCGACGCCTTCGTCGACGAGGCCGTGGCGATCAACAATTGGAGCGAATTCCGGCGACGCTACGTGCGCGACGGCGACAAGGGCACCGACCTGGCCAACGCCGTCTACGGCTTCTTCCTGAACGGCGGCTCGCGCTGCTATGTCGTCAACACCAAGGCCGACGGGGCGATCGCCGGCAAGGGACGGGGGCTGGACGCCCTGGCGGCGATCGACGAGATCGCCATCATCGCCGCCCCCGGTCGCACCGACCCGGCCTCGCATGGGGCGCTGCTGGACGCGGCGGAGTCGCTGAAGGACCGCGTGGCGATCCTGGACGCCCCGCCCCGCGTCGATGACGTCGAGGTCCTGACCCGCGCCGCCGACGGAAGCGCGACCCCGCCGACGACACCGGCCACCGAGGGCGACACCGCTTCGCCGCCGGCTCGTGGGCGTGGCCCCAAGCCCGGCCTGAGGCCCCGCGATTCCGACGGCGGCTATGGAGCCTGCTACTTCCCCTGGCTGAGAGGCCGCGACGCGATTGATCCGGACAGCCTGGCCCAGATCCCGCCCTCGGGCCACATGGCCGGCATCTATGCCCGCACCGACAGCGAGCGCGGCGTGCACAAGGCCCCGGCCAACGTCACCATCCGCGGCGCCGAGGGCCTGACCCAGATGCTGTCGCGGGCCGAGCAGGACGTGCTCAACCCGGTCGGCGTCAACTGCATCCGGTTCTTCACCCGCGAGGGCGTACGCGTCTGGGGCGCCCGGACCCTGGCGCCCAGCGCCAGCAACTGGCGCTATCTGAACGTCCGTCGACTGTTCAACATGATCGAGGAGTCGATCGCCATCAGCACTCGCTGGGTGGTGTTCGAGCCCAATGCCGGCCCGCTGTGGAAGGACATCCAGCGCGACGTCGGCGCTTTCCTGACCCTGCTCTGGCGCCAGGGCGCCCTGGCCGGAGCGCGGCCCGAGGACGCCTTCTTCGTCAAATGCGACGCCGAGACCAACCCGCCCGAGGTGGTCGACGCCGGCCAGGTGGTGGTGGTGATCGGCATCGCACCGGTGAAGCCCGCCGAGTTCGTCATCTTCCGCATCGGCCAGACGGCGGTCGGATCCTCCGTCGAGACCGCCTGACCCCCCAACCTTGAAGAGGATCCGTCATGGCCAACAAGCCCGAAGAAGCAGCGGCGGCGCCCAAGGTCGGCGCTCTCCCCGACGTCTATCGCAACTACAACTTCATGCTCTCGTCCCGCGAGATGGGCGACGTCCGGTTCACCGAGTGTTTCGGCCTGGGCGTGCGGATCCATCCGATCCGCTACCGGGAGTCCGGCAGCGGCCAGATCGTCCGGACCCTGCCCGGACCGGTCGAGTACGCCGAGGTCACGTTGCGCTACGGCCTGACCAAGACCCCGGCCCTGTGGGATTGGCTCAAGGAGGTGCTGGCCGGGGGCACGCCGCGCCGCAACATCTCGATCGCGATGATGGACGTGAAGGGCACGGCCGAGGTCCTGCGCTGGAACCTCGACAACGCCTGGCCCTGCGAATGGAGCGGCGTGTCGTTCGACGCCCTCGGCCGGGAGGTGGCGATCGAGGAGCTGAAGCTGTCCTTCGACACCCTGACCCGAGCCTAAGCCATGGCCCTTCGCCGCCTGTTTTCGGGTTGGCTGATCGCCATGGCCGCCCTGGCCCGTTCCGTGGCCCAGGCCCTGGAGCGCGCCTCCGAGGATCGATCCGTGTCGCCGCCCGATTCCGTCATGGCCGCCCTGGCCGAACGGTATCCAGGCGCGCCGGCCCATTGGCTGGCGCACGTCGCCGAGCGGACCGCCCAACTGGCGGAATCTGGCGAGGCCCCGTTGTCCCTCAACAGCGACCCGGCGATCTGGCCGTCGCCGTGGCCGGAGGCTTCTCCGTCGCCGGTCGAGGCGATGGAGCGTGTCGCCGTTCCGCGCGATCCGCCTTCGGCCCGGCCGGCGCCGCGCCACGAGGCGACCGTCCCCACCCTGGCCGCGCTGCGTGAACGACAATCCGACGTGTGGCGTCGGCCGGAGGTCACATCGAAGCGGCGGCCAAGGCCGGTATTCGCATCCTCGGCCTCCGCGTCCGAGCCTGCGATCCATGCGCCGTCCGCGCCGAGCGCTAGCGCCTTGGCGCGTCGCCCGCGCTCGCCGCTGTCGGTCAAGTCGGACGCGCCGTTCTCGGCGAGGCCGCGGGTCACCTCGACCTCCAAAGCGGGCGGTAGTCTTGAATCGACCCAGCCCGAGGCGGCTTGGCCCGATGGGCCACGGCTGCGCGCCGAGACGCCGGGCGAGGCCGAACGCCGGTCCATCCGTTGGCCCTCGACGGAAGGCGCGCCACCCAACCGAGCGCTCGCCGAGACAGGCGCGGCGCGCCAACCGGAGCTCCAGCCGGACGGGACCGAGGCGACGGCCGTTTCCCGTGGTCGCAAGTCCTGGTTGGTCGAGGCGCTCATCGAGAGGCCGGCGCGCGTCTTCCGGTCCTTTGCGCCCCGGATCGGGCCGGCGCGACGCACGGGGCCCGCTGGCGAGGCCTGGGCCGCCACGGACAGGGCCGGCGCCGTCGAACTCGCGCCCGCCGCTCCTGCCGCCGGCGTGACCGGGGACGTCCGGCGTCCGAGGTCGAGCCGATCGACCGACGCGCCGATCCAGCCCGCGCCGGCCGCGCGAGACGCGATCTTCCAGGCGCTTGCCGGCTTGGGCGCCCGTTCCGAGCACCGTCCAGCCGCCGGTCCGACGATTGCCGGGCGCGCGCCATCGAGCGGCCGGACATCGGGGGACGCGCCCCCACGCGTGCTGGCGTCGAGCCCCGCGCCGCGGAAGAGGACGTTTTCGACGCCTGCGCCGTCGATCGTTTCGCGGTCCGGACCCGACTGGGACCTGACTCCGCCCGCGACCCGCTCCAGCGAACCCCTGCCGTGGGAGCAGGAGTGCGAGGCCTCGACCCTTGAGCGGACCGCGTACGCCTCGGACGATCAAGCCCATGATCGCGCCAAGCGACCAATCTTCACGGCGCCCGGCGCGGTCCCCTCGCGGACCGCTGCGCGCCGGTTCGCCGATTCGCCGCCGGAAGATCGCTGGCCCCTGCCGCCGCCGGCCAACTTGGAGCCGCCGCAAGGCGTCGCCGCTCCCTCGCCGCGCTGGGAAGAACTGGCTCGTGAACAGGAGGAGGGCCGATGGAGCGTGTAGCTTTCCTGCTCGAAAGATCCGGCGAGCGGATCTCGTGCCTGCTCAATCCAGAGAACCTCGAGGCGCGGCGCACGGCCGGGCTGCGGACGCGGCTGGCCGGCGGCGGCTTCCTGACCGGGGTCGCGCGCTCCGAGGATCCGCTGATCGCCACCGGCGGCGGGGTCACCGAATACGACCTGAACCTGCTGTTCGACGTCGAGGTCGCCCGTGAAGGTCGCGCGCCGACGGCTGTGGAGGACGGCCGAGGACCGGCCGAGGATGACGACGTCCGCGCCCTGACCCGGCCGCTGTGGGACCTGACCGAGAACGCGGTGGCGGCCGACGGCTTCGCCGCGCCGCCCACGGTCCGGTTCATCTGGGGCAAGTCGTGGAACATCCCGGGCGTGGTGCTGCACGTCTCCGAGCGCCTGGAGCGATTCAACGCCGATGGCGCGCCCCGGCGTTCGTGGCTCAGCCTGCGTCTGCGTCGCGTCGAGGATTCCGAGCCGCGTCCGGCCCCCGGTCGACCGGTCACGCCGCAGTTCGAGGCGCCATCAGAACTCGACGGCGACTCCGTCGACCAGGCCCCGGCCGTCGATATGCCGGTCGACAGCGACGGCCTGCCGCTGAAGCGTTTCGACCAGATCGCCGACGACGGCTATGGCGACCCGACGCTGTGGGCCGACGTGGCCGCCTACAACCGCGTCGACGATCCGCTGAACCTTCCGGAGGGCACGACCATCGTCCTGCCGCCCCTGGTGACCCTCCTGGAGGCGCGGGCATGACCTCGATCTTCGCCAATCGGCCCTTGCGGGTCCGCCTCGAGGGCGCGCCGCTGGCTGCCGACCTGGGACGTCACGCCGTCTCCGCCTTCGTGCGCCAGACCCTCAACGCGCCGGCCATGGCCGAGCTGGTCTTCGCCGACGCGCCGGCGGACGCCTTGACCGGCCTGCGCCTGGGCGCCGGCCTGGCCTTCGCCGTCGACGGTTCGGGCGATCTGTTCGAAGGCGAGATCACGGCCGTCGAATACCAGCAGGACGCGGCCCAGGGACGGGTCGTGCGGGTGCGGGCGCTGGACAAACTCCACAGGGCGCGGCTGCGCCAGCGCGCCCGGGCCCTGACGGGCATGACCGTCGCCGACGTCGCGGGCCAGATGGCGAGCGAGTTGGGCCTGACCTTCTGTTGCGCCGAGCGGCCGCCGACCCGCGCCCTGATCGTTCAGCATGACCAGAACGACTTCGACCTGGTGGTCGACCTGGCGCGCGACGCAGGCCTGTACCTGCTGCTGGAGGCCGGGCAATTGCAGCTGATCAGCCTGGCGGGGGAGGGCGAGCCGATCCCGCTGCGGATGCGCCGCGAGATCATTCAGGCCCGCGCCGCGGCGGGCGCCGACTCCCTGCGCCCCTGGACCGGCGCCCAGTCGTGGGATCCTTCCCGCGCCGTGGCGGCCAACGCTCGGGCCGGCCTGGCCCGCCAGGACGCCGAGGAACTGCGGGACGGCGGGCTGACGGCCTTTCCCGACCTGGGCGGCCGGACCCTGTTCAACCGCCTGGCCGCCGACGCCGCCGAGGCCGAGAGCCTGGCCCAGGCCGATCTCGACCGGGCCGTGGCCCGCGCCGTCCTGCTGGAAGCGGTGGTCGAGGGCGACACCCGCCTGCGTCCTGGGCGGCCGGTGACCTTGGAGGGCGTCGGCGACCTGGTCGATGGCCGCTGCGTGGTGACGCGCGCCCTGCACCGCTTCGAGGAGGCGCGCGGCTATGTGGTCGAGATCTCGACCGAGCCGCCCGCGCGGCCCGATCGACCGCGCGTGCCGGCCTTCACCCTGGGCAAGGTGACCGACGCCGACGATCCCGACGGCCTGGCGCGGGTGCGGGCCCGCCTGCCGGTGCTGGGCGATGTCGAGACGGGCTGGATGTCGGTGCTGCTGCTGGGCGCGGGGGCCGAGAAGGGTGTGGCCATCCTGCCCGAGCCCGACGACGACGTACTGTTGCTGTTTCCGGACGGCGATCCGGCGCGCGGCGTCGTCCTGGGCGGGCTCTATGGCGAGCGCGCCGTCCCGGGGCCTCGAGGCGCGGGCGCGGCCGGCGCGCGGGCCTTCACCGTGCGGACGCCGGGCGGCCAGGTCCTGACCCTGGACAGCGTCGACGCCCTGGCGCGGCTGGAGACCCGCGCGGGCGGGCTGTTCGAGTTCGGGCCCAACGGCTCGCACCTGCGGGCCAGCGGCGATCTGGTCATCGAGGCTCCGGGCCGTCGACTGACGATCCGGGCCGCCGCCGTCGCGTTCGAGGAGGGTTGAGCATGCTGTGGCTGACCCAGGACGCGACGCTGGTTTGCGATCACGGCGGCCGGGTGGGCATCGCCCCGACCCAGACCCTGGTGCGCATCAAGAACCGATTGGCTCTGGTCAACCCCAATCCCCAGTCGCGGCCGATCTCGGCCTGTCCGAACGCCAACCCGGTCATCGGCCTGCGGCCTTGCCTGACGACGCTGGCGGTCAAGCAGGGCTACTCGACCTTCGTCACGATCGGCGGCCGGGCGGTGTGCCTGGATACGGTGACGGGGCTTACCGACGGGTCGCCGCCGGGCACGGTCAACTACCGCGTGGTCGATCCCGGCCAGCGTCTCGTGGCGGCCGGGAGTTGAGCATGAAGACCGTTCGGGGCATCCGTTTCGAGGGCGCGGAGCTGGGCGGCGCGACCTCCGAGCTGCGGCGGCCGGCGGGGCTGGTCCTGTCGCCGGCCGGACGGCTGGCCGAGGTCAGCGGTCACGACGCCGTGCGCCAGGCGATCATCCTGCTGCTGACCACCATACCTGGCGAGCGGGTGATGCGGCCCAGCTATGGCTGCCCACTGCATCGGTTGATGTTCGCCCCCAACGACGCCACGACGGCCGGCCTAGCCATCCACTACGTGCGCCAGTCGATCAAGCGTTGGGAGCCGAGGATCGAGATCGTGCGGCTGGACGCCGGCGTCGACCCCGCCGCGCCCAGCCAGCTGACCGTCTCGCTGGACTACCGGGTGCGCAGCAGCAACCAGCCAGGCCAACTGCAGTTCGGCCTCGACCTGCAAGGGGAGGCGGCCTGATGCCCTTGCCCACCCCCAAGCTGGACGACCGCTCCTTCACCGACCTGATGGCAGACGCCATCAAGGTCATCGACCGCTCGTGCCCGGAGTGGACCGACCGCAATCCCAGCGATCCCGGCATCACCCTGCTGGAGACCTTCGCCTATCTGACCGACACCATGCTGTACCGGCTCAATCGCGTGCCGGAGAAGCTGTATGTCAGCCTGCTGAACCTGGTCGGCGCCCAGGTTCGGCCGCCGGCCGCCGCGGCGGTCACGCTGACGTTCACCCGCACCAGCGGCAATGCGCGGATCACCATCCCCGCGGGCGCGCGCGTCGCCACCAGCGACGGCTCGGTCACCTTCGTGGTCACCCAGGCCGCGACCCTGGCGGCCGACCAGAAAAGCGTCGAGGCGCCGGCCCTGCACTGCGACACGACCGAGGCCGAAGCGGTCGGGGTCGGGACTGGCGCGCCTGGCCAGAGCGTGCAGGTCAAGCGGCCCCCGATCATCGCACCATCCGGCGATGGGCTGGACCTGATCGTCGGCGTCGAGGCCGACAACGCCGAACTGGCCGACGGGGCAGTGTCGCGCACCCTGGGCGACAAGAGCTATCGGATCTGGCGGGAGGTGGTCAGCTTCGCCGACGCCGCGCCGACGGATTGCGTCTATCGCGTCGACCGCGCCATGGGCCGCATCCAATTCGCCCCGTCCCTGGCGGGCGAAGGCTCCACGCCCCTGGCGAACGTGCCCGCCCTGGGACGGGATATTCGGGTCTGGTATCGCGGTGGCGGCGGTCGAGCCGGCAATGTGGTTCCCGGCGCCCTGACAGTGTTCAAGACCCCGATCGCCGATCTGGCGGTGACCAATCTCGCGCGCGCCGCCGGCGGGGCTGACGCCGAGACCGTGCAGGCGGCGATGCGGCGCGGGCCCCTGGAGCTGACCTCCATGCGTTGCGCGGTCACCGCCCGCGACTTCGAACGCGTCGCCTTGAGCGTCGGCGCGGTGGCGCGGGCCAAGGCCTACGCCCAGTCCCAGGTCTGGGCCCATGCCGCGCCGGGGGTGGTCGAGATTCTGCTGGTGCCGGCTGTCGACGTCGAGAAACTGCCCGATGCGGGCGTCACCGCCCAGGCGGTGGTCGAACGCCGAAGCGAGGAACTGCGGGCCCGTGTCCAGAAGGCCGTCGACCAGCGGCGGCCGCTGGGCGTGCAGACGGCGGTGGGCTGGGCCAGGGTGCGCCCGGTGTCGGTGGCGGCGCGGGTGGTGGTCAGCCGCGAGGAGGATGCGCCGGCTGTCGAGGCGCGCCTTCGCACCCGGCTCAACAGGCTGTTCTCGCCGCTGCGGGACGAGCCGTTCGGCCAGGTCCTTCGCGCGTCCGACGTCTATGAGGCCATGCTGGCCGATCCCAGCGTCCGCTACGCCGACCAGCTGCGCCTGACCATCGGCGAGGCGCCCGACCGCGACGTGTCGGACCTGCTGCGTGATCCGCATCAGGCGCGCACCTGGTTCGCCGCCACCAGCCAGGGCTTGCATCGCAGCCTGGACGACGGCGGCACCTGGTCGGTGGTGTTCAAGGCCGAGGGAGACCGCCCGCTGTTCGTGCGCCGACATCGCGACCGTCCCGGCCTGGTCGCGCTGGGAGTGGTTCGCAAGGCCGGCGGCGCCATCCATGTGTCGCGCGACTGCGGCGAGACCTGGAAGACGGACGCGGCGGTGTTCAACAGCGAGGTGTCCGACGCCGACTGGGTCGACCGGGAAGCCTCGCCGCTGCTGCTGATCGCCACGGCCGAAGGCCTGCGCCAGCTCAAGCCGTTCGGCGACGCCGGACCGGCGCCGGTGGTGGTCGACAAGGCCCGTGACACCAAGGGCTTCTACGCGGTGACGACTTCGGTGTCGTCAGCGGGGGTGGTTCAGGTCGCGGTGGCGGCCCGGGCCAAGGGCGGGGTCTACCTGTCGGCCATGGGCGGGGTGTCGGACAGTTTCCATTCGGTGGGGCTGGTCGGCCAGGACATCCGCAGCCTGACGGTGCAGCGCTTCAACGCCCGTGACTTCCTCTGGGCGGCGGCGGCCGCCGAGGCCGGTCAGCAGGGTTCCGGCGCCTTCCGGGTAGAGCTGCGCTCCGGCGGCGCCGACGATCCCGAGGGCTTCAAGCCGTTCAATGTCGGTTGGCAGGGCGGCTCCTGCGAGGGCTTGGCCTTCGCCGACCAGTGGGTGTTCGCGGGCTCGAATCGCGGCGGCGCGCTGGCCCTGGACACCACCGTCGCCGCGCCGGCCTGGCGCGCCGCCCCTCTGGACGCCGGACTGCCGATCCGCGACGCCGAGCGGCTGCTGCACGTGGTGTCCTGCGTGGCCGCCGCGCCCGTCCCGGGCGGGGCGCCCATGGTGTTCGCCGGCAGTCCCATGGGCGTCTATCGCAGCCTCGACGGCGCTCTGCGTTTCGCCACCGCTTCGGCGACGGTGTTCACCGACCGCATCCCGCTGCCGCCCAACTGGCTCTATTGCGCCGACCAGCATCACCTCTCGGTGGTGATCGACGACGATACGGGGGGATGATCGTGGATCGCGCCCGCATCGCCCGGCTTTTGCCGGAAACCTACCAGGCCGCCATTCCGCCGGAAAACCCATCGATCGCGCCCGCCGGTGCGACGCCGAAAAGGCCTCTGGCGGCGGTGCTGGAGGTGATGGAGGTCCTGCAGGCGCCGGCCGAGAACGCCCTGGCGACCCTCGACGCTCACATCGATCCGATGCGCGCGCCGCCCAGCTTCACCCTGATGCTGGCGCGCTGGCTCGATCTGGACCGTTATCTGGACTGGACCGGAGGGCGTCCGGGCGAGGGCGCGCCGCGTTACGCCGCGGGGCTGGGCCGCTTGCGGCTGCTGTGCCTGGAAGCGGCCGAGCTGGCGCGCTGGCGCGGCACCCGCCGGACTCTCGAACGCATCCTCACGGTCGCCACGGGCCTGTCAGGCTTCACGGTGGAGGAGAACCCGCCGGGGCCGAAGGGCGTCGCCCGGAGCTTCCACCTGCGTGTCGTCGCCCCGGCGGCGGCCCAGCCCCTGGCCGACCTGGTGCGTCGCATCGTCGACGAAGAGCGTCCCGCCTACACGACCTACGACATCGAATTCCTTCCAGCCTGACCGCGAAAACGAGGACAAACACCCATGCCGAGTTTCGAGATTCCGGACGGCCCCACGACCGTGACCCTGAAGACGGAGGCCGGTTTCCACAAGGGCAACGCCGTGTTCGGCGTCACCAACAAGACCGGGGAGGGGCTGACCGCGCGGTTCAGCGTGCAGATCCAGGGCGGCGGCAAGGCGGAATGGTATTCGATCCAGGGCGAGCCGGAGCGACCCGTCGCGGCCGGCGAAACCCAGACGGTGACGGTGGTGGCGAAGATCCCCGCCGCGACGCCTCCGGGCCAGCATCGGATCAAGCTGCGGGCCACCAATGTCAACGATCCCGACAATGACAGCACCGACAGCGCCGTGGCGACCGTCACGATCCCCGCCGTCGCCAAGCCGCCGGCCAAGAAGAAGCCGTTCCCCTGGTGGATCATCGCGGTGGCCGCCGGCGTCCTGGTGCTGGTGATCGGCGTGATCGTCGCGGTGGTGCTGATGAGCGGGCCAAAAGGGACGGCGGTTCCCAAGGTCACCGGGCTGGATTACCCCGCCGCCGTCGCCGAACTGAAGAAGGGCGGCTTCACGACGGCGCCGGCGATCAACGAAGTCGCCAAGGATCAGCCGCTGGGTCTGGTGTTCAAGCAGGAGCCCGCGGCGGACACCAAGGTCGATCCGGCCAAGACCGAGGTGAAGCTGACCGTGGCCATCGGTGAAACCGTGGCCGTGCCGATGGTGACCGACAAGCCCTATGTCGGCGCCCAGGCCCTGCTGGAGGATCGCGGCTTCACGGTCGGACCGCGGGTGGTGGGCGAGGCGACGGGCAAGGAGCCCGACACCGTGTTGGCCCAGGATCCGGCCGCGGACACCTCGGCGCCCAAGGGCAGCGCGGTGAACCTCACCGTCGACCCCGGTGTCGTCGTGCCGGACCTGGTCTCGCCCCAGCTCGACGGCATTACCGGCATCAAGACGCTGCAGTCCGCCGGGTTGGACATCGGCACGATCGGTTCGGCCTGCCGAGGAACGGTGGACAAGATCATCGAGCAGAGCGTCGAGGCCAAGTCGAAGGTCGCCAAGGGGACCAAGGTCAACATCGTCCTGGGCGCGCCTTCGGTCATCGTCAATGGCCGTCAGACCTGCCGGCTGTTCATTCGGCCCGACATCCTGATGTTCGCCAACAAGGCCAAGCTGCCGGCGCCGACGACCATTCCGACACGGCGGCTCCCGGTCCAGTGACCGATCGGAGCAAGAGGACCTTCTAGACGCAAGGATCGCGACACTATGCCGAGTTTCGAGATTCCGGACGGACCGACGACCATCGCCCTGAAGAAGGAGGGCGCCTTTCACAAGGGAAGCGCCGTGTTCGGCGTCACCAACAAGACGGGGGAGGGGTTGACCGCACGCTTCAGCGTTCAGGTCCAGGGTGACGGCAAGGCCGAGTGGTATCAGATCCAGGGGGAACCGGAACGCGCGGTCGCGGCTGGCGAGAACCAGACCGTGACCGTGGTCGGCAAGATCCCCGCCGCGACGCCCCCGGGCCAGCACCGGATCAAGCTGCGGGCGATCAATGTCAACGACCCGGACAACGACAGCACCGACAGCCCGGCGGCGACGGTCACGGTCCCCGCCGTCGCCGCCGCGACGCCGCCGCCGAAAAAGCCGTTCCCCTGGTGGATCCTCGCGGTGGTCGGCGGCGTGCTGGTGCTGGTGATCGGCGTGATCATCGCCATCGTGGCGTTGGGCGGATCCAAGGTCCCGAACGTGGCGGGGCAGCCCTATGCCGAGGCCGTCAAGGCGTTGGACAAGGCCGGCTACAAGGACGTCAAGCGCATCGACAGGCAGACCGGCGACAAACCGCCGGAGACCGTGCTGGGCCAGACGCCGGCGGCCGAGACCAAGGCCAAGAAGACCGAGACGATCCAGCTGACCGTCGCCGCGCCGATGCCGGTGGTCGCGCCTGACCCTCCCAAGGAAGAGCCGCCGATCGAGCAGCCGGCGGAAGCCAATTGCGACCCGGCGGTCGGGGCGTGCGTCGAGGGCTTCGTCTGGCGCGAGGCCTGGCCCGGCGACCGGGTCTGCGTCACGCCGGAGTCCCGTTACCTGGCCGCCCAGGAAAACGCCCAGGCGGCCTCGCGCCGCAGCCCGTACGGCGGCGCCTATGGGCCGGACACCTGCCTGCAGGGCTATGTCTGGCGCGACGGCTCCGCCAACGACCATGTCTGCGTAAGCGGCGAACGGCGCTCGGTCGTGGCGCAGGAAAACGCGGCGGGACCGTCGCGGTACCGGGCGTGCCGGCCAAAGATCGTCATCCCCCCGCCGACCCGGCGCCCGCTCATTCCAGGACGCCTGTAATTGGAACCGACGGGCTCGCCGGCTGGCGAGCCCCACGAGGAGGCAAGATCATGGAACGGATTTTCTCTCTGGAGGCCATCCTCGGGGCGCTGGCGTTCGGCGTCCTCGGGGCGATCCTGGCCCTGATCGTCCGGCTGGCCAAGGGCGACGGTTCATCCTCGCTCTGGCGGGCGCTCGAGACCTTTCTGACGGCGACGTTCGGGGCTTTCCTGGCGCGGACCTTCATCAGCATCATGCTGAGCGTCGGCGGCGACTCGGACGCGGCGATCACCGTCACCAGCCTGCTGTTCTTCATCTGGCCAGGCGTGGTGAACCTGGTCTCGCTGGGCTTCGGCCATCCGGTGATCGGCGTCGAGGCGCTGTTGTGGATCGCCCTGGTGGTCGGCGGGCTGGTCGGTCTGTTCGACGGCCTGTGGGCCACCCACAAATGGTTGGGCCTGGGTGTTCCGGCGTTCCTGCTGGACGTCACCTGGGGGTTGGGCGGCAACACCAACGGCGTGCTGATGCACCTGATCAATTTCGCTTGGGGCGACCATGGCGACGGTCCGGCCGAGAACCGCCACGACGCCCACCGCTACGTCCAGGGCTTCGCGGTGCGCTCGGGCTTCGCCTTCACCCAGGGCGCGGTGATGAGCAATACGGGCAACTGGAATCCGACCTCCGACCTGTTCAAGCACGAGACGATCCACATCTGGCAGAACCGGGTGCTGGGGCCGTTCTTCTGGTTTTCCTATGTCGGCTGGATGGTGCTGACCATCATCCCGGCCCTGATCGCCGGCCTGATCGATTCCGGTCGCCGGATCGGCGACGCCATCACCTGGTGGACCTATTTCGACAATCCCTGGGAGGTGATGGCCTATGGCATCGCCAATCCGTCGGATCGAACGGGGCAGGTGTTCATGAGCGGCGGCGGCACGGTGACCGGCTGGGTCTGCTGGCCCTGGCCGCTGGCCATCGTCCTTTCGGCGATCGGGGTCGTGGGCCTGGGCGCGGCCTTCGTCGCGATCCTGGTGGCCGGCTATGGCTGAGCCGCGTCGATGAAGGCCGTCATCATCATCCTGGTCCTAGTCGTCATCGGCTTTGTCGTCGCGATCGGGGTGGCGGTCTATCGCGCCGTCACGCCGCCGGCGCCCCCCGCCGCCCACGGACCGCCGACAACGAGCGACGGCGAGATCGACAGGGAGGCGCTCGAAACCTGGAACCCTCCTCCTATGGCGGAGGTCCTGGGCAAGCTCTCCCGTCCGTTTGCGCCGAAACTGCTGAAGAAGACCGTCGAGATTTCGGGCCAGCCTAGTTCGGGTCTGGCTGGCGACAAGCCGGGCGAACTGCCGATCGCCGCATCCGACAAGAAGATGCGCGTCGCCCGCCTGCGCCTGGTCGAGGGGCGGGGGGCGGTCGCGACCTATGTGTGCGAACCCGCGGGCAAGGGGGAAACCTGCAACCAGGTCGTGTGCCTTTGCCACGAGCACACAGTGCTGGACGGCGACGAGGTCAAGGCCTGCAACGACCCCTGGCGAAACGTCCGGGCGATCGGCGATGACAGGTTCAGCTGCCGGAAGGACGACGACGACGTCTCGGCGATCATCTATGCACGAGGCGGCGTGATCCAGGTCGCGCCGATGGGAGAAAGCGCGGCCACGGTGTCGATCCGGTGATCAGATCCTGACGGTGCGGATCGCCGAGATCATCGCCAGCAGCGACCCGATCAGCAGGACCAGCAGCCAGATAGCGCCGACGATGGCGATGACCAGCGCGCCTATGGCGTCGGTGATACTGGCCAGGAACCCCGGGGGGAAGTCGATCAGGAACGCCAGCAGCAGGGTGGCGCCGACCGAGACCGCGCTGAGGATGACGATGCCCTTGTTCTGCAGGAACCGCTCGTGAGCGAGGATCAGCAGGATGCAGAAGATGATCTTAAGGATCAGGATCAGGCCCAGGGTGGCCGTCGCCGCTCCGGTCGGAAAATCGGCGAAGGCGGCGAAATAGGCGATCGTGCCGAACGGCACGGCCACCAGCAGGGTGATCATCAGGATCAGCAGACCCAGGGCCGCCAGAGCCATGACGATGGCGCCCAGCAGGCCGAAAAAGGCGATCACCAGGGTGACGATCCCCTGGATGCGCCCGATCACGCTGCGCGACAGCACGATGCCTAGCCCCATCAGCAGGACGGTATAGAGCAGCAGGCCGTCGAGCACCGGCAGGTAGCGGATGCCCAGACCGGGCGTCGAGGCCTCGAAGCCGGCTCGATGCACGGCGTCCAGAACGAAGGCCGACGCGCATTCCACGAGCAGGGCCACCAGCAGGACGAACCCGGCCAACCAGAAGAACGGTGCGCGCAAACGGTCCATGGGAGGCGCCTCGTGTTGATGCGCAACTCTGCCCGATCTCTACTTTGGCGACAAGAAATGTTGATCTGTTGTGCAGGGTTGTGAATCAAAGCAGCGCTCCTAAGCGCCAAGGTTGTTATTTTCTGAAGCGGGCGGAGCCGCGTTCCTCCGGCCGCCCACCGGCTCAAAAGGCCAAGCCCCACGGGCCTGACGGAAACTTCCGACCTCGAACGGGGAGGACGCTTCCGTACCCGGATGACATCCAATAGGTGTTTCAGACCTTGCTTAGCTTTTGCAGGCGCCTACATGCCTGACGCCGGGACCCGGCAGGAGGCTGGAATGAACGGCGCGCCGAGCAGAACTTTGACGAAGACATCGCGCGTGCGCGCGCGAACCCTGGCCCTGATCGCCGCCGGCGGTCTGGCGGCGAGCGCGGCGAGCGCTCATGCCCAGAACACCGCCGCCGAGCCGCCGTTGGTGGCCGCGCCGATCGCGAACAGCGATTCCGTTGATACGGCCTACGATCCGTTGCAGGGCTTCAACCGCGGCAGCTTCGGCTTCAGCATGGGCCTGGACCATGCCGTGCTTCGCCCGGTCGCCCACGGCTACATGGCGGTGACGCCCAGCCCGCTGCGCCGCCGCGTCAGCGCCGTGGTCTACAATCTGGGCGAGCCCAGCACGACGGTGAACGACATCCTGCAAGGCAAGCCCAAGCGGGCCGGCCGCTCGTCGGCGCGCTTCCTGATCAATTCCACGATCGGCGTCCTGGGCATCTGGGACGTGGCCACTGGCCTGGGGCTCAAGGCCCACGACGCGGATTTCGGCCAGACTTTCGGCCGCTACGGCGTCCGGCCCGGTCCCTACCTCTACGTGCCAGTGATCGGCCCGTCGAACTTCCGCGACGGCGTTGGCCGGGTGCTGGACTTCTTCACCGATCCGGTCGGCATCGTCGGCGGCGGCTATACGACCACCTTCGGGGCGACACGCCTGGGCGTGCAGACGGTCGACACCCGCGCGCGGGCCGACACCGCCTTCCGCGCGCTGGACGACGCCACCGATCCTTATGTGACGGCCCGATCGGCCTACGGCCAGTACCGCGAAGCCTTCATCCGGGAAGCCACGGGCGAGGTGCAGACCTTGCCGGACTTCGACAACGACTTCCCGGCCGACTCGGCCGCCACCGCCACGGAGCCCGCCTCGGCGCCGTCCGCTCCCTCCGAACCATCCCAATGATTTCGCCGGAAACGCCCATGACCGACGTTCGCCTCACTCGCCGTTTCGCCCAGCTGGCCCTGATCGCCTTGGTTGGCCTCGGCGCCCTGGGCCAGGCGGGCGCCGCCTCCGCCCAGGCGGCGCGCGACCCCCAGGCCGAGCAGTTCGTGCAGACGCGCGCCCAACGCGTGATCACCGTCCTGGCCGACAAGAATCAGAGCATCGCCCAGAAGAAGGCGACGTTTCACCAGGCGATCGACCAACTGGCCGACGTGCCGAAGATCACCAATTTCGTGCTCGGCAAGTACGCCCGCACCGTCACGCCCGACCAGCGCCAGCGTTTCGCGACGGCGTTTCGCGTCTATGCCGAAAGCGTGTACCAGAATCGCATCAACGACTATCACGGCGAAGTCCTGAAGGTGACGGGCTCGACGGTTCGCAAGCCGGGCGACGTCATCGTCAACACCACGATCTCGGGCGGTCAGGTCGGCCAGCCGCTGCCGGTGGCCTGGCGGGTGATGGGCGGAGGAACCTCGTGGAAGGTCGTCGACGTCCAGTTCAAGGGCGTGTGGCTGGCGATCACCCAGCAGCAGGACTTCGTTTCGACCATCGATAACGCCGGCGGCAATATCGACGTGTTGATCAGTCAGTTGCAGCGAGACGCCCAGCGTCCCGCCTCGCGATAACAACAGGGACGAGGCGGCCGTTCGGGCGGCTGGCCTCGCAGGGCTTCGAAAGGATAAAGGGCTTGCGCGAACAATGGGCCGAGACCCTGATGGGTTTCCTCGTTCTCGTCCTGGCGGCGGGTTTCCTGGTCTACTCGCTGACCGTCGGCGGCGTCGGCAGGAAGCCGGGCGGCTATGACGTCACGGCCAAGTTCGGTCAGGTCGGCTCGCTGGCGCCCGGCGCGGCGGTCAGCGTCGCGGGCGTCAAGGTCGGCACGGTCTCGCAGATCAGCCTGGATCCCAAGACCTATCTGGCGGTGACCAGGCTCAGCCTGGACCCCAACGTCAAGCTGCCGTCCGACTCCACCGCCAAGATCACCAGCGACAGCCTGCTGGGCGGCGTCCATGTGGCTATCGCCCCCGGCGGCGCGACCGACGACATCAAGCCAGGCGGCGAAATCGACAACACCCAGGGCGCGGTCGACCTGTTCGGTCTGATCGGTTCGGTGATGCGGCCGCAAGGCGACGCTGCGGCCGCCGGCGCCGCGCCGGCCGCCGGCGCCCCCGCGGCGAACCCCGCCGCCACGGCTCCGGACAGCTACTGAGATGGCCGCGGCCGACGCGGCGATCCCCGCGGTCTTCAAGCCTTTGCGCACCATCGGCCGCTCGACGCTAGGCGCTTTGCGCATGGTGGGCGGGGTCGGGGTGTTCGCCCTGCGCGGCGTGATCTCGGTGTTCAGCCCGCCGTGGTTTCCCATCCAGCTGCTGCGCCAGCTGGTCGCCATCGGCTTCTTCTCGCTGCCGGTCGTGGGCCTGACGGCGATCTTCACCGGCGCGGCCCTGGGCCTGAACATCTATACCGGCGGCGGGCGGTTCAACGCCGAGCAGGTGATGCCGCAGATCGTCGCCCTGGGCATCACGCGGGAGCTGGGGCCCGTTCTGGCGGCCCTGATGCTGGCCGGACGAGTCTCGGCCGCCATCGCCGCCGAGATCGGAGCCATGCGCGCCACCGAGCAGATCGACGCCATGCGCACCCTGTCGACCGATCCGTTCCGCTACCTAGTCGCGCCGCGCCTGCTGGCCGCGACCCTGGTGCTGCCGCTGCTGACCCTGGTCGCGGACATCATCGGCGTGGCCGGCGGCTGGCTGGTGGCGGTGCGGATCCTGGACTTCAACTCGACGATCTACGTCCGCAACACCATGAACTTCATCCAGGGCTGGGACGTCGGCTCAGGCCTGATCAAGGCGGCCGTGTTCGGCTTCATCGTCGCCCTGATGGGCTGCTACCACGGCTACAACGCCAAGGGCGGGGCGCGCGGCGTGGGCCGGGCGACGACCCACGCGGTGGTGTCCTCGGCGATCCTGATCTTCGCCTCCGACTATTTCCTCACAACGCTGTTCACGCACGCATGACCGACATCCCGAAACTCGAGTGGAAGGGCGTGCGCAAGCGCTTCGACGGGCCGGTCCTGGACGGGCTGGACCTCAGCGTCGCCGCGGGGCGGTCGTTGGTGATCATCGGCGGGTCCGGCCAGGGCAAGTCGGTGACCATCAAGGTCGCCATGGGCCTGGTGCGTCCCGATGCAGGCCAAGTGCTGGTCGATGGCGAGGACCTGATCGGCGTCAGCGGCGCGTCGCGTCGCAAGCTGTTCGAGCGCATCGGCGTGCTGTTCCAGGGCGCGGCGCTGTTCGACAGCCTCAGCGTCTGGGAGAACGTCGCCTTCCGCCTGATCAATGCCGACGGCGTGCCCCGCAAGGAGGCCAAGGCGCGGGCGATCGAGGCCCTGGGCCGCGTCCACCTGGGCGCCCATGTGGCCGATTCCTATCCCTCCGAGCTGTCGGGCGGCATGCAGAAGCGGGTGGGCCTGGCCCGCGCGGTGGTGGCTAGTCCCGAGATCATCTTCTTCGACGAGCCGACTACGGGCCTGGACCCGATCACCTCGGCGGCCATCAACGAGCTGATCGTCGACCAGGTGAAGGGCCTGGGCTGCACGGCGGTGTCGATCACCCACGACCTGGCCTCGGCCCGGACGATCGGCGACGAGATCGCCATGCTGCACGCCGGCAAGATCGTCTGGCGCGGCGCCCCGGCAGAGCTTGACCGCACGGACAATCCCTATGTGCGCCAGTTCGTCGATGGGCGGGCTGACGGGCCGATGGCCAGCACGGTCTGAGGCATGGCGGCGCGGGCGGCGAGAGCGGCGGCGCTTGCGCTCGTGCTGGGCTGCGGCCTGGCGGGGGCGGCTCAGGCGCAGGACTATGTCCGCGCCGACTGCCAGGCCCAGATCGATCCGGCCGCGTCGCGGTTCGACACGTCGCTGCACCAGCGCTGGTACAAGCGGTTCTGGACCGGCGATTGTGACCACCTGCCATTCTGCTTTTCCGGCTCGCCGAACTGGAACGATATCGTCGGCAAGCTGCTGACCCGGGGCGGCCCGGCCGAGCGGACGGCTCTGCTGCCCAAGGCCTGCCGGCTCGGCCAGATGATCGGGCTGGAATGGGCGCGCGACAAGAAGGTCCGCCGGATCGACACCGGCGACCTGCACGCCTTCAAGAGCCAGTTGGAGGCCTCGGGCGACGCCCTGCGCGGAGTCGAACGCGTCGAGGCCTCGGCCCGCGCGAAAATGGCGCAATAGCCACCATCGCCATCCATCGGCGAAGAGCTTCACCATGAAAGCGGAACCAAAGAATTTTCCCTGCGTTGGACGATTTCGGGGAGGGGCAAGGGAATCCGGGACAGGACGTCGAGCGCGGCAGAGCGCTTCCAACGCCAGGATCGGCCTCCCACGAGCACCGCCAACGTAGATCGAACGGCTTCGACGTGGAGTACTCCTATGCCGGCGGCACAGTCCAAGGCGCAGCAGCGCGGGCTCGACAACCACCAGCTTCTGGCCGCCTTGCGCGCCTTCCGGCGCGGCGACTTCTCGGTTCGGCTGCCGACCGATCTGTCCGGCCTGGACGGCGAATTGGCGGAGGCGTTCAACGACGCCGTCAATCTGAACGATCAAATGTCGAAAGAGTTCGAGCGCCTCGGCGACGTGGTCGGCAAGCAGGGCAAGATCAACCATCGCGCCCGCCTGCCGGGCGCCACCGGCTCGTGGGCGGCCAGCGTCGACGCGGTCAACAACCTGATCACCGACATGGTCCACCCGACCGCTGAAATGGCCCGAGTGATCGGCGCCACCGCCAAGGGAGACCTCAGCCAGACGATGGACCTGGAGAACGAGGAGCGCCCCCTGCGCGGCGAGTTCCTGCGCATCGGCAAGGTCGTCAACACCATGGTGGGGCAGTTGGGCTCGTTCGCCTCGGAAGTGACGCGGGTGGCGCGCGAGGTGGGCACGGAAGGCAAGCTGGGCGGCCAGGCCCAGGTCAAGGGCGTGGCCGGCACCTGGAAGGACCTGACCGACAACGTCAACCTGATGGCCGCCAACCTGACCGGCCAGGTGCGCAACATCGCCGAGGTGACCACCGCCGTCGCCAACGGCGACCTCAGCCGCAAGATTACCGTCGACGTGAAGGGCGAGGTGCTGGAGCTGAAGAACACCATCAACACCATGGTGGACCAGCTCAACAGCTTCGCCTCGGAAGTGACGCGGGTCGCCCGCGAAGTGGGTACGGAAGGCAAGCTCGGCGGCCAGGCCAACGTTCGCGGGGTGGCGGGCACCTGGAAAGACCTGACCGACAACGTCAACCTGATGGCCGGCAATCTGACCGGCCAGGTCCGCAACATCGCCGAGGTGACCACCGCCGTGGCCCGCGGCGACCTCTCGCGCAAGATCACCGTCGACGTGAAGGGCGAGGTGCTGGAGCTGAAGAACACCATCAACACCATGGTGGACCAGCTCAACAGCTTCGCCTCGGAAGTGACGCGGGTGGCGCGGGAAGTGGGCACCGAGGGCAAGCTGGGCGGCCAGGCCCGGGTGGAAGGGGTGGCCGGCACCTGGAAGGAGCTAACCGACAACGTCAACCTGATGGCCGGCAACCTGACCGGCCAGGTGCGCAACATCGCCGAGGTGACCACCGCCGTGGCCATGGGCGATCTTTCCAAGAAGATCACCGTCGACGTGAAGGGCGAAGTGCTGGAGCTGAAGAACACCATCAACGTCATGGTGGACCAGCTGAACGCCTTTGCTTCGGAAGTGACCCGGGTAGCGCGCGAAGTGGGTACGGAAGGCAAGCTGGGCGGCCAGGCCAACGTCACCGGCGTCGGCGGCACCTGGAAGGAGCTGACCGACAACGTCAACCTGATGGCCGGCAACCTGACCGGCCAGGTCCGCAACATCGCCGAGGTGACCACCGCCGTCGCCATGGGCGATCTTTCCAAGAAGATCACCGTCGACGTGCGCGGCGAGATCCTGGAACTGAAGAACACCATCAACACCATGGTGGACCAACTGAACTCGTTCAGCTCGGAAGTGACGCGGGTGGCGCGGGAAGTGGGTACGGAAGGCAAGCTGGGCGGCCAGGCGCAGGTCAAGGGCGTGGCCGGCACCTGGAAGGACCTGACCGACAACGTCAACTTCATGGCCGGCAACCTGACCGGCCAGGTTCGCAACATCGCCGAGGTGACCACCGCCGTCGCCAACGGCGACCTGTCCAAGAAGATCACCGTCGACGTGCGCGGCGAGATCCTGGAGCTGAAGAACACCATCAACGTCATGGTGGACCAGCTGAACGGCTTCGCTTCGGAAGTGACCCGCGTGGCGCGCGAAGTGGGTACGGAAGGCAAGCTGGGCGGCCAGGCGCAGGTGAAGGGCGTGGCCGGGACCTGGAAGGACCTGACCGACAACGTCAACCTGATGGCCGCCAACCTGACCGGCCAGGTCCGCAACATCGCCGAGGTGACCACCGCCGTGGCCATGGGCGACCTTTCCAAGAAGATCACCGTCGATGTGCGCGGCGAGATCCTGGAGCTGAAGAACACCATCAACGTCATGGTCGACCAGCTGAACTCCTTCAGCTCGGAAGTGACCCGGGTGGCGCGCGAGGTGGGCACCGAGGGCAAACTGGGCGGCCAGGCGCAGGTGAAGGGCGTGGCCGGGACCTGGAAGGACCTGACCGACAACGTCAACTTCATGGCCGCCAACCTGACCGGCCAGGTCCGCAACATCGCCGACGTCACCACCGCCGTCGCTAAGGGCGACCTCAGCAAGAAGATCACCGTCGACGTGAAGGGCGAGATCCTGGAGCTGAAGTCGACGATCAACGTCATGGTGGACCAGCTGAACGGCTTCGCCTCGGAAGTGACGCGGGTGGCGCGCGAAGTGGGTACGGAAGGCAAGCTGGGCGGTCAGGCCCAGGTGCCGGGGGTGGCCGGGACCTGGAAGGACCTGACTGACAACGTCAACATGATGGCCGCCAACCTGACCGGCCAGGTGCGGAACATCGCCGACGTCGTGACCGCCGTGGCCCAGGGCAACCTCAAGCGCAAGCTGACCCTGGACGCCAAGGGCGAGATCGCCTCGCTGGCCGACACCATCAACGGCATGATCGAAACCCTGGCCACCTTCGCCGACCAGGTGACCAACGTGGCCCGCGAGGTGGGTTCGGAAGGCAAGCTGGGCGGCCAGGCCCGGGTGCCCGGCGCCGCGGGCCTGTGGCGCGACCTGACCGACAACGTCAACGAACTGGCCGCCAACCTGACCACCCAGGTCCGCGCCATCGCCGAGGTGTCGACGGCCGTGACCAAGGGCGACCTGACGCGGTCGATCACCGTGGAAGCGTCCGGCGAAGTCGCGGCCCTGAAGGACAACATCAACGAGATGATCCGCAATCTGAAGGATCAGACGTTGAAGAACACCGAGCAGGACTGGCTGAAGACCAACCTGGCCCGGTTCAGCCGCATGCTGCAGGGCGAGCGCGACCTGTCGACCGTGTCGAACCTGGTCCTGTCCGAACTAGCCCCGCTGATCAACGCCCAGCACGGGGTGTTCTACGTCTCCGACCATGACGTGAACGGCGAGCCGGTGCTGAACCTGGCGGCCAGCTACGCCGCCAACCCCGGCGACCGGCCGCCGGCCCGCCTGCGCCAGCGCGAGGGCCTGATCGGCCAGTGCGCGGCCGAGCGCCAGCGGATCCTGCTGACCAATGTCCCGTCCGAGTACATCAAGATCAGCTCGGGCCTGGGCGAAGCCGCGCCGCAGAACATCATCGTCCTGCCCGCCCTGTTCGAAGGCGAGCTGAAGGCGGTGATCGAGCTGGCCACCTTCGGTACCTTCAACGAGACGCAGCAGGCCTTCCTCGACCAGCTGATGGAATCCATCGGCATCGTGCTGTCGACCATCGCCGCCAACATGCGGACCGAGGGCCTGCTCGAGCAGTCGCAGCTGCTGACCGCCGAACTCCAGGCCCAGCAGGAAGAGCTGAAGAAGACCAACGACCGCCTGGAACAGCAGGCCGCGTCGCTGCGGCAGTCCGAAGAGCTGCTGCGCTCCAAGCAGGACGAACTGCAGCAGACCAACGCCGAGCTGGAGGACAAGGCGGTCCTGCTGTCGGCCCAGAACAAGCAGGTGGAGGCCAAGAACGCCGAGGTCGAGCAGGCTAAGGCGGCGCTGGAGGAAAAGGCCGAGCAGCTGGCCCTGACCTCCAAGTACAAGTCCGAGTTCCTGGCCAATATGAGCCACGAGCTGCGCACGCCGCTCAACAGCCTGCTGATCCTGTCCAAGATGCTTAGCGAGAACGCACAAGGGAACCTGAGCGCCAAGCAGGTGGAGTTCGCCCGCAATATCCACAGCGCCGGCGCCGATCTGCTGGGCCTGATCAACGACATCCTGGACCTGTCGAAGATCGAGAGCGGCACGGTCACCCTCGACATCGGCGAGATGTCGTTCGCCTCCCTGCGCGACCAGACCGATCGCACCTTCGCCCAGCTGGCCCAGGACAAGAAGCTGGATTTCTTCATCAATATCGACCCGGCCCTGCCGCGCTCGATGTACACCGACGACAAGCGCCTGCAGCAGGTGATCAAGAACCTGCTGTCCAACGCCTTCAAGTTCACCCAGGCCGGTTCGGTGCGTCTGACCATCGCCCGGGCCGACGACGGGTGGGCCAGCGGGAACGATCACCTGAACAAGGCCGGACAGGTGCTGGCCTTCTCGGTCGAGGACACCGGCATCGGCATTCCCGAGGACAAGCAGCGGATCATCTTCGAGGCGTTCCAGCAGGCCGACGGCACCACCAGCCGCAAGTACGGCGGCACCGGCCTGGGCCTGTCGATCAGCCGGGAGATCACCCGTCTGCTGGGCGGCGAGCTGCGGGTCGTCTCGACGCCGGGGCAGGGCAGCACCTTCACCCTCTATCTGCCGCTGAACTTCAGCCCGGCCGCCCAGCCGCAGTCGACCCAGCCGCTTCGGCCCGCCACCTCGCCCGTCCAGACCTTCCGCCTGTCGACGACGGAGGCTGGATCGGTCGAGCCCGCCGAGACCGTGGTCGACGACCGCGAACAGATCGAGCCCGACGATCCGGTAGTGCTGATCGTCGAGGACGACACCCGCTTCGCCTCGATCCTGCTGTCGCTGGTGCGCGACAGTGGCTTCAAGGGCGTCGTCACCGGCGAAGGCTCGGCCGTGCCGTCCCTGGCCCGGCGCTTCAGCCCGGACGCCATCATGCTGGACATCGGCCTGCCGGACATGGACGGCCTGGCCCTGCTGGACCTGCTCAAGCGCACGCCCGACACCCGGCACATCCCCGTCCAGGTGATCTCGGCCGACGATCACGGCGGGCTGGGCCTGTCGATGGGCGCCTTCGGCTTCACCAGCAAGCCGGTGGAGCGCGAGGCGGTCGCCTCGACGCTGGAGAAGGTCAAGAAACTGGTCGCCGAGACCGGTCGCGCCCCGATCCTGGTCGGTGGCCCTGGCCAGGCGGCCGACACGCTGCGCGACGCCGTCGGCGCGGTGAAGGTGGTGGCCACGCTGTCGGAGCTGCCGGACGAGGCCTTCACGGACGAGGGGAATTGCCTGGTGATCGATGTCGGAGCGGGATCGGTCGGGCCGCTCATCGACGCCCTCAAGCAACGCGGTGCGACCTCGGGCGTGGCGGTGCTCTACGCCCCTGAGGACCTGGATTCCGAGGAGGATCGCCGGTTGCGCCTGGCGGTGTTCTCCGGCGTGGCGCGCCTGGCCCGCACGCCCGAGCAACTGATCGACCATGTCACCATGTCGCTGCACGCGCCGCTGGATCGCCTGTCGACGCCGGCCAAGGCGATGATCGCCCACAGCCGCCACGCCGACGCCGTCCTGACGGGACTGACGGCGGTGGTCATCGATGACGACATCCGCAACATCTTCTCGCTGGCCAGCGCGCTGGAGGAGTACGGCATCGAGCTGCGCTACGCCGAAAGCGGCCGCGAGGGCCTGGAGCTGCTCGACAGCCTGCCCGAGGTGGATATGGTGTTGGTCGACATCATGATGCCCGACATGGACGGCTACGAGACCATGCGCGAGATCCGGGCCCGACCACGCTTCTCCGACCTGCCGGTGATCGCCGTCACCGCCAAGGCGATGAAGGGCGATCGTCAGAAGTGCATCCAGGCGGGCGCGTCGGACTATGTGTCCAAGCCGGTGGACATAGACCAGTTGATCTCGGTGCTGCGGGTCTCGGTCCAGCGCACCGACGCCCAGCGCCTGGCCGGCGACAACGTCGTCACCATTCATAGCACCGCCGCGCAATGAGCGTACCTGCGGTCAGGCATCAGGCGGTCGCGCCACCGGAGGACCGGCCCAGGACCCGGATCCTCATCGTCGACGACGATGAGCGCAACGCCTTCGCCGCCATCCAGGCCCTGGAAACCCTCGGCCAGGAGCTGGTGGTGGCCCGTTCGGGCGAAGAGGCCCTGCGCCATCTGCTGACCGATGATTTCGCGGTGATCCTGCTGGACCTGCACATGCCGGGCATGGACGGCTACGAGACGGCCGAACTGATCCGCCAGCGCCGGCGCAACCGCGACGTGCCCATCGTCTTCCTGACGGCCGTCTTTCGGGACGAGGCTCACATCTTCAAGGCCTATTCCGCGGGGGCCGTCGACGTGGTGTTCAAGCCCGTGGACCCGTTCATCCTGCGCTCCAAGGTGCAGGTGCTGGTCGATCTGCACATCAAGACGCTTGAACTCGAGCAACAGTCGGAAAGCCGCCGGCTGCTGATCGAGGAGAACGCCCGCATCCATGCCGAGAAACTGGCGGCCGAGCGCGCCCTTCGCCATACCCAGGAGCGCCAGGAGGCGATCTTGCGGGCCTTGCCGGTGGTCTTCCACTCGCGCACCGCCGACGCGCCCTACGAACCGCTGTTCGTCGGCGGCAACGTCATGGAACTGACCGGCTTCTCGGCCGAGGACTTTCTGGCCACCGCCGACTTCGGGATCAGCCGGGTCCATCCCGACGACGTCGATATCGTGGCGCGGGCGCAGGCCGAGGCCCGCAAGTCCGGCGCCTATGCCTGCGAATACCGATGGCGGTGCGCCGACGGCTCGTACCGGTCGCTGATCGACCAGGGCGTGCTGGCCCAGGACGAGGAGAGCGGGCGCGCAGTGGTGTTCGGCACATTGCTCGACAACACCGAACGCCGGGGGCTGGAGGAGCAACTGAGCCATGCCCGCAAGATGGAGGCGGTCGGCCAGCTGACGGGCGGCGTCGCCCACGACTTCAACAACCTGCTGACCGTGGTGCTGGGCAATATCGAGCTGATCAAGCGGCGCACCGGCGAGCAGCATGAACTGGCCCGCCAGATCGAGGCAGTGCGGCTGGCGGCCGAGAAGGGCGGAGCCCTGACCCGTCAACTGCTGGCGTTCTCGCGCCGTCAGCGCCTGAATCCGCTGACCGTCGATCTCAACGGGCTGATCGCCGACTTCGCACCGCTGCTGCGCCAGGCGGTGGGCGAGGCGGTGAGCATCGACCTGGACCTGATCGCGGAGCCGCTGCCGGCTCACCTCGACCCGGCTCAATTCGAAAGCGCCCTGCTGAACCTGGCCGTCAACGCCCGCGACGCGATGGAGGGCGGCGGCCTGCTGTCCATCGCCACCAGGACCGTCGGTGGGGACGACCCCAGGATCCTGGTGACCGTCAGCGACACAGGCCAGGGCATGGACGCCGACGTGGCCTTGCGCATCTTCGAGCCGTTCTTCACGACCAAGGAAATCGGCAAGGGCTCGGGGCTGGGCCTGTCGCAGGTCTATGGTTTCGTGCGGCAGTCGGGCGGCGAGGTTTCGGTGAGCAGTTCGCCAGGGCAGGGGGCGGTCTTCGAGATCTCCCTGCCGCGGAGCCAGGCGGTGCCGGGCCCGCGGGGCGTCGGCGGCGAGATCGGGGAGGCTGTTGGCGGCTCCGAGCGGGTGCTGGTGGTCGAGGACGACGCGGCCGTGCTGGCCATGGCGGTCGAGACGCTGGAAGGTCTGGGATACCAGGTCACCACGGCCGATACAGCCGCGGCTGCGCTGAAAAAACTCAAGGGCCGCAAGGCCTTCGACCTGCTGTTCTCGGACGTGGTGATGCCCGGGGGCGTCAACGGCGTCCAGTTGGCTCACCTGGCGTTGCAGGAGCGGCCTGAACTCAAGGTCTTGCTGACTTCCGGCTATGTCGGCGACGAGGCGGCGTCCTGGGCCAACGAATTTCCGATGATCGACAAGCCCTATCTGGGCCCGGCCCTGGCGGCCAAGATCCGCGCCGTGCTGGAGGCCGAGGCGCCGGCGACGGAACAGGCCAAGCTGCGGCAAGGCTAGGAACAGTTTCTGTCCAAGCGCGCCTTGTCGCCGCGCCCGTCGGCGCCATCTGACAAGCTGGGCCGCGCCGGCAGGGGCGGCCTTGTTCTTGCGGAGCCGTCCATGATCGATCTTTCAGCCTTCCCGATCACTCAGCGCTGGCCTGCCCAGCACCCCGACCGGCTGCAACTGTACAGCCTGCCGACACCCAATGGGGTCAAGGTGTCGATCATGCTGGAGGAGGTCGGCCTGGCTTATGAGCCGCACATGATCGACATCGGCCAGAACGAGACCTGGACGCCCGAATTCCTGTCGCTGAACCCCAATGGCAAGATCCCGGCGATCATTGATCCCGACGGCCCCGACGGAAAGCCGATCGGCCTGTTCGAGTCCGGTGCGATCCTGGTCTATCTGGCCGAAAAGACCGGCAAGTTCCTGCCCAAGGATCCGGCCCGACGCTACGAAACCCTGGCCTGGGTGTTCTTCCAGATGGCCGCGGTCGGGCCGATGTTTGGCCAGGTGGGCTTCTTCCACAAGTTCGCGGGCCGCGAGTACGAGGACAAGCGTCCGCGGGATCGCTACGCCGCCGAATCCAAGCGCCTGCTGGGCGTGCTGGAGAACCGTCTGGCGGACCGTGACTGGATCATGGGCGACGACTACACGATCGCCGACATCGCCACCCTGGGCTGGGTGCGCAACCTGATCGGCTTCTATGGCGCCGGCGAACTGGTCGACTACGCCAGCCTCAAGCACGTGCCGGCCTGGCTGGAGCGCGGCCTGGCTCGCCCCGCCGTGCAGCGTGGACTGGAGATCCCCAAGCGTCCTTGAAGGCCGCGCTCCGCCGCCCACGCCGGGTTCCGACCCGTTCGTCAGCCCGGCGTTGGGCGGCTCTGATCGACCCGCGCGCGATTGTCGCGGCCCGCCTTAACCCGTTTTGCGGACCTCGCGGCCTATGCTGTCGCCTCGGAGGTCCAGATGAACGACAACGAAGCGAGGCGGATTCGGGCGTTGCGGGGCTATGGCGTCCTCGACACGTCGCCGGACGCCGCCTTCGATCGGGTCACCCAGCTCGCCGCCGACCTGTTCGACGCGCCTATCGCCCTGGTTTCGCTGATTGACGAGACGCGGCAGTGGTTCAAGTCGCGCCAGGGCCTGGACCTCTGCTCGACGGCGCGGGAAGACGCGTTCTGCAGCCATGCGATCGAGCTGGGCCCTGATGCGGTGATGGTGGTCGAGGACGCGACCCTCGACCCCAGGTTCGCCGTCAATCCGCTTGTGGTTGGTGAACGCGGGATCCGCTTCTACGTCGGCGCGGTCCTGACCTCGCCGGAAGGGCACAATCTCGGCACGCTCTGCGTCATCGACACCAAGCCCCGTCCCCGCCCCACGGATCGGGAACTGAGCCGCCTACGCGCCCTGGCGCGCATCGTCCTCGATGAACTGGAGCGGACCCGGCTCGACCGCGTGTGCTGGGAGCAGGCTCGCCTGCTGAAGCTGGCAGAGACCATGTCCGGCGTGGCCCACTGGCGCTACGACGTCTTCACGCGCGAGGTCTACTGGTCGGACCTGCTCTACGAAATCCGGGGCGTCGACCGTCGCACCCATGTGCCGACGTATCAGACGGACTTGCAGTCCTTCCATCCGGACGATCGCGACAGGATCGTGGATCTGTTGAACCAGGCGATCCAGGCCAAGACCACGAGCAGCTTCCAGGCGCGGATGATCCGGCCGGACGGCGAGGTTCGGGTGGTCCAAGCCAAGGCCGGTTGCGAGCTGGACGAACGTGGCGAGGTCGTCGCCCTGATCGGCCTGTTCCAGGATGTTACCGATCAGGTCCGCAGTTTCGAGAATCTGAGCGCCAGCGAGGCCCGCTATCGGCTGCTGGCCGAAAACACGTCCGACGTCATCGTTCGCTGCGCCCTGGACGGCACGCTGCTCTATGTATCGCCCGCTTGCCGGGCGATGGGCTACGAGCCCGAGGAATTGATCGGCACGCAGGCCGATCGCCTGGTGCACCCGGACGATCGCCAGCGTTTCCTCGCCAACTGCGCGCAGCTCTATGCCGGCGAAGCGCCCGACCCCTCCGCCAACCGACAGCATCGCTACCTCACCGGCGACGGGCGCTGGGTGTGGTTCGAGGGCAATCCCCAACTTGTCCGCGACGCCGAGGGCAGGGCGACCGAGATCGTCAACGTCTTCCGGGACGTCACCGAACGGCGCGAGCTGCAGGAACGCGCCGAGCGCATGGCGCGCATGACGGCCCTGGCCGAAGAGGTCGCGGGCATCGGCTACTGGCGGGTCGACGTAAAGACCGGAGAGACGACCTGGTCGCCGCATGTCGCGGTTCTGTACGGCCTGGACCCCAATCTCGATCTTCGGCTGGAGCAGTTCATCGGGGCCGTCCACCCCGACGATCAGCCGGCGCTGCGCGCGCGGCTGGAAGCGGCTCGGCAGGACGGGCTCGACTGGAAGCTGGCCATCACCCGGATCATTCTGCCCGACGGACGGCTGCGCTATCTCGAAGGCCACGGCAATTGCGAGCGCGACGAAGCCGGCCAGGTGGTCGCGCTGTTCGGCACGGTGATGGACGTCACCGCCTCGGTCGTGGCCGAGGCCTCGCGTGCGGAGGACGAAGCCCGCTATCGCACCATGTCCGAGCGCGTGCTGCTGGCCACCCAGGCCGGCCAGATCGGTATCTGGGAATGGAACATCAAGACCGGCGCCCTGACCTGGGACGACCGGATGTACGCCCTCTATGGCCTGCCCCCCGGCGAGGCGCTGACCGCCCAGCGGTTCTACGCCTGCGTGCACCCGGCCGACCGCGCGGAGGAGCAGGCCCAGGCGCGAACCACCCTGTCGGGTGACAAGCCCTATGACACCGAGTTCAGGATCGTGCGCCCCGATGGAGCAGTGCGGCATGTTCGGGCCCAGGCGACGGTGGTGCGCGACGCAGAAGGCGCGCCGATGCGGATGGTGGGCGTTAACTGGGACGTCACCGAGGTTCGCAATCTCGAACAGTCGCTGCGGGCCAGCGAGGACCGGGCGCGCAACGTGATCGCCAATGCTCACCAGGCGATCGTCACCGCCGATGAGGCCGGCCGGATCACCGGCTGGAACCGTCACGCCCAGCTGACCTTCGGCTGGACCGCCGAGGAGGCGATCGGCGCCCATCTGGCGATGATGCTGCCCTCGGGCCAGGTCGGGATGGCGGCGTTCCTGGGCGGCGGCTTCGGTGATGACATCGACCAGCGCATCGAAACCACTGCGCGGCGCAAGGACGGCGTCGAAATCCCCATCGAGCTGGCGGTCAGCGCGGTGCGGGACGCGGCCGGCTGGGAGCTGACCGCGCTGATGCAGGACATCAGTGTGCGCAAGGAACAGCAGGAGCTGTTCGAGACCGCTTTCGAGCACGCGCCGATCGGCAAGTGCCTGGTCGGACTGGACGGGGCGTTCCTGAAGGTCAATCCCACGCTCTGCAGGATGGTCGGCTACAGCGGCGAGGAACTGCTGGCCTTGAACTTCCAGGCGATCACCCACCCCGACGACCTGGACGCCGATCTTGGCCTGCTGGCCGATCTCTACAACGGCCGGATCTCGACTTACCGGATGGACAAGCGCTACATTCGCAAGGACGGCTCGGTCGTCTGGAGCCAACTGGCGGTGTCGCGGGTCGACAATCCCGACGGTTCGCCGCGCTATTTCATCTCTCAGATCGAGGACCTGACCGCCCGGCGAGCGGCCGAGGCCGCGCTGAAGGTCAGCGAGGCCCGCTACCGGCTGATGGCGGAGAATACCACCGACATGATCCTGACCGCCGACCTTGATGGCAGGATCACGTTCTGCGCCGCATCGTCCCACGCCTTGCTGGGCTACACGCCGGACGAGATCATGGGCCGCAGCGCCCTGGAGCTGGCCTATCCCGAGGACCGCCGGAGGGTCAGACGGGTCTATCGCAACCTGACCAAGGGCAAGCGGCCCGAGCGCGTCCGCTGGCGCGTGCCCCACAGGTCGGGCAAGCGAGATGTCTGGCTGGAATCGAACCCGTCCCTGCTGCGCGATCCGGCGACCGACGCCCCGGTCGGCTTCCTCGACGTGATCCGCGACGTGACCGCCCAGGTCAGTCAGGAAGCGGCTCTGGCGGCCGCCCGCGCCGCGGCCGAGGCGGCCGCGGCGGTGAAGGGCGAGTTCATGGCCAATATGAGCCACGAGATCCGCACCCCTCTGACGGCCGTCATCGGCTTCTCGGGACTGCTGGCCCAGCGTCCCGAATTGGACGAGATCTCGCAACGCTACGTCCAGCGGGTGTCGAGCGCGGGGCAGGCCCTGCTGGCGATCGTCAACGACGTGCTCGACTTCTCCAAGCTCGAGGCGGGCCAGGTCGAGATCGCGCCCCGGCCCGCGTCACCCTTGACCGTGGCCCAGGACGCCCTGGCCCTGTTCGCCCCGCAGGCCGACGCCAAGGGATTGTGGCTGGAATGTCAGGCCGAGGGCGAGCTGCCCGAACGGGTCATGATCGATCCGGATCGCGTCCGGCAGGTGCTGCTCAACCTGGTGGGCAACGCGATCAAGTTCACGGAACGCGGCGCGGTGCGACTGTTCGTCGGCTACGATCCGAAGGCGGAGAGCCTGCGCATGCGGGTCGAAGATACGGGGGCGGGCATCAGCGCCGAGCAGCAGACCAAGCTGTTTCAGCGCTTCTCCCAGGTCGACGCCTCGTCGACGCGCAAGCATGGCGGAACCGGCCTGGGCCTGGCGATCTGCAAGGGCCTGACCGAAGCCATGGGCGGCGGCATCGCGGTGAGCAGCGTTCCTGGCCAGGGCACGGTGTTCAGCTTTCACATCGCGGCCCCGGTCGCCATCGGTTCGGGCGGCGAGGAGCCGGCCTTCGCGCCCGAAGCCGCCGGCCGCAGCCTGGACGGGGTTCGCGTGCTGGTGGTGGACGACAATGCCGTCAATCGAGAGCTGGCCCGCACCGTGCTGGAACAGATGGGCGCGGAAGTGGCCGAGGCCGACGGGGGCCGTGCGGCCATCGAGAGCGCCGCGGTTGCACCGTTCGACTGCATCCTGATGGACCTGCGCATGCCGGGCGTCTCCGGAATCGAAGCTCTTGGCGAGATCCGGGATAGGCCGGGCCCCAACCAGGAGGCGCCGATCCTGGCCTTCACCGCCGATGCGGACCTCGGGCTGCTGGGCGTCGATCATGGATTCGATGGCCTGGTGTCCAAGCCGATCATGGCGGCGGACCTTGTCGACGCCGTGGACCGCTGCACGCGCTGGGACGCCGTCGACGACGGCGGCCCCCTCGGCCGCGCCGAGGCGTAGGATGGGTCGGACGCGCATCCTGGTCGTCGAGGACGATCAGATCATCCTGGATCTGATCACGACCCGTCTCGATATCGCTGGCTACGACACCTATTTCGCCCGCGACGGTTTCGAAGGTCTCAAGCGCTTGCACGAGCTTCGGCCGTCGGCCCTGGTGCTCGACCTCAACATGCCGCGCCTCGACGGCTTCGGCCTGCTGCGCAAGATGCGTCAGGAGGGGCTGAACGTTCCGACCATGGTGCTGACGGCCCGCAACCAGCCCGACGACGTCAGGCAGGCCATCGCCCTGGGGGCTCGCGACTTCCTGGCCAAGCCGTTCCGTGATGAACAACTGCTGCAAAGGGTCGGCCGGCTGCTGCGCCGCGCGCCGGGCCGGCCCGCCAAGGTCCCGTCACCGGGGGAGGGTTCCACCCTGGAACCGATCGACCACGGACCTCAACCGTTCCTGCTCTGAGGCGAAGGGCGGATCGATGTTTTCGATCCGGCGTTCACTTTTTATTCTCCCGCTCCGCTTGAACCCAATAGGGGGAACACTCAAGTTGCTTATTCGTTGAGGTCATCGGGCGGCGGCTAGCTCCCGACGCAGGGCGGCAGGAGAGCGCATGAGTCCCGACGACACCCCCGCACGGGAGGCCTCCGAGGCCCGCGCCATCGCCCTCGTCGATCGCTATCTGGCGGTCCGGCGGCGGACCGAAGTGCTGGCCAGGCCGCTTTCGCCAGAGGACCAGGGCGCGCAGTCGATGCCGGACGCCAGCCCGGTCAAATGGCACAGGGCCCATACCGCCTGGTTCTTCGAGACTTTCCTCCTGGCGCCTTTCCTGCCGGGCTACCGGGTGTTCGATCCGGCCTTCGCCTATCTGTTCAACTCCTATTACGAGGCCGTCGGCCCCCGCCAGCCGCGGCCCCTGCGCGGCCTGATCACCCGTCCGTCGGCCGACGAGGTCGGAGCCTACCGGGCTCATGTCGACGCGGCCATGGTCCGCCTGCTGACCACCTCTCCGACCGCGGAGGTGATGGAGCGCCTGGATCTGGGCCTGGCCCACGAGGAGCAGCACCAGGAACTGATCCTGATGGACCTGCTGCACCTGTTCGCCCAGTCGCCGCTGGAGCCGGCCTATCGCGAGACGCCGCCGCCGGACCGTCCGGCCGCGGCCGACGTCCGCTACCTCGCCTTCGAAGGCGGCCTGGTCGAGATCGGCGACGGCGGTCCAGGTTTCGCCTTCGACAACGAGCGGCCGCGCCACAAGGTCTATCTCGAACCCTATCGCCTGGCCGACCGCCTGGTCACCAACGGCGAATGGCTGGCCTTCATCGAGGACGGCGGCTATCGCCGCGCCGACCTCTGGCTCTCGGACGGTTGGGCCGCCGTCAACGAGCAGGGCTGGGACGCGCCGCTCTATTGGCGTCGGGAGGATGACGGAGCCTGGACGGTCATGACCTTGTCGGGCCGGCGACCGGTCAATCCCCACGCGCCCGTGGGCCATGTCAGTTTCTACGAGGCCGCCGCCTTCGCCGCCTGGTCCGGCCGCCGACTGCCGACCGAGGCCGAGTGGGAGGCCGCCGTCAGGGCTCCGGAAGGGCAAGGGCTGCGCCAGGCGTCCGACGAGGCCTGGCAATGGACCGCCAGTCCCTATGTCGCCTATCCGGGCTTCAAGCCGGGCGCGGGCGCGCTGGGCGAGTACAACGGCAAGTTCATGGTCAACCAGATGGTCCTGCGGGGCGGGGCGGCTGAAACACCGCCCGGTCACACGCGCTCTTCCTATCGCAACTTCTTCCACCCGGCCCAGCGCTGGGCGTTCACGGGGGTCCGCTTGGCCGACGATATGAGTCCGTTGGATCGCGAAGCCGCGGCGCCGACCTCGACCTTCCTCGATGACGCCCTGGCGGGTCTGACGGCCGATCGCAAGACGCTGCCGGCCAAGTATTTCTACGATGCGGAGGGCTCGCGCCTGTTCGAGGCGATCTGCGACCTGCCCGAATACTATCCCACCCGCACCGAGACGGCGCTGCTGCGCCGGATCGCGCCGGAGATCGCCGCCCGTGTGATGGAGGGCGCGGCGCTGGTCGAGTTCGGCAGCGGGGCCAGCACCAAGACCCGGATCCTGCTGGACGCCATGCCGCAGCTGGCGGTCTATGTTCCGATCGACATCAGCCGGTCGGCCCTGGACGAGGCCAGCGAGGCGCTGCGTCGGGACTATCCCGGCCTGGTGGTGGCCCCGCTGGTCGACGACTTCACGCGCGCGGTCCGGTTGCCGGCGGCGGCGCGGGGGCGGCCTGTGACGGGCTTCTTCCCGGGCTCGACGATCGGCAATTTCGCGCCGGCCGAGGCCGAGGCGTTCCTGCGCGGCGCCCATGGCCTGCTGGGCGATGGCGCGATGTTCGTGGTCGGGGTCGACATCGCCAAGAGCCCGGACGTGCTGGTGCCGGCCTATGACGACGCCCAAGGGGTGACGGCGGCCTTCAACAAGAACGTCCTGGCGCGGATCAATGGTGAGCTGGGCGGCGACTTCGACCTGGACGCCTTCGATCACCGCGCCGTCTGGAACGCCGAGGAGAGCCGCATGGAAATGCATCTGGTCAGCCGCGTCGACCAGGCGGCGCATTTGGCCGGACGGGAGATCCGCTTCAGGGCCGGCGAGACGATCCACACCGAGAATTCGTACAAGTACGCGCCGGAGATGTTCGTGGAGCTGGCCCGCCGCGCGGGCTGGAAAGTCGCGGCGCGCTGGATCAGCGACAGCCCAAGCTTCGGCGTCTTCGCCCTGGCCGGCTGAGGCGGGCGGGTCTCATCCAGAGTCGGAACGCGCGCCGTCCCGAGGGGACGGCGCGCATCGGATCAGGCGTCGCGGCCGGGCATCCGTCCGCCGCCGCGCGACGAGGAGCCGCCCTTGCGGCCCGCATTGGCCGCGAGATCGCGGTCCTTGGCGAAGCTGCGCTTTTCACTGGGAACACTGGCCCCCCCTTTACGCGCAATCTCGCGGCGGCGTTCGGGGTCCATGGCGGCGAAGCCTCGGCGGCCGCGCGGCCGTTCGGTGTCGAGGTCCATAGGTTGCTCCTAATCGGGACTGGTCACGGGGGGGAACGGCGTGGCCGAGCGGTCATAGGGCCGGTCGTCGCCCGGTTGCACCGGCGGCTGGCGCATCGGCTCTTCGTCGGGCGTGGAGCCCGGGTCGTAGTCGGGTTGCGTCGGCTCGATCGGCGGCGGAGCGTCGGGGTCGGTCATGGCGTCTTTCACGAGTTCCGGTGAAGTAACCAGTGAAGTCGCGTTCGGTTCACCCGACAGGCGAGACAAAATTGCAGAGTTTGGTGTTAACCCTGCTGGAGCAAGGGAAACGAGATGACCAAGGCTCGCGTGAAAAAAGCTGAAAGCGCAGCAATATCACGGCATTGGCGGCTGATGGCGGCCGCCGTGGCCGGGGTGCTGGGGTGGTTGGCGGCCCGCCATCAAAATGTGCCGGTCAGCAGTCACATCCTGATCGGCTGGGACGCCTGCGCCTTGGTTTACGTCATCACCACCTGGCATCTGTTTCTGACGGCGGACGAGGCCGAGGTGCGCCGCCGAGCCGCCGCCGAGGACGAAAAGCCGTCGGGGATCCTGCTGCTGGTGCTGGCCGCGATCCTGTCCAGCCTGGTCGCGGTGGTGGCCGCGATGCTGAACGCGCGTTCGGCGGGACCGGAGATCAAGGCCATCACCGCGGCCTGCGCGGGGGTCACCCTGGTGCTGTCCTGGGTGGTTCTGCATTCGGTGTTCACGTTGCACTATGCTCATCGCCACTTCGGCGACGGAACGGGCAAGCCCGGCTTTCTGTTCCCGGGCGAACAGGCCAGCACCTATCTCGACTTCGTCTACCTGGCCTTCAGCATCGGGGCGACGTTCCAGGTGTCGGACAACAACGTGCTGACGGCCAGGCTGCGCAATCTCGTCACCGCCCAGGCTGTCTGCGCCTATTTCTACAACACCGCGGTCCTGGCCCTGGGGATCAACATCATCGCCGGCCTGGTGGGCAGCTAGCGCCGTTCGCCGCGCGGGCCCTCCAGGCGGGCCTGAAGCGGGGTCAGGGGCAACTCGGCCAGGCGCAGCTTGCCATCGCCGTCCTTGTCGAGCAGAGCGAAGCGGGCCTTGGCGGCCTTGGTCGCCTCGGCCCGGGTGATGCGACGGTCGAAGTCTCCGTCCGACGCCATGACGGGTTCGGGCTCGGCCAGCAGGCTGTAGGGCGTGGCCCCCTGTAGCATGCCGCCGATCAGGCCGCCGCCGCGCTTGCCACGACCGCCGCCGTCCGGAGGACCGCCGCCGCCGCCTCGCCCGCCGCGATGGCCGCCGCCCTCGCCACGCGCGGCGCCGCGACCCCGCGCACTTGGACCGTCTCCACTACCCTGGAAGCCCTGCAGGATTTCCGGCGCGACCTGGGTCTCGTAGGTCGAGACCTCGAAGCCGTCGATGACGCTGTTGTGGTCGCCGTCGATCCTGTCGAAGAACCGCAGGGCGTCGGCGACGAACTCGTCGCGCGTCAGGACGCCGTCATGGTCGGTGTCGGCCCCGGCGAACCAGGCGGCCACAGGGTAGGGGGCGCCGGGCTCGGCGCGGAACGGCTCGCCCGCCGGGCTGATGAACAGGCTGCGGCGGGGCTGCCGCGGCGGCCCGCCTGCCTCGCCCTCGCCGGGCGGGCGCGGACGCGGCGCCTTGCCCCAGTCGCCGCGCGGGCCGTCCTGCGGCGGGCCGGAAGCGCAGGCGCTCAGGCACAGCGCGGCGAACATCAGGATGCAGGTGGCGCGGAGACGGCTGAAGGTTTGCATGCCGTGATCAAACCCGTCGGCATGTCGTGCGTATGGCGCAGCTTTTGCGGGCCCGCAACAAACCGGCGACTTGCATGTCCGTTGCGTATCCTCGCCCTAGAACGGCAGTTCGACCCGGGCGCGCAGCCCGCCTTCGGGGCGATTGTGCAGGGTGACGTCGCCGCCGTGGGCGCGGGCCACCGAGCGGACGACGGCCAGGCCCAGCCCGATCCCGCCCGTTTCGCGGTTGCGCGACGGCTCGCTGCGAAAGAAGGGCTCGAACACCCGATCCAGCTCGGCCGGGACGATGCCAGGGCCGTTGTCGTCGATCTCGATCACCGCCAGGCGGCCCTCGGCCCGGACCCGCCCCTGCACGGCGCCGCCGTACTTCAGGCCGTTCTCGACCAGGTTGGTCAGTAGGCGCCTAAGCGCGACGGGGTCGCCGTCGATGATGATCTTCTCGCCCAGTTCCACCGACGCCTGGCCGCCGGTCTCGGCCGCCTCGTCGATTATGCTTTCCAGCAACGAGGCCAGTTCCAGCCGGGTGCGTTCGGCCGGGCGCGTGGTGTCGCGCACGAAGGCCATGGTGGCGGCGATCATCGCCTCCATCTGGTCGATGTCGGACGCCAGCTTGGCGCGGACGTCGTCCGGCACGGCCTCGATCCGGAAGCGCAGGCGGGTCAGGGGCGTGCGCAGGTCGTGGGCCACCGCGCCGATCATCGCCGTGCGGTCCTCGACATAGCGGCGCAGGCGCTCCTGCATCATGTTGAAGGCGGTGGCGGCGGCGATCACCTCGGCCGAGCCTTTCAGCTCCAGGGGCGCGGCGCGGGGGTCGCGGCCCAGCCGCTCGGCGGCGCCGGCGAAGGCGCTGATCGGGCCTGACAGCCGACGGGCGAACAGCCAGGCCAGGGGCGAAACGCACAGCATCGACAGCACCAGGATCAGCAGGATTCGTTGCTGCCAGGTGTCGAAGCGAATGGCGGGCTTGGGTTCGACGACCGTCCAGCGGCCATTGTCCTGGTGAATGGCCAGCTTGAAGTCGCCGACGATGAACGGCTCGTCGCGCGGGCCGTCCAAGCGCTGCCCACGGGGCGGGCCGCCGAAACCTTCGGGGGGACCACCCGGGCCACCCGGACCGCCCGGACCACCCAGTCCGTCCCGCGGCCGGCGCTCCCGCGGCAGGTCCTGGACGAAGGTGCGTTTCTGGGCGCGAACGAAGAAGCGGGGTCCGGTGTCGACGTCCATCTCGATCCGCGCCGGATCGACCCCGACCTCGCGGGCCAGGGCGGTCTTGAACTCGGCGCGACGGCGGTTGTCGACCAGGCCCCGGATCGGGCCGGCGTGGCGGCGGATCAGCAGGGCGCGGCCGTCACGCGGCTGGACCGTGGCGCCGCTCTTCACGGTGCGGGCGATCTCGCTCAGCCGGTAGATCTCGGGCGGCGGCGGCGGCAGGTTGAAGACCACCGCGATGGCGATCAGCTGCGCCGCCACCAGGGTCACGATGACCAGGCCCAAGGCCTGGACGAACAACGGCGCGCTGCCAGGACCCTTCACCCGGACGGGTTCGGTCATGGCGTGCGGGTCACCTTCGAGGTGAACATGTAGCCTTCGCTGCGGATGGTGCGGATCAGCTCGCCGCCGCCGCCGTCGTCGAGCTTGCGGCGCAGGCGGCTGATCTGGACGTCGATGGCGCGGTCGTAGGCGTCGCTCTCGCGGCCTCGGGCCAGGTCCAGCAGTTGGTCGCGGGTCAGCACCCGCTGCGGCCGTTCGACGAAGGCGCGCAGTAGCGAGAACTCGCCGCTCGACAGGTTGACCACCACCGACTGCGGGGAGCGCAGCTCGCGGCGCACCAGGTCCAGGCGCCAGCCGGCGAACTCGCAGGCCGCGCCCATGCCGTCATCGACCGCGCGCGGCTCCTGGCGGCGGCGCAGCACGGCGCGAATGCGGGCCAGCAGCTCGCGCGGATTGCACGGCTTGGGCAGGTAGTCATCGGCGCCCAGCTCGAGCCCGACAATGCGGTCGGTTTCCTCGCCCATGGCCGACAGCATGATGATGGCCGGACCGTCGGCGGCCGACAGGCGGCGGCAGATGGCCAAGCCGTCCTCGCCGGGCAGCATGATGTCGAGCACGATCAGGTCCACCGGGCCGCGGGCCAGGGCCTGTTCCATGGTCCGGGAGTCGGACGCGGTGTCGATGGTGTAGCCGTGACGGCCCAGGAAGTCGGCCACCACGTCACGGATGCCCGGATCGTCGTCGACGATCAGGATGCGGGCGCCGCGCGCCGGATCGGTGTTCTGGCCATGGGTGTTGTGGCCGGACGTGGAGACGGCGGCGGAGGCCGTCGCGGGATCTTGCGAACTTTCCATGACTTGCTCTTTCCACGCCCCTGTCTCCAGCAGATTTCACGCCTGCAACAGGGACGCAACCCGCCCATGCGACCAATCCTCGCAATTGTTGCCTGGAGACAGCCCATGCCCCGCCTCTCGCCGACGGCCCTGGCCGCCCTTTGCTTCGTCGCCGCCACCGCTGGCCAGGCCCATGCCCAGGGGCCGCGTGGCGGCCAGGACGCCAACGGCGACGGCGTGGTCAGCGCCCAGGAATTCGAGGACGCCGCCAAGGCGCGGTTCCAGCGCCTGGACGCCAACCATGACGGCGTGATCGACGCCGAGGAGCTGGCCGCGATCCAGAAGCGGATGGAAGCGCGCCGCGCCGAGCATCCGGACGCGGGCAAGGGCGGCGGCGGGGGCGCGGCCTTGAGCGCCATGGACGCCGACCACGACGGCAAGATCACCGAGGCCGAGGCCTTGGCCGCCGCCAAGGCCCGCTTCGCCGCGCTCGACGCCGACAAGAACGGCGAACTCAGCCAAGCCGAACTGCCCGCCCGCCGCGGCCCGCCAAACTAGCGATCGCGCTAGCCTGGCGAGCGGTTGACCGGCGCCGCGTAGTCCCGGCCCTGGGCGGCCATCGCCTCGATCGCCCGGTCGCCGACGAACGGGTTGGACCGCCGCTCGGCCCCAAAGGTCGACATCGGGCCGTGGCCCGGCACGAACTGGACGTCGTCGCCCAACGGCCACAGCTTGCCGGTGATGGCGTCCAGCAGGTCCTGGTGGTTGCCGCGCGGGAAGTCCGTGCGGCCGATCGAGCCCTTGAACAGCACGTCCCCGACTTGGGCGAAGCGCGCCTGGCGGTGGAAGAAGATCACGTGGCCCGGCGTGTGGCCGGGGCAGTGCAGGACCTCGAACTGGGTTTCGCCCAGGGTGACGACGTCGCCGTCGTCCAGCCAGCGATCGGTGACGAAGATCCGCGCTTCGGGGATCCCGTACATCTCGCCGCTTTCCTGGATCCGGTCGATCCAGAACTGGTCGTCCTTGTGCGGGCCCTCGATCGGGACGCCGGTCAGGCGCTTGAGCTCGGCCGCGCCGCCGGCGTGGTCCATGTGGCCGTGGGTGATCCAGATCTTCTCCAGGGTCAGGCCCTGGTCTTCCAGCGCCTTCATCAGCCGGGGAACCTCGCCGCCCGGATCGATCACGGCGGCCTTCTTGGTCTTGGCGCACCAGACGATCGTGCAGTTCTGCTGCAGCGGCGTGACCGGCGCGATGACGGCGCGGATCGGCATCTCGGTCATGCCCAAGTCCTTTTCAAGCGGGCCCCCAACGAAAACGGGCGGGGACCCGAGGATCCCCGCCCGCCCGAACTAAGCGTTATGAACGCCCGTTCAAGTCCTAATCTCAGTCCACGCCGGGCACGCCGGTGGGCGGCGCGTCGGGGTCCAGCTCGTGGACCTCGTCGGTGATGCCGCGGCCGACGTGGCTCTTGCGGAAGCCGTAGGCGAAATAGATCACCAGGCCCAGGGCGCCCCAGATCGGCAGGACCGCCATCGCTTCGAACGGCAGGTTGAAGTAGAGGCCCGCGCAGCCGACCATGGCCACGGGCGCGACGACCCAGACGAACGGCGTCTTGAACGGACGCGGGCGGTTCGGATCCTTGAACCGCAGCACCATCACCGCGATCGCCACCATGAAGAAGGCGAACAGGGTGCCGGAGTTGGAGATGTCGGCCAACTGGCCCACCGGGAAGAAGGCCGCGGCGATCGCGACGCAGACACCGGTGAAGATCGTCACGATGTACGGCGTCTTCCACTTCGGGTGGATGGTGGCCAGGCTCTGCGGCAGCAGGCCGTCGCGGGCCATGACGAAGAAGATGCGGGTCTGGCCGTAGATCATCATAAGGATGACCGAGGGCAGGGCCAGGTTGGCGGCCAGGCCCAGCAGGTTGCCGACGACGGGCCAGTTGATCTCGCGCAGTACGTGGGCCAGGGCTTCGTTCGAGCAGACCAGGCGGTCGGCGTTGGCGGCGGTGGCGCAGGCGACCTGGAAGGCGGCCGAGCCGGGCTGGACGACGGAGCCGTCCAGGGCCAGCACCGGCTGGGCGCCGATGGCGCCGATCGCGCCGGCGGCGACCAGCAGGTAGAAGACGGTGCAGATCCCCAAGCTGCCGATCAGGCCGATCGGCACGTTGCGCTGCGGGTTCTTGGTTTCCTCGGCGGCGGTCGAGACCGCATCGAAGCCGACATAGGCGAAGAAGATCGAGGCGGCGGCGCCGACCACGCCCATCCCCGTCGTCCCGTGCGGGCCGAACCAGCCGTTGGGGGTGAAGGGCGAGAAGTTGCCGGTCTTGAGCACCGGGATGGTCAGGATCACGAAGGCGGTCAGGGCCGTGACCTTGATCACGACCAGGATGGCGTTGACCCGGGCGCTCTCGGTGGTGCCGCGGACCAGCAGGGCGGTCACGGCCAAGGCCACCACGATGGCCGGGATGTTGACAATGCCCTTGCTGAAGTCGGCGGTCGGCACGAAGCCGTTCATCGACCAGGCGGGCCCGGATCTCAGCAGGTCGGGCCAGTGGAAGTGGAGGGCGTTCTCGATCAATCCGAGGAAATAGCCCGACCATCCGACCGACACGGCGCTGGCGGCGACCGCATATTCCAGGATCAGCGCCCAGCCGACCATCCAGGCCAGCAGTTCGCCCATCACGGCGTAGGTGTAGGTGTAGGCCGAGCCCGACACGGGCAGCATCGAGGCCAGTTCCGAGTAGCAGAGCGCGGCGATGGCGCAGACGGCGCCGGCGATCACGAAGCTCCACATCATGCCCGGGCCGGCCTTCTGGGCGGCGGCGGCGGTGAGCACGAAGATCCCCGTGCCGATGATCGCGCCCACGCCCAGCAGAGTCAGCTGAATGGGACCGAGAGAGCGATGCAACGACTTCTTCTTGGCCGTGGCTAGAATCGCATCCAGTGACTTAACGCGCCACATATTTCCTCCAGAGACCCGCGGCCACCCCCGGGGGCCGCGTAGATAAATTTTGCGGACCGTGACCCGGTTACAGGGACGCGGTCAAGGTAAAGCGGAGGGCGTGCGTAATTGTTCGCCCCGCTGCGCGCAATAAGGGCCATGACCTGCCGCGCGGTTGCTGCGCCGCAGCACGGTTCCTAGCCGTTGCTGCCTCACGGTTGGGCGCTCGCGAAACGATCGAAGTTCGGCGGCCGGCGCTTGGTGATTTGCCGCGCCGCCCTTAAACCACGCCGCGTGACCCTTCCCATCCACGAAGCCTTGCCGGCCTTGAAATCGGCGCTCGCCGGTCGCGAGGCCGCCGTGCTGGTCGCGCCGCCCGGCGCGGGCAAGACCACGGTCGTGCCTTTGGCCCTGCTGGACCAGGCCTGGGCCGCCGGCGGCAAGATCGTCATGCTGGAGCCGCGCCGCCTCGCCGCGCGGGCCGCCGCCGCGCGCATGGCCCAGAGCCTGGGCGAGAGCGTCGGCGAGACCGTGGGCTTCCGCGTCAGGCTGCAGTCCAAGGTCTCGGCCCGGACCCGCGTCGAGGTGGTGACCGAGGGCGTCTTCACCCGGATGATTCTCGACGATCCTGGCCTGGACGGCGTGGCGGCGGTGATCTTCGACGAATTCCACGAGCGCAGCCTCGACGCCGACCTGGGTCTGGCCCTGGCCCGCGACGCGCAAGGGCTGGTGCGCGAGGACCTGAAGATCCTGGTCATGTCGGCCACCCTGGACGGGGCGCGGATCTCGACCCTGCTGGACGAGGCCCCGATCGTCGAGAGCCAGGGACGGATGTTCCCGGTCGACACCCGCTATCTGGGCCGTGACGAGCGCCAGCGCCTCGAGGAACGGGTGGTTCGCGCCGTCGAACGGGCCCTGGCCGAGGAGGCGGGCAGCCTGCTGGTCTTCCTGCCGGGGCAGGGTGAGATCCGGCGGACCGAGACCCTGCTGCGCGAACGGCTGCGGCGGCCCGAGGTCGACGTCGCGCCGCTGTACGGCGCGCTGGAGCCCGCCGAGCAGGACCGCGCCGTGGCCCCCGCCGCGCCGGGGCGGCGCAAGGTGGTGCTGGCCACCTCGATCGCCGAGACCAGCCTGACCATCGAGGGCGTGCGGGTGGTGATCGACTGCGGCCTGGCCCGCGTGCCGCGCTTCGACCCGTCCAGCGGCCTGACCCGGCTGGAGACCGTGCGCGTCAGCCGCGCCGCCGCCGACCAGCGCCGGGGCCGGGCCGGTCGCACCGGGCCGGGCGTCTGCTACCGCCTGTGGGACGAGCCGGAGACCCGCGCCCTGCCGGCCTTCGCCCGGCCCGAGATCCTCGAGGCCGACCTGTCGCGCCTGGCCCTGGACCTGGCCCGCTGGGGGGCGCGGGACGCCTCCAGCCTGGCCTTCCTCGACGCCCCGCCGGCCGCCGCCTTCGCCGAGGCGCGGGCCCTGCTCAACCGCCTGCAGGCCCTGAACGACCAGGGCGGCCTGACCGACCACGGCCGGGCCCTGGCCGACATGCCCCTGGCTCCGCGCCTGGCCCACATGGTGGTCCGCGCCGCCGCCTCGGGCCAGGCCGAGCGGGGCGCGAAGATCGCCGCCGTGCTCAGCGAGCAGGGCCTGGGCGGCCGCGACGTCGACTTGCGCCACCGCCTGGAGAGCTTCGACCGCGACCGCTCGCCCAGGGCGCGGGACGCCCGGACCCTGTCGGAGCGCTGGGCGCGTTTAGCGGGACGATCATCCGGCGCCGCGCCGCTGGACGACGCCCTGATGCTGGCCGAGGCCTATCCGGAACGGGTAGCCCGCGCCCGCGGCAAGCCGGGCGAATACCAGCTGGCCGGCGGCCGAGGGGTGTATCTGGAGCCGACCGACGCCCTGGCCCGCGAGACCTGGCTGGCGGTGGGCGAGCTGGGCGGCGGCGAGGCCCGCGACCGGATCCTGCTGGCCGCGCCGCTCGACGAGGCCGCCCTGCGCGAGGCCTTCGCCGACCGGCTGGTCGCCGAGGACCGGCTGGAGCCCGACGCCCGGGGCAAGGTCCGCGCCCGCCGCCTGCTGCGGCTGGGCAAGCTGGTGGTCGAGGAGCGGCTGCTGGACAAGGTCGATCCGGGTCTGGTGGTTCAGGCCCTGCTGGCCCAGGTCGAGCGCGAAGGGCTTTCAGCCGTGCCGCTGGGGGAGGGCGCCCAGGCCCTGCGCCGCCGGGTGGCCTTCCTCCGCGACCGCGACCCAGAGGCCTGGCCGGACCTGTCGGGCGCGGCCCTGCTGGCGCGCCGGGCGGAGTGGCTGGAGCCGCTGCTGGCCGGCCGCTCGGCCCTGTCGCAGCTTTCCGACGCCGCCTTGGCGGACGCGATCCGAACGCTTGTGCCCTGGGACCTCCACCGCCGCCTCGACGCCGAGGCCCCAGCCCGGTTCACCGCCCCGACCGGCTCCAGCTTCGCCATCGACTACGCCGCCGACGGCGGTCCGCGGGTCGACGCGCGGGTGCAGGAGCTGTTCGGCCTGACGACCCATCCCAGCGTGGGCGGCGCGCCGCTGGTTCTGGCCTTGCTGTCGCCCGGCCACAAGCCGATCCAGATCACCCGGGACCTGCCGGGCTTCTGGAAGGGCTCGTGGCGCGAGGTGAGGACCGAGATGAAGGGCCGCTATCCGCGCCACGTCTGGCCGGACGACCCGGCCGCCGCCGCGCCGACCACCCGGGCCAAGCCTCGGGGAACGTGAGCCCCTCCGGCCCTCCTTCAGCCGCCCACACCTGACGGGGTTTTGGGAGGACGATTTTGAATGTCGGTCCGGCCTAGGCGTCCCGATCCGCGATCGCCCCCGCCCGCCAGGCCAGCAGCAGCCAGCCGGCCAGGAAGCACAGGCCGCCGAACGGCGTGACCATGCCCAGGATGCGCGGCGCGCCGAAGGCCAGGGCGTACAGCGAGCCGGAGAACAACACGGTCCCGGACAGGAACAGGACGGGGATCGTTACGTCCGCCTTGCCGTCGGCCCCGTCCTTGCCGATTTGGCGGATCGCCAGCCAGCCGAACACCGCCAGGGCGTGGGTCATCTGGTACAGCGAGCCGGTGTGCAGCAACTCGGCTGCCCGGCCGTCCCGAGCGCCATGGGCGGCGAAGGCCCCGAACGCCACGGCCAGAAAGCCGCTGAGCGCGGCCAGACGAACGACCAGGGCCGGGCCGCGGGTCATTTCTTGTGCCCGTTATGCGCCGCCAGCTCGTCCGGCGTGATGTCCAGGAACGACGGGGCGGCGGCGTTGTAGGCGTCGGTCTTGTGCAGGTCGATGACCACGCTGCGGTGGCCTTCCCAGATCATGTGCACGGCGACGTAGAGCACGATGGCCAGGCCGACGAAGCCGATCCAGCGGTGCTTGTGCAGCAGGTTGGCGATGGCCGTGGCGGCCACGCCCATCAGGATGATCGACAGCAGGAGGCCGAACACCAGGATGGCCGGGTGTTCGCGGGCGGCGCCAGCCACCGCCAGCACGTTGTCCAGCGACATCGAGACGTCGGCGATCAGCACCTGCAGGAAGGCCTGCTTGAAGCTTTTGGCCGGCTTGGCGCGCGGTTCCGTGGCCGGATTGTCGTCCAGGATGGCGCGGGCGTCCTCCTGGTCGTGGGTGATCTGCTCGCGCAGCTCGCGCCACATCTTCCAGCAGACCCACAGCAGCAGCACGCCGCCGGCCAGCAGCAGGCCGATCACGCCCAGCAGCCAGGTGGTGATCAGGGCGAAGCTGATGCGCAGCACCACGGCCGCGCCCAGACCATAAAGGATGACCTTGCGGCGGTCCTTGGCGGGCAGGCCGCCGGCCGCCAGGCCCACGGCCACGGCGTTGTCACCCGCCAGGACGAGGTCGATCATCAGGACGGAAAGGAAGGCGGCGAACGGACCGTTCAGTCCGCCCACCTGGGCGAGGAGCGCGTCAAACATGCGGCCTCAATGCGTCAGGCGGGCGGGTCTGGCAAGCATCCCTTAGTCCACGGACTCGAGTTCCTTGCGCGCTGCGCCCTCGCGGGCGGGGGCGTCCGGCGCGGGGGCTTCGAACGGGTTGTGCTCGGGCCGGCCTGGGCCGCCTTGCGGAGCGGTCGTGGCCGAATTCTTGGGCGTGTCGAACGGCATCGGGTCATGGCCGTAGTCGGTCTGGGTTCGGACCCTGCGTCGGCGCTCGGCCTGCGTCCTGGCCTGGGCCGCCGCGGCGTTGCGCGAGATCACCACCAGGATCAGCAGGGCCAGCAGCACCAGGGCGCCGCCCAGCAGCGACTTGCCCGGAATCTTGCCGACCCCCGGCACGTCCACCGTCGCGTAGCGGCTCAGGTCGGGCAGGGCTCCCTTGAGGCCCTCGGCCTTGTCCTTCACCGCCGCCTGGATCGGCGCCACCTGCCTGGCGATCGAGCCCAGGGTGAAGTCCTGGGGCGGCCTGGTTCCGTTCAGGGTAACGCCGAACTCGGCCTTGAGCGGGCCCTGGGCGGCGGTGGTCGGCTTGACTTGCCAGGCGAAGGTGGCCGGCTGGCCGGGCTTGACCACGGCGGTCTGGTGGCCGCTGGGGGTGATGTCATAGCCCTGGCCTCGCAGATCGGCGTGGGCGCTGATCTTCCGGGCCGCCTGGGCCAGGCCCAGCCTGGCGGCTTCCGTCCGGATCCGGTCGCCCAGGGTGGCGGGCAGGGACAGGGTGACCTGGCCTTCCTGGCCCGCCGTAAGGCTTTGCGCCGCGGCCAGGGTCGCGCCCCGGGCGGCTTCCGGTCCGACGGTCGCCTGCAACGCCTGCAGCGGGGCCTGCGGCTTGGCGGGCGCGGCGGTCGGAGCGGCCGGCGCGATGACCGGCGCCCGGGCGAGAGGCCGGGCCGGCTGGGCGGCGGTCACGGGTTTCAGCGGGGCCGGGGCGGCGGCCACGGTCGCCGGCCTGGGCGCGGTCTGGGCGACCGGCGCCGGCCTAGTCGCGGACCGGGCCGCGGCGGGGGCGGCGGCGGTCCGAGGCGGGGCGGCGCGGACAGGGGCGGCAGGAGCCGGCGTGGCATGGGACCGACGGGCCGGAACGACCGGCGCGGACCGCGCATGGCGGATATGGGGCCGGACGGCGGGACGGGCGGGGGAAGGCGAGTCCTGCGGATCGGCGATCGGCGCCATGGCCGTGACCAGGGTCCCGTCGGGGCGGCGCCAGGTCTTCAGGGACGGCTCGGTCGCGACGACCGGCCCCGGCGGCTCCACGGCGCTCGGCGGACCGCCCAGCAGGCCGTCGGCCGGCGCGGCCTCGGCGGCGGGCGGCGCGTCCGTCGGCCCGGAGGGGCGCGGGGTCTCGTAGCCCAATTCCGCCGGGGCGGCCGGCGGAGTCTCGACCGGCTCGCGCGCGCCGCAGCCGACGATCGTCAGGACGCTCGCCGCGCAACCGGCCAGAACCGCCGAACGGAGCGCCGCCGAACGGACTGTTGTAGGCGCCATCGGCTCCCTCGATTTCCTGTCTTGAAGTTTCGCCAAGCGGAGCCTCGCGTCTCGGCCCGAGAAAACCACGTCGTGGCGATCAAATCAAAACGGTTAACGGGGATTCACGAACCGGTTTCTTCTCATGCGCGAACTTTCGACGCCTCGTAGAGCGCCACCGCCGCGGCGGCGGACACGTTCAGGCTCTCGAAGCCGCCGGGCATCGCGATCCGGCCCATCACGTCGCAGTGTTCGGCCACCAGCCGGCGCACGCCTTCGCCCTCCGACCCCAGCACCAGCACCGTGGGGCGATCGTCCAGCACCTGGTCCAGGGTGCCCTCGGCCTCGCCGGCCAGGCCCACCGCCCGCCAGCCCAGGTCCGCCAGCTCCTCGAGGGCGCGCGAAAGATTGACCACGCGCGTGTAGGCGATCTTGTCCACGGCGCCGACGGCGGTCTTGGCCAGGACGCCGGTCAGGGCGGGGGCGTGGCGGTCCTGCAGAATCACCCCCCGGGCCCCGAAGGCGGCGGCCGAGCGGAAGATCGCCCCGATGTTCTGCGGGTCGGTGATCTGGTCCAGCATCACCAGCAGGCCCCGGGCCGGGGTCCCCAGGTCGTGGACACTCAGCATCTCCGGTTCGTCGATCTTCAGGGCAAGGCCCTGGTGCACGGCGCCGGCCGGCAGCTGACGGGCGATGTCGGCGCCTTCCATGATCTGCAGGAAGGGCGCGCGGCTCAGGGCAGGAGCGAGTCGCTTGGCGCGATCCGGGGTGGCGAGAAGGCGTTTCGGAACCGGCCTGGCGGGGTTGGCAAGCGCGGCCTCGACGGCGTGAATCCCCCAGATCCAATCCTTGGCGTCGCCCTGGCCTTTGGAAAACTTGTTGTTTTCCCGAGGCTTGGAACGAAAATCACGTCCGAGCGAAGAAGGCTTTTTCCGGTCGTTGCGTTCGGAATGAGAGGACACTATAAGACGCGCTCCGATTTGGGGCCCTGAGGGTTTCCAAGAGCCAGGGCGGCGCTGCTTTAGCATCGTCTCACCGGTCTCGAGGAAGCTTTTGTTCCTTTTTCGTGACGGGCGGTCCGCCGCCGGTTTCGAGGATGGAAAGGCCGCTTTGAAGGAACTCTGTCGCGCGCTGGGGGAATGTCCCGAGTGGCAAAGGGGGGGGACTGTAAATCCCCTGGCGTACGCCTTCGTAGGTTCGAGTCCTACTTCCCCCACCACGCGCGACGAGAGCTCCAACGAGGCCTGGACCCCAAAGAAGCCAGACCGGGAGCCGATCGCGACCCCGCTAGCTTGGCGGGTATAGCACAATGGTAGTGCAGCAGCCTTCCAAGCTGAGGATGCGGGTTCGATTCCCGCTACCCGCTCCAGCTCCCAATACTGAAATTCCCTGAAACAAGCCCGCCGGCGCGAAGGTAGAGACGATGGCCAAGGAAAAGTTCGAACGCACTAAGCCGCACTGCAACATCGGCACGATTGGTCACGTTGACCACGGCAAGACGACGTTGACGGCGGCGATCACCATCATTCTGGCCAAGACCGGCGGTGCGA